>Ga0307376_10000051_pt1 | contig 189640 bp, 167 predicted proteins | sample TR2MG_FD_202536 | JGI IMG/M metagenome (GOLD analysis project Ga0307376, IMG submission 202536) | Soil microbial communities from Risofladan, Vaasa, Finland - TR-2 | ecosystem: Environmental > Terrestrial > Soil > Coastal area > Acid sulfate soil | place: Finland: Risofladan, Vaasa...
GTCATCCAGCGGCGCGCATATGGGTTGCGCGACGAGGAATATCTGCGGCTGAAAATCCTCACGTCCATGCTCCCAAAATTGTGATTCTGATGCCATTTTTACCCACACTCTCACGCGAAGAGCCAGAGTTTAACAAGGGCGGCAATAAAATGAGCATATCGGATGAGCGTAGCGTCACAGTGATATGGGGCAAAGCAGCGTGCCTTCAGATGCAAAAAACTTACGCTGGCGAGATGAGATGCGAGGGCGGCAGTAACTTACAGGTGAAGTGCAAATAGCAAGCGGCTCGCACTTACGCAAGGATGTTGATCCAATGTTCGTGTATGTCATTTCGTAATTAGGTCGAAGGAGAGACAGTTGAATAGAACTGGGAAAACCGTTGAATACGGTGGCGAAATCTATGAGTTCAACAGCGAAGCGGATGCAGAAGGATTTGTTGACTGTTGCAGCAAGAGGGACGGACGACCCGCGTCGTGCGCTGATCAATGGCGATGCACAGGTAGGAGAAGTTTGACAAAAGAAAGGAATGTAGGTCTTGAGAGGTAAGTGGTTCGACCTCCTGCAAATCGAGAGCCATAGATGCCCAACCCAACGCTCAACTCGGACGCTCCGCCTAGCGGCGGCGCGCCGGTTAGCTAGCACGTTGGGCCTCTTAACAAAATAATGGAGCGAGAAATGCCGAGCTATGAAGTACGCCAGTGCGAAGGGGTGGGTCATGAAAAATGGTGCATCTATGTCAACGGTACTTGCGATCATTCTATAGGCGAATTCAATAGCCGGGAGGAAGCTGAAACTACAGTTCGTCAACTCATTCTTCGAGAGAAGGTTCTTGCGATAAATCCGTCTGCGACATTTGAAATTCCCCTTCCCGCCCAGAATCGCAAATACAATGGCTCTGCCCTCGCAGTTCTCGATCCATCTGAAGGTTTCGGTTGTGGGGTTGCTCAAACATCAGGGCGCGGGGTCTATGCACTGCACACAGGAAAGGCATTCGCAGCGGTCATGCCTCAAAGCTCCATCACGGTTGAGTACCGTGATGGAGGAATCAAAGTCGAGTTCCCCAAGGCAAAGGAGCGAGGTGGAAATGAAAGATAGTTCTTCCACAGCGGCAGGTCGCAGCTTCCTGAGCAGAATTGGTCACTTATTGACAGCTATTTTTTCACTCGTTACGAATAAGGAAAGTGAATGTCACCAAACGCTGTAATGCTTTTGCTTGGGGCTGCATTGATCATCACGGTGCTTTTCTTACTGAATAGGCGTTCAATCAATAAGTTCCAATACTCATTTGTTTCTAAGGACTCGTTGCTTATATCGTTGGCATATACAGCGTGCTTCCTCGGTGGAATTCATCTTCATTCTGAATACAGCCATACTGTCGTGGTTGCAACCGCATGGTTACTAATCGCATTTGGCGTGGTTCTCATTGGATTGCTTGTCAGATACAACTGCCGCCACACTAATTTGCGGTACGGATTGTGCGGGTCAGCAATTCAAGTCCCCTTGTTATTAGCTGGATCCTTTTTTGCGCTTCCTATTCTGGCGCTAGCTATGTTCTTCAAATTGCTTGCTGGCACTAACACTGCACCGCCTTCGCCGGGAAAGACTTTCCATCAAAAGGAAGAAGAATGGTACTTCAATCCAATGAACCAGAACGGATTTCATAAAAGGAAGTGAATGGGGCAAAAGGGGCTAGGGTCGAGCAGGTAAAAGGAGTAGTTCCATGCGCTATATGGTCGTTATTGAAAAAGGCTCTTCCAGTTACGGTGCTTTTGTTCCGGATTTGCATGGCTGCATTGCAGTTGGCGAAACGGAAACGGAAGCACTCGCGCTTATTGAAGAAGCAATCCAGTTTCATCTTGAAGATATGAAAGCTGGTGGACTGCAAATCCCGCCGCCTGCGTCAAAAAGCACTTTCGTTGAAGTGCCTCTGGCGGCCTAATCCTGCATTCAGGATGGGTGCGCCTCAATTTGAACGTTGAAGCTGTAGAAAAACCCTTTTTCTAAAAAATTCTGGGCGCAAAAAAGCGTGGAACTCTCCACATTTTTTATGTTTCTCGTTTCATCGTCACGAAGTAGTTTCATGACTGATGCAGATCAATTCAGGCGCATTACCTCCACCTCCATTTCTTACTGCGCATATCCATCTCCTAAATTTAACTTTTCGTTTGACCTTGATATTTGTTTTGGCTCACGGCAGGATGCGCGGATGCTGATACTTTTTCTACAGCCTCGTTGGCCGAGTGTGCCAATTCGATAAGTTGACATTAGTATCTGAACGGATACAATACAGAACATGAACACGTTTCTGAAATCGGAAGAATTCGACGCTTGGCTGGCAGGCATGAAAGATCAGGTAGGAAAAGCGATGGTCGCCAAGCGCATTCGCAATGCTGAGGCTGGTAATTTTGGCGATTGCGAGCCGGTGGGTGAAGGTGTTTCCGAGATGCGAATCAACTACGGCCCCGGCTACCGTGCTTATTTCACCCGTCGCGGAGAGGTGGTCTATTTGCTGTTGCTGGGCGGCGATAAGTCCACCCAGAAACGCGACATCAAGCGTGCCAAAACAATGGCGCGCACTTTACCAAAGGAGTGAGCCATGACTAAATTTACCCCGTTCGATGCAGCCGATTATCTCGACAACGATGAAACGATTGCCGCTTACCTCACCGCAGCATTGGAGGATGAAGACCCCAATATCTTTCTTGTCGCCGTCAAGGATGTGGCGCGCGCCCGTGGCATGACACAACTCGCCAAGGACACCGGACTCGGGCGCGAAAGCCTGTATAAGGCGCTTGCTCCTGGCGCGAAGCCGCGCTACGACACACTGCTGAAAGTGGTGCGCGCGCTCGGCATTTCGTTGCAGGCCAAAACCGCGCACGTTTGAAAATAATCCCAACCTATACACCAAAAACAAAAAACCCGCCGAAGCGGGTTTTTATTTGTACCACCGGGCAGAGCCGCGTCACATCTTTGCGGGTTTTTACACGGGGAAATATGTTCACTCAAATCTTGAATGAGGTTTTTTTTGCTGGTTTTAAGCGGCAAAACTAACCGGTTGATGATTTTTTTTCGGCTGTAACACAAGAGGATTGATGAGAAAACGTTCTTGACTGCAACAATACCTCGGTCATAGTATGCCATTGCCAGCCGGAAATGCGCTAGCCAGCAAGAGGCAGGCTATTTACAACTATTTATAACTAACTAAGGAGCATAATCATGAAAAAATTCTTGTTATTATTGACCAGTGGTTTAGTTGTAGCCTTCCTTGCAGCTCCTGTTGGGGCGGGAGCCGGCGGTTTAATGGGGTTTCATGAAATGTATGGTGATGTAAGCAACATCAACCATGCAACCGGCGTGCTGAGACTTGCCAATAATGAGGCCAACATGGTGCTGCGTTTTCCACCCGATTCAATCAAGGATCTGGAATATGGGGATGACATCACGGTTAGACTGGGATTTGATGAGGGATTGGTGCCAGCATCGGCGGTACAACAGAAGTTGAAGGAGATGGGGCGCAAACTGAAGGGGGTGCATCAAACTTATGGTGATATAAGCAACATCGATCATAAAAAAGGAGTTTTGACAGTTACCAACAATGAGGCCAGCATGGTGCTGCATTTCCCACCCGACTCCATCAAGAACCTGAAATACGGGGATACCATAACGGTTGAATTGGGGTTTAAGGACGGAATGCATATCAAGTCTGGAGCGCTTGGCAAGTGATTGTCTTGATCGATACTGGGGAATATAGACGGGCATGAAGGCTTCATGACTTCATACAGAAATTTCATGCGCGGGGCCTTAGCCGGTTTTAATTTGCATCCCAATTAGAAAGAGTTAGCTCAGCATCGAATTAACCTGCACTCCATCCACAAAAACAAAAAACCCGCCGAAGCGGGTTTTTGTTTGCGCCACTGAACCAGGCCGGATTACTTCAGCTTGGTTTCCTTGTAGCTGACGTGCTTGCGAACCACCGGGTCGTACTTCATGAATTCAAGCTTCCCCGGGGTGGTGCGCTTGTTCTTGTTGGTGGTGTAGAAATGCCCCGTACCGGCGGAGGATTCCAACTTGATCTTTTCGCGTGCGCCTTTTGCCATGATCGTTCTCCTTAAACTTTCTCGCCACGGGCGCGCAGTTCGAACAGCACGGCATCAATGCCGTTCTTGTCGATGGTGCGCAACGCGGCATTGGTCAAACGCAGGCTAACCCAGCGGTTCTCGTTCTCAACCCAGAAGCGGCGGCGTTGCAGATTCGGCAAGAAGCGGCGCTTGGTTTTGTTATTGGCATGGGAAACATTGTTGCCGGTCATCGGCTTTTTTCCCGTTACTTGACATACACGTGCCATAGTTCTACTCCAGCCGGAATTCAAAAGAGCGCGGATTCTACCGAATGAATGCGGAATGTTCAACCTGAATTTTAGCAGCTTTGTGAATGAGGCAAGGAATTCAAGCCTCATTCCCCGATGTTTTGTTGTACCAATCCTGTGTGGCATTGGCAATCTTCACCACCAGCAGCATCACCGGCACCTCAATCAGCACGCCAACTACCGTCGCCAGCGCCGCACCGGACTTGAAGCCAAACAGGCTGATGGCGGTGGCCACGGCCAGTTCGAAGAAATTACTCGCGCCGATCAACGCCGACGGGGCGGCGACGCAATGTGCCACGCCGAAGTGACGGTTCAGCCAATAGGCAAGACCGGAGTTGAACAACACCTGGATCAGGATCGGTACGGCCAGCATGGCGATTACCAGCGGCTGCGCGACGATGGCGTTGCCCTGCAACGCGAACAGCAGCACCAGCGTCACCAGCAGCGCGCCTATCGAATACGGCGCAATGTGCTCCATAACCCGCGCAAACGCGCCCTCACCCCTTGCCAGCAGGCGGCTGCGCAGCAGTTGCGCGATGATGACCGGGATCACGATGTAGAACACTACCGAGACGAACAGCGTGTCCCACGGCACGGCGATGCTGGCGATGCCGAGCAGCAACGCCACCAGCGGTGCAAAGGCGAAGATCATGATGGTGTCGTTGAGCGCCACCTGCGACAGCGTGAAGTAGGGGTCGCCTTTCACCAGATTGCTCCACACAAATACCATTGCGGTACAGGGCGCGGCGGCCAGCAGAATCAATCCGGCGATATAACTGTCGAGCTGATCCTGCGGCAAATACCCGGCAAATACATGACGGATGAACAGCCACCCTAAAAAGGCCATCGAGAACGGTTTCACGCCCCAATTGACGAACAATGTGACACCGATGCCGCGCGCATGTTTTTTCACCTGGTGCAGTGCACCAAAGTCGATTTTCAGCAGCATCGGGATGATCATCACCCACACCAGTACGCCGACCGGGATGTTCACCTTGGCGACTTCCATACTGGCGATGGCCTGGAATGCACCCGGCAGAAACTGTCCGAGCAGTATTCCGGCGATGATGCACAGCACAACCCAGACGGTCAGATAGCGTTCGAAAAAATTCATCGCGTCAGTCCTGAATGTGGCCGATCTCGGCGAGTTTCTGTTTCAGCGCGGGTTTGTCCAGCCTGTCGATTGGCAGGCTCATGAACAACTGGATGTGCCGCGCCAGTTGCTCATACGCCTTGCGGAAAGCCGCGCACTTGGCCTCGTCGTCGCCCTCGACGCCAGCCGGATCGGGGATACCCCAATGCGCTGTGGCGGGCTTGCCCGGCCACAGCGGGCAGGTTTCACCCGCCGCGTTGTCGCACACGGTGAAAATGAAATCGAACTGCGGCGCACCGAGCGCTGCGAACTCGTCCCAGCTCTTGCTGCGCAGGGCGGATGTGTCATGCTCTTGCTCTTGCAGCAGTTCCAGCGCGAACGGGTTGACCCGCCCGGCCGGCTTGCTGCCCGCGCTGTGCGCGATGAAGCGGCCCTTGCCTAATGCGTTGAACAGCACCTCACCAAGGATGCTGCGTGCGGAATTGCCGGTGCATAACACCAGCACGTTATAGGTTTTATCCTGCAAGATATTCTCCTAATGCCCTGGCTATTTTGCCTTTGGTTGGCAGGCATCGAGATTTCCGCCGCAGCAGTTCTCCGTCAGATACGCCACCATGCCGTTCATCACCGCAAAATTCGCGGCGTAATAAATGAAGCGCCCTTCCTGCCGGCTTTCCAGCAGTCCGGCGTGGCTCAGTGTTTTGAAATGGAACGACAGGGTTGCCGGAGACACCTTGAGCTTCCCGGCCACCTGCCCCGCCGCCATGCCTTCCGGCCCGCGCGCCACCAGCAGGCGGTAAATCGCCAGCCGTGTTGGCTGCGCCAATGCCGCCAATGCCTTTACCACCTGAGCCGGTTTCATTATTCTATATTTCCACTATCAAACGATTATAAAAACAATGTGCGGTATTAAAAACGAATTACCGGAAAAATGCAACTGCATTTCCGGATCACTCCATCAGGCAACTGTGTCTGTCATAAATCCGTCACTTTTCCTTAATCATTTCTTCACATTCACTCCTTAAGCTGCCGGGGTCGCACTAGGGCGGCTATTTCAAATTACTGAGGGAATTAACATGCAAGGAACATTCGCAAAGCAAAAAAGACTCATCGTCGTCGCGCTGGCTGCGGCAACCTTCGCGGCACCCGCATTGGCGGATACCGGCAATGTGAGCGTGTATGGCAAGGCCGACCTATCCTACGACTTCATCAATACCGGCACCTCCGCCGCCGGCGTAGCGGGCACCAGCAAGGGCAATGTATCGAGCAACGTTTCAAAGCTTGGCTTCAAGGGCGCTGAAGGAATTGGCGACGGCCTGTCGGCGATCTGGCAGGTTGAAGGGCAGGTCAACATAGACAATGTCGGCGGCACCTTTGCCACCCGCAATTCCTTCCTGGGACTGAAAAGCGACAGTGGGGGCACCGTACTGCTGGGGCGCCACGACACCCCATACAAACTGGCCACACGCAAGCTGGACATATTCGGCGACAGCATCGCCGATAACCGCGCGCTACTGGGCGGCGTGACCAGCAATACCACCGTCGACTCCGCAAGTGCCGCTTTCGATGGCCGTCAGCCTGATATCGTCATGTACACCTCGCCAGACATGAATGGATTCGTCGGCATGATTGCCTATGCAAACCTGAAAGAGGCGAATACCACGGCGGCACAAGTCAAGGACAACCTTACGAGCCTGGCTGCCACATACAAAGCCGGCCCTCTGTATGGTTCGATTGGCTATGAAAACCACAAACTTGATTCGGTTCTTGCTGGCGGCAAGGAATCAGCCTGGAAGCTTGGACTGGGTTATACGCTGAACGCCTTCACCACGAATTTCGTTTATGAAAAAACTGACGACAATCTTACTGTCGGCACCGGTGCCAACCGTTACGGCCACAACGCGTATTATCTGGCGGGAAATTACAAAATGGGCATGAATGCCGTCAAGCTTGCCTATGGCAAGGCCGGCCAGCATGGTGCGACCGCCAATACCGGCGCCAGCCAGTTCAGCCTGGGCTACGACCATGGATTGAGCAAGCGTACCAAGCTGTATGCGATCTATTCGCGCATCAACAACAATAGCGCCAGCGACTATGGTTTCAGTCAAAGCGCTGCTGCAGCAGGCACCATCAACGGTATCGGCTCTTCACCGTCAGTCGTTTCTATCGGCATGCAACACAACTTCTGACAGGACCACCGGCCCTGCTGATCCGGAAAAACCAGCGTGCATTCCAGATACAACACAACCAAACGGAGAAAATATGAATAATAAGCTCAAACAAATCATCATCGGCATCACAACTATCACTGCGGCGATTTATGCCAGCGCAAGCCTGGCAACCGACATCACCGGGGCAGGCGCAACCTTCCCCTACCCGATCTACGCCAAATGGGCAGAAGCTTACAAAGCGCAAAGCGGTGTAAACATGAATTACCAGTCCATCGGCTCCGGCGGCGGCATCAAGCAAATCACCGCAAAAACCGTTGATTTCGGCGCCTCCGACAAGCCGCTTAAGCCGGAAGACCTGGACAAGAAAGGCCTGATGCAATTTCCGACCGTGATCGGCGGTGTGGTTCCGGTTATCAATGTGGCTGGCATCGGTGCAGGCACGCTGAAGCTGGATGGTGCGACGCTGGCCAATATCTTTCTGGGGAAAATCACCCAATGGAATGACCCTGCTCTGGTGGCGCTGAACAAAGACCTCAATCTCCCCGATGAAAACATCACCGTGGTGCATCGCTCGGATGGCTCCGGCACCACCTTCATCTTCACCAACTACCTGTCCAAGGCCAGCCCGGAGTGGAAATCCGTCGTAGGCGAAGGTACGGCGGTTTCGTGGAAGGCCGGCACCGGCGGCAAGGGCAACGAGGGCGTGGCTTCCTATGTCCAGCGCATCAAGAATTCCATCGGTTATGTGGAATACGCCTATGCGTTGCAAAACAAGATGAACGCCGTGAGAATGAAAAGCCACGATGGTGAATTTGTTGCGCCGGGGGATGCTTCCTTCAAGGCTGCCGCAGCGAATGCACAGTGGGATAAGGCGCCCGGTTTCTATGAAATCCTGACCAACGAACCCGGCGAGGAAAGCTGGCCGATCAGCGGTGCGACCTTCATCCTGATCCACAAGATGCAGGAAAACCCGGCCGCGGGAAGAGAAGTCCTGAAGTTCTTCGACTGGGCTTACTCTAATGGCAGCAAACTGGCTTCTGACCTGGACTATGTGCCGCTACCGGAAAATGTGCAGAATCTGATCCGCAAGGCATGGAAAGATCAGATCCGCGACACATCCGGCTCATCGCTGATGAAATAAACGATTTTCACCGGACTTATAACACCGGGGGCTGCGAGCCCCCTTTTGTTTTTCTGGCAGGAATACGACGCTGTTACCCGAAGCCTTATATCAGCCTGACCGCACACCGGTTAATGACTCACGGCTTGGTCGCGGTTACAGCGGAAACCGGTGACGGCGGCGGGTTACCGGTGATCTGGAAAAATATTTCGTCGCGCTTGACCATACCCAATTCGCTACGGGCGCGCTCCTCAATCGCTTCGGTACCCTGTTTGAGATCACGTACTTCGGCGTCCAAGAGCGCATTGCGCGCCTGGGTCTGCTGGTTAACCTGCTGCTGCGTTTCAACCTGGCGATTCAGGTCCCACACCTTCAGCCAGCCGCCTTTGCCCAACCATAGCGGGTACTGCAACAGCAGCAGCAGAGCGATCAGTATCAATGTGACAACACGCATATCCCAGTTCTATTTCATTGGTGAAACCGCGTTGGCTTCCCTATTCACTCATGGTCGTGCCGCTTGCGTTGCCCGCGCCGTTCATTCGCCACCGTTCGATTTGGCCTACGAAATAGCGCCGGAATTAACTTAACTGGTAGTAAGCCTCACGCCCCGGATAAGAGGCGGTGTCACCCAGGTCTTCTTCGATACGCAGCAACTGGTTGTATTTCGCCATGCGATCAGAGCGTGACGTCGAGCCGGTCTTGATCTGCATCACGTTGGTCGCCACCGCGAGGTCGGCAATGAAAGAATCTTCCGTTTCACCGGAACGGTGCGAAATTACGGCGGTATAACCGGCGCGTTTGGCCATCTCGATTGCAGCAAAAGTTTCGGTCAGTGTGCCGATCTGATTGACCTTGATCAGGATGGAATTGGCGATGCCGCGCCTGATGCCTTCGCGCAAAATCTTGGTATTGGTAACAAATATATCGTCGCCAACCAATTGAATATTTTTTCCGAGGCGGTCGGTGAGCAGCTTCCAGCCATCCCAGTCATGCTCACTCATGCCGTCTTCGATGCTGATGATCGGGTACTTATCCACCCAGGTGGCGTACAGATCGACGATCTGCGCCGAGTTCAGCGTCAGCCCGTCGGCTTTCAGATAATACTGCCCGTCCTTGTAAAACTCGGATGCAGCCGGGTCCATCGCAATCGCCACATCTGCGCCCGGCACGTAACCGGCTGCCTCGATGGCTTCGACAATTACCTTCAACGCGCCCTCGTTGGAACCCAGAGCCGGGGCGAAGCCGCCTTCGTCGCCCACGGTAGTGTTCAGTCCGCGGTCATGCAGAATTTTCTTCAAGCTATGGAACACCTCGGCGCCGCAACGCAACGCCTCGCGGAAACTCTGCGCGCCCACCGGGACGATCATGAATTCCTGCATGTCCGCGCCGCCGGTAGCGTGTGCGCCGCCGTTGATGACATTCATCATCGGCACAGGCATTTCCATGCGCGCTGCGCCGCCCAGGTAGCGGTACAGCGGCAGACCGGATTCTTCCGCAGCCGCCTTGGCCACCGCCATCGACACCGCAAGAATGGCGTTCGCGCCGAGACGTGATTTGTTTTCGGTACCGTCCAGCTCGATCATGGTCTGGTCGACAAAAGCCTGCTCGGCGGCATCCAGCCCGATGATCGCTTCGGCAATTTCGGTGTTCACATATTCCACCGCCTTCAGCACGCCCTTACCCAGGTAGCGCTGTTTGTCGCCATCGCGCAATTCAACCGCCTCCTTTGCGCCGGTGGATGCGCCGGATGGTATGGCAGCGCGTCCCATCACGCCGGATTCCAGCAACACGTCCGCTTCCACAGTGGGGTTGCCGCGTGAATCCAGAATTTCACGGGCGATGACATCAACGATTGCGCTCATAATATTTTTCCTCAGTTTTTTCTTAAATATTCTTGAGATCGAGGTTTTCCTCAATCAATCCTTGCCGCTTGACGGTTGCATCCAGCGCCATCAACGTTTGTAGCAATGCTTTGAGATGCCCGAGCGGAAAGGCGTTCGGCCCATCCGATAGCGCCTTGGACGGGTCCGGATGCGTTTCCATGAACAGGCCGGAAATCCCCGCCGCCACCGCGGCACGCGCCAGCACCGGCACGAATTCGCGCTGCCCGCCACTGGCTGTGCCCTGCCCGCCGGGCAACTGCACCGAGTGCGTGGCATCGAACACCACCGGACAGCCGGTGCTGCGCATCACCGCCAGCGAGCGCATATCCGATACCAGATTGTTATAGCCGAATGTCGCGCCGCGCTCGCACACCATGATGTTGTCCTGTCCGCTGGCTTCACGGGCTTTTTCCACCACATTCTGCATATCCCACGGCGACAGGAACTGTCCCTTCTTGATGTTCACCGGCTTGCCCGCGCTCGCCACGGTCTGAATAAAGTCGGTCTGACGACACAGGAACGCCGGGGTTTGCAGCACGTCCACGGCCGCCGCAACCGGTGCGATTTCTCCGATGTCATGCACGTCGGTCAGCACCGGCACGCCGAGTTGTGCCTTCACTTCACCGAGGATTTTCAGTCCGGCATCCAGCCCGAAGCCGCGAAACGACTTGCCGGAACTGCGGTTGGCCTTGTCGTAGGAAGACTTGTATATAAACGGCAACTTCAATTCGCGGCAGATTTCCTGCAACTGCCCGGCAGTATCCAGCGCCATCTGCTGCGATTCGATCACACACGGCCCGGCAATCAGGAACAATGGCTTATCCAGACCGGCATCAAATCCACACAGTTTCATGAGGTCGCTTCCTTGCGGCGCAATGCCGCCTCGATATACGACTTGAACAGCGGATGCCCGGCGCGCGGTGTGGAAGTGAATTCCGGATGGAACTGTACCCCGACAAACCACGGATGTATGGATTGCGGCAATTCCATAATCTCCGGTAAATTTTCTGAAGGAGTGCGCGCAGAAATGATCAGGCCGGTTTTCTCGAGTGCGGGCACATAATGGTTGTTCACTTCGTAGCGATGGCGATGCCGTTCGTTTACTTCGTCACCATAGATACGTTGCGCCAGCGTGCCGGGTTTGACCGGGCAACGTTGCGAACCGAGGCGCATGGTGCCGCCCAGATCGGAGTCGCTGCTGCGCATCTCCGCCTTGCCGTCGCGATCCAGCCATTCGGTGATCAATGCTACAACCGGATGTTCGGATTCCGGATTGAATTCGGTACTGTTCGCATCCGTCATATCGGCAACATGCCGCGCATACTCAATTACCGCAAGTTGCATTCCGAGGCAGATGCCCAGATACGGCACCTTGTTTTCACGCGCAAAACGGATCGCGGCAATCTTGCCTTCCGTACCGCGCTTGCCGAAGCCGCCCGGCACCAGGATCGCGTCAAAATGCGTCAGGTTCTGCGTGCCGGATGTTTCGATATCTTCAGAATCAATATATTCGATATCGACCTGTGTCGAGGTATGAATACCCGCATGGCGCAGCGCTTCGATCAACGACTTATAGGACTCGGTCAGGTCGACATATTTTCCGACCATACCAATGGTGATCTGGTGCTGCGGGCTTTCCTGCTTCGCAACCAATTTGTCCCACACCGACAGATCGGCAGGCGGCACATTCAGTGCCAGCTCTTCGCAAACAATACGATCCAGTCCCTGCTCGTGCAACATCTGCGGGACCTTGTAGATGCTGTCCACATCCCACATCGAAATTACGCCCTCTTCACGCACATTGGTGAACAGTGAAATCTTGGCGCGCTCGTCGTCGGGAATCGGCCGGTCGGCACGGCACAGCAGGGCGGTTGGGAAAATACCGATTTCGCGTAATTTTTGCACGCTATGTTGCGTCGGCTTGGTCTTCAGTTCACCGGCAGTGGTGATGTAGGGAACCAGCGTGAGGTGCACATAAGCGACCCGGTTGCGCCCCATGCGCAGACCCATTTGTCGCGCTGCTTCGAGGAACGGCAGCGATTCGATGTCGCCAACCGTGCCACCGATTTCGACAATCGCCACATCGGCGTTGCCGTCATGCGAAGCGGCTGCACCGCGCTCGACGAATGCCTGGATTTCGTTGGTAATATGCGGAATCACCTGCACCGTCTTGCCCAGATATTCACCGCGTCGTTCCTTGCGGATCACGCTGTCGTAAATTTGCCCGGTGGTGAAGTTGTTGGCCTTGCGCATTTTCACGGAAATGAAGCGCTCGTAATGCCCCAAATCCAGGTCGGTTTCCGCGCCATCTTCGGTGACGAATACCTCGCCGTGCTGGAACGGACTCATGGTGCCGGGATCGACGTTGATATACGGATCAAGCTTGAGCATCGTCACCTTGAGGCCGCGCGATTCGAGGATGGCTGCAAGCGAAGCGGCGGCGATGCCCTTCCCCAGAGAAGAAACAACGCCGCCGGTAATGAAGATGTACTTGGTCATGCGGGAGCCCGGACAAATATTTTTTTGTAGAGTGTGATGATACCGTAAAACACCCTGTCCTCAAAATTCCAGCCGGTCATGAAACCACCCTCTGCACACCGTTACCAAGCCATATCCGGAATTATGGCTGAGTGGCTCCCGCACCGCGTGCCAAGAGTTCCGCCAGAGTCAAGTCAGCACTTTTTTCAAACTGCCCGGCACATCCGGCGACCCATTGTTGCAATGGATCATCACTTTGCTCAACAGGCAATACGCTGCAATCCAGCACGAATAAATGCCACAATTCGGCGATACGAATGTGGTTTGCATCGCGCATCAACAGCCAGCCCTGCCCTTCCGCCTTGCATACCATGCCGGCTTTTGCCAGCTTTTCAAGGATTTTTTCAAGTAAGTCATAACCGAGGTGCAGCGACCTGGATAATTCATGGAACGTACTCACCCTGCCCTGTTGCAAGCCGTTCGCCATAATTTGCAGCACGCGCAGCGCGTTCAGCAACTGCGTGGCCGACGATAAGTGCTGCGTCACCGGAGTGCGCCAGTATGACAGCGATGCTGCGATGACCGCGCCGATCAGGATGGTCAGCCAGGACAAATAAATCCACATCAGGAAAATCGGCACGCTGGCGAATGCACCATAGACCAGTTTGTAGGTGGGAAAATGGCTGATGTAATAACCAAATACGCGGTTCATGGACTCAAACATGAGCGCGGCCACGATTGCGCCTATCAGAGCATGCGTGTGGGGCACATAGCGATTCGGCATCAACCTGAACAACATGGCAAATGCCAACGTGGCAAACAGCACCGGCAATATCTTCAGCGCGCCCACACCGAATACCGGAATATGTTTGGCGTAACCCATCGACAACCCGACCAGCCACGAAGTCAGCGACAGGCTTGCGCCAATCAGCAACGGGGCAAGCGTAAGCACTGCCCAGTAAACTACCAGCCGCTTGAGTAGCGGGCGCGGACGGTTCACCCGCCAGATGGTATTAAATGCCTGTCCTATGGTCAGCATTAGCATCATCGCTGTCACCGCCAGAAACACAACACCAAATGCGGTCAGACGCATCGCACTTTCGGTGAACTGTTGCATATATTCTGTGATAACTTTTCCCGCCATCTCAGGCATCAGGTTATCCAGCAAATATATCTTGATCTGAAGGGAGAAATCCTCGAATACCGGGAATGCCGAAAATACGGTCAAAGCTATGGTAATCAGGGGCACCAGCGACAACAGTGTGGTAAAGGTCAGGCTTGCTGCAATTTGCAGGCACCGCTCCTGATTGAAACGCATCACAACGAAGCGCATGAAATTCAAAAAATCCTGCCAATTTTTTTGCATGGCCAGCCACCTCATACCGGTAAAAATTACGAGCTTGCATTTGACGAAGCATTGTCAGTCGAGCCAATGCTCAAAACCCCTATAACCCGTGCATGATAATGGAAAAACAAAAGGGCACGCGTTGCGTGCCCTTTTCTGTTCATGCTGGCAAGTTGAATTACTTGCTTCTGGTTTTTGCTTTTCCCGCAGGCTGAACCGGCTTGGCTTCCTGCACAACCGGTTCGGCAATCACGGTTTCAGGTTTCGTTGGCTCGGCAATTGCTTCCAATTTTTCAGCTTTGCAACTACTGTTGTTCACCGTACCGTTAGGCATGACGGTATTACAGAATATTGCGCCGGTCAGCGTGGTATCGGCAATATTGGCACCGGACAGATCGGCATCAGACAGATCGGTGTTTAATAGAACAGCTCCGGTCAGATTGGCGCGCTCCAGTTGTGCACCACGCAATATCGTCTTGTTGAGGTTCGCATCGGTCAGGTTGGCTTGTGACAGATTGGCGCGGGTCAGGTTGGCGCGCGCCAGATTGGCTTCCGTCAGATTGGCCTTACTAAGATTAGCCTTGAACAGGTTAGCCTGCGCCAGATTGGCCATGAACAGTTGCGCGCCGGACAGGTTGGCAGAGCCAAGGTTAGCCTCGGCTAGTGAAGCATTTATGCACACCGCGCGCGGCTGGATCATACAGCCGTTGATAGAACCCTCCACAGCAACATCCTGATCGGCCTTGGCGGTTTTCTTGGCAGGGCAGTTCGCTCCGCTGTTTATAATGCCATTGGGCATCGTGGTGCGACAGAAAATAGCCTTATTGAACTTCGCATTGTCAATTTCTGCATCGGTCAGATTGGTATCGGTCAGATTGGCCTCTGTGAGGTTTGCGCCCTTGAGCTTGGCGCGTGTCATATTCGCCCCGGTCAGGTTGGCGCCGGTCAGGTCGGCGTTATACAGCGTGATGTCGGTCATATCGGCTTCGGTAAAATTACCGCCCATCAGCTTGCCGTGATAGATATTCGTCCCCCTGAGATTCGCCTTGGTCAGGTCGGCCCGTGACAGGTCGCCCTCAAGAAGGTGCGCCTCCTGCAAATTGGCATTTGCCAGGTTTTTCCCGGCAAATTGCGCATGCGGACATTGCGACTTCGGAATTATCTGGCACTCAAAATAAGCGGCATGAGCTCCCAGTGATGCAACCAAAAACGCCGAACCCAACAAAATTTTCTTCAAAATAATCTCCGGTAAAGTTCATAAAAATGTCGCACCGAACGTGCGCCGCAAGCTCAGATAAATAACCCGCCAATAAGTTCACAACTGCGGGTGGGCGCGCTCCGACTTGCTATGTAACTTGTTGAGTGCATTCAAATAAGCCTTGGCGGAAGCCACTATAATATCTGTATCCGCACCCTGCCCATTGACGATCCTTCCGCCCCTGGCCAGGCGCACCGTCACCTCGCCCTGTGCGTCGGTGCCGCTGGTGATGTTGTTCACCGAATACAGTTGCAACTCGGTGCCGCTGTGCACGATTTTCTCGATAGCCTGAAAAGTCGCATCCACCGGCCCGCCGCCCTGCGCCTCGGCTTCATGCTGCGCACCATCAATATTCATCACCACCTTTGCCACCGGCAATACCCCGGTTTCGCTATGGGCGCGCATGGACAGCAACTGGTAGTGCTCGTTAACGCTCGACACACCCTCTTCGTTGACCAGCGCTTGCAGATCTTCGTCAAAAATCTCGCTCTTGCGGTCGGCCAACTCCTTGAAACGTGCGAAGGCAGCATTCAGTGCTTCTTCACTGTCCAGCACGATACCAAGTTCCTGCAGGCGGGTGCGGAAGGCGTTGCGCCCGGATAGCTTGCCCATGGTCAACTTATTGGTGCTCCAGCCCACATCTTCGGCGCGCATGATTTCGTAAGTCTCGCGGTGCTTGAGCACGCCGTCCTGATGGATACCGGACTCGTGCGCGAACGCATTGGCACCGACGATGGCCTTATTCGGCTGTACCGGGTAGCCGGTGATGCTGGAAACCAGCTTGGAGGTCGGTACAATCTGCGTGGTATCGATGCGCGTATCAAGGTTGAATATGTCGCGGCGTGTCTTCACCGCCATCACAATTTCCTCCAGCGAAGCGTTGCCGGCACGTTCGCCCAGGCCGTTGATGGTGCACTCGACCTGGCGTGCGCCGTTCATCACTGCAGACAGGGAGTTTGCTACCGCCAGCCCCAGATCATTGTGGCAATGCGTGGACCAGACCACCCGGTCCGAATTCGGCACGCGTTCGATTAATTGCCGGATGCGTTCGCCCCATGCGACGGGAATGGAATAACCCACCGTATCCGGTACGTTCAGCGTTTTGGCACCGGCCTTGATCACCGCATCGAACACCCGCACCAGAAAGTCCATCTCCGAACGCACCGCATCTTCGGCGGAAAACTCCACATCGTCGGTATATTCCAACGCCCACTTCACCGCGCTGACGGCACGCTCCATCACCTGGTCCCCGGTCATGCGCAACTTGTGCTGCATGTGGATCGGGCTGGTGGCAATGAAAGTGTGGATGCGCCCCGACTTCGCCGGACGGATTGCCTCACCGGCACGCCGCACGTCGTTTTCGCTGGCGCGCGCCAGCGAGCACACCGTGGAATTTTTCACCGTTTCTGCAACGGCTTTTACCGCCTCAAAATCACCCGGGCTGGCGGCGGCAAAACCCGCCTCAATCACATCCACACCCAGCTTTTCCAGTTGGCGCGCAATGCGGACTTTCATTTCCCGTGTCATCGCCGCACCGGGGCTCTGTTCGCCATCGCGCAAGGTGGTGTCAAAAATAATCAATTTGTCTGTCATGCTGTGCTCCAATATAAATAGGTCAAACCTGCGTAACCGGTAGTCGGTTGGCGCGCTTGCTTCGAATTAAGTAGTGTGTGTATGATTAGCGCGCGCCGCGCAGCAGCAGCGCATCCAGCAGGCTGGACGTGGATTGAAGTGTTGCGATGTGTGTAGAGAAATGCATGGGGCAGATATTACCAGTTTTATCGGCTCAGGCAATGGGCTGTTGTTTTTTGCGCAGACGCAACGCCCATAGCACATAGCCGGATAATGCATAGCCCAGAAACAATGCAAACAATACGCCTGGCGGGTAGCTGGAAATCAGGATGAAAAACAGCGCAATCAGAAAGATCATGATAAACGGCACGCTCTTGCGCAGGTTCAGATCCTTGAAGCTGTAGAACGGCAGGTTACTGATCATGCTCAATCCGGCAAATACCGTCAGCGCAGCGGCATACCAGCTCAGCTCATTTCCCTTGAAGCCGTGATCCTGCATCACCCAGACAAACCCTGCCACCAGCGCGGCAGCAGCCGGGCTGGGCAACCCCTGGAAATAGCGTTTATCAATCACGTCGATGTTGGTATTAAAGCGTGCCAGGCGCAATGCGGTGGCGGCGCAATAAATGAATGCGGCGAACCAGCCCCACTTGCCCAGGCCTTTCAATGCCCATTCATATACGACCAGCGCCGGTGCCACGCCGAATGAAACCATATCGGACAGGCTATCGTATTCGGCACCGAATTCGCTTTGTGTATGCGTCAGCCGCGCCACGCGTCCATCCAGCCCGTCCAACACCATGGCGATAAAAATCGCCACGGCGGCAAACTCAAAACGCTGATTCATCGCCTGCACAATTGCGTAAAAGCCGGCGAACAGCGCACCGGTGGTAAACAGATTGGGCAACAGATAAATGCCGCGCTTGCGCAGGTTCATCGATTTGCGTGGATTAAATTCGTCCATGCACGGAGGCTATCAGCTTTACGGAAGAATTGCCAAAATGGTGGTGGTCGCCGACACCTTGTCGCCGATGCTGACTTTCACGCCGGCACCCAGCGGCAGATATACATCGACACGCGAACCGAAGCGGATAAAGCCGTAACGCTGGCCGCGTGTCAGCGTATCACCGGGTTTGATATAGCACAGGATACGCCGCGCGATCAGTCCCGCCACCTGAACGAAGGTTACGGTCTGCCCGTCAGTGGTTTTGAGCACCACCGCGTTGCGCTCGTTCTCTGCGGAAGCCTTGTCCAGATCGGCGTTAACGAATTTGCCGGGGAAATACTGCACTTTTTCCACTGTACCGTCGACCGGGCTGCGGTTGGAGTGCACGTTGAATACATTCATGAACACACTGACCAGAATTGCTTCACGTTCCCCATAAGGATCTTGCGTGCGCTCCACTTTGATGACGCGGCCATCGGCGGGAGACAGCACCACACCGGTATCCTGCGGGATCTCACGTGGAGGATCACGAAAGAACTGCACCACGAACAAGACAACGATCCAGGCCAACAGCTCAATGATACCGCCGACCAGGCCGGATAACAGCAACGCAATGGCAATGGAGCCAACCAGAAACGGCCAGCCCTCGCGGGCAATGATGGGATGGGGATAGTTGGTCATTGGTGAGTGGTGAGTGGTGAGTGGGAGATGAGTAGGGAGTGGGGTGGGGAATTTTCCTACTTCCGACTCCCCACTTCCTACTTTCTAGTTTTTAGACTGATCAACCAGCTTGTTTTTGCCGATCCACGGCATCATTGCACGCAGCTTGCCGCCCACAACTTCGATCGGATGTTCGGCATTCAAGCGGCGCCGTGCGGTCATCTCGGGATAGTTGGTGCGCCCTTCCAGGATGAACTGCTTGGCATAAGAGCCGTTCTGGATATTGGCCAGACATTCCTTCATCGCGGCACGCGCCTGATCAGCAATCACACGATGGCCGGTAACATACTCGCCGTATTCTGCATTATTGGAAATTGAATAATTCATGTTGGCGATGCCGCCTTCGTACATCAGATCAACAATCAGTTTCAACTCGTGCAGACATTCGAAATAAGCCATTTCCGGCGCGTAACCGGCTTCGGTCAGTGTTTCAAAGCCGGCCTTGACCAGCTCCACCGCACCACCACACAGCACGGCTTGTTCACCAAACAAATCGGTCTCGGTTTCTTCGCGGAAGTTGGTCTCGATCACGCCACCCTTGGTACCGCCGTTGGCTGCTGCGTAGGACAGCGCGACATCCTTGGCCTTGCCGGTTTTGTCCTGATACACAGCGATCAGCGTCGGCACACCACCACCCTTGAGATATTCGGAGCGCACGGTATGGCCGGGGCCTTTCGGCGCGATCATGATCACGTCCACATCGGCGGGCGGTACGATCTGGTTGTAGTGGATATTGAAGCCGTGAGCAAATGCCAGTGCTGCACCCGGCTTCAGGTTCTTCGCCACGTCCGCATGGTACACCTCAGGCATGGTCTCATCCGGCAACAGCAGCATCACCACATCGGCACCCTTCACCGCGTCCGCAACCGCTGCCACCTTGTGACCGGCAGCCTCGGCCTTGGCCCAGGATGCGCCACCCTTGCGCAGGCCGACGGTCACATTGACACCGGATTCCTTCAGATTCTGGGCATGCGCATGACCCTGCGAGCCGTAGCCCACGATGGTCACCTGTTTACCCTTGATCAGTGACAGGTCTGCGTCTTTGTCGTAATAAACTTTCATGTTGGCCTCTTCATTAAAAATTAAAGTTTCAAAATTCGGTCGCCGCACCCGATGCCGGAAGCTCCGGTACGCACCGTTTCAAGAATCAGGTCACGGCCGATCTTTTCCAGCAGGCTATCCAATTCTGCGCATGGTCCGGTTAATTCGATGGTATAGGTACGGTCGGTCGTATCAATGATACGACCACAGAACGTATCCACCATGCGCTTCAATTCTTCGCGCGTATCGCCTTCGGCACGCACCTTGACCAGCATCAGCTCACGCTCAAGATGCTCGCCCTCGCTCAGGTCGATCAATGCCGCGACATCTACCAGCTTATTGAGCTGCTTGCTGATCTGTTCAATCACCGCATCCGAGCCGCTGGTGACGATAGTCATGCGCGACAGGGTCGAATCTTCGGTCGGTGCAACCGACAGCGATTCGATATTATAGCCACGCGCCGAGAACAACCCGGCCACGCGTGACAAGGCACCCGCTTCGTTTTCCATTAGCAGAGAAATAATATGACGCATTACAACTCTTCCGCCAGAATAACTTCCGACAGCCCCCTGCCGCCCGGAACCATCGGGAACACATTCTCGGCCGGGTCCGTCCTGAAGTCCATGAACACCAGATCCTGTTTGCGTGCGAAAGCTTCTTTCAGTGCCGGCTCAACATCCGCAGATTTTTCGATACGCATTCCAATATGCCCATAAGCTTCGGCCAGTTTGACGAAATCCGGCAGCGCATTCATATAAGTCTCGGAATAGCGGTTACCATGGAAAAATTCCTGCCACTGCCGCACCATGCCCAGATAGCCGTTATTCAGCGAAATAATTTTGATCGGCAGGTTGAATTGCTTGCAGGTGGACAGCTCCTGGATATTCATTTGAATACTGCCCTCGCCGGTTACGCAGGCAACGGTTGCGCCGGGATTGACCATCTGCACCCCCATCGCCGCCGGCAGGCCGAAGCCCATCGTGCCCAAACCTCCCGAGGTAACCCAACGGCGCGGCTTGTCAAATTTGTAATACTGCGCAGCCCACATCTGGTGCTGGCCCACATCGGTTGTAATAAACGCATCGCCACCGGTAATTTCGTGCATTTTCTCGATCACGAATTGCGGCTTGATGATTTCGGAAGAATTCCTGTAACACAGCCTGCCGCCTGTGGTACGCCACTCGTCCACCTGCTCCCACCAGGCAGATATGGCCGCTGCATCCGGCGCCTGTTTACCGCTACGCAGCACTTCCAGTAACTCATTCAGCACCAGCTTCACATCCCCGACGATGGGTAGATCCACCTTGACGCGCTTGGCGATCGAGGAGGGATCAATATCGATGTGAATAATCTTGCGCGGCACCTGTGCAAAGTGTTCGACGTTGCCGATCACACGGTCATCGAAACGCGCACCGACTGCCAGCAACACATCGCAATGCTGCATCGCCATGTTGGCCTCATAGGTGCCGTGCATTCCCAGCATGCCGACAAAACGTTTGTCGCTGGCAGGAAAACCGCCCAAGCCCATCAGGGTGTTGGTGCACGGAAAATTCAGCAAGCGCGCAAGATCGGTTAATTGCGCTGAGGCATCGGACAACACCACGCCGCCACCCGCGTAAATTACCGGCCGTCTCGCTTCCAGCAGCATCTGCGCGGCCTGCCTGATCTGCCCGCTGTCGCCCTTGCCCGCCGGGTGATAGGAGCGGATATTCACGCTGTCCGGATATTCAAACGTGGTTCTGTGGTTGGACACATCCTTGGGAATGTCCACCAGCACCGGACCGGGGCGGCCGGATTTGGCGAGATAGAACGCTTTTTTGATAGTCGAGGCAATGTCCTTGACGTCCTTGACCAGAAAATTGTGCTTCACGCACGGACGGGTGATGCCCACCGCATCGACTTCCTGGAAGGCATCTTCACCGATTGCACCGGTCGGAACCTGGCCGCTGATGACGACCATCGGCGTGGAATCCATGTAAGCGGTAGCGATACCGGTTACGGCATTGGTCAGCCCCGGTCCCGAGGTAACGAGTGCCACACCCACCTTATCGGAAGATCGTGCATAGCCGTCGGCGGCATGCACCGCAGCCTGCTCGTGGCGCACCAGCACATGCTTGACCTTATCCTGTTTGAACAGCTCGTCATAAATAAACAACACTGCCCCACCGGGATAGCCGAACACATATTCGACCTGCTCCTCCTGCAAACAGCGGATCAGTATCTCTGCGCCGGTCAACTCCACCGGTTCCACCCGGAAGCTGCGGATACGTATCTCAGCGCTGGTCAACTCCATCTTAATCACCTGGTGCCCCTGCCAATCTCAAAGAACCACGTAAGATAAAGGTTGGCGGCGTTTTGGTCAACTAATTAGCGCAACAATCAACGCAGCAAAAGGCAAAGTTGCCGCTTCATAAACCTGTCGGAAAACGCTAGAATCGCCGTTTTGCAAACAAACTCCATCAAAGGAAATATTATTATGTCGATGTCCGACCGCGACGGTTTTATCTGGTATGACGGCAAACTTGTGCCCTGGCGTGATGCCACCACCCACGTGCTAACCCATACACTGCATTACGGCATGGGCGTATTCGAGGGCGTGCGCGCCTATCAAGCCGAGAAAGGCACGGCTATTTTCCGCTTGCAGGAACATACCGACCGGCTATTCAATTCCGCGCACATCTTCCAGATGAAAATGCCGTATGACAAGACGACCATTATGGAAGCACATCGCGAGGTGGTGCGCGTCAACAAACTGGAATCCTGCTATATTCGTCCGATCGTGTTTTACGGCTCGGAAGCAATGGGTATCGCCGCTACGGCGCTTAGCGTACATGTGGCGGTCGCCGCCTGGCCGTGGGGAGCCTACCTCGGTGATGAAGGCATGCAAAATGGCATCCGCATCAAGACTTCCAGCTTCACCCGCCATCATGTCAACGTAAATATGTGCCGTGCCAAATCCGTGGCTACTTACACCAACTCGATACTCGCGCACCAGGAAGTTGCCAACGACGGTTACGACGAAGCCCTGTTGCTGGATGTTGACGGATACGTAGCAGAAGGTGCCGGCGAGAACATCTTTATCGTCAAGCAAGGCAAACTGTACACGCCCGATCTGACCTCGTGCCTGGAAGGCATTACACGCGACTCCATCATCACACTGGCCCGGGAAATGGGCCTCGAAATCATCGAGAAGCGCATCACCCGCGACGAAATTTACTGTGCCGAGGAAGCTTTTTTCACCGGCACGGCAGCGGAGGTAACGCCGATTCGCGAACTGGATACGCGCACCATCGGCAGCGGTTCACGCGGCCCGGTTACCGCCAAATTGCAGCAGGCCTTCTTTGATTGTGTGGCGGGCAAACACCCGCAACACAACGGCTGGCTCGACTACGTATAGGAGATCACCCATGAGCAGACAGAATATTACCCAACGCTATATCGAAGTCACCGCACACGACTTGCCGGTGACCTGCCCGATGCACAACATGAGCCTGTGGAATGCCCACCCGAGAGTGGTGATGCCGCTGAATCATGGCGGCGAGGCACGCTGCCCCTATTGCAGCACGTTGTACAAATTCAAGGGTGAGCTGCCCAAGGCGCATCATTAAAAATCTCTCTAAACATTGAAGCACCGGGCGTGACATACAAAATTCTCGTCATCAGTCCCAGTTGGGTTGGCGACTGCATGCTGATGCAGCCGCTACTGACACGCCTCAAACAGCGTCACCCGAATTGCCGCATTGATGTGTTTGCCCCGCCATGGACCATCACACTGCTGCGCGTCATACCGGAAGTGCATGATGTCATCATCAATCCATTTCCGCACGGCGCACTGCAGCTTTTGACACGCTACCGGCTCGGCAAGCAATTGCGCGCCGCACACTACGACCAGGTCATCGTGCTGCCCAATTCGTGGAAATCCGCACTGGTGCCATTTTTTGCGGGTATTCCACTACGCACCGGCTTCAGCGGCGAAGCGCGCCATATCCTTCTCAACGATTTGCGGAAACTCGACAAGACTGTTTTGCCGTTAATGGTGGAACGCTTTGCACAGCTCGCCGAAGATGCACAAAGCAAGATTCCGCACCCATTGGCCAATCCGAAGCTAACGATTTCCGCAGCGCAACGCGACGTAACGCTGCACAAGCTGCATTTAACGCTGGACCAACCCGTTGCGGCATTCTGCCCGGGTGCCGAATACGGCCCCGCCAAACGCTGGCCGGCGGCTTATTACGCGGATATTGCGCAGCGCCTGCATAAGCAAGGCTATGCTGTGTGGCTGATCGGCTCTGGCAAGGACCAACCGGTCGCAGATGAAATCAACCAGCTCGCGGGCGGTCACTGCGTCAATTTATGCGGCCGCACCGATCTGGGCGATGCTATCGCGCTATTGGCATGCGCGCAGCTGGTCATCAGCAACGACTCCGGACTGATGCATCTGGCTGCCGCGCTGGATCGGCCAATGCTGGCGCTGTTCGGCTCCAGCAGTCCGCAGTTCACCCCGCCGCTGTCCGCGCAGGCACAGGTTGTCAAACTCGACATCGAATGCAGCCCGTGCTTCAAACGCGAATGCCCACTCGGGCATTTCGACTGCATGACGAAGCTGACGCCGGATCATGTATGGAACCAGCTTCAATTCCTGATGAAATGACACTCATGCAAAATCTATCCAAGGAAATTTTCAAGGCCTATGACATACGCGGCATCGTCGGCAAGACGCTGACTACCGAAGTAGTCGAAGCCATCGGCCACGCACTCGGTTCGGAAGCGATGACGCGCGGACAACATACGATTGTGATCGGTCGCGACGGAAGATTGTCCGGCCCGGAGTTGATCGCCGCGCTGGCACGTGGCATCCAGAAGAGCGGCATTGATGTGATCGACGTGGGGCGCGTCGCCACCCCAATGGTGTATTTCGCCGCCTACCATCTAAAAACCGATTGCGCGGTAATGCTGACCGGCAGCCACAATCCGCCGGATTACAACGGCCTGAAAATGGTGCTGGCCGGAGAAACACTGTCGGGCGAAACAATACAGCGCTTGCGCCAGCGCATCGAACAGCACGACCTGACGCACGGCTCCGGCAGTTATGTGCAGCGCGATATCGGTGCGGATTACCTCGCGCGCATCATCTCCGACATCAAGCTGGCACGCCCGATGAAAATCACCGTGGATTGCGGCAACGGCGTGGCGGGAGATTACGCCGCGCAGCTGTATCGCGGCCTGGGCTGCGAGGTAACAGAAATGTACTGCGAAGTGGATGGGCATTTTCCCAACCATCATCCCGATCCGTCCGACCCGCGCAATCTTCAAGACCTGATCGCCGCATTGCGCGACAACGATAGCGAACTGGGACTGGCCTTCGACGGTGACGGTGATCGCTTGGGTGTGGTCACCAAGGATGGCAAAATCATTTATCCGGATCGCCAGTTAATGCTGTTTGCTGCCGACGTGCTGGGCCGCAATCCCGGCGCGGAAATCATTTTCGACGTGAAATCCACGCGCAATCTTTTTTCATGGATACGCTCGCACGGCGGCAAACCAACCTTGTGGAAGACCGGCCACTCGCTGGTCAAGGCAAAAATGCGCGAAACCGGCGCATTACTGGCCGGCGAAATGAGCGGCCACATGTTCTTCAAAGAACGCTGGTACGGTTTCGATGACGGGTTATATGCGGGCGCACGATTACTGGAAATATTGAGTGAGAGTGCCGACCCGAGTGCGGTGCTGAACGCCCTGCCGGATGCGGTCTGCACCCCGGAGCTGCATATCCGCACCACCGAGGGTGAGAACCACGCGCTACTCGCACAACTGCAACGCACCGCGCAATTCCCCGATGCCAAAGAGATCATCACACTGGACGGGCTGCGCGTGGAATATGCGGACGGGTTCGGACTGGCACGCCCCAGCAACACCACGCCGGTGATCGTGCTACGCTTCGAGGCGGATAGCGAGAATGCGCTGCTGCGTATCCAAAATGACTTTCGCAGGATATTTCAGCAAGCCGCACCACATCTGCAACTGCCGTTTTAACGGCTCCGTCTATTTTGACGCGAAAGCCAGTTCGCGCTGTCTCGGTTGCAGCCAGTGTGCCAATTGGTCGCGGAGGAAAGCGGTAAACTCCTTTTGGTCGATCGGTTTGGCGACAAAGCTGTTCACCCCAACCTGATAGCTCATCACAACATCAGCCTGGGTATGCTCCGCAGAATACGCGACAATGGGAACGTCCCGTGTTGCGGGATGAAGCCGCAGCTTGCGCAATATCGCCAGGCCGTCCAACTTGGGAAATTTCAAATCCAGCAGAATAAGATGTGGCATCTGTATTTTTTTCTCAACGCTGTCATTCAGCCAGGCCAGCACGGCATCACCACCACCCACCACCGTCAGGTCAAGTTCCGGACAAGAGTCCTCCGCCGCAGCACAACGCATCAGTTCTACTACGGATGGATCATCTTCGATCAGCAACACGTTGTAACGAATAATATTTACCACCGGCATCGCTCCTCAGCTACGCGTTTTAATCCAGTTTGAAACAGAGGACAGTGCCGCAGCCAGATGTTCCGGTTGCGTGCCACCTGCCATCGCCATGTCCGGCCTGCCCCCGCCCTTGCCGCCAATCTGCTGCGCCACAAAATTGACCAACTCTCCCGCTTTCACCTTGGCAACGGTATCGGCAGTGACGCCAGCGATCAGGCTGACCTTGCCGTCCTCCACCGAGGCCAGCACGATAGCTGCTGTATGCAATTTATCCTTGAGCTTGTCCAGCGTCTCGCGCAGCACCCTGGCATCCGCACCGTCCAGCCGCGCCGCCAGCACTTTCACGCCACTGATGTCCTGCGCCTGAGCGAGCAGCTCGTCGCCCTGTACGGAAGCCAGTTTCGATTTTAGTGCAGCGAGTTCCTTCTCCAGCGCCTTCACGTTATCGAGGATTTGCGTGACACGCGCCACCACTTCCTGCGGCTGCGCCTTCACCGCATCCGCCACCTGCTGCAATTGCATCTCCTGCTGCTGCACCAGCGCCAGCGCGCCTTCGCCGGTCACCGCCTCCACACGCCGCACCCCTGCCGCCACGCCGCTTTCCGCGACAATCCTGAACAGGCCGATGTCGCCGGTGCGCTGCACATGCGTGCCGCCGCATAGTTCGCGCGACGAGCCGATGTCGAGCACGCGCACTTCGTCGCCATATTTTTCGCCAAACAGCATCATCGCGCCGGTCTTCTGCGCGTCTTCGATGGACATCACACGCGCATCGGTTGCGGCATTAGCCAATATTTCGGTATTCACCAAAGCTTCCACTTGGCGAATTTCCGCGTCGCTCAGCGGCTGCGTATGCACGAAATCGAAACGCGTTTTATCGGCATCCACCTGCGAACCCTTCTGCTGCACGTGACTGCCCAGCACCTCGCGTAATGCCTTGTGCATCAGGTGTGTTGCCGAGTGGTTGCGCACGGTACGGCTGCGCGCAGCAGCATCGACACGTGCGGTTACGGCATTATCCACGGTCAGCTTTCCGGTCTTCACCACGCCGTGATGGCCAAATACCGTTGCCTGAATTTTCTGCGTGTCCTCAACGGCGAAGATGCCGTGCACACTGCGCAGCTCACCGCTGTCACCAACTTGACCGCCGGATTCGGCATAGAACGGCGTGTCATCGAGCACCACCACGCCGAGGTCGCCTTCGTTCAACTCGTTCACTGATACGCTGTCCTTGTATAGCGCGAGCACATTACTCTTGCTCTCCAGTGTGTCGTAACCGCAGAAGTTAGTCGCCGGGCCTGCATATTCGAGATTTGTCGCCATCTTGAACTTGCCCGCCGCGCGCGCCTGTTCCCTCTGATGCGCCATCGCCGTGTCGAAAGCGCCAACATCAACCACCACGCCATGCTCGCGGCATACATCCTGCGTCAGGTCGAGCGGGAAGCCGTAAGTATCGTGCAATTTGAAGGCGGTCTCGCCGTTGAACACCTTATCTCCTGCCTTTACCATCTCCGTCAGATCGGCTTCAAGAATCGCCATACCATGTTCGATGGTCGCAAAAAACCGCTCCTCTTCCTGCTTCAAAACGCCCTTCACACGCACCTGTTCAGACACTAGCTCGGGATAGGCTGCGCCCATCTCGGCAACCAGATCCGGCACCATTCTGTAGAAGAACGCCGCACGTGTGCCGAGTTTGTAGCCGTGGCGAATGGCGCGACGGATGATGCGGCGCAGCACGTAGCCGCGCCCTTCGTTGCCGGGAATCACGCCGTCGGCGATCAGGAACGAGCAGGCGCGGATGTGATCGGCCAGCACCTTCAGCGAATTATTGGTGAGGTCATTGGTTTTGGTCTCGCGTGCCGCCGCGCAAACCAGATTCTGAAACAGGTCGATCTCGTAATTGGAATGCACCTGCTGCAACACCGCCGAGATGCGCTCCAGCCCCATGCCGGTATCTACCGACGGTTTGGGCAGCGGATGCATCACACCGTGCTCGTCGCGATTGAATTGCATGAACACGTTGTTCCAGATTTCGATGTAGCGGTCGCCGTCTTCCTCGGCGCTGCCCGGAGGACCACCCCAGATATGCTCACCGTGGTCGTAAAAGATTTCCGTACACGGTCCGCACGGGCCGGTATCGCCCATCATCCAGAAATTGTCGGAGGCGTAACGCGCGCCCTTGTTGTCGCCGATGCGGATCACCCGCGCGGCAGGCACGCCGATCTCTTTGGTCCAGATGTCGTAAGCCTCGTCGTCCTCGGCATACACCGTTACCCACAATTTTTCGGCAGGCAGCCGGTAAACATCGGTCAGCAACTCCCACGCATATTTGATCGCGTCGCGCTTGAAATAATCGCCGAAACTGAAGTTGCCGAGCATCTCGAAAAAGGTGTGATGGCGCGCGGTATAGCCGACGTTCTCCAGATCGTTATGTTTGCCGCCGGCGCGCACGCATTTCTGCGACGACGCGGCGCGCGTGTAGGGACGCTTGTCAAAGCCAAGGAACACATCCTTGAACTGGTTCATGCCCGCATTGGTGAACAACAGCGTCGGGTCTTCATGCGGCACCAGCGAACTGGAGGCAACCACGGTGTGGCCTTTGGAGGCGAAGAAGTCTAAAAACTTCTGGCGGATTTCACTGCTTTTCATTTAAGTGTCCTGAAAACTAATAATTATCGGGGCGTTGCCAAGCAAGGCTACAAGCACATCATCCCCAGCACATCCGCTGCCTTGTTAAGGCGCGCATCGAAACAGGCAAAACAAATGGGCGACTGCGCGATGCGGCCCGCTTCAAACGCAGCCGCAAGCTGGATGCTGTCATAACCGCGTAACGCAAACGTGTCGGCATAATCCCCGGCCCGTTTAACCAGCGCCTGATCCGCTTCCATCACCACGAAGTGCGGCCAATCCTGCGCCAGCGCAGCCTTGGCCTGTTCGATCACTGGCGCGTCTCCCGGCACTTCCCGCGCCCGGTGCGAAAGCGCGGCATACGCTTCCGCCCATGCAACGCGGCACACGGCCACCGCCTCGGCTTCAGCCGCGCGCGCCTTCAGCGCCTCGCTGCCGGGCTCCACGATATAGAGCTTCAACAGGGCCGAGGTATCGCAAAACAAAATCATCCGCGATCTTCCAGCACCATCATAGAAACGGGTTTGCCGCCCGCTTGCAATTCAAACACCGCGCCCGCCGGTTTGCCGCCCTGCCAGCTTGCCGCACCCGCTGCCAGTAAGCGCGACACGCCGACACTCTCCGCAGGCGGCACACCCACGAGGCGCGCCACCACCTTGCGGTGCGAAGTCAGCTCGATCAACTCGCCGGACTGTGCCTGCCCGACATATTGCGACAAATGTGACTTAAATTCCTGCATAGATACCAGCATCGCAGACCTCTTTCATATAAAAAGTTGGCTGATTATGGTCTTTTTATATCAAACACGTCAAGCACGCCCAGGCCATCATAGCCCACTCATACCGAAACATTGCTCCTGATCTAATCAGGTCATCTGTACCCTGACAGAGTTCGACCTGACGTAGATACTACTACTGGCTTGGGCAAGTCGTGATTGCAGTGGAATAGTGTATCGGGGGAGCGCTTAAAACTACACGATACGGCCTCTTTGATCTCCATTCAATTAATAGGCACAATCTCGCGGCACTGCGGAAAATTGGAGCAACCCCAGAATGCCTTGCCCGCATTGGAACCATGCTTGGCAGTCCGCTTGATCATTTCACTGCCGCACTTTGGGCAGCTTTGTTCGGCAGTTTTTGATGACACCCTTTGCGGCGCAAGCTGAGGCACAGCAACAGGCGACTGAACTTTCCCGATGAACATCTTCAGCCGGGCGCCATCAATAAGGTCAATATTTCTTCCCTCAGCAAAGCTCTTTGCTTCCTGCGTAAAAACACCAGAGGTCACTACGAAGCCACCAACCGCGCCCGTTGCGGCCATTACGCCATACAGTTCGCGTATGGTGGAAACACCAACCTTGTAGGCTCTCCACTGCTTGCACTGAACAAGAAATTTTTCAGTGCCCTTCACCAACACAAGGTCAACGCCGCCGTCCGCACCACCACCTCCCGTTTCAGATACGGTGTAGCCAGTACGCCGAAATGCCTCACCCACCAGCATCTCGAATTCCTGCCACGTCATCTCATTCAGCGCAGAAACGGCAGAGCTTGCATTGACGCCATCAATCAGTTGCTTACGCTTCCATCGCCCCAAGGCGGAAAGCAATGCACCAATTATGCAAACCAGCGGTAGAACATACTGCCCGGCAGTAGCCAATCCCTTGTACAGGCTCTGTGTCATTACCGTAGCCATTTGCCCCTGCTGAGCTACTACCACGGGAGCGACGGCAATGTAATGCAGCCAGAAATAGGAAGCTACCGCCAGGATGAGTCCAACCCACCAGGGAAACAGCGCAACAATATCGATCAAATCCTCGAATGTGTTTTGATTTCGTTTTCTAGCCATAAAGCGCCCTCCAGTTGGCGCCATCAAGAAACTGTAGCCTGTCCTTGATTACTCGTAATTACTCATTGCCACAAATAAGTGGTCGCCCGAACTGCATGGTAATTGTCATTCAGTTTTTCCTGCAATAACACCAGCGCGGCGATGCGCCGCGCAGTTGCGGTGACTTCGCGCACTTCATCACTGGTCATCGCCCGGCCGAGCAAAGGCTGTTCACGATAGGACAGCCATTTTTTGATGACCTGATAGCCGCCGATGGTGTAGTCCCAAACGGCAGGCGGAATATTTTTCCAGTAGGCAGTGTTGTTGAGATAAATATCCAACGTTTGCTCCCCCTCGCCCGCTTGCGGGAGATGGGCTGGGGGAGAGGGCGGTTTCGCTTGCTTCAAGCAATCGCGTTTCAACCTTGCCGCGCCCTGGCATGGTCACGCCGTTCTTGCCACCATGCCCCCATCCGGCGGTGAGCGCGAATTCCTGTGACAGTAAGGCTCCACCACCAATGCGAGAAATCACCGCGATAGCCTTCAGTTCGTCGCGGATGGTTCCGCTGGTCACGCCCGGCACAGGTATTTCGCTGTCCAGTAATACGGCCACTTGCTGGCCCAATACAGCGGAAGCGCGCAATGCTTCGGCACTGGCAGGCAGCGGGATGTGCGGCCAATCACGGCGAATACCGTCGGCATGTTGCGCCAGGTAGTCTGGGCTGTAGCCGATGGCCAGCGCGTGATGCCAGATCAACGCTGCCGTGTCGCGATCGGCATCCGGGTCAGGCAGGCCAAGAGCGGCGAGATAACTTCGGGCAGCGGCGGAGAGGTTTGCGCGTATAGATGGCTGACCGATGCCATCAGATATTGACGGAGAATCAAACAATGCAGCTTGCGGTGTTGATGCTGGTGTTTTTTCGAGGCCGAGCCAAAATGGAATCGCTGACGGGTTTACGGAAATAATCTGACCATCTGGTAAGGCAGATGTGCAATACATCGGACTGTTAATGCCAGAGCCACCCGTTTTTAGTCTACTGATAAGGAAACGATTCCCTTTCCAAAGTTGCGCCCACAAGCTTGGGCGAGGGCGATTCCAAAGCGGATTAATAGGCGTGTAATAACACCAACGCGTTTCGAACGGTCGTACTGCATAGCGCCGCAATCGTGAGGCATCGAAGCTTTCTGCGGCACGCACTTTGTCGCGCGTCTTGCGCGGCTCGAAGCCCGCCGCCTTTTTGGTGAGACCGCTATCCAACGCGCTGAGTTGCTCCCACGTTACCGAGCCGTCGAAATAGGCACGCATCCGGCTTTCCAGTGGTGCGCGGTCAATATCAATCAACGCACCGCCACGTTTCTCAAACAGTCCGTCACTGCGCAGTTCGCATAACTCCGCCAGCTTCGGCCAGGTATCGTAATCCGCGCCGACGTTGCTGGGGCGGAAGCTATAACGATTTTGCACACTGGGCTGGGCCACCTGGTAGTGGCTATCGAATTGTGCATCATCGATGCTAGCGAGCAGCGCGGCGCGGCGCTCTTCAGCTTTTGCATCATCCAAGTCATCGCGGTAATTTATGCTTGCTGTTGTCTTGGATTTGCCATTTTTTGTCCATAACGAAATCACCACGCCTTGTTGAATGCCGGACGAAAAACCGCGCTGCGCGAATACTGTTTCACTGGTGCGCCCATCGGGCGCGTACTCGGAAATCTTGCGGTTGCCGTGCATGTTCTCAATCCACAATTTATCGAACGAGTTAAGCAAGTGTTCGCGCAATACAACATACGATGGCTCGCTAACCCATGAGTAATTGGAGATGAACGACACCACGCCGCGCCCGCCCTGTTCGGCGATGCGCCGCTCGGCGAGGCGGAAGAAGCGCACATACAGGTCATCCAGATTGAATTTTTTGATGCCCCATTTTTTAATCAGCCCCTCTTTATAGGGCGCGACCATATCCTGTTCTTCGCCTTTTTGCGCCACGCCCGCAAAGGCGTTGTACGGCGGATTGCCGAGGATGACCAGAATTTTTTGCGTCTGCTTTACCGCATCGGCGGCATCACGCTCCTCACCGAATTCCGGGAAAGGCAGTACGTGGGTCTTTGGGTCTTTGGCTGGTTCCCATCCATTGAGGGCGTTGGTGAGGAAGATGCCTGCGCGTTCGTCCTTACCTTGCGCATCCAGCCCGAGCGGCGCGCCGAGATCGCTGAGCAGCAGGCCGATCTGCAAGTGCGCCACGACGTAAGGTGCAGGCAGCAATTCGAAGCCGAACAGGCGCTGCATGGCGGCTTTTTTCAACTCATGTGCGGACAGCGCATCCGCTCCCTGCGCCTTGAGTTTGGCGGCGATCAGGCGCAGCACTTCGACAAGGTAAGCGCCGGTGCCGCAGCAGGGGTCGAGCACGACGACGTTGGGGTCGGCGAGGCCATCAGGCAGGCCGAGTTCGCTTTGCAGCACGGCATCCACCCGCGCCACCTGGTAGCGCACGATTTCTTCCGGGGTGTACCACACGCCCAGCTCTTTGCGCAGCGCTGGGTCGAATGCTTGCAGGAAGGGTTCGTAAAAGTATTGCACCGAATGTTCGGCCTGGAATTTTGTGAAGAATGCGGAAGCATCCACGCGGTTGAGCGCGTCGGTGGTCCAGTCGAGCACTTCCACCAGATGAAGAGCCTGTAACTTGGAGGGCATGGCGATTTGCTCGAACAGGGCGGAGATCATCGGCACATGCAAAGAATATGCGGCACTGCGCCAGTCGAAATGCGCTTTGTTGCCCTTGCGCTTTTCCAGCACCCATGCCGCAAACATGCCGTAGAACAAGGTTTGCACAAGAGTGGAGCGGAAGAAGTGCTCGCCCTTTTCGGATTCAAAACTGACGCCGAGCGCGCTTTCCAGGCTTTCTTTCAATGCGGCAAGCTGTTGCACGGCCTGCGGGCTGGCGCGCTCGATGCGATGCCGCGCTTCACGCGCATAGCTGGCGAGAAACCACGCGAGGTCTTTAGGATCAGACAAGGGCGCGGCATACAACATGACGCGAGTGAGAAAATCGGCAAATGCGCCGCCGAGTTCTGTTTCAGCTTTTTGCGGATGAGCGGCGAGTTGCCAAAAATCAGATTCGCTGGCGGCGAGGGTGTAACGCTCCAAGGTGACGCGCTTTCCATCGCGTTCGCCCAGCAGAACAAAATCTCGGTAGTTGGTAACCAGTACCAGTTTGTAGCGCGTCCAGTATTTGTCCACCTGCGCGCTGGTGGCGGTGTCGTCCACTGCTTCTGCCAGGCCTTTGATTTCGACCACACCGCGTGCCGGGTTGTGTATGTCTTTCGGATCGTGTGTTTTGCGGTCGAATTGGTCTTGCGTGAACAGCCCACCGTCGGGCATTCCCGCGCCGACATTTTTGAGTTGCATCATGCAGCGCACATGCGGTTTGAGTTTGCCACCCACTGTGTCGAGCAAATTGTTAAGCGGCGTATAAAAAGAGGTTTCTTTGGTGTGCGCGCCCGTCGCCTTAATGGCGTACATGGAAGAGAGATAGGTTTGCAAGGGCATGGCTTTTATTTCGCGCTGTTGTATTTATCACTGAACGAGCTGCCCACGTCCCTCTTATTCATTCCAATTTTTGGCAACAATACTTTGCTGGCAGAAGAGGCTCGCATCACTTTTATTTCCACGGCGCGAAGCCGATGGTGCGTTTTTTGGCTCCAACATAACCTAAAGGTAAGTTTCCACCGAAACTCTCTTCGTTCGTTTTCTTGGTCTCTATTGGCGACATCAGTTCCCGGATGGCGTTGATCAGTTCTGCAATGGCGCGATCATGCGCACCGACCTTGCGCTCCAGTTGGTTGAGCTTTTGCGCAAGCTCCTTGTTGCCTGCAACCAGTGCGCGCAAGCGGACAAAGGCGCGAACCACCATCAGACTGACTTCGACAGCACGCTCAGATTTCAGCACGTTGCCGAGCATCAGCGCACCATGTTCGGTGAAAGCGTAGGGCAAGGATGGCGAATACTTTAATCTGGCGAGGTGGTCGCAATTTGCGACCACCTCAGCTTTCTCCGCTTTGGTAAGCCGAAACATAAAATCTTCTGGAAAGCGCTCACTGTTACGGCGCACCTGCTCGTTCAATCGCTTGGTTTCAACTCCGTAAAGTTCCGCCAAATCGGCATCCAGCATAACCTTCTGCCCACGGATAAGAAATATCCGCGATTCGATTTGCGTTACAGATGCAATCGGTTTTTTGTCAGCCATCCCTCTCCCCTTCCTGCCATTGCATGGCCTGCGCATGATAGCGGTTTACGGCATCTTGCAACACCCGCCAGCAGGAACAGCGGAAAAACGAAAGGGCGCGATACCTCGCGCCCTTTTGCTTGGGAAGAGCCCGGCAAAAAGCCGCGCCCTGCACCATCACTTGCCTTTTCTTTTTATCGCCTCGACCATCGCCTCACCCATCTCGGCGGGTGATTTGGATACCACCACGCCGGCTGCTTCGAGTGCATTCATCTTGTCCACCGCCAAGCCCTTGCCGCCGGCGATGATCGCGCCGGCATGGCCCATACGCTTGCCCTTGGGCGCGGTCTGTCCGGCAATGTAGCCGGCCACCGGCTTGGTGACGTGTGCCTTGATGTATTCCGCCGCCGCTTCCTCACGGTTGCCACCGATTTCGCCGACCATGATGATCGCTTCGGTCTCGGGATCGTTCTGGAACATTTCCAGCACATCAATGAAATCCAGCCCCTTGATCGGGTCGCCACCGATGCCCACGCAGGTGGACTGACCCAAGCCGAGCCGGGTGGTTTGGAATACTGCCTCGTAGGTGAGTGTGCCGGAGCGCGACACGACGCCGACCTTGCCCTTCTTGTGGATGAAGCCGGGCATGATGCCGATCTTGCATTCGTCCGGCGTGATGATACCGGGGCAGTTCGGGCCGATCAGGATGGCGTCGTTGGCGCGCAATGCCGCCTTGACGTTGAGCATATCCAGCACCGGAATGCCTTCGGTGATGCAGACGATGACCTTCACGCCCGCGTCGGCCGCTTCCATGATGCCGTCGGCCGCGAAGCCGGGCGGCACGTAGATCATCGTTGCGGTCGCGCCGGTATCACGTACCGCATCGCGCACGGTGTTGAACACCGGCAGGCCGATATGCGTCTGCCCGCCTTTGCCCGGCGTCACACCGCCGACCATCTTGGTACCGTAGGCGATCGCCTGCTCAGAGTGGAAAGTACCCTGCTTGCCGGTGAAGCCCTGGCACAGGACCTTGGTATTTTTGTTTACGAGAATACTCATGATGTTTTTTCCTGTATCACTGGACTGCGGCCACGGCACGTTTGGCCGCATCGGTCATGTCACTGGCGGAGATCACACCGACACCGCTCTCGGCCAGCATCTTCTGCCCGAGTTCGACGTTGGTGCCTTCGAGGCGCACGATCACCGGCACCTTCACGCCGACGTCCTTGACCGCAGCGATGATGCCCTCGGCGATGATGTCGCAGCGCATGATGCCGCCGAAGATGTTGACCAGCACTGCCTTGACGTTGCTGTCGGAGAGTATGATCTTGAACGCCTTGGCCACCACTTCTGCCGTGGCGCCGCCGCCGACGTCGAGGAAGTTGGCGGGCTGGCCGCCGTGCAGCTTGATCAGGTCCATGGTCGCCATCGCCAGACCCGCGCCGTTCACCATGCAGCCGATGTTGCCGGACAGCGCGATGTAGCTGATGTCGCACTCTTTCGCGGCGACTTCCTTCGGGTCAATCTGGCTGTTGTCGTTCATCGCGGCGAGGTCCTTGTGACGGAACACCGCGTTGTCGTCCACGCCGATCTTGCAGTCGAGCGCTACCAGATTACCCGTAGCCGTCACGATCAGCGGGTTGATCTCGGCCATCGCCAAATCATTCTCGATGAACAATTTATACAGCCCCTTGGCGAGCTTGCCGAATTCGCCGATCTGCGCACCTTCCAGCTTCAATCCGAATGCCAGCGCACGGCACTGAAAATCCTGCAAGCCGAGCAGCGGGTCACAGAATTCCTTGAGGATTTTTTCCGGGGAGTGTTCGGCGACTTCCTCGATCTCCATACCACCCTCGCTCGATGCAACCAGCGCAACGCGCTCGGTCTCGCGATCCACCGTCAGGCTGATGTATAGCTCGCGTGCAATCGGCAGCGTTTCCTCGATCAACAGGCGCGATACCATCTGCCCCTCGGGCGCATTCTGGTAAGTCACCAGCACTTTGCCGAGCAGTGCGCTCACTGCTTCTTTTGCCGCCTCGGGCGAGCGCACCAGCTTCACGCCACCAGCCTTGCCGCGCCCGCCAGCGTGGATCTGCGCCTTCACTACCCAGGCGCTGCCGCCCAGCTCCTTCAGCGCGCCGTCTGCCTGGGCAGCGCCGTCTATCGCAACGCCACGCGGTGTGGCAATGCCGTACTCGCGCAACACCTGCTTGGCCTGATATTCATGCAAGTTCATAGGAATTTCCTGAATTCGTTGGTGAAGGTGCTTCTATAAATTATTAACTCGTCATTGATGAAATAACCAGCCAGTCTAATCAAGCATCCGGGTCCCCGCCTTCGCGGGGACAACGATACTTTTGCAACCACTCTTAACCCAGCGCCGCCAGTGCGGCGTTGAAGGTCGAGCTGGGGCGCATCGCCCTGGATGTCTTTACAGCATCCGGGAGGTAATAACCACCGGTATCCACCGGTTTGCCCTGCGCCGCGATTAACTCGGCATTAATCTTCGCCTCGTTTTCCGTCAGCGTTTTTGCCAGTGGCACAAACTTCGCCTGCAATTCGGCATCCTTGGTCTGTGCAGCCAGCGCTTGCGCCCAGTACATAGCCAGATAGAAATGGCTGCCCCGATTGTCCAGTTCGCCGACCTTGCGCGCAGGAGAGCGGTTGTTATCGAGGATCTTGCCGTTGGCCTGATCCAGCGTTTCCGCGAGCACCTGTGCCTTCGGATTCTTGAACACTTGTGCGAGGTGCTCGAGTGATACCCCGAGCGCCAGGAATTCGCCGAGAGAATCCCAGCGCAAATAGCCTTCTTCCTGGAACTGTTGCACATGCTTTGGTGCCGAACCGCCCGCGCCGGTCTCGAACAGTCCGCCGCCATTCATCAGCGGGACGATGGACAGCATCTTCGCGCTGGTATTCAGCTCGAGGATCGGGAACAGATCGGTCAGGTAATCGCGCAGCACGTTTCCGGTCACGGAGATGGTGTCCAGGCCTTTGCGAGCGCGTGCCAGCGTGGCACGGCAGGCATCTGCAGGTTCCATGATGCTGATATCGAGGCCACTGGTGTCGTGATCCTTCAGGTACTTTTCGACTTTTGCGATGATCTGCGCATCGTGGCCACGGTTCTTGTCCAGCCAGAAAATCGCCGGGGTGTTGGACAGGCGCGCGCGCGTGACGGCGAGCTTGACCCAGTCCTGAATCGGCGCATCCTTGGTCTGGCACATACGGAAGATGTCGCCCTGCTCGACCTTCTGCTCCAGCAGCGTCTTGCCTGCCGCATCCACAACCTTGATCGTGCCGTTACCGGCTGCTTCAAAGGTCTTGTCATGCGAGCCGTATTCCTCGGCCTTCTGCGCCATCAGACCGACGTTCGGCACGCTGCCCATGGTCACCGGATCGAGCGCACCGTTCTTCTTGCAATCTTCAATGGTCGCCTGAAAAACCCCCGCGTAGTTACGATCCGGAATCATTGCCCTGGTGTCGTAAGCCTTGCCGTCGGCTCCCCACATTTTCCCGCCGTCGCGAATCATCGGCGGCATGGAGGCGTCGATAATCACGTCGGAAGGCACGTGCAGGTTGGTGATGCCCTTGTCGGAATTGACCATCGCCAGTTGCGGCTGATTTTTGAAGCAGGCCTGGATGTCGGCTTCGATCTCCTTGCGCCTGGCTTCCGGCAGTGTGGCAATCTTCGCCAGCAGGTCGCCGAAGCCATTATTGACGTTAACGCCCAACTCCTTGATGGTCGCGGCATGCTTGTCGAACACATCCTTGAAGTACACCGTGACGGCATGACCGAACAGGATCGGATCGGAAATTTTCATCATGGTGGCCTTGAGGTGCAGCGACAGCAGCACGTCCGGCTGTTTTTTCGCTTCCTCGATCTGCTCTGCGTAAAACTTGCGCAGCGCCTTGACGTTCATGGCGCAAGAGTCGATGACTTCACCTGCCTTGAGCGTGGTTTTTTCCTTGAGCACCGTGGTCTTGCCGTCCGCGCCAACGAACTCGATGCGCACCGGACCCGCCTCGTTGACCGTGACGGATGTTTCGCTGCCGTAGAAATCGCCACTGCTCATGTGTGCCACATGGGTCTTGGAATCGGCAGCCCATTTACCCATGCGGTGCGGATGCTTGCGTGCGAAATTCTTGACCGAAAGCGCCGCGCGGCGATCCGAGTTTCCTTCACGCAACACCGGGTTAACGGCACTGCCGAGCACTTTGCCGAAGCGTGTCTTGATCTCTTTCTCGGCATCGTTTTTCGGGTTTTCCGGATAATCCGGAATCTTGTAACCTTTGGCCTGCAACTCCTTGATGACCTCCTTGAGCTGCGGAACCGAAGCGCTGACATTGGGCAGCTTGATGATGTTGGCTTCCGGCCTGGTTGCCAGCTCACCCAATGCGGTGAGTTCATCGGGAATCTTCTGGCTGTCGGTCAGGTTCTCGGGAAAGTTTGCGATGATCCGGCCGGCGAGGGAAATATCCCGCGCTTCGACGCTGATGCCCGCTGCCTTGGTGAAGGCCTGTACGATGGGCAACAGGGAATACGTTGCCAGCGCAGGCGCTTCATCCGTTTTTGTCCAATTAATTTTTGCTGTGGTCATGATTTATCCTCTTCAAATTAAGTGCGGTTCAAGCTGCCTTCTGCTGGCTGGCAAACAATGAAAGCGCGCCGCCGGCGCGGATCATCGGAATGTCTTCCTTGCCCTGCGCAAGCTTGAGAGGAATATCGCCGACGCCGTCGACCACCAATTTAAGCTGGCCGCTTTCCAGACCGGAAGTATCGAGAGACACTTTGGCGCCTTGCTCAATCTTATCGAGGTCAGCCGGGTTCTCGAAGGTCAGCCCCAAAATGCCAAAGTTGGCAAGGTTGGCCAGATGGATACGCTCGAAACCTTTGGCCACGATGGCGCGAATTCCCAAAATACGCGGGCACAATCCGGCGTGCTCACGTGAGCTGCCCATGCCGTAGCCGTCACCCGCCACGATAAAACCGTGGCCGCCCGCATCGCGTACTGCCGCAGCGCGGGCACTGAAAGTCTTATCGGCCTGAATGAAGGTGGCCTGTTTGGCGTACTCTTCCGCATTGGAACGCAGCGACAGATACTTGCCGGCCGGCTGAATCAGATCGGTGGTGACTTCATCACCGAGCTTGAGCATAACCTCACCCGCCAGCTTGGCCGGTAACGGGTCCAACGTCGGCAGCGGCGCGATGTCAGGACCGTAACGCATCACCACCTTGGCAGCTTCTGCTGGCGGCAACGGCGCGACATACGCGTCCATATCGACCACTGGCGGAACCAGTTTGAAGGCGAACTCAGGATTGTCGCCGAGCAGGTCGCGCGGGTCGGTCAGCTTGCCCATCACGGCACTGGCTGCGGCAGTCACCGGGCTGACCAGATGCACGGCGGCAGTCTCGGTGCCGGAACGGCCGGCAAAGTTGCGGTTGGCGGTAGACAGCATCACGCCGTTGCTAGGTGGCGAAAAGCCCTGGCCGATACACGCGGAACAGGCGTTTTCCATCACCCGCACACCGGCGGCATAAAAAATTTCCAGATAACCGGCTGCCGCCAGTTGGCGCGCAATGGCCTGTGAGCCGGGGGCGATGGCGGTGTCAACTTTGACTTTCTTGCCGCGCAGCAGCTCGCCGACGCGCGCCAAATTTTCGTAGTTGGAGTTGGTGCAACTGCCAATAAACACCGCATCAATGGGCATACCCGCGTGATCCTTGACGCGCTCCATGGATTTCAGGCGCGGATATAGCGCGATGGTTGGCTCCAGTGACGACAGGTCGATCTCGACCGTGCGCGAGTAGGTTGCGCCCGCATCCGCAGCCAGCGCTTGCCAATCCTTGCCGCGTTTGCGGCCTTCGAGATAGGCCTTGGTGATTTCGTCGGAAGGGAAAATCGAGAAGGCGACGCCGCCCTCGGTACCCATATTACTGATGGTAGCGCGGTCGGTAACATTCAGGCTGCTCAGACCCGGCCCGGTGTATTCCAGGCAGATGTCCTTGTTGCCCTTGATGCCGATCACCTTGAGTACGTTCAGGATCACGTCCTTGGCCAGCACACCCGGATGCAGCGTACCGCTGAGGTTTACCTGCACCACTTTCGGCATTTCAATTTTGTAGGAGGTGCCGGCCATCGCGAAGCTCACGTCGGTGCCGCCCGCACCCAGTGCCAGCATGCCCATGCCGCCGGCATTGGTGGTGTGCGAGTCGGAGCCGATCACCGATTTGCCGGGTGTCGCGAAATCCTCAAGGAATACGCTATGGCAGATACCGAGTCCGCCGCGCGAAAACCAGCAGCCGTATTTCTTGGAAAAAGTCTCGAGGTAGCGATGGTCGTCGCCGTCGATGTAGCCGACTTGCAGGGTCTTGTGGTCGATCACAATGACGGATGTAGTCTTGACCCGGTCCACGCCCATCTTTTCGAAGGCGAGTGCGGCGGCAGTGCCGGTGGCATCCTGATACAGCGTGTGAGTGAACTGGATTTCCAGCGGCTGCCCCGCATCGGGAAGCTGCTTTAATCCTCCGGCCGCATTGGCCAGCAGGATTTTCTGTGCGACATTAAGTGCGGTCATAATGCTCTCCAATAATTCCAAAATTAAAATTCAGTCATGGGTAAAACAGTGCAACCTATTGGAGATTGATGAACTGCAATGATCGGGCTGCGCAATGTGCTCCGCCCCTCTTGCGTTCTGCTCCGGCAATGTTGCGTAAAAACTGAAACGGGTGAAGATTTCTCCTCAGGAAACATGCGTGCACGCCGAAGCCGGAGTGCGCGTATCCATGTTGCGGCCACGATTGATGTGGTCGTCGATTTCACCGGCACAACCTGCCATGCGGCCGAATAGAAAGGCGGTAAAAGCAGCCATTTCCATCAGATTCTCACTGAACTGGCCGTTACGGTAACGCGGCCACAACAGCTTGAGCAGCGAAGCGGCGATGATCGCGTCGATGTTGACACAGAACACATTGGCGGTCACGCCGTTGTCGTACAGCGACTGCACCAGCGTCTTGTAATAGTCGTGAAAAATATTCTTCTCGCCGCGCTCGGCAAACAGTTCCGCGATGTAGACTTCGCGCGGATCGTGGTTGACCGGACGCCCTTTGAACACCGGGTGGTTGACGCCGGGAATATTGCGCACGCCGGTGCCAAGCGCCTTGCTGATTTTCTTTTCCTGGTTGAACGCGATCGCAAAATCCGTGGTCATTTTCTTCAGGTCCAAACCGTGATTGGCAGCGCCGGCATCGGCCAGCGATGTTTCCTTGAAGGCTTCGATCAGGAATTGGATACCCTCGTAACCGTTGCCGCCATGCGCAAAACCGGTATGTGTCAGGAAGCCGATCATGCCTTTGTTGATCTGCACACGCTCCGGCGATTCCGGGCCGTCGGCGGATACTGCGCCTTTGCAACCCTGCGCCGAAATCGTACCGACACCGTTCGAAATGATCAGGCCGAGCATGACCTGCAGCGGAAACAGGCTGGCTTCCGTCGGGCGCTCGCCCAGTAGCGCGATATAGGACAGTTGCGTGACGGTCCACGACTCCAGTATTTCCCGGATGTCCACGCCGCAGAACTTTTCCGCTTCATGATGCCTGGCTTCGGTCGAGGCACCGATGATGACGCCAAACAGTTTGGCGTACCACGGCAGGTTACGCACGGTCAGCTTGGAGATGCGCTTGCGCATCATCGGCTCCCACGCGATGGTGGTGGTGAGCGCCGCCAGTACCGCATCCGCAGTCGGATGGCCTTTCAGCGTGCGCAGGTAACGGACGAACACCGACTTGGCGCCGCGCTTGTCGAAAGCCTTGAGCATCGCTTCCGCCCGCGCATCCGGTGCCTTGCCCAGCAGCATTGCAAGTTGCTCGGGAGTAGCCGGTGCCGGCGTGATTTTGGCCTGCTCGTTATCTCCGGTTAGCAGACCCGAGTGCGCGAACAGATCGATCAGTGTGTCGGCGGCACAGCGCGCAGCATCGGCACGCTTCGGGCCAACCAGTGCGACGGCCGCACTGATCGCTGTATTTGGTGCGTTACCCGCTTCGCGCGCCGCCTCGGCGGCAGCCAGCGCAGCATCTCCATGCAGATTGACATGGGCTGCGACCGCCAGATTGAACAGCGCATTGTCATTCGCGTCGTTAAGTTCACGCACCAGTGCCATGCACAGGTTGGATTCCAACGGCTGCTTGGAGCAGTCGAGGATGGAGATATTGTTGACTTTGGTGACTTGGGTCTTGGGGTCCATCACCGAGCTGCCCGAGCAGTCTTTCATGGATTGGCGCGGGAAAATGGCGCCGACATTCTTGAGCAACTCGGCAATCTGTACGTCGTAAGGCGGCAGCGCCTTGACCACGGGAATATTCAGTTCAGGTGGCAGCTTTAGCCCCTGATCGTCGCCGAACCACGGCTTCAACTCCAAATTGCCTTCCGACGCAAAATCCGGCTCGATGCCGTTGAGTTTCATCACGGCAGAAAGCGCCTGCGGAATGTAGGCGATATTGGTAACCACCGCGCCCTTCTTCGAGCACACCGGATTGTCCGGCGTGAACAGATCTGTTACCCCGAATTTTTCCATGAACCAGGCTTCCTTGGCGCGCGCATCGTCGCCCGAACCGGCAATCGCGCCGGCATGACCGACTGCCCGCGTCAGGTTCGCCTTCCAGCGGCCAACCACACAGGCCACCACCGGCTTTTCAAATTCGACTTCCTGTTCGTAATAGCCGCCCGGCTCACTGTATAGCACCGCCGCCTTGGTACGCGCGTCATTGGCCATCGCAAAAGCAAATTCGGGGACGGCGTAGTTGATGTAAATATCCTTGCCGCTGGAGACCAGCGTCGTCGTCCCCCATCCGCCAATCGACAAATAATTGGCGATGGTGGTGGTGAAATTTCCGGAGTTGGAGAAAATCGCGACCGTGCCCTTGCGCAGGGTTTCTTCCGGCTTGTCGCCGCCGAGCGCACCGCCGATGCGTACATGATTCCAGGAATCTGCCACACCAAGACAATTCGCACCGAAGATATCCACGCCGCGCTGCTGGCCGAGCGCGCGTATCTCGCGGGAGTCGTGCACCGCCACCTTCTCGGTAAGAATGATGACTTTTTCGACCTCGGGATTGATCCGGATCAGTTCGGCGACACCGTCGCGCACCGCTGACGGCGGCAGGTATACCACGCCAACGTTGAACTTGTGTCCCGCCTCCATGCCCTCGCGCACGTTGTTGTAGACGGGAATGTTGCCGATGGGTGTTTCCAGCACCTGCCCGAGGCGCCCCGGCGAAGTGCCGAACACCACGTTGCCGCCGGAATAGCTATGGCTGACCGGTGTCACGGAACGTGATTCGTTACCCAGGATGTTCAGCACACAGATGCGGTCTTCCTTGGTCGCGATATCAGCCAGCGAGCGGACACCGACGTAATATTTGAAATCTTGTATACCAGGCTTTCTCATTGCAATCACCTTTGCTTAATTTTATTCATTTATTGTCATGCATTGTTGGGTTACGCGCCCCCTATCCAACCTTCCCCCGCAAGCGGGAGAAAGGGCAAACGTGAAAGGCAACCTCTTTTAGGTGCGCCTGGCCCAACTCACACAATTCATCAGGCGTCGGGCGGTAAACCCAGCAGTTTCGCCACTTCGGCACGTCCACCACTTTTCATCCATTGATCCGCAGCCTGCGCATAATTCACGACGTCAGTCATCGCGGAATCAAAACCGAAAATCTTGTAGGGCAACCGTAATGCGTCGAGCACATCCTTATATGCGCCCATGCCGCGGATCAGTTGCGGGCCGCCGCGACCGATCACCACATACACCGGCGTCGGGCCATGCTCGCTGAAGTAGTCGCGTAGCGCATCAGCCATCGCGCGGAACGTGACAAAGATGTCGGTATTGTTGGCTTTGCCGCCGATAACGAACAGCACATTCGATTGCTTGAGGTAGTACTTGAGGCAGATACGCATCACTTCATACATCTTCGCGTACGGCGGATTGCCGCCGAAATCCGAGGAGATGATGGCGTCGTTGCCCAGCACTTCGGTGACCAGTGAATTTGCGCCACCGCCAAAGGTTGGCGCAAGAATGGTGCCATTTTCGTTAATCACGTAAACGTCGCTCTGCCCCTGATAGGTGCGCAGCTCGTTGATCTCCTGTTCGAAATCGTTGGCTTCGGTAACGAAAAGATCAACCGGCAGACTCAGGCGATTGATGCGCGGATCGTCACGATCAAAGCCGCACTTGAAGTCGCAGGCCACCGGAACCAGGGAGCCGGATTTTGTTTCCATCATGCGGATGGGATTCAGTTCCAGCGTCGACATGCCGTAATGGTGGTACAGATCCCACAGTTTCGGCAGGTGCTGCACCAGCGGCGAAATGATCTCGCGTGGTGCGCCGAGATCAGTCAGCGCGTTGGAAACAATAAACGATTTGAGACCGGTCAGCGGATCGAACGGGACTTCGATGATCTGTGTCTTGTTCAGCTCCTCGATGTCCATGCCGCCGTGATGGGTGAGCGTCATGACCGGCGCGCGGTAGCGCGTCGAATCGGTGATCGAAAAGTAAATCTCATGTTTTGCCGGCACCGCACCCTCGAAGGTGACGCCGCGCGATTTGTACATGACATTGCCGACTTTATATTCGGCAAAGTACAGGCGCTCCTTTTCAGCCAGCGCAGACTTCAGGTCGCTGGCGCGGCCGATCAAACCAGACTTGCCTTTTTTGCCGATTCCACCCTTGAAAATAGGCTTAACGAAGACCGAGCCGCAACGCTCGATCAGGCTGTGGATTTCATGTTCGCTGGCTTCCGGGCCGAGCACCACAGAGGCCGGAAAATCGACGATCTTGAGCAGCCCTGCCCCATGGAGCATTCCGCTGATGTTCATGGTCTTGTTACTCCCTTATTTTATTTATCAAATTCTGCTTAATTGTGACTCGCTACTGGCATCTGGCTACCTGAGCCGGTACTACCGCGCAATTCAGCCACATGCCACATTTCATCCCATCCTCAATTGTCGTGTAAATCTGTTCATCAGTAAAGCCGATCTCGTACAGATTCCGGATCACAAACTTGATCATAATCGGAAGGCAGCGGGTGATCACGACGGTATTAACGCGGGAGAGCACTTTGTCCATCACGTTAGCCGGCACAAAACCGCGGAATTCGTTCCAATCATCCCCGACTTCCAGTTCATGAAAGGTGAAACGCACCCACCCCCGTTCGTGTAATGTCGGTTTACTTGTATTCCCTTGCCTTGTTGTCGATCAGATTCCAGTTCCTCAGGTGCTGGGCCTTTCTTCGTGCAGCCGGTTGTGCAACACCGACATACCGGGGAGTTCATTTTCGGCACGCAGCAACTGGCGTTTTTTAACATCCTCCGGCGCATAAGACGGCAACAACACCGGCGTAACCAGGTCAGTTTTCACACCGGCATCCGCCAATTGCTTTTCGTATTTATCAAGGTGCGCCAGGGTAAGCTTTCCGAAATTGACCTTCTGGGCATATTCGCTGGCATAGCGTCCGGCGCGCCGTCCGAACACGTTGTAGTCGAGCACCGAATTGCCCATCAACCGGTTGCGGCCATGCAGTCCGCCGCTCGCCTCGCCTGCCACATACAGTCCGGGCAGGTCAGTCTCGCAGCGCTCGTTGATTTCGATCCCCCCGTTCTGGTAATGCAGCGACGGATAGATCAACATCGGCAGCTTCGCGATGTCGATGCCATAGCGGATGAACTGGCGGTACATGGCCGGGAAATGTCTTTCGGTATAACCCTCACCGTGCAGCATATCGATTAGCGGGGAATCCAGCCATACGCCAACGCGTCCGGAAGGCGTCGGAATGCCGCCAGCATTCTGAGTGCACTCGCGGATGATGGCAGAAGCCTCGATATCGCGCGGCTCGCGCGGGAAGACGAACAGCTCGCCATCCTTGTTGAGCGGCTGGCCGCCGGCACCACGAATCGCCTCGGTGACCAGGAAACCCGCAATCTGCTCCGGGAATGAGACACCCGTCGGGTGGTACTGGACAGAGTCCATGTACATCAGCTTGGCACCCGCACGATAAGCCATCACCAGCCCGTCGCCGGTGGCACCGTAGTGGTTGGTGGTGTCGTAGCCGCGAATATGCAGGCGACCGTAGCCGCCGGTGGCGATGATGGTGGACTTCGCCTTGACGGTAAAGAATTCCTCGCTGTCCAGGCTATAGAGAACTGCACCCGCGCAATGCCCCTTGCTGTCCATGATCAACTCGACCGCCGGCATGAATTCCTTGACGTCGATCATGTCGGGATGGTTGCGCACCTCGTCCATCAGCGTGCGCATAATCATGGCGCCGGTGTAGTCGCGGCAGGAAAGCATACGCTTGCGCGAGGTGCCGCCGCCGTGCATGACCTTCATCGAACCGTCCGGCTCCTTATCCCACACCACGCCGAGATCCTCGAGCCACTTGACCACGCCGGGCCCGTCTTCGGTGAGCGCCCGGACCAGTTCCGGTTTGTTTTCGAAATGGCCGCCGCCGATGGCATCGAGATAATGGCGGGTTGGCGAATCGGTGCGCGACACGGCGGCCTGCATGCCGCCCTGTGACATCATCGAATTGGCATCACCCATGCGTAGTTTGGTGGCGATGATCGAGCGCATGCCGTGTTCTTTCATCGCAACCAGCGCGGCATTGCAGCCGGCACCGCCGCCGCCGATAACCAGCAGATCAGTTTCAAAATCCGGCTTGTCGAGATTTACCTGTTCGCTACGCAGCCAAGAATGCGACTCCAGCAAGTCGGCTACTTCGGAGGTCAATGATTCGTCGCGGTTTGAGCCGACGCGCACCCGGCGGCGTGCGCTTGGCTCAAAATCAGGGTGAAAACCCTCCAGCACCGCACGGCGCTCCTCTGCATTCATGGGAGGGTAAACGGGGGCGGATTTTCTGGCCAGCTCCAAACGTTTCGGGCGCGTCTGTGCAACCTTCTGCAACGATTCTGCCATGTAATCCGGATACATCTTGAGTCCTCTCTGTGCTGCGTCCCGGTTATTCCGAGTCACGTGCGTAGTAGCGATCCGACAAATCCTTGCGGCTCATCGACAGCAGTTCTGCATACTCCGTATTGTAAGCGCCATCTTCCACGGCCTTGATCCGCTCCGCCAGTTCCGGGCTATCCTTGTGCAGATAGCGGCCATACAGGCGCTTCGCCATGATACCCACCAGTGGTTGAGTGATTTCGGCAGGGCAACGCAACATGCACAATCCGCAGGCGACGCAATCGAAAGACAGATCCATCACCTTTTCAATATCGCCACGCTTGGCAGCCTGAATATAGTCCATGACCTGAAGTTCCTGGGGGCAGGATTTGGTGCAGATATTGCATGCCACACAGCGAAAAACCGATGGATACATCTGCTGAATGGCAGTGACGTTAGGCTTGAGTTTCTCGATATCGTAGATCGCCTTTTCGGCCGGGATATAAGGTACCTGAGCCAGCATCATGCCTTCCTCAACCGGAGTCATGCAGGCCAGGGCAGTGTATATTTTGTGGTTACCGGGTAGTCGGTAGAGGGTAGCGCAAGCGCCGCAATAACCCTCGCGACAACCGGCTCCCCGGATGATTTGGTGCCCGGCATACTCAATGGCGCCCATGATGGTTGCATCGGCCGGTACCTCATAAGCCTTGCCCATGATGGAAATCGGAATCAGGCGTTGCTTTGCCTTGTTGTGCTCCCCATGAGCCTGTGAAGTCGACGGGTTTTTCATTGTCCCTGCCGTCACGCCTGTCATATTAAATAACCTTTATTATTAATTACCACATCAGGGCGCTTGGCCGCAGCGCGGTCATCGCCAACATCTTGCGTAGGGAAATATCAAAAATACTCGCAGGCAGGAGAAAAACGATTAAATCTCGTCCGTTGTATTGCCACCCGCCTGTGGATGAAGTTATCTAATATGCCATCAAACCGGCTCGCGGTATTGCTCCTCCAGCAACTGGGCCTGCGCCGCCGCCAAGCGTGCGATCGGCACGCGCGGCCCGGAGCAGGAAACATAATTAAGCCCGATGTGATGGCAGAAATGGATGGAGCCGGGATGGCCGCCATGCTCGCCGCAAATACCCATTTTCAGATCCGGGTTGGTTGCGCGGCCTTTAGCCACAGCCATTTTCATCAATTGCCCGACGCCCTTGATATCCAGCACCTCAAACGGGTTGTCTTCCAGAATGCCGGTCTCATTGTAGGCGGGAAGAAATTTGTTTTCCGCATCCTCCCGGCTGAAGGAAAAAGTGGCCTGGGTCAGGTCGTTGGTGCCAAACGAGAAAAATTCGGCCGTTTCCGCCATACGCCCGGCACGCACACAGGCGCGCACCACTTCCAGCATCGAACCAAACTTGAATTGCACATTAATGCCATGGGTTGCCTTCACTTCCTGGTGAATGCGCTGGACATAACTGTGAATACGCTTGAGCTCTTCCACCGTAGCCACCTGCGGCACCATGATCTCCGGGTAAATTTCGATGCCCTGCTTCGCGCACAGGGCGGCGGCCTCCAGAATCGCGCGGATCTGCATTGAGTAGATTTCCGGGTAAGTAATACCCAGCCGCACACCGCGATGTCCCAGCATCGGGTTGACTTCCGCCAGCACCCTGACCTTTTTCAAGATGACTTCCTTTTTGCCGATCACATCTTCTTCCATGTGCGATCCCTTGAAGTCACTCAACCCACCCATCAGCCTCATCAGGCCATCGGCATATTGCTGGTAAAGCTTGGGATTAAGCATCTTGAGCGTATTTGGCAATTCTTCCAAGCCTTCGATGGTGTCGCGCAATTGATGCAGGTGGGCGATTTCCAATTCGAGCTGTGCGGCGGTAGGCAAAAACTCGTGCATCGGCGGGTCGAGCAGGCGCACCGTGACCGGCAGTCCTTTCATCGCCTTGAAAATACCCTTGAAATCGGCACGCTGAATCGGCAACAGGCGATCCAATGCGGCCTGGCGGGCTTCCGGTGTTTCGGCCAGAATCATTTCCTGTACGATCGGTAGCCGGTCGGTACTATTGAACATACGCTCGGTGCGGCACAGGCCGATACCCATCGCACCAAATTCCCGCGCGCGCAAGGCATCATCAGGCGTGTCGGCGTTCGCCAGCACCTTCAGTTGTGCCACTTCATCCGCCCAGGCCAACAGCGTTGCCATTTCCTCTGAGAATTCTGCCTCTACAGTCGGCACTTCACCCGCATAAACATGGCCGGTGCCGCCGTCAATGGTAATAACATCCCCTTCCTGCAACGTGGTTTCGCCGATCTGGGCATTGCGCAAATGGTCATTGATCACGATCTGGTCACAACCCGAGACACAGGGTTTACCCATACCGCGTGCCACCACGGCAGCATGCGAAGTCTTGCCGCCACGGCTGGTCAGGATGCCCTGCGCCTGGAAAAATCCGTGAATATCCTCCGGCTTGGTCTCTTCGCGCACCAGAATGATTTTTTCTCCGGCGCGGCCGCGTGCTTCGGCAGTGTCGGCATCGAACACGATCTTGCCGGAAGCCGCGCCGGGCGAGGCCGGCAGTCCCTGTGCCAATGATTTACCATGAAAATCCGGTGCCAGCTGAGGCACCAGCAACTGCTCCAGTATCGCGGGTTCGACGCGTAGCAGTGCGCGTTCTCTGGAAATCAGTCCCTCTTGCAACATTTCCACCGAGGTGCGCACCATGGCACGCGCGTTCATCTTGCCGTTGCGGGTTTGCAGACAATACAGGATGCCTTTTTCGATGGTGAACTCAAAATCCTGCACCTCGTGGTAATGCGATTCCAGCCGGTCATGCAATTCCAGCAACTGACGGTAGATGTCCGGCATTTCCTGTTCCATCTCGGCGATCGCTTTGGGCGTGCGTATTCCCGCCACCACGTCTTCGCCCTGGGCATTGACCAGATACTCGCCGTAAATGAGTTTCTCGCCAGTACCGGGGTTGCGCGTGAAGCCAACACCGGTGCCGGAATCGTTGCCCATATTGCCAAATACCATGGTGCAGACATTCACCGCCGTGCCGCTGGCCAGATCCCTGGTAATCCTGAATTGCTTGCGGTAATCGACGGCACGCTTGCCCATCCAGGAGCGGAACACCGCACCCACTGAAATTTCCAGTTGTTCATAAGGATCTTGCGGGAACGGCTTGCCGCTCTGTTTCTGGACAATAGCCAGAAATTCATCCGACAATTCTTTCAGGTGCTCAACACCCAAATCCACATCCAGCGGTGCACCATATTTGCGCTTGATGGCAGCCATGTGCTGGTCAAAATGCTCGTCGCTGATGTTGAGTGCGATCTTGCCGAACAGTTGAATGAAGCGGCGATAAGCATCATAGGCAAAGCGGGCGTTGCCAGTTTGCTTGATCAGGCCCTGTAACGAAGTTTCGTTGAGACCGAGATTGAGGATGGTATCCATCATGCCCGGCATGGACATGGACGAGCCGGAGCGCACCGAGACGAGCAAAGGGTTCTCGCTACCGCCAAATTTTTTGCCGGTTTTCTTTTCGAGTTCCAGCATGTGCGCTTTGATATCCGGCATCAGGCCATCCGGCAATTTATTCTTTTCCAGGTAGGCATTGCATGCATCGGTAGTAATGGTAAAGCCGGGGGGGACATTCAGGCCGATTTGAGTCATCTCGCACAAGTTCGCACCCTTACCGCCCAGTAGCATCTTGTTTTTTCCATCACCCTCTTCGAATGAATAGATGTACTTTTTACCACCACTCATGACATTTCCCCTTAGTTTCAAATATCGATCTGATCGCCAGATTGCAGATTATGCGTCAGTCGGATTTTTCTTGTCACCCACCTTGACGCCACCACCGGAATTACTGGCCAAATGCTCAAAAATCGCATAGTGCTTGCGCATTTCCTTATCGTAGAACGCCACCGTTTTTCCGCTGTCGCTATCCATATTCTTCACCAGACCACGGAAGCGCGGTTCGTTCTGGACAAACTCGCGGTAAGACCTGGAGGGTTTCTGTGAATCCAGTGACAACGGATTCTTGCCCTCTTCCTCGCGGCGCGGGTCGTAACGATACAGTGGCCAGTGACCGGTGTTGACCGCCAGTTCCTGCTGTTGGTGCTGTATGCTCATGTCATAGCCGTGCTCGGTGCAGGGGCTATAGGCAATGATTAGCGACGGGCCGTCGAAGGATTCCGCTTCAATAAAGGTCTTCAGGGTGTGAGCATCCTTTGCGCCATAGGCGACATGGGCAACGTAAACATGGCCGTAACTGATTGCGATCTGTCCCAAATCCTTCTTGCCGGTCTGTTTTCCACCGGCGGCGAACTTGGCCATGGCACCGCGTGGCGTGGCTTTGGAACATTGTCCGCCGGTATTGGAATAGACCTCGGTATCAAGCACCAGGATGTTGACGTCACGGCCGGAAGCCAGCACGTGATCGAGACCCCCAAAACCGATATCGTAAGCCCAGCCGTCGCCGCCGATGATCCACACACTCTTTTTCGCCAGGTAGTCGGCCAGACTCTCCAGATTACGCGCCACCGGCGTATCAATACCAGCCAGCGCCTTACGTAATACTTCGATGCGTTCGCGCTGTTCGAAGATGCCCGCTTCAGTGGATTGATCGGCGTCGAGGATGGACTCGGCCAGTTCGGTACCGACTTTATCCTTCAACTGCGCCAGCAGTTCGCGCGCCTGCTCCGCATGTTTATCGATGCTGACACGGAAACCCAGGCCAAACTCGGCATTGTCCTCGAATAGCGAGTTTGACCAGGCCGGGCCGCGCCCTTCGGCATTTTTGCTGTAGGGCGTGGTGGGCAGGTTACCGCCGTAGATCGAGGAGCAGCCGGTGGCGTTAGCCACCACCATGCGGTCACCGAACAACTGGGTGGCCAGCTTGATATAGGGCGTTTCGCCGCAGCCGACACAGGCAGAAGAAAACTCGAACAGTGGCTGCAACATCATTGCGCCCTTGACGGTGGAGGTGCGTAGCTTGGTGCGGTCGAATTCCGGCAGCTTGAGGAAGAACTCCCAGTTCTCCCTTTCCTGATCACGCAGCGGCACAATATCGCGCATGTTGAGCGCCCTGTAGGTCGGGTCGGTTTTGGATATCGCCGGGCAGATGTCGACACACAGTATGCAGCCGGTACAATCTTCCGGCGCCACCTGATAAGTAACATGCATGCCTGGTTCGAATTCCTTGCCCTTGATCTGGATATGTTTAAAGGTGGGTGGTGCATCCTTGGCCAATTCGACGGGAAATACCTTGGAACGGATAGCGGTATGCGGGCAAACCAGCGCGCACTTGCCGCAGTAAATGCACAACTCCTCGTCCCATACCGGGATTTCCAGCGCCAAATTACGCTTGTCCCAAATTGCGGTGCCGGTGGGCCAGGTGCCATCGGCGGGAAATACCGACACCGGCAGCAGGTCGCCACGGCCGGCCATGATCTCGGCAGTAATGCGCTTGACGAAATCCGGTGCGTGAGTGCCCACCGGCTCGGGCATTTCGAAATCGCTGGTGGCAACGGCAGGGATTTTCACCTTGTGCAGGTTGGCAATAGTTTCATCGATTGCCTTCCAGTTGGCTTCCACCACCGCTCGGCCTTTTTTGCTATAGGATTTCTCGGCGGCAGACTTGATTTTCTCGATGGCCAGTTCGCGCGGCAACACACCGGAAATGGCAAAAAAGCACGTTTGCATGATGGTATTGATGCGGCTACCCATGCCGGTTGCCTTGGCGATGGAATAGGCATCAATTACATAGAACTCGATTTTTTTGTCGATTATTTGCTGCTGCATCTTGCGTGACAGCTGATTCCACGCCTTGTCCGGAGCGGACGGCGTGTTGACCAGAAACACCGCACCCTCGGCGGCGGAATCCAGCATTTCGTAGCGCTCCAGAAATACCGGCTGGTGGCAGCCGATGAAATTCGCGTCGTTGCTGCCGATCAGATAGGGCGCATGAATCGGCTTGGGCGAGAAGCGCAGGTGCGATACGGTCACCGCACCGGCCTTTTTCGAGTCATAAACAAAATAGCCCTGGGCATACAGTTCGGTTTCCTCGCCCATGATTTTGATGGTGTTCTTGTTGGCACCCACCGTGCCATCCGAGCCCAGTCCATAGAACATGCAGCAATTCACGCCGCGACTGGCATCGTTGCGGAAAGCCGCATCCCACCTGAGGCTGGTATGGGTGACATCGTCGATGATGCCGATGGTGAAATGGTTTTTCGGCAGGTCTTTTTTAAGTTCGTCAAATACACCCTTGATCATGCCCGGCGTAAATTCCTTGGAGGACAGGCCATAGCGTCCGCCCACCACGCGCGGCATCGCGGCAAATCTGCTGGTGCCGGCGGTAGCTGCTTCGGCAAATGCCGTCACGACATCCTTGTACAATGGCTCGCCATCCGCGCCGGGCTCCTTGGTGCGATCCAGCACGGCGATGCGCCTGGCCGTGGCCGGAATAGTCTTGAGCAACTCGTCGGCAGCGAAGGGGCGATACAGACGCACTTTCACCATCCCCACTTTTTCGCCATGAGCAACCAGATGTTCTACTGTTTCCTGTGCCGCATCCGCGCCCGAACCCATCAGCATGATGACCCGCTCGGCATCCGGCGCACCGACGTAGTCATACAGGTGGTATTGACGGCCTGTTAGCTTGGCGAATTTGTCCATCGCCTTCTGCACGATACCGGGCATCGCGTCATAAAAGGAATTGACCGTCTCGCGCGCCTGAAAGTACACGTCCGGGTTCTGCGCCGTACCGCGCAGCACCGGATGATCGGGTGTCAGCGCGCGGGCGCGGTGTGCAAACACCAGCTTGTCATCGATCATCTCGCGCACCACTTCGAGCGGCACCTGTTCGACCTTGGCCACCTCGTGGGAAGTGCGAAAGCCGTCAAAGAAATGCAGTATCGGAATACGCGATTCAAGCGTCGCGGCCTGGGCGATCAGCGCCATATCCATCGCCTCCTGCACTGAATTGGAAGCGAGAAAGGCAAAGCCGGTCGAGCGCGTCGCCATCACGTCGCTATGGTCGCCAAAAATCGACAGCGCCTGCGCCGCCAGTGAACGCGCCGCCACATGCATGACAAATGGCGTCAGTTCGCCGGCAATCTTGTACATGTTGGGAATCATCAGCAGCAAACCCTGCGAGGCGGTGAAGGTGGTCGTCAGAGAGCCAGTCTGCAACGCTCCATGCACCGTACCGGCAGCGCCGCCTTCACTCTGCATTTCGACCACTTCCGGAACGGTGCCCCACAAGTTTCTGGTGCCCTCCGACGACCAGACATCGGAATATTCGCCCATCGGCGAAGAAGGGGTGATCGGGTAAATCGCGATCACTTCGTTGGTCAGATGGGCAATGTAGGCGGCGGCCTCATTCCCGTCGATCGTAACCATTTGCGCTTGATGCATCAAAAACTCCTTCAGTCAATATTAAATGTATCCAGTTGCCGGAGATCAAACATGGGCTGACCCAAATATTTCATACCCAAAGGGTACCAAAAACTTCCCCGAGGTAAATTCGCATGATCATTGTCCGGGATTTGCCAGTTGGGTGATGGAGCCGCCCATCCCTGCCAACCCTCCTGATTGGTATAGCCCGCTGGTGGGCACGAAATTTCTCGGCCGGGTATCGTAAATTCATACGGCCTACCGGATAAAACGCAAGTTCAGAGAATGCCGAGGTTCACCGAGGGCGAACGTGATGTCGCAACCAGAATCTTTCGTAATCAATCAAAAAGCCGGGATTTTACAAAGACACAACAAGTAGGTGTCAGGAAAACAAAACCTTGCAAGTCCAAATGTGTACATTCTATCTCAACTATTTACGCTGTGAAATTTTTTAGTCGCGGCCAACCTGAAAATTACCCTGTGCCGGAACTTTGTTTTCCGCACCCTGCTTCCAATTCTCGGAGAGGTATTTCTTAGCTGCTCTTACTCTCCATCATTTCCTGCACGATCGGCGCAAGAATGACCTCCATCGCAACGCTTTTCATCCCGCCGGGGACAACCAGGGTATTGGCGCGGGACATAAATGAACCAGGAATCATACTCAGCATATACCTGAAATTTACCCCTCTGGGATCGCGAAAGCGGATTATCACAAAACTTTCGTCAGGAGTCGGAACATCACGCGCGATGAACGGGTTCGAGGTATCCACCGTCGCCACCCGCTGGAAGTTGATGTGGGTACGGGAGAATTGCGGGGTAATATACTTGATGTAATCCGGCATGCGGCGCAGGATAGTATCGACCGTCGCCTCAGTGGAATAGCCGCGCTCTGTCTTGTCACGGTGAATCTTCTGGATCCACTCCAGATTCACAACCGGCACGACGCCAATGCCAAAATCCACATATCTTCCAACGTCAATATTGTTGGCTTCATCAACAACCAGCCCATGCAACCCCTCGTAAATCAGCAGGTCGGAATCCGTCTCAATATCTTCCCATGGCGTGAATGTGCCCGGTTTCAAGCCGGCCAGACCGAAGTGCGTGTTGTGCCTGTCTGCTTCAGCTTCGCAATGCACGTAGTAACGCCGCTTGCATGTGCCGGTCTCGCCATAACTCCTGAACATTTCCTCGAGTTTGTCAAAGTGATTAGCCCCGGGGCCAAAGTGGCTGAAGAAGCTATCGCCCGATTTATCCGCCCTGGCTACCGCCGCCTGGAACGCGGCACGATCCAGGCTGTGCAGGCTGGCGCCCTCGATAAACGCTGCCCGAACCTTTATTTCGCGGCGGAAGAGGTTTTCGAAAGCGTGCCGTACCGCAGGAGTGCCCGCGCCGGATGAACCGGTAACAGCAATAATTGGATGCTTGCGCGACATAACGCCCCCAGAAACAATGTGAACGAGATACTAGATTATACAAGCAGTGATTCTACAACTAAATGCTTGCGCTCAACCACGGCGACGGCCAATTCGAATTACCATTGAGCACGGCGGGACGATGCCGCTATAATGGCGCGGCCGAAAGCTCGGGTAGCAGTAAAAACATGTAACCCAACTATCATTCGGCCGGGCATTCCATAAATCCGGCCGAATTCAGGATAATTTGTGATTAATAAAATACTCGTCGCCAACCGTGGTGAAATCGCGGTCCGCATTGTTCGCGCCTGCTCGGAAATGGGCATCAAATCGGTCGCCGTCTATACGGACGCCGACCGTCATGCGCTGCACGTAAAGAAGGCTGATGAAGCCTATCATATCGGTTCCGAACCGGTTACCGGTTATCTTAACGCTCATAATATTGTCAATCTGGCGGTTATCGCCGGATGCGATGCGCTGCATCCGGGTTATGGCTTTCTTTCGGAAAATCCTGAACTGGCAGAGATTTGTGCGCGTCGCGATATCAAATTCATCGGCCCGAGTGCGAGGATCATTCGCCAGATGGGTGACAAAGTCCAGGCGCGTAACGCCATGCTGGCCGCCGGCATTCCCTGCGTGCCGGGCAGCGACGGCAACCTCGCCAATGTCGAAGAGGCTCGCCTGCTGGCAAACCAGATCGGTTATCCCGTAATGCTCAAAGCCACCAATGGCGGTGGCGGGCGCGGCATTCGCCGCTGCGACAGCGACAAGGATCTTCTCAACAGCTTCGAACGTGTGATTTCAGAAGCCAGCAAGGCTTTTGGCCAGCCCGAAGTTTTTCTGGAAAAATGTGTGGTCAACCCGCGACATATTGAAGTACAGGTGCTGGGCGACAGCCATGGCAATATGATTCATCTGTTTGAACGTGACTGCTCCATCCAGCGCCGCAACCAGAAACTGATCGAGGTTGCACCCTCACCGCAAATCACCCAGGCACAACGCGACTACATCGGCAATCTGGGCGTCAAAGCCTGCCACGCAGTTGGTTATGAAAATGCCGGTACCGTCGAATTTCTGCTTGACCGGGATAACAATTTTTATTTCATGGAAATGAACACCCGCATCCAGGTCGAGCATACCGTGACGGAAGCCATTACCGGCATTGATATCGTGCAGGAGCAGATTCGCATTGCCGACGGCCTTGAGCTGCAATACAAGCAGGAAGACGTCAAATTTCGCGGCTACGCCATGGAGTTTCGCATCAACGCGGAAGATCCCAAGAATAGTTTTCTGCCGAGCTTTGGCAAGATTACCCACTACTATGCGCCGGGCGGCCCCGGCGTGCGTATCGACGCATCCATGTACAGCGGCTATGTCATCCCTCCCTATTTCGACTCCATGTGTGCCAAGCTTACCGTCTGGGCGCTCACTTGGGATGGAGTCGTCGAACGCGGTCGCCGGGCACTTGGCGACATGGCGATCTATGGGGTCAAAACCACCATACCGTATTATCAGGAAATATTAAAGCACCCCGACTTCAGGAATGCTGACTTCAACACCGGCTTTGTAGATTCACATCCGGAACTGATCAATTACACCACCAAAATTCCACCAGAGCTGAGGGCAGCCGCCATTTCCGCCGCCATAGCTGCACATGAAGGCATTTAATTTAATTTAATTTAATCCAATACACAACTTAACAATATGGCAAAAACCCTAATCTCCGAACTGGTGTTGCGCGACGGCCATCAATCCACGATTGCGACGCGCATGCGCACCGAAGACATGCTGCCCATCTGCTCCAAGCTGGATAACATCGATTTCTGGTCGCTGGAAGCCTGGGGCGGCGCAACCTTTGATTCCTGCGTACGCTTCCTGAAAGAAGATCCGTGGGAACGCCTCAGAAAACTGCGCAAGGCATTGCCGAACAGCCGCCTGCAGATGCTGCTGCGCGGCCAGAACCTGCTTGGCTACCGCCACTATTCCGATGATGTCGTACGCGCCTTCGTCGCCAAGTCTGCGGACAATGGCGTGGACGTATTCCGTATCTTCGACGCGATGAACGACCTGTGCAATGTGCGCGTCTCCGTCGAAGCGGTAAAAAAATCCGGCAAACATGCCGAGGGCTGCATCAGCTACACCACCAGCCCGGTGCACGGTATCCCGCAATTTATCGAACTGGCGCGCGAACTGGAAGCCATGGGCTGCGACACCCTGTGTATCAAAGACATGGCCGGCCTGCTCACCCCTTACGCAACTACCGAGCTGATAACAGCACTGCGTGCCGCCGTCAGCCTGCCGATTCACCTGCACAGCCATTCCACCTCCGGTTTGTCTGCCATGAGCTTCCTCAAGGGCGTGGAAGCGGGTGCCACCATACTGGATACCTGCAACTCTTCGTTCGGCGAAGGCGCCAGCCATTCCTCGACCGAGAGCATCGTCGCCGCACTGCAAGGCACCGAATATGACACCGGCCTCGACCTTGCGGCAATACAGGAAGTCACCGCCTATTTCTACGAAGTGCGCCAGAAATACTGGCAGTATGAAAGTGCCTATACTGGTGTGGACACTCGCGTGCTGGTCAATCAGGTACCGGGCGGCATGATCTCCAATCTATCCAACCAGCTCAAAGAATCGGGCGCACTCAACCGCATGAATGAAGTGCTCGCTGAAATCCCGCGCGTACGCAAGGACCTGGGCTACCCGCCACTGGTTACACCGACTTCACAAATTGTCGGCACACAGGCGGTCCTGAATGTACTAACCGGCGAGCGCTACAAATCGGTCACCAACGAAGTCAAGAATTACCTGCTCGGTCACTACGGCAAGGCACCGGGCAAGGTCGACGAACAAGTCAGGAGACTTGCGGTCGGTGACGCAGAGGTCATTACCTGCCGCCCTGCGGATTTGCTCGAAGACGAAATGACCCGGCTCAAGGCTGTGTGCGAAGATGTGGCCAAGAGCGAGGAAGATGTGCTCACTTACGCCATGTTTCCGGAGCTGGCAAGAACTTTTCTGCAGGAACGCAATGCCAACACGCTCATGCCTGAACCGTTGCTGCCCAAGGAAGCCGCCACAACAACATCCGAACGCTACGCACCCAATGAATTCAAAGTTACGCTGCATGGTGAAACCTTCCATATCAAACTTACCGGCAGCGGGCAACACGGTGAGATTCAACGCCCGTTTTACGTTTCCGTCGATGGTGTTTCGGAAGAAGTCATTGTCGAAACCCTGAATGAAGTCGAGGTGTCCGGCGAAAAGAATGACAGCAAGAAAAAAATATCCACTCCGGCAGCGGGCTCCGGACGGCCGTGCCCATCCCACGAGGGCTGCGTGTCAACCGCCATGCCCGGTACAATTGTTGATGTCAAGATCGAAGTCGGGGATAAAGTCAGGGCGGGAGATGGCGTACTGGTCATCGAAGCCATGAAGATGGAGAATGAAATCCAGGCACCGATAAGCGGCATTGTAGTAGGTGTCCATGTCAAAAAAGGGGATAGCGTGGCGCCGGAGGAAACCTTGGTCGAGATCCAATAAATACTGGTAGTCCAAGGCGCAGGATAACGGTGCCGCCTCTGGCCGTTTGTGCCCGGCAGATCTGACGCTACGCGGAATTTACTTTAAAAGTGGTGGAACTTGTTATGTGATTTCTGTTCATTCCGTCACTTCCCATAATCTTCCCGCAATATGGGTTTACCAACGGTAAGGAGCAAGCAGCAATGAGCAGAGCAATCGTTCTGACAGCAGTATTGATAGCAGTAAACACTTTATCAGCATGTTCTTCATCTGATGATGCAATTGAGCAAATTGAGAAAGAAATAAGCAGTACCGGCAATGAAGGTCCATATGGCGGACATAGCATCGCGTGGTACAAGACACATTGGAAAACCGAAACAACAGATCAAAGAAAGTGGTGCCGCCAGCAAGGGGAGGTTGCGGAGCGCATGCAATCATGCTCTGACGCAGTAATTGGCTGGAAACAAGGCTGGAACGATCCGAAAACCAACCCTCCGAAAACCTGGGATGATGGTTCCAGATAAATTGAGCGCAACTCGCTGACGTGTCGGACATTATTTGGCTGATCAAATTACAGCAACTAATTTTCCGGATTTTCAGAGGTACTACGACATGAAAAGCCGTCTCCACCCATCCGGTGTACTCTATGCGGGCAGCCGGCCATTCCCCATGCTTGCCGCCTGCGAGCATTTTGCCGGTAGCGAGAAGCTGCTGAACAAAGCGCTACAGATTCAAGCGGAGTTGTCGGTCAATGCACAGCCGGTCTTTGATATCACCGCCGACTGCGAGGACGGTGCCCCTGCAGGCAAAGAACGGGAACATGCCGCCATGATCGCCGAACTGATTCTGTCCGGCGCAAACCGCTTTGACCGCATCGGTGTGCGTATCCATGATGTCAGGCATTCAGCCTGGCGCGATGAACTGGAAACCATCATCGGTCAAGCCGGACAGCGTGTAGCCTATATCGTGCTGCCAAAACCGGAAAATATCAATGATGTCCTGATACAGATCACCGCACTCGACGATCACAGAAACCGTTACGGCATTACCCGTGAAATTCCCGTCCATGTGTTGATCGAAACACCCGGTGCGCTGCATGATGTGTGGGAGATCGCGCGCCTGCCCCGCGTCGAAACCCTTGATTTCGGCTTGATGGATTTTGTCTCCGCTTATCACGGTGCCATCCCCGCCACCGCGATGCACTCGCCCGGACAGTTCAGCCATGCGCTGGTGGTGCGTGCCAAGTGCGAAATCACTGCCGCCGCACTGGGCAACGGCATCGTGCCCAGCCACAATGTCACCACCGAAATACGCGATACCAACGTAGTGCGGGAAGACGCCCGCCGTGCCCGTCAGGAACTAGGCTTTCTGCGCATGTGGAGCATTCATCCGAGCCAGATTCAACCCATCGTCGAAGCGATGCGTCCGGATTTTGCGGAAGTCCACGGGGCTGCTGAGCTGCTGATTGCCGCCCAGGATGCGGCATGGGGACCCATCCAACAGAAAGGCAAACTGCATGATCGCGCCTCCTACCGCTATTACTGGGAACTATTGCAACGCGCACAGGCGACCGGCATGACTATCCCGGCCGATGCCCGACTGCGGTTTTTTCTGAGCCCGCAAAAACTTGAATCAGATTTACAGTAGCAGACAGCAAAGAGCGCTGGAAATGAATCATGTTGCGATAAATCCGAAAAGCCAACTTCCAGAGGCCCCAAAATTAAACTGACGGAACTTGATGTGTTACACGCTTATGCACGCATGATGAACTCACTGGATGTATCGCACAGCGGGCCGCAGCAGGACGAAAAACTTCGGCGCACCGATATGTGTGGTGCCCCCTCCTTCAGCGACCATGAGAACCGAAGAGTACCCATTGTGATAATAGTGTGACAGCGGCAAAAAACAACAACAAGAAGGTTGATAGCCGGAAGTTTTTTGAAGTACCATGCGCGTTCCGTGCGTCCGGGCAGTATGCCCGGATAACACCATGACAAAAATAACAGCGACAAAAATAATTTAACCTAAACGGAAGCCCCCCATGTCTCTAATGATAGGAATACCCCGGGAAATAGCCGCAGGGGAAAAACGCGTAGCCACCGTGCCTGATGTGGTTGAAAAACTCATCAAACTGGGCTTCAAAGTCGCCGTGGAATCCGGTGCCGGAGATGCCGCGAATTTCAGTGACGACGCTTACCGCACGGCAGGCGCCGAGATTATCGAGGGGGCAGCCAAGCTGTGGGCGGCTTCCGACATGGTTTTCAAGGTTCTCGCTCCGTCCGCTGAAGAAGTCGGCCTGATGCACGAGGGCCAGGCCCTGATCAGCTTCATCTGGCCGGCGCAGAATCCCGAACTGATGCAGCAACTCGCGGAACGCAAGGTCACCGTGCTGGCCATCGACTCGTTGCCGCGCATGCTGAGCCGCGCCCAGAAAATGGATGCGTTGACCTCCATGGCCGGCATCGTCGGCTACCGTGCGGTCATCGAGGCCGCCAACGCCTTCGGGCGCTTTTTCAACGGCCAGATCACCGCCGCGGGCAAGATTCCGCCGGCCAAGGTGTTTATTGCCGGTGCCGGCGTGGCCGGCCTGGCAGCGATCGGCACTGCGGCCAGTCTGGGCGCAATTGTGCGTGCCAACGATACCCGTTCTGAAGTGGCCGACCAGGTCAAGTCGATGGGTGGTGAATTCGTCAAGGTCGATTATGAGGAAGAAGGTTCGGGTGGCGGCGGCTACGCCAAAGTGATGAGCGAGGGCTTCCAGCAGGCGCAGCGTGAGATGTACGCCAAGCAGGCCAAAGAGGTGGACATTATCATTACCACCGCATTGATTCCCGGCAAACCCGCTCCCAGGCTGATCACCGCCGAGATGGTGAAGAGCATGAAACCGGGCAGCGTCATCGTCGATCTGGCTGCGGAACGAGGCGGCAACTGCGAACTCACCGAGCCGGGCCAAGTGGTAGTCAAGCACGGCGTAACCATCGTCGGCTACACCGACCTGCCCAGTCGGCTGGCAAAGCAGTCCTCGACGCTGTATGCAACCAATCTGTTTCGCCTCGCCGAGGAGCTGTGCAAGACCAAGGACGGCATCATCAATGTCAACATGGAAGACGACGCCATCCGCGGCCTGACGGTCATCAAGGAAGGCAATATCACCTGGCCGCCACCCGCACCAAAACTTCCGGCGGCTCCGGCAAAACCGGCTACCGCAAAAGCGGTTGTGCCCGCCGCCAAGGGCCACGGCAGCAGTAGCGCGCCGATGGCCGGAAGCAAACTGGCAATCATGTTCGGTGTTGCCGCAGTCTTGTTCTGGTTTGTCGGAGCCAATGCACCCGCCGCATTTCTTGGACACTTCACGGTGTTCGTGCTGGCGTGCTTCGTCGGCTACATGGTGGTGTGGAATGTCACCCCCGCGCTGCACACACCGCTAATGAGCGTCACCAATGCGATCAGCAGCATCATTGCCATCGGTGCGCTGGTGCAGATTGCCCCGCCCTCCATGGGGGGAGCCGACCGGCCCGAAGCCTGGATAATCGGACTCGCCGTGGCAGGTGTTGCGCTCACCGCAGTCAATATGTTCGGCGGTTTCGCCGTCACCCAGCGCATGCTGGCGATGTTCCGCAAATAAGGTAAATAATCATGTTCCTGTCTGAAAGCCTGGTAACTGTCTCCTACATCGGCGCGACAATTCTTTTTATCCTGAGTCTCGGCGGCCTGTCCCATCCGGAAACTTCGCGGCGCGGAAATCTCTACGGCATCATCGGTATGAGCATTGCCGTGCTGGCGACGATCTTCGGCCCGCACGTCACAATGGCTGGCATCCCGTGGATTGTCGGTGCCATGGCAGTCGGCGGTAGCATCGGCATCTACGCAGCGCGCGTGGTGAAGATGACACAAATGCCGGAACTGATTGCGCTGATGCACAGCCTGGTTGGCCTTGCCGCCATGCTGGTCGGCTTTGCCAATTACATTGATCCGGCTGCGTCTGCCCATTTGGCGGGGGCAGAAAAAACCATTCACGAGATAGAAATCTACATCGGCATCCTGATCGGTGCAATGACCTTCACCGGCTCCATCATCGCCTTCGGCAAGCTGTCCGGCAAAATCGGCGGCAAGCCCCTGCTACTGCCTGCACGCCACTGGCTGAATCTTGCCGGCCTGCTGATCGTGATCTATTTCGGCAATGTTTTCATTCATGCCGAATCGGTAAGTGCCGGCATGTTGCCGTTGATCGTGATGACCGTGATCGCGCTGCTGTTCGGCATCCACATGGTCATGGCGATCGGCGGCGCCGACATGCCGGTAGTGGTGTCGATGCTGAACAGCTACTCCGGCTGGGCGGCGGCGGCAACCGGCTTCATGTTGAACAATGACCTGCTGATCGTCGTTGGCGCGCTGGTCGGCTCAAGCGGTGCGATCCTTTCCTACATCATGTGCCGCGCGATGAATCGTAATTTTATCAGTGTGATTGCGGGTGGTTTCGGCACCGGCGGCGGCAAACCCGTTGCGGCCAGCGGCGATGCGCAACCGGCTGGCGAAGTGATCGCGATCAGCGCGGTCGAGACAGCGGAACTACTGCGTGAAGCCAGAAATGTCATCATCGTGCCCGGTTACGGCATGGCGGTGGCACAGGCGCAACACACCGTCAACGAGATCACCCAGTTTCTGCGCGAAAAGGGTGTCAACGTGCGCTTCGGCATTCACCCGGTGGCCGGCCGTATGCCCGGCCACATGAACGTGCTGCTGGCCGAAGCCAGAGTGCCCTACGACATCGTGCTGGAAATGGATGAACTTAACGAGGACTTCCCCGACACCGATGTCGCTATGGTGATTGGCGCAAACGATATTGTAAATCCGGCTGCACAGGATGATCCCAATAGCCCGATCGCCGGCATGCCGGTGCTGGAAGTCTGGAAGGCCAAGACGTCGATCGTGATGAAGCGCAGCATGGCTTCCGGCTACGCGGGGGTCGACAATCCGCTGTTCTACAAGGATAACAACCGTATGCTGTTTGGCGATGCCAAGAAGATGCTGGAAGAAGTATTCGTCGCGTTAAAATCGTAACCAGGCGGAGTTCTGTAGCAAAAATAACGCCCGCTTAAGCGGGCGTTATACTATTGCATGCAATAATTACTAACCGAAACCACACGATACTCATGCCCTATACAAGCCTCAACCCAGCCACCAACCAGATAGTCCAGACCTACGTCAGTTGGGATGATCAGCGCCTGAAACAAGTTCTCGAAAAAACCTGCCACGCACAGCAAGCCTGGGCGCAAACCCCTTTCTGGCGACGCGCTGAAGTGCTGCGCGATGCCGCGCTGCGCCTGCACGCGCAACGTGACCAATACGCGACCCTCATCACGCAGGAAATGGGCAAACCGCTGCGCGAAGCACACGCCGAGATCGAGAAATGTGCCGGGGTTTGTGATTATTATGCGCAACATGCCGAGAATTTTCTGCGCACCGAAGCGGGAGAATCGGATGCCGGAAAAAGTTATATCGCGCATTACCCGCTCGGCGTGGTGCTGGCCATCATGCCGTGGAATTTTCCGTTCTGGCAGGCGTTTCGTGCCGCCGCACCGGCTCTGATGGCGGGCAACGCGCTACTGCTGAAACACGCGCCGAATGTGCCGCAATGCGCGCTTGCCATCGAGACAATTTTTCGTGATTGCGGCTTGCCGGAAGGATTATTTACCACCCTGATGATCGAAATCGAGCAGGTTGCCGATGCCATTGCCAGCCCGCATGTGCATGCCGTCACACTCACCGGATCGGAAGCCGCCGGACGCAAGGTCGCAGCACTTGCCGGACAGCACCTGAAGAAATGCGTACTGGAGCTGGGTGGCTCCGACCCGTTTATCGTGCTGCATGACGCAGACCTGGAATTGGCCGTCAACATGGCAGTTGCTTCGCGCTTCATGAACTGCGGGCAATCCTGCATCGCCGCCAAACGCTTCATTATCGTGCCGCAAATCGCGGATGAATTCCTGCATCGGCTGAAAATCAAAGTGGCAACACTCAGCCTCGGAGACCCGATGGACGATGTCACACAAATCGGTCCGATGGCGCGCGCCGACCTGCGCGATGAACTGCATCGGCAAGTCAGCGAATCCATCGCACAAGGTGCGGTCGCGGTGACCGGCTGCCAGCCGATCAAAGGTGCGGGATTTTTCTATCAGCCATCGATTCTCGACCAGGTTACCGCCGCAACCTGCGCTTACCATGAGGAACTGTTCGGCCCGGTCGCCACCATCATCCGTGCCGCAAGCGAAGATGATGCAATGCGCATCGCCAACGACACCCGGTTCGGCCTCGGTTCGTCGATCTGGAGCCGTGACACAGCGCGCGCCGAGCGATTGGCGGCACATATCGAAGCCGGCAGCACCTTCATCAACGGCATGGTCAAATCCGACCCGCGCCTGCCGTTCGGCGGCGTGAAGGCATCCGGCTACGGGCGCGAACTCTCAAGACTGGGGCTGCTCGAATTTACCAATGCAAAGACGGTGTGGGTTCGATAAAAAACCAACCATGAAACCAGCCGACACCTGCAACGCCTTTGTCCCCGGTGAGATGGTCACGGTCAAACCGTACTGCGAGGGAAAACTTTCCCCGCTGATCTTTGCGGCAAAAGAGCTTTACGACGTCAAGGGATTCGTCACCGGTGCCGGCAACCCCCACTGGAAGAACGCACACCCGATAGCGCAAACAACCGCACCCGCCGTCGAAATGTTGCTGAATGAAGGCGCCACCCTGCTCGGCAAAACTATTACAGATGAGATGGCCTTTTCGCTCGACGGGGAGAATTTCCATTACGGTACGCCGCTGAATTCCAAGTGTCCGGAGCGGATTCCGGGCGGCTCTTCCAGCGGTTCTGCAGCAGCGGTCGCCGGTGGCCTGGTGGATTTTGCGCTCGGCACCGATACCGCCGGTTCGATGCGCATCCCGGCATCGTATTGCGGTATTTACGGTTTCCGTCCGACACAGGGCGCCGTTTCGCTGCAAGGTGTTCATCCGATGGCACACAGTCTGGATGCGGCGGGCTGGTTTGCCCGGACGCCGGAGATACTGGCAAGAGTGGGTAGCGTATTGCTCGACAGCGAAATACCGGAGTTTTATGTCAACAAATTCGTGATCGCGCGCGATCTGTTCGACACGCAAGACGCGAGTATTGCAGCGCAATACAACGTTTTTATTCGGGGCTTGTCAAAACTGTCCGTTGAGGTCGCCGAAACCGAAATAGGCAAGCCAGATTTTCAGACCTGGATCGAAGCATTGAGAAACATCCAGTGGTGGGAATTGAACCAGGCGCACGGCGCATGGATTTTTCAGAATCTTGATGTGTTCGGCCCAGAGATACGCAGTCGGCTGGAAAAAATATCTTGCGTCACGCGTCAGGAAATGGAGGCGCAAAGGTTAGTCAGAAAACAGTTGGCCAACCAGATCGAGCGTATTGCCAGCCCCGGCACCCTGATTGTCTTCCCGACTGCTCCCGGCATCGCGCCGTTAAAAGGTCGTTCGATAGATGCATCACGGACATTGCGCCTCAACACACTGCGGCACACTTGTGTCGCTGCCGTGGCCGGATTGCCGCAAGTCTCGATGCCGCTAATCGAAAAGGACGGTTGCCCGATCGGAATATCTTTTCTGGGCGCAAAAGGTCAGGATACTCAACTTTTGGCGGCTGCCCGGATTTTCGGAAAAGATTAAAATACTGCCCACACCGATATGATCGGTCGCCAACGTATCCTTTTCTTCTTGGGAGACATCATGCCTTTAGCCGCCTTTCTCGACAAAATGCCGACTCTCGGTGCAAGAGTCTATACCCACACCTCCTGTCAGATCATCGGCGAGGTCAGCATCGGCGATGACAGCTCGGTTTGGTGCAATGCGGTGCTGCGCGGTGATGTCAACCGCATCGTGATCGGGCGGGGCACCAGTGTGCAGGATCTCAGCATGGGACACGTGACCCACAAAACAGCGAACCGGCCTGACGGATCGCCGCTGCTGATCGGCGATTATGTGACGGTCGGACATTCGGCTATTCTGCATGGCTGCATGATCGGCAACGAGTGCCTGATCGGAATGGGTGCGACTATTCTGGACGATGCCGTCATTCCGGATCACGTCATGATCGGCGCAGGCAGCCTGGTTCCGCCGGGTAAAGTGCTGGAGAGTGGCATGCTGTATATAGGGCGTCCCGCCAAGGCAGTTCGCGCGCTGACCCAGGAAGAAATCGCTTATCTGAGATACTCGGCCGAGAATTACATTCAACTGAAAGATGTCTATCTGAAGAATCTGGTGAAAACTTCGCAAACTTAACTCATATATCCGTCTGCACAGGTGTAGACCTTATTGGTTAATTGACTCAAGCCCTTGAATGTACCTCCTCGTTCGATATCTGGTTGGCTACCTAAATAAATAGCAAAATTCAAAAATCACCAAGTGTTTTATTTTCCGGCAAGTGACAAAAATACCATAACCTCCCAGAAATCTGCCCTGACAAGAGTGATAGCCCTGTTCACCACCTAAATTCACCGCCCAAACTCAACTATTTTTATGTAACTTTTTTGGTATAATTACCCATACCATCCGAACTTCAGGAATGCCCATGTAGCATGACGGGCTCCATCCGAATTATTATGTTATATGAGGACTAAATAGATGCAAGGTACATCCAAGAACGATCTGATCATCAGAATCGGTGGCGAAGGCGGTGAAGGCGTTATTTCGGTAGGCGATTTCATTACCCAGGCGTGTGCGCATGCCGGACTCAATGTTTACACTTTCAAAACTTTCCCGGCAGAAATCAAGGGTGGATACGCCATGTACCAGGTGCGCACCAGCACCGAACAGCTCTACAACCAGGGCGACACCTTCGATGTCCTGTGCGCGTTCAACGGTGATGCGTACCACAATAACCGTGATTTCCTCAAGCCCGGCACTGCCATCGTCTACGACAGCCCGGGCGATTTTACGCCGGACATTCCGGAGGGCGTTCATGCTTACCCCATCCCGATGACCGAAACAGCCAAGGATATGCGCAATCCGCGTGCCAAGAATATGGTGGCGATGGGCGCGCTGTCGGTATTGTTTAACATTCCGGTTGAATCCCTGCGCAAGGTGCTCACCGCCAAGTTTTCGCGCAAAGGCGAAGAGGTGGTCAAGGGTAATCTCGAGGCATTGGAACGCGGCCGCGAACTGGCCGCCGCACTGAAGAAAACCGATCCGTGGACAATCGGAGCACCCAAGTCCGCCCAGGATGTTATCGTGATGTCCGGCAACAACGCCATCGGCCTAGGTGCGCTGATTGCGGGACTGGACTTCTTTTCCGCCTACCCCATCACGCCGGCGACCGAAGTTGCCATCTATGTCGCGAAACATCTGCCCAAGCGCGGCGGCACCCTGATTCAGGCCGAGGACGAAATCGCCTCCATTTCCCAAGTCGTCGGCGCGTCTTACGCGGGCAAGAAGGCAATGACCTCAACCTCCGGGCCCGGTTTGGCGCTGATGAGCGAGATGCTAGGCATGGCGTTCATGGCCGAACTGCCCATCGTGGTGGTCGACGTCCAGCGCGGTGGTCCTTCTACAGGTTTGCCAACCAAACATGAACAGTCAGACTTGTTCCTGGCGATACACGGCGGTCATGGTGATGCCGGGCGTATCGTGCTGTCGGTGGAAAATGTTCAGGATTGCATCGATCTAACCGTGGTGGCATTCAATCTGGCGGAAAAGTACCAGTGCCCGGTTATTCTGCTTTCCGACGGTTCGCTGGCGTTCTCGACCCAGAATGTACCTTACCCGGATCCCGGCAGCTACAAGCTGGTGGAACGCGAACGCTGGAATGGTGAAGGTGAATACCAGCGCTACCTGCTGACCAAGAGCGGCATCTCGCCGATGACCGATCCTGGAACAATCGGCGGCGCACATATCGCTACCGGCCTCGAACATAACGAGGACGGCCTGCCCAGTTACACTTCGGTCAATCATGAGGCCATGCAGGACAAACGCTTCCGCAAGCTCAAAAACGTGGTCAATGATATTGCCCCGGTCGAAGTGGATGCTGCACAAGGTGTTGGCACGGCCGACCTTGGATTGATTGCCTGGGGCAGCACCATCGGCGTGGTACGCGAGGCATTACAGCACTTGCGCGCCGAAGGCTACAAAGTCAGTGGTTTTTATCCCAAACTGCTGAACCCGCTACCGGTACAACAGTTCGAAGACTTTGGTGCAACCTGCAAACGCCTGCTGTTGCCGGAAGTTAACTTTCAGGGCCAACTAGCCCACTTCGTGCGTGCGGAGACATCGCTGCGCCCTGAGTCCTACACCATTTGCGGTGGAATGCCCTTCACACCGGAAATGATAGTCAAAAAAGTCAAGGAGATATTGGCATGAACGCGATCCTTCACCCACAAATGCACTTGCACAAAGTCGAGCTCAAACCCAAGGATTACAAGACCGACGCACCCTCATTCTGGTGTGCCGGTTGCGGCCACTATGGTGTATTGACCGGATTGTTGCGCTCGCTTGCCGAATTGGGCGTCGACCCGAATTTTCTGGTCAGCGTTTCAGGAATCGGCTGTTCCTCGCGCCTGCCCTACTTTGTCAATTCCTATAAGATGCACACCCTGCATGGACGTGCCGGCCCGGTAGCAACCGGCGTCCAGCTGGCTCGCCCCGATCTTTCCGTGGTAATCACTGGCGGTGACGGTGATGGATTTTCCATCGGCGGGGGACATATGCCGCATCTGGCGCGCAAAAACATCAACATGATTTACATCCTGATGGATAACCATGTATACGGCCTGACCAAGGGCCAGTGCTCGCCCACATCCCGAACCGAGATGCAGACTACCACCACCCCTTACGGCGGCGTTGAAGAACCTCTGGATCCGATCATGTACATGCTCACCTATGGCGCCACCTATGTCGCCCAGGCATTCGCTGGCAACGTCAAGTTGGCGTCGCAGCTCATCAAGGAAGGGATGGAACACCAGGGATTTGCCTTCGTCAACCTGCTTTCACAATGTCCGTCCTTCAATAATATCGATACTGCCCAGGCTTTCAAGGATGCCTGCGAAGAGGTGCCTGCGGGTCACGATGCGAGCGACCTTAGTGCGGCCATGAATGCAGTCAATGCTGCAAAACAGGCTGGCCGCATACCCACCGGGTTGCTGTACAAAACCGAGCGTCCCACGCTTGATCAGCGCATGGCCAAACTGGTCGAGGGTGTCGGTGGGAGCAAGAATTATGACCTGAGAAAAATCATTGATCTCGCGCGCCCGTAGATAAAGTTACTGCGATGCTATAACACTGTGTTGAAAAGCTGCTTAAAATGCTCATTTACTTTTTTGTAACCCGCATCTGCAACACTTTGACTGGCGGATCCAGAAAATTGCGGGGGCAAATGCGTACCGCTCTTCTCGCACCAAATGATTTCACCACACCGTGTCAGAACGGCTACTTTTTCGCCGCTTTGCGCCTTACCTCATCGCAGCCTCTCGCTATGCGTTTCTTTACTTTACTTGTTCGATAGATGTCATGACTGCTAAAGAAAGCGAAAACTCACAGCATCGTCCTGTTGCGCTGACCATCAACGGTCTTGCCGTCAGCGCAACTGAGGGCATGAGCCTGGTCGAGGCTGCCTGGCATGGCGGCGTGCCACGCGTTACAAATGTCGGTTGCATGGAAGGAGTGTGCGGTTCCTGCCGCGTCATGCTGCGGCGCGGCAAAGAAGTGAAGGTGGGCCTCGCCTGCCAGACATTTGTCGAGGATGGTCTTGATGTCATATTTATGCCGCCGGCATCGGCACCACAGCATCATTATGAAATCAGTGATTTCAAGGATGGCTGGGACATTCATGCGCGCTTCCACAAGATTTTTCCCGAAGCATCGCGCTGCAGACATTGTCACGGCTGCGACCAGGCCTGTCCCAAGGGCATTACCGTCGAGAACGGCGTTGCGCAGGCCGCAGCTGGCCGCTACCGCGAGGCAGGTGAAACATTCTTCGAATGCATCATGTGCGAACTGTGTGACGTCGCCTGCCCAGAGTTGATTGCACCGGCCCATGTGGGACTGTTCAGCAGGCGTATAACAGCTCATTTTCACCTGCGTCCGCCCAATTTGATCAACCGGTTGGAAGAGTTACGCCAGGAGCGCACCGAAGCCTGCCGGGATGCAGATAGCGAAAAATGAAAATAACGGGAGTTCACCAAAGATGAGCAAGGGCATTACTCTGGCCGAGGCACTGGCGCGCTATCGCCCTGATGCAGATCTCGAACCGTTACCCGAGTTGACCAACATCGACGCGCTGCTCAACACCTATCATCCGGACCACTTGCGCGACAGCCTGGTCAAGCTGGCAGTCGGCGCCAACGCGGGCGACATTTGCCAGCGTGAACTGGCCGGACTGCTGCAGGCCGAGGCATTCATCGACGAGGCCGACCTGGCCGGCACCCCGATAACCGATGTCGATGTGTTGGTGATCGGCGGCGGCGGTGCCGGTTGCGCGGCAGCATTGGCAGCAGCCGAAAACGGCGCGCGGGTGTTGCTGGCCACCAAGCTGCGCCTCGGTGACAGCAACACGGTCATGGCCGAAGGCGGTATCCAGGCCGCCATCGAACCGGACGACTCGATCCAGCGGCATATTCAGGACACCTTGCGTGGTGGTCACCATGCCGGCGACCCGGCGCTAATATCCGCCATGGCCGGGGACGGCCCGGAGGTACTACACTGGCTGATTGATCAGGGCATGCAATTCGAGCAGACACCCAGCGGCGATCTGCACACGCGACGCGCGGGCGGCATGAGTACCGCGCGCCTCGTTCATTGCCGCGATTACACCGGTCTGGAAATGATGCGCGTGTTGCGCGAAGCGGTTATCCAGCACCGCAGCATCGAGGTCTGGGAACAGAGCCCCACCGTCGAACTTTTGTCTAACGAGCTCGGCCAGCAATGCGTCGGTGCGGTGCTTACCTCACTACTGGATGGCCAGTTGCGCATCGTGCGCACGCGCTCTGTTATTCTCGCGACCGGCGGGCTGGGACGGCTGCATCTGAACGGCTTTCCGACCTCCAACCACCTCGGCGCAACCGGTGACGGACTGGTACTGGCATACCGCATCGGCGCGCAGCTATGTGAGCTGGATTCATTTCAGTACCACCCCACGGGGCTGCTGCATCCGTCCCACCTGGCGGGCAAACTGGTGACCGAAGGCGTGCGCGCGGCCGGCGCCTTGCTCATCAACGGCCTCGGAAAGCGCTTCATCGACGAACTCCAGCCACGCGACGTGGTTAGTTCCGCCATCCTGCGCGAATGCAGCGAGGGACGCGGTGTCTACATCGACGACCAGCGCACCGGCGTGTGGCTCGATACACCACGCATGGAACTTGCCCAGCCGGGCCTGCTGGAACGGCAGTTTCCCAACCTGATGTCCCGTACCCGCGTTGCGGGCGTCGACCCGCGTCTTGAACCGCTGCTGGTTCACCCGACCCTGCACTACCAGAATGGCGGCGTGGTTATCAATGTCAGCGGCGCCACCACGGTACCCGGCCTGTATGCGGTAGGTGAGGTGGCCGGCGGTATTCATGGGCGCAACCGCATCATGGGCAACGCCCTGCTCGACATCATCAGCTTCGGACGTCGAGCCGGCGCTGCGGCCACCGCCAACCGCGACCGTGGGCCCAAGAAAGTTACCCTTGAACATGTGAACCGGCTGCGCCGCGCCCTGACGCTCGCCAAACTACCCATGACGCAGCGCTCGCCACAGATATTACCGGCTTATGCAGCGGGAGGCGCATGGAACCTCTGATCGCTGAAAAACCCCAGATTGGCGCATCCCAAGTGCTGCTCCATCCGGATCGGTGTGTCGGTGCCGACATGAACCGCTGGCGTCATTCCGGTGGCGGTGCGGCGTTGGCGCGTGCTATCCAGGATCCGGCTGCCGTATTGGAAGAAGTACGTCAAGCCGATCTGCGCGGTCTGGGTGGCAGCGGCTTTCCAGCCTGGCGCAAGTGGGAATTTGTCGCCGCCGAAGCGCCAAAACCGGACAAATACCTGATCGTGAACGGCAATGAAGACGAGCCCGGCACTTTCAAAGACCGCCTGCTGCTGGAGGAAACACCACATCAGGTGATTGAGGGCGCGGTTGTGACGGCGCTGGCGACCGGCATCAACCGTATCGTGTTCTATGTCAATCCCGATTTGCTTCGCTCGCTGGCGGCCATGAAGGCGGCAATCGAGCAATGGCAGGCATCGGGGCTACTGGAACAGGCCTCGGGCGCACTCGGCAGGCCGCTACAACTTGAATTGCTGCCCGGCTCCGGGCATTACATCGGTGGCGAAGAAACGGCATCCATGGAATGGGTCGAGGGGCGCTTCCCGTTCCCGCGCGGCAAGCCGCCTTACCCGGCGCAAGCAGGCGTGCTTGGTTGCCCGACGCTAATCAACAATGTCGAAACTATCGCCAATGTGCCGCAGATTGTGGCGCAGGGTGCCGCATGGTTTCGTGCCCTCGGCAAAGGCCCGGGCACCGGCACCAAGCTGTATTCCCTGAGTGGCGATGTGTTGCATCCCGGCGTGTTTGAGCTGCCGATGGGCACATCGTTACGCGAACTTATTTTCGAGCACGGCGGCGGCCTGCTGTCCGGCAAGCCGCTTAAAGCGGTATTTACCGGCGGCCCTTCGAGCTCCCTGCTGACGCCCGTCGACCTCGACGTGGCGATGGATTTCGATTCGCTGCGTGCGCGTGGCGCCAATCTCGGCACGGGCGCAATGATCGTTATTTCGGAAGGTACCGGTATCGTCAAGCGGGTGGCCGAATATGAACGTTTCTTCGCCCATTCCTCGTGCGGCCAGTGCAACTCATGCAAGATAGGCACCGCCACCATGAGCCGCCTGCTGGACCGGATCGATACCGGGCGTGGCACCACAGCCGATCTCACCACGCTGGAGAATCTCTGCATCATGCTGCCCAACAGCGGCCGTTGTCATCTTATCAACGGCGCCGTAGCGCTGCTTGACAGCGCCTTTCACCATTTCCCCGACGAGTTTCGCCAGGCACTGCGCTAAAGAGCTTGATTCCTTCCTGTGCTGCCCTCATGTAGCGAGGATTGAATGAAGGGAGGTTGCCATGTCTGCCGTCCGCCCGCCTGCCGTTGCAGGCATGTTCTATTCCGCCGATCCACGGCAACTTGCGCATGACGTGCAACAGTTGCTGGACGAGGCGCGCCCGTTTGAACTGACACCCAAGGCGCTGATCGCGCCACACGCTGGTTATATCTACTCCGGCGCAATTGCGGCCACCGCCTACGCCACGCTCCAGCCCATCGCCGCACGCATCCGTCGCGTGGTGCTGCTCGGCCCGACGCATCGCGTTGCGGTGCGTGGCTTGGCACTGCCCGAAGCGAATGCCTTTGATACCCCGCTGGGGCGAGTCATGCTGGATACGGTGGCGGCGCGCAGCATCACCCATTTGCCGCAAGTAACCGTCAGCGCACAGGCGCATGCACAGGAACATTCGCTGGAAGTGCAACTGCCGTTCCTGCAAAGCGTGCTGGCGGATTTCACCCTGCTGCCGCTGGCAGTGGGCATGGCGACACCAGAAGAAGTCGCAGAGGTGCTGGAAGTACTGTGGGGCGGCGAAGAAACGCTGATCGTCATCAGCTCCGACCTGTCACATTACCTGCCCTATGCTACCGCACAGCACATGGACAACGGCACCGCGCAAGATATCCTCAACATGAATCAGCCCATTCAACACGAGCATGCCTGCGGCAGCACACCGATCAGCGGCCTGCTCATCGCGGCACGCCGCCACCACCTCACCCCGCATCTGCTTGATCTGCGAAACTCCGGCGACACTGCGGGGTCTCATCAGCAGGTTGTTGGTTATGCTGCATTCGCGTTTACACAGGAGATCGAACATGCAAACTGAACATGGGAAAGTGCTGCTGCCTATTGCGCGCGCAGAAATTTCACGCGTCCTGGGTGTGCCCGAAGCGGCAGATGAGAGCGCGCCCTGGCTGGTCGAGCATGGCGCATGCTTCGTAACCTTGACGCAAGATGGCGAGTTGCGCGGTTGCATCGGCACATTGCAGGCACACCGGTCATTGCTAACCGATGTCAAGAGCAACGCGGTGTCTGCCGCGCTGCACGACCCGCGCTTCATACCATTGAGTGTCGAGGAACTCGACATTACCACGGTCGAAATTTCGCTGCTCTCGCCGACCACCGTAATGGAGGTTCGTGACGAAGCCGATGCGCTGGCACAAATACGCCCCGGAGTGGATGGCATTGTGTTCGAGTACGGCAGCTATCGCAGTACGTTTCTGCCGCAAGTGTGGGAACATTTTCAGCAACCACGTGAATTTCTCGCGATGCTCAAGCGCAAGGCGGGACTGCCCGATGACTTCTGGGCAGATGAAATAAAGCTCGCGCGCTACGGTGTTACCAAATGGCGCGAAGCCGACTTGGCGAAGCACTGATGGATGAACCGATCAGCATTGCTGAATGCTATCCGGCACGCTGGTGGCACCTGCTCGATGACGGGCGCATCCAGTGTGACCTGTGCCCGCGCGACTGCAAGCTGCGCGAAGGACAGCGCGGCATGTGTTTCGTGCGCGGGCGCGTCAATGACACGATGGTGCTCACCACCTACGGGCGCTCGTCGGGCTTTTGTGCCGATCCGATTGAAAAGAAACCGCTCAATCATTTCTATCCCGGCAGCAGCATCCTGTCGTTCGGCACGGCGGGCTGCAACCTCGCCTGCAAATTCTGCCAGAACTGGGATACTTCCAAATCGCGCAGCTTCGACCGGCTCGCCGATCAGGCCAGTCCGCAAACTATTGCGCGCGCCGCAGAGGAGCACGGCTGCAAGAGCGTCGCGTTCACCTACAATGACCCGGTAATTTTCGCCGAATATGCGATGGACACCGCCGATGCCTGCCACGAGCGCGGCATCAAGACCGTCGCGGTCACGGCCGGCTACATCCACGACCAGCCGCGCCGCGAATTCTTCGCCAAAATGGATGCCGCCAATGTTGATCTCAAGGCATTCACCGACGAGTACTACGTCAAGTTGACCGGCGCGCACCTGCAACCGGTGCTGGATACGCTGAAATACCTCAGGCAGGAAACTGACGTGTGGGTCGAACTGACCACGCTGCTGATTCCCGGCCACAACGACTCGGCACAGGAAATCAATGCCATGAGCGAATGGATCGTCAAAGAGCTGGGTGCGGATGTGCCGCTGCACTTCAGCGCCTTTCACCCCGACTACAAGATGACCGGCGTCCCCGCCACCCCGCCGGAAACACTGGTGCAGGCGCGGCAGGTCGCCATGGCTGCGGGGTTGCACTACGTCTACACCGGCAACGTGCACAACCGCGAAGGAGACACCACAAGCTGCCCGTCCTGCGATAGTGCGTTGATCGTGCGCGACTGGTACGAAATCAAACAATACCGCCTTACCCCAGACGGCCATTGCCCGGACTGCAATACAAAAATTGCCGGATGTTTTGAAAAATTTACCGGCGCATTCGGCGCGCGCCGCATTCCAATATTCATGCGAGAAACGACATAAGTACGGTACAAATTTCGGCCGGCAATATCCAACTCAGCGGCAAATTGATCCTGCCGCCGTCCGCGAAGAGCGTAGTGCTATTCGCCCACGGCAGCGGCAGCAGCCGCTTCAGCCCGCGTAACACCTATGTCGCCGAAGTGCTGCAACAGCACGGCATCGGCACGCTGCTGTTCGACCTGCTGACACGCGAAGAAGACCGTGACTACGAAACACGCTTCAACATCGCATTGCTCACCCGCCGCCTGCTGGCTGCCACCGCATGGCTGCAGGACAACCCGGAAACACAACAACTCAGACTCGGTTATTTCGGCGCCAGCACCGGAGCGGCAGCAGCATTACAGGCTGCGGCGCAGATGGGCGATGGAATCGCCGCCGTGGTGTCGCGTGGCGGACGCCCCGACCTCGCCGGGGAAATCGCTTTGAGTCGCGTCACCACCCCGACTTTGCTGATCGTCGGCGCGGCGGACTATGGCGTGATTGAACTGAACCAGCAAGCCTATGCGCTGCTGAACTGCACAAAAGAACTCACCCTTATCCCGCACGCAACGCATCTGTTCGAAGAGCCCGGCTCACTGCAACAAGCCGCGCACAGCGCAGCTACGTGGTTCACGCGGTATCTGCAAATTTGATCCAGCAAACAAATTGGGCCGCCAACGTTGTGCTGCGGGCCATTACAAATGTTAATCCATCGGTCAGAGCAGACGATCACCCGTAACGTTTGAATTGACTTTAAATGGTGTGACGGATTCACATTGGCTTACAGGTGAATACCCGTAGGCCATTTTTATTTTTTCGCTTCATGAGTAAACCAAAAAAATGCTAGATGCCTGGTCAATTTTAAATCGGCATGGCTGGTGAATTTTTAATTCGGCGTCAACATATTGCTGCAAAAATGGAATTTTGAATCCGCTATTGAATAACCCACTCCTCCTGCCGGTGATCGCCATCATCTCGCCAGCCGGTTAGATTATGATAACCGGAAAAGAAAGGCTTCTTTACCACGGGCGTATATCTGTGAACACCTTCTGCCACGAGTTGCGGCATAAGAAAGGATTAGCATGAATAGATACACCAATCAAACGATCTGCCTTGTTGCTGTGATGATTTTGCTGCTGACAAGTACTGTAGCGCAGGCACTCGATCCCTTGAGCGGGTTGCTCAGCGAACCGGGCAGCGCAGGGCTGGGGGCCGTGGTGCGCAGCTCCCAATCCCCGTATATCGGTAGCAGGCAACGCAACGATCTGATACCGCTTTACATTTACGAGGGTGAGCGCTTCTTCCTCCATGCAAGCCGCGGCGGTATCAAGCTTCGGGACGACGATAATATTCGCTTCGACGTGTTTTTTGACTACCGCTTCGAAGGCTTTCCCTACGACCATATTCCTGCCAGCCTGGCCGGTATGCAGGCACGTGAGCCGACTACCGACATGGGCGTCTCTGCGCGCTATCGATCACCATGGGGAACATTCGGTATGGAAATCGTACATGACGCACTTGGAATTACCAACGGTAGTGAAATACACCTGAACTACCGAATGGACTGGTCCAGCGGCCGACTGCGCTTGCTTCCCGCCATCATAGTCTCGGCGCGTAGCGCGAACCTCAACAACTATTACTACGGCGTTCGCCTGGAAGAAGCCACTGCGACGCGCCCCGCCTATAAACCAGGCGCCGGCACCAGTGTCTGGCTGGGTATCTATGGCGCCTACGACTTGAGCAAACGTTGGCGGATGGTAGGAGGCGTCGGAGCGAATCGATTTTCGGCCAACGTTCGCCATAGCTCAATTATCCAGGACACGTCCCTACCGGAGGTCAGTCTGGGTGCTGTTTATGACTTCGGTAGCTTCCGCGATCAACCGGCAGAGCAGGGCTCGCCGCTCTATGTGAAGCTTCTATATGGATGGTCAACCGATTGCAATCTGATTCGAACCATGACCCTGCGATGCTTCTCAACCAGCACCGTCGACAACACGCGGATTGCAGCCATCGAATTGGGCAAGCCCTTCATGCAGGAGGTTAACGGCTGGCCGCTGGACTTCGTTGGCTATGTAGGGCTGCTGCGGCACGACGAAAACGGTCTGCAGTCTAACTCCCTTGAGGTTGATGCCTATATGAAAGCCTACTACTATGGTTTTCCCTGGAGCGAGCGGGTCAAGACGCGGCTCGGCCTCGGTGCCGGCCTGTCGCTGGCGCAGCGGGTACCCTTTGTCGAAGTGCGTGACCAGACCCGGCGTGGCGGCAACACCTCGCGAGTGCTGAATTACCTTGACCCGACCATCGACCTCAGCGTCGGAGACCTGCTGGGGGTTAAAACGCTGAAAAATACTTACGCCGGTGTTGGCGTCTCGCACCGCTCCGGGATCTTTGGCAGTTCCAAGCTTCTCGGCAATGTTAACGGCGGCTCGAATTACCTCTATTCCTACCTGGAATGGCAGATGTAGAGGAACGCATTGAACAGCGGCAAGTTGTTCCATGAGAGTAATATTCTGCGGGCTATCTCTCGTTCGGACGCGCCAAAGAAAGATCAGCACCGGCATGGCATATTCATGCATGACCGCCACAACTATCCCGCCTATTCCCCACAAACATTCTCGAGTAGCCTGACCGCTGCCAGCGCCAGCAGTGCGAAGTCCAACGTGCCGATTCACTACTCGCCAGCCAGGCAAATTGGGGCTTTTGCGGGGAAGATTCAGTCTCCATTTTTCTTTAACAACGATTCGAGGGCGGCGAACGGCTGGTGAACCGCGTGTGCTTCCGGCACGCTGTTCGGGTTACGTCCCACCGAATCCAGATACCTTGAGTGTTCGTTGTCGTGGCAATAGATGCACAACAACTCCCAATTACTGCCATTCGATGGATTATTATCGTGATTGTGATCTTTGTGGTGCACGGTGAGTTGCTGCAGATTGGTACGATTGAATTCGCGTGCGCAACGGCCACAAATCCATGGGTAAAGCTTGAGCGCTTGCTCCCGGTAGCCTTGCTCGCGCTGCTCACGGTTGCGCCTGGCCTCGGCAACAACCCTGTCCAACTTTTCCATATCCGGTGTTTTGCGCGACGGTATCTTCAAGCCCTTCATTGGAAGTACTAGTTATGAAGTCGCTGCCAGCAGCGCAATTACTTCCGCGTCGCTTACCTGAGGAAAAGACTGGTAGAACTGTCCTACCGCATAAAATGCCTCTGGTGCGCTCAGGCATACCACTTCATCGGTATATGGCGATACTTTTTTCAGCGTCTCGGGCGGTGCCACCGGCACCGCACAAATCAGCTTTTGCGGGGATCTGGCGCGCAGCGCATGCAGGGCAGCGATCATCGTGGAACCGGTTGCCAGGCCGTCATCGACCACAATGACAATGCGCCCCGCCGGGTCGAGCTGTGATCGTATCGGCGTATAGCTGGCGCGCCGCGCGCGCATCACCTCTATCTGTGCGGCCTTCTCACTCTCAAAATATTCCTGGCTGCCCGCCATATGCTGGGCGTGGTCGGCGAGATAGGTCCAGCCGGTCTCGTCGACCGAGCCGATGGCGAATTCCGGGTTGCCCAGCGCGCGCAATTTGCGCACCAGCACCACATCCATTTCACCATCCAGCGCATCGGCAATGATCTTGGCCATCGGCACCGCACCACGCGGGATCGCCAGCACCAGCGGATGCTGGCCGCGATATTGCGCAAGTGCTTCCGCTAGTCTGGTTGCAGCATCTTTACGATCACGAAAAAGCATTGCCTCACCCTCCTCTCGCCCGTTGATGCCTCCCGTCCCTGCAGAGACTGCCCGATACTGTCAAACCTGCCGCTACCCCCGCCAAGGAATACGCCGGCGGGTACCCGGAGCTTACGCTCCACCCTGCCGCTGCCGCCGCGCTTCGAACAGGCAGATGCCGGCGCTCACCGAAACGTTGAGGCTTTCCACACTGCCCAGCATCGGAATGCGCACCAACTCGTCGCAGGTCTCGCGTGTCAGGCGGCGCAGTCCTTCGCCTTCCGCACCCAGCACCCAGGCCAGCGCACCTGCATGTTTGAATCCGTTCAAATCCTGTTCCGCCTCGCCCGCCGCGCCGGCCACCCAGATGTCGCGCTCCTGCAATTCACGCAGGGTGCGCGCGAGGTTGGTGACGGTGACGTAGGGCACAGTCTCCGCCGCACCGCACGCGACCTTCTCCACCGTGGCAGTGATTCCGACCGCACGGTCTTTCGGTGCGATCACAGCATGCACACCGAATGCGTCGGCGCTACGCAGGCACGCACCGAGATTGTGCGGATCCTGCACGCCATCCAGCACCAGCAGCAATGGTGGCTCCTCGAGCGTGTCAAGCACGTCATCCAGATGCTGCACGCGGCGCGCCGCATCGACACGCGCCGCAACGCCCTGATGGCGTGCATTACCCGCCATCCCATCGAGACGTTTTGCTTCTACCGGGATTACCCGTACGCCGCTGCCTTCTGCCAGCTTGATCAGGTCGCGCATGCGCGGGTCGTTGCGCTGCGCTTGCAGATAAATTTCCAGCACACCGTCCGGATTCTGGCGGATACGCGCGGTCACGGCATGAAAGCCGTAAATCAGCCGTAAATCAGCCATGTTTCTTCTTACCTCTGGCCGGTTTTTTCGGAGCGGATTTTTTGCCTGCCACTTGCCCGTGTTCGGCAGCGCCGATCAACTCATGCAACACGAAATCTATCTTGGTACTTTCCATATCCACTTTGACCACGCGCACCTGCACGCGGTCGCCAAGACGATAACGCTGTCCAGTGCGCTCGCCGAGCAACTGATGTTTGGTGGCATCGAAGTGAAAGTAATCCTTGCCAAGATCGGAGATATGCACCAACCCTTCGACATGCAAATCATCCAGCGAAACGAACATGCCAAAGCCGGTGACCGAGGAGACCGAGCCGGTAAACACGCTGCCGAGATGGTCGCGCATATAGAAACACTTCAACCAGGCTTCGACATCGCGTGTGGCATCGTCGGCGCGGCGCTCGGTCATCGAGCAATGCACTCCCAGCTCGCTCCATTTCTGTGCGGGCTTGTATTGCTTGCCGTGCAGCACCGCCTTGATGGCACGATGCACCAGCAGGTCCGGGTAGCGACGAATCGGCGAGGTGAAATGGGTATAGGCCTCGTAGCCCAGGCCGAAGTGGCCGATGTTCTCCGGCTCGTACTTGGCCTGGCGCAGCGAACGCAGCATTACGGTTTGCAGCAACCCATGATCGGGACGCTCCTTGATGCCCTTGAGCAGCTTTGAATAATCGGCCGCCTGCGGCTCCTCTCCGCCGCCCAGTTGCAAGCCGAATTCCTTCATAAATTCGCGTAACGCCTCCAGTTTCTCCGGTGTTGGCCCCTCGTGGATACGATACAGTACGGTGTGCTTGTGCTCGTGCAGATAGCCTGCCGCGCACACGTTTGCCGCCAGCATGCATTCCTCGATCAGTTTATGCGCGTCGTTACGCACCACCGGCACGATGCACTCGATCTTGCCCTGATCGGTGAAGATCATCTGTGTCTCGACCGTTTCAAAGTCAATCGCACCGCGCTTCTCGCGTGCCTTCAACAGCTTCTGGAACAATTCATAGAGATGTTGCAGGTGTGGCACGATGGCCGCATTTTCTCTGGCCAGTTCGCCATCCGGTTGCGCCAGCATTTCAGCAACCTGTGTGTAGGTCAGGCGCGCGTTGGAATACATCACCGAAGGGTAGAAGCGATATTTGCCGATGTCACCGCTGTTGCTGACATGCATATCACACACCATGCACAAACGATCCACCTGCGGATTCAGCGAGCATAAGCCATTGGATAATTCCTCCGGCAACATCGGAATCACGCGGCGTGGAAAATACACCGAGTTGCCGCGCAGAATTGCCTCGCGATCCAGCGCATCGTTGGTCTGTACATAGTGACTGACGTCGGCAATTGCCACCACCAGCCGGTAGCCGCCCTTCTCCGGCGCGCAATACACCGCATCATCGAAGTCACGCGCGGTCTCACCGTCTATGGTCACCAACGGCAGGTTGCGGATGTCTTCGCGTCCCGCCCAATCCTCCGGCACGACGACCGGGGGAATCGCTTTGGCTTGCCGCTTCACGTCCCCGGAAAACTCATACGGCAGGTCATGCTTGCGTAGCGCAATTTCAATTTCCATGCCGGGATCGGCATAGTTGCCCAACACCTCAACGATGCGCCCGATCGGCTGGGCATGCTTATCGGGATGTTTCAATATCTCCAATATCACGACTTGCCCGGTTTTGGCATCACCGGTTTCGCCGGGAGCGACCAGTATGTCCTGGCTGATACGGCGGTTTTCCGCCACCACAAAATGGATGCCGTGTTCTTCATACAGACGGCCAACCACGCGACTGTTGGCGCGCTCCAGCACCTCGACAATCTTGGCCTCGGGACGGCCGCGCCGATCTACACCGCTTTGCCGCACCATCACGATATCGCCGTGCAGCACCTTGTGCATTTCTTTTTCGCTGAGGAACATGTCGGCGCTACCGTCCTCCGGGATCAGGAAACCGAAACCGTCAGAATGTCCCTGTACTTTGCCCTTGACCAGATCGAGTTTATCCACCACGCAAATGGCGCGTTTACGATTGCGCATGATCTGCCCGTCGCGCTCCATCGCCCGCAAGCGGCGCGCAAACAGGTCTTCCTCGTGAGCCTCGATAAACAGCAACTGCAGCAATTCCTCATCGCCGACCGGTGCGCCATGCTCCGCCAGTATCTGCAAAACATATTCGCGGCTCGGTAGCGGATGCTCGTATTGTCCGCGCTCACGCTCCAGATAAGGGTCCCGCAGGCGTAAATTATTTTTCTTTTTCATCGCTTTGCGCCCCCTGCCCAACCTCCCCCCGCAAGCGGAATAATCAGGGACATGGCTGCGGTCATTTGCCGTCTTTTCGAATGGCTAGCCGTACCACCCAGAAAGGGCAATCGTAAAAAACATTTTTTATTCATTGACAACAAATCCTTAAACAATTAAATTGCGCGGCTTCGGCAAGTATATGCCCAGATGGCGGAATTGGTAGACGCGCACGGTTCAGGTCCGTGTGCCGCAAGGTGTGGAGGTTCGAGTCCTCTTCTGGGCACCATCAGTATCATTCAAACCAGCTTAAATGCTTGATCCAGGCGTGGCATACCATTACGTATGCCAAAAATACAAGCTACGACTAAACTTTATAGCTCACTCCAACCACCACCTGTACAGATAATTCGTACTGGTGTGGTGGTGGAAAAATCTCAGTGACACTCACGCTGCGAACCAGATGCGATTCTACCCTACCCTTAGTGATATTGATTCTTGTTTTGCCGGATTCCGGCCTGTGTTAAATTGACGATTAACTGCGATAGCTCGCGTTGATCTTCACGTAATCATAAGAAAAATCGCAAGTCCACAATGTCGCCTTAGCAGTCCCCCGCCCCAGCTCCACCCGAATCGTAATGTTGCTCTGCTGCATGACACGCTGGCCGTCCTCCTCCTGGTAACTGGCGGCGCGCCCACCGCGTTCGGCGACCAGCACTTCGTCGAGATACAGTTTGAGCACGCTGACATCCAGATCGTCAACACCAGCGTAACCAATGGCGGCGAGAATGCGCCCGAGGTTCGGGTCAGAAGCAAAGAACGCGGTCTTGACCAGCGGCGAGTGTGCAATGGCGTAGCCGATTTGTTTGCATTCGGCCTCGTCTTGGCCGCCTTCGATCTGCACGGTGATGAACTTGGTCGCGCCTTCACCGTCACGTACGATAGCTTGTGCCAGCCAGATCGCAACCTCAGTGACTGCGGCCTGCATTGCGACGGACTCCGCACTGCCCACATCGCAAATTTCCGGTAGAGCGGCCCGGCCGGTAGCAATCAGCATCAACGCGTCGTTGGTGGAAGTGTCACCATCCACGGTGATGCAGTTGAACGAACGATCGGCCGCCTCCTTGACCATCTGTTGCAACAGCGGTTGCGCAATCGCGGCATCGGTGGCGATGTAACCGAGCATGGTCGCCATGTTCGGGCGGATCATACCGGAACCTTTGGCAATGCCGGTGACGGTGATTTGTACACCGTTCACCGTAATCTGCCTGGAGAGCGCCTTGGCGACGATGTCGGTGGTCATGATCGCGTGGGCAGCGTCAAACCAGTTATCTGCGCGCATGTTCGCCACACAACCTGGCAGGCCTGCGGCAATCCTGTCAACCGGCAGCGGCTCCATGATGACGCCGGTGGAGAACGGCAGAATCTGTGTCGCCTTGCAGTCCAGCAAGCCCGCCAATGCGGCGCAGGCAGTGCGCGCATCCCGCATGCCCTGCTCACCGGTTCCGGCGTTGGCGTTGCCGGTGTTGACCAGCAGCGCGCGGATACCTTGATCAGCTGCAAGGTGTTCGCGCGCCACGATTACCGGTGCTGCACAAAAACGGTTCTTGGTAAACACACCCGCGACCCGCGCACCTTCGCTCAACTGCATCACCAGCAAGTCCTTGTGATTGGCGCGTTTGATGTTCGCCCCGGTGACGCCCAAAAAAACGCCCGCAACGGGCAACAGTTGTGCCGCAACGGGCGGTGTCAGATTGACCGGCATGAAAATCTGTTCCTAATAACGTCCGTGGGTGCGATAGATGTAATTGCTAAGCTCTGCCGATTCGGTATTCATGCGCCGCACGATACCGTGCATGTTGCGCGCCAAGCCACGCATCACCTTATAGACAATCATCGGATGCGAATTGATCAGCGACTCAAATCGGTCACGTTCCAAACTCAGCACCTTGGTGTTACCGACGGCATAGAGCGTCGCACTGACCTGCGAAGCCGCACCACCGACGAAGGTGATCATGCCCGCCAAATCACCCGGTTTAAGAATATGAATAGTGGCTTCATCGGTGCCGCTCAGAATTTTCACTTCGATATCACCATGCGCAAGAATAAACAGATTATCGTTTTTGTCGTCTGACGGTTTGGCAATTGCCTCCCCCGCCTTGCAATCCTTTACCTCAAACAATCCTGCGAGAATCTCCACCTCAGCATCGCTCAACTCCTCGGTAATAGCCGAAGTGCGCAGCGTATCAATCACTAATGACATGTTATCCCTCCTTATTGCTTGTTAATTTAACTTGCCATGGCACTGCTTGTATTTTTTGCCCGACCCGCATGGGCACGGATCATTGCGTCCTACCTTTCGCCCGTCACGCACAAACGGCCTATGCTCTTCGCCGGTTGACTGGTCATCCGCAGATGGTGCCAGCGCTTCGTCATAGCCGGTATGATGATACTGCACATTTTCCGGCGAGTGGGGGACTTCTGCCGATTCCACATCCGCCTCGCTGCGCACCCGTACCGTCATCAATACCTGCGTCACTTCACGCTTGATCGCCTCCAGCATCATGGAAAACAGTTCGAAAGCCTCGCGTTTGTATTCCTGTTTCGGGTTTTTCTGCGCATAGCCGCGCAGGTGGATACCCTGACGCAAGTGGTCCAGCGCAGCCAAATGCTCGCGCCAGTGCTGATCCAGACTTTGCAGCATGATGACGCGCTCATAGTGATGCATCTCCGGCCCAACCAAATCCACTTTAGCCTGATATTGCAGCTGGGCGTGCTCGATAACACGGGCACGCAGCGCCGTTTCATTAAACTGTTTATCTTCCTCGAGCCATTGCACCAACGGCAGTTCCAAACGGAACTCCGCAACCAGCGTCTTTTCCAGAGAGAGGGCATCCCACTGCTCCTCCATACTGTGCGGCGGGATGTATTGGCTGATGGTGTCTTCCATCACCCCCGCGCGCATCGCCCGGATAGTTTCAGAAATATCCTGGCTTTCCAGCAATTCATTGCGCTGCTGATAAATCACCTTGCGCTGGTCGTTGGCCACATCGTCATATTCCAGAATCTGCTTACGCATATCGAAATTGCGCGCCTCGACCTTGCGCTGTGCATTTTCGATGGCGCGCGTCACCCAGCTATGCTCGATGGCCTCACCCTCCGGCAGCTTGAATTTGTTCATGATAGCCGCCACGCGATCAGAGGCAAAAATGCGCAGCAACGGGTCTTCCAGCGACAGGTAGAAGCGGCTGGAACCGGGGTCACCCTGGCGGCCGGAGCGGCCGCGTAACTGATTATCCACCCGGCGTGACTCGTGCCGTTCAGTACCAATGATGTGCAGACCGCCCGCTGCCAGCACCTGCTCATGCAGAGACTGCCATTCACCATGCAACTGTTCGATGCGCTGCGTGCGTGTTACCTCATCCATGTCAACGTCGGCATGCAGATGCTCGACCTGTTTCTCGACATTACCGCCCAGTACGATGTCGGTACCGCGTCCGGCCATATTGGTGGCGATGGTCACCATTTTGGGGCGCCCCGCTTGCGCGACGATTTCGGCTTCACGCGCATGTTGCTTGGCGTTCAGCACCTGATGTGGCAATTTATCCTGCTCCAGATACTGCGACAGCAATTCAGAATTTTCAATAGAGGTCGTGCCTACCAGCACCGGCTGACCGCGCTCATAACAATCCTTAATGTCGGTGATCACAGCCTGGTATTTCTCTTTGGCTGTGAGATACACCTTGTCCATCTTGTCGTGGCGAATAGTCGGTCGGTTTGGTGGAATAATTACGGTCTCCAGGCTGTATATCTGCTGGAACTCATAAGCCTCGGTATCCGCCGTACCGGTCATACCGGCCAGCTTGTGGTACATGCGGAAATAATTCTGGAAAGTGATGGAGGCCAGTGTCTGGTTTTCCTTCTGGATCGCCACACTCTCTTTTGCTTCCACCGCCTGATGCAGTCCATCCGACCAGCGCCGTCCTGCCATCAGGCGTCCGGTGAACTCGTCCACAATCACCACTTCTCCATCCTGCACCACGTAGTGCTGATCGCGATGAAACAGATTATGCGCGCGCAACGCGGCATATATATGATGGATCAACGTAATATTGGCAGGATCATACAAGCTGCCGCCGACAGGCAGCAAGCCGGCCTGGGTGAGGAGATTTTCCGCACGCTCATGGCCGGACTCGGTGAGCAATATCTGATGATTTTTTTCATCCACACTGAAATCACCCGGCCCGTCCTCTTCGGCTTGACGCTGCAACTGGGGAGCCAGTTTATCGATGCGCACATAGATATCAACGTTGTCTTCGGCCTGGCCGGAGATGATCAGCGGCGTGCGCGCCTCATCAATCAGGATCGAGTCCACCTCGTCCACAATAGCGTAATTGAGCGGACGCTGGTAACGTTCGGAAGCCTGCGCTGCCATATTGTCGCGCAGGTAGTCAAAACCGAATTCGTTGTTGGTGCCGTAGGTAACGTCGGCAGCGTAAGCAGCCTGCTTGTCGCTAGACGGCATTTGCGACAGGATCACACCCACCGACAGGCCCAGAAAACGATACAACCGGCCCATCCATTCGGCATCACGGCTGGCCAGATAATCATTTACCGTAACGACATGGACACCTTTGCCGGAAATTGCATTCAGATAAACCGGCAGGGTAGCCATCAGGGTTTTGCCTTCGCCGGTGCGCATTTCAGCAATCTTGCCGTAGTGCAAAACCATTCCGCCGATCATCTGGACATCATAATGACGCATCCCCAGCGCGCGCGTGCTCGCCTCGCGCACCACGGCGAACGCCTCCGGCAACAGCGCATCGAGCGTTTCACCCTGTGCGAAGCGCTGCCTGAAACTATCGGTTTTGCGACACAATTCCTCATCGCTTAATTTGGCGATGTCGGTTTCCAGTTTGTTGATGGATTGGACGGTAGCGCGATATTGCTTGAGCAAGCGATCATTACGGCTACCAAAGACATTTTTCAGTACACTAGAAATCATATTCTCATTCTCTGCTACAAAAAAAGGGCGAGATGGTTCAACACCTCACCCTCATCCAATCCGCCAACCGGTATGGCTAACCAACAGCCTCCTTCAAGAAGCGCACAGGATTTTGTGCAACTCCCTTGTAGCGAACCTCAAAGTGCATGTGGGGACCGGTGGAACGCCCGGTGTTGCCGGAAAACGCTATCTCCTGCCCACGCCGCACCACTTGCCCGACCTTTACCAGCAGCTTCGAAGCGTGAGCATAACGCGTCACGAGATCATTGCCGTGATCAATTTCGACCATATTACCATATTGAGAATGCAAAGCTGCATAGGCCACCACGCCTCCGGCCGAAGCGCGAACGGATGTCCCGGCTGGAACCACAAAGTCGACGCCTTCATGCATGGCGCTTGCACCGGTAAACGGATCGATACGCCGACCGAAATTTGACGAATAGAACCCTTGGTTTACCGGCGCCATTGACGGCAGCAACTTGCTGCTCAACTGATTCTGCAATAGCATGGTTTCCAGCGCCAGCAGCTTGTCGCTGCGATCATTGACCGCCTGTGCCAATCGGCTCAATTGCTGCTCCAGGCCATTTACCGACATTTCCTGATCAGGCAGCGTTATCAACGGTCCACCCTGTGCGGGAGGTTGGTCAAACCGGAATTCTTCCGGCTTCATGCCGGTCAGCTTGGCCAGGCGCGCGCCCAGCGCATCCAGGCGCTGCATTTGCGCCTGCATCTGCCCGACATTCTTCGCCATCGCATCCAGACTGTTATTCACAAAAGATTGTTGTTTTTGCTGTTCCTCGCTCTGCACCTTGGATAGCAGCGTACGCAACCCGTCGTTCAGGCCTTCCGGTGCAAAACGCACCAGCGTGTATTGCAATGTAAATGCCGCCATCCATATCAGCCCAGACAGCAGCAGCAGCAACAGCAAAACTTGCCAACCGCCCAGCGTAATACTGCGAGTTTTTGCCAAGCGATTGGAAACTAGAATAACATTCATGCTTCCCCCTTAATATATTGCGTAATCGAAAACTTGTGGCACAACGATTCAAATCACTGCTGAGCGGCAGCCCCGAGCTGCGCCCACTGCTTACCAAAGCGATGGCCTTGTCGGCCTTACAACGCCATTTTATGGATGTTGCACCCCCGCATTTCGCGCCATCCAGCAGGGTATTAAGCCTGCAGTCAGGTACGCTTACGGTTGCTGTTGGCAACGCTGCTGTTGCCGCCAAATTGCGTCAGCTAGCGCCAGAACTTGTTGTTATGCTGCAAAACAGGAATTGCGAGGTTAGCCGAATCCACATCAAGGTGCAAGTTTCCTTTGTCCACAGCCAACCTGAAGCAGCCCCTCGAAAACTCAGCAAGACGGCACAGGACGCACTGAACGAGCTCAGCCAAAACCTGGAAGACTCCCCGCTCAGGCTTGCTCTGAAAAATATGCTCCGGACAAAAGATTAACTCTCGAATATTTCATGTCGACCAGGTTATTCTCAGAATTTCCGGCAAAAATACTTCGGTAACCAATAGCGGTGCGTCATGCAAATAAAACAGTGAACGACGCGCCCACAGCTGATCTGGCGGGTTGCTTAACACCATAGTAGCGCGCTGGCACAGCGGATGTGTGCTGCGCAACTTTTTATAATGCAGCGGCCTGCGTTCCACCTGTGGATGTGTGAACAGCAATGTGCCCAGCGGCTTGCTGCCCAGATCGCCCACGGCAGACCAGATGCCGCGCAGATGCTGCCGAGCGCACGTGCTATGCGCGAATACCACCGGGCGACTGTCGGCATACAGGAACACTTCGCGCGACCATGCAAGCTGTTGCGGCGCAATGCCAAGCAGCGCCGATTCATCCAAAGCAATGCGCGCCAGGCCGCTCTGCACCGGATGCACTGCAAAGCATTTACAGTGCTGCTGGATACGTTGCGTCAGCGAGCCATCGTCATTCAACCATGGCGCAATGGCCGCTTCGCAGTTCACGGCGGTGCTATCCCAGTATTCGTCAGGCATGCAGGTAGTCATATTTATTTGCCATCCAGCGTTGCAAATGCGCCTGAGCCGCCTCGGGGTAATCGCGCAGCAATTCATCGGCGATTTGCCGCGCATCATTTAATATATCCTCATCTGCACTGATATCGGCAAAGCGCAACATTGCCACTCCACTCTGCCGCGCGCCAAGCAGCTCGCCCGGGCCGCGCAATTGTAAATCCTGTTGCGCAATGGCGAAGCCGTCATTGCTCTCAAAAATAATTTTCAGGCGCGCGCGTGCCAACTCGGAAAGCGGTTGCTGGTACAACAGGATGCACAAGCTCTGCATGGCACCCCGCCCAACCCGCCCGCGCAGTTGATGCAGTTGCGCCAGCCCCATGCGCTCAGCGTGGTCGATCACCATCAGGCTGGCGTTCGGCACATCCACGCCGACCTCGATCACTGTAGTGGCGACCAGCAGCTGCAATTCACCCGCCTTGAAGGCCGCCATCACGCGCGCCTTCTCCGCATTGTCCAGCTTGCCGTGCGCCAGACCGATGCTGAGCTCGGGAAATGCGGCGCGCAACATCTCGTGTGTCTCGATGGCCGTTTGCAATTGTAATGTCTCGGATTCGTCGATCAGCGGGCACACCCAGTACGCCTGCTGCCCTTCCATGCAGGCGACACGCACCCGCTCGAACACTTCGTCGCGGCGCGCATCGCTGACCAGTTTGGTCAGCACCGGCGTGCGTCCCGGCGGCAATTCGTCGATCACCGACACATCGAGATCGGCGTAATAGCTCATCGCCAGCGTGCGTGGGATCGGCGTGGCGCTCATCATCAACTGGTGCGGTTCGTGAAAACCGCCCCCTCCCCCTTGCAGGGGGGGGGTTGACTCTGCATCACATGTAGTTGCCGCAATTGCGTGTGCCGTTTTACCCTTATTGCGCAGCGCAAGCCGCTGCTGCACGCCGAATTTATGTTGTTCATCGACAATGGCGAGACCGAGCCTGTGGAACTCGACGTTGTGCTGGAACAGCGCATGGGTGCCGATGGCGAGTTGCGTTTCGCCGCTGGCGATGCGTTCGGTGGCGGCACTTTTTTCCTTCTTTTTCAAGCTGCCGGACAGCCATGCCAGGGTAACCCCCAGCGGCTCCAGCCACTCGCGCAGTTTGAGGTAATGCTGCTCGGCAAGAATCTCGGTCGGCGCCATGAATGCGACCTGATAGCCGTTCTCGATGGCCTGCAACGCGGCAAGCGCGGCAACGACGGTCTTACCGCTGCCGACATCGCCGAGCAATAACCGTTGCATCGGATGCGGCTGTGCAAGGTCATGGCTAATCTCGGCATACACCTTCTGCTGCGCGCCGGTCAGCGCGAACGGCAGTCCGGCGAGCAGCCTGTCGGTGAGACGGTGCTGCGGCGCGAGCGCGGGGGCAATACGCTTGCTGCGCTCGCGGTGATGTACTCGCATGGATAGTTGCTGCGCCAGTAGTTCATCGAACTTGATACGTCGCCATGCGGCGTGGGTGCGACCCTCCAGCGTGCTCGCTGAAATATCCGGTGCAGGGTTATGCAACAGGCGCAAGCTGTCGGCGAAATCCGCCAGCCGCAAGCGCTTCAGCAACCCTTCGGGCAATGTATCGGATAACGGCAGCGTCTCAAGCGCATTGACTATCAGCTTGCGCAACACGGCCTGTCCCAGCCCCGCCGTGGTCGGATACACCGGCGTAAGGCTCTGCTGCAACGGCGTGTCGTCATCCACCGCACGGCATTTCGGATGCACCATCTCCAGCCCGTAATAACCCGCACGTACTTCGCCAATGGCGCGTATCTGCTTGCCGACCGCGAGCTGCTTCTGCTGGCTGGGATAGAAATTCAGGAAACGCAGGTACAACTCATCGCCACCATCCTGCAAACGACATATCAGCGTGCGGCGCGGGCGAAATGTCACCTCGCTATGCGTGATGACACCCTGCACCTGCACCGTCTCGCCGGGCTGTACCGTGGCTATCGGCGCGAGATGCGTCTCATCCTCATAGCGCAACGGTAAATGCAGCAGCAGCTCTGAACGGTGATGGATGCCGAGCTTGGCAAGTTTGGCCAGCGTGGCGGGGGAGATTTTGGCGGAGGTGGTCAATTCAGTACGGCTGGTAAGTTGGGTTGTGCCTTTTATGGAAAAAGAAATGCAAAGCTGACTCTGTTAGTTCATGGGATGTCAAAGATGATGTTCTGCATTTCGTCCGGGTTGAAGAACTCACCGCCTTCTTGTTTCGCAGCCCATGCACCAAAAAAGTCATCGACGTGTCCTTCTTTCATAAAGTGCAGCATATTGACCGGATGAGGCTGTCTTTCATAAAGTGCAGCATATTGACCGGATGAGGCTGTTTGCGTGCGAGGTATCCAAGGCGGTATGCATCTTCTCTATCCCCGAAGAAGTGCCCGTCAATTTCGATACTGGCAATCCGCTCTGCGTATTCCGAAAGAAGACGAAAGTGAGCGCGGTTGGCGTGCGTAAGAAGTGAGGATTCAAATAGCTCTGAATTGAATTGTGCAACTTCTGCTAGAAGCATGCACAACTGCAAGAATTGATTTTTTTCGGAAACCTGATCGTCTCCTGATGACGGAGCACGATACGAAATTAACTCACGTTCTGCCTTCAATTCTCGTATTTCTGTTTCGGCAGAATCTGCAACGGCTTTATCGAAACAGCGCAAGTACTCAAGCACACCATCAATAGCTTTACCATGAGGAATCTGGATCAACTGGCCATTTTTCCATTCATGCTCAGGAAGCGTGTAACAGACGGCGCGCAGAAGAGAGAGAATAGAGTAGTAACGCAAATAGGGCACAACAACTCGCCGATTTGTATCTGCGGCGAAATACGCAGCATTGACGTGCAATGTTGAGGACATTACGAGCTTTGCCGCCATGAACAGGCGGCATGTCCATTCAGAGTTCAATTCTGCACTCCATGCCTTTGTGAGCTTTGAGTAGCGATCGAGAAGACTGGCGGCTACCTTCGCGCACGATGCCTCGGAAAATGCAGAATCAATTTCTCGAAAGTCGTAATACCAGTCACGTTCAGCAAAAGTATGCATGTTGATTGGTAGTAAATAGCAAAGTCAGAGGTCTAGAATAGTAGGGGCGCACCACGGTTAAAGGATTAAAGGGGCCGTGCTCGAATTGTTTTTTGCCATGCTGATTCGCCCCACTTTTCGCTTAAGCGAACGTCTCTTGCAGCACCGCCAGCACGGATGCCAATACCTTGGGCGAAACAGCGCCCGCACGTTTAACCAGTCGCGCTTTATCCAGGGTGCGAATCTGATCCACCAGAATCAATCCTTTCTTGCCGTCAAAACCTACCGCAACACGATACGGCGCAGGCTTGCTGCCGGTGGTCATGGGTGCAACGATGACCGTTCGCAGGTGATCGTGCATTTCCGGGGGAGACACTATCACGCACGGGCGAGTTTTCTGGATTTCACTACCCACAGTCGGATCAAGCGCAGCCAGCCACACTTCGCCTCGAATTACCACACCAGCTCCGCGTCATCGACATTAGCGAACTCAGGCCATACCAGCTTGTCATCCTTGGCAGCAGCCACTTTCTGGCTGGCTTCTGCCCAGCCTTTACGCACCGGTCTCTCCGGTTTGCGCAATACGATGGTGTCGTTTTCGACCAGCATCTCCATCTCTTCCTCAATACCCAATTGAGCAATAATTGCCTTGGGTATCAACACACCCTGCGAGTTTCCCATTTGACGTAGCGTCGCTTTCATCACTGCCTCCATAAACACATTGCCATTCCAACCCCGAAACAGGGAAAGCACAATGTTATTACAAATTGAACGACAACTCAAATACAGCGAGGGCGCACCCTCACTATTGTTTCTCCGGTTGGCGGAAATCTTCACGCACCCGCATAAAGCGCGCGAAGCGCGGAATACCGGATTTCTCGTTCAAGCCGTTGTAGCGATAAGTTACCCAGCTTCCCAGCGGCGGCGGATTACGGCGTTCTGCGTCGGAAAAACCCGCGCCCAAACGAAAACGCAAGCCTTCAGGGGATTCCACTTCCAATGCACCAATCATGCCAGCGTACTTTCCCTTGCCCGGCAGATGTGCCACAACTTTGGCCTCGGCATCCTGATAGAGTTTGAGCTTGAGCAGATCGTCATTGCGTGCCGCCTGGTAATACGAATTGCCGCGATGCAGCATCAACCCTTCGCCGCCCTGGCCAGTCACGCGTTTCAGCAAGGCTTGCAGCGCAGATCGATCAGCCACCTTGAACTGTTTGATCTGCTGCAGCCACGCTTGACCGATTTTTGCGACGACCTGTTGCAATGCCGCGTTGCGTTCGTCGAACGTGCCGGGATGCGCAGGCAAATCAAATGCCATGAAATGCAGCCTGCGCCACATCGCGTCGTCGGGTGTCTGTTGCCGGACAATGGAAACCGCTTGCGAAAACTGCCCGCGCGCCACCCACAATTCGCCGTCCAGTGGCGTCGTCGGCCAGCCAGCGGTAAACCAGGGCGGCGCAATGATACGTTCTCCTCCGCGCGTCAGCAGCTTCGCTCCATCCCAGTAAGCGCGCACGCCATCAAGCTTCTCGCTGACCCAATAATCTGCCAGTGGAATCCCGTCGTGATAAACATTCGCCAGCATCAGTGGTGGTGATGCAAATTCAGTAGCGAATAGCGGCGCGGCGGAAGAGGTAAAGACAAGTGCCAGCAGACATGAAGCCAAGAATTTACGCATTTTCAGACGCCGCCAGGATTTGTGACCACAGTGGGAATTATCCGTCGTTGCGAGCAAGCCAACTGGTGACTCACCGCTAACCCTGCAAATACATCACCCCATCCGCCTCGATCAATGCACCGCGCGGCAGCGAAGCGACACCCACGGCGGCGCGCGCCGGATAAGGTTGATGGAAATAGGTCACCATGATCTCGTTCACCTTGGCGAAGTTGCCGAGGTCGGTGAGAAAGATATTGATCTTTACTATGTCGTCCATGCTGCCGCCCGCCGCAGTCGCGACCGCGTGCATATTCTGGAACACGCGATGGATCTGCGTGTCGATGCCATCGACCATCTGCATGGAGATTGGATCGAGGCCGATCTGGCCGGACAGGTACACGGTGTGATCGACGCGCACGGCTTGCGAATAGGTGCCGATCGCGGCAGGCGCCTCCGGGGTCTGGATAAATTGTTTGTTTACCATGATTTGCTCCGTCAATAATCAGGTCGTGATTATAGCCGCTCAAGTAATAACGGTCGGCTGCTCGCGCCCGGTGCGCTGGCGCAATTCTGAAATTTCCAACGCAATGCCAATGAGTTCCGCAAGCGCCTGCTGCGCGTCAAGATGATGCTTGCTCACGTCCGACTCGAAGGCTTCCAGGTAGATACGCAACGTGGCGCCTTCGGTGCCGGTGCCGGACAGGCGGAACACGATGCGCGAACCGTCGATGAAGCCGATGCGCACGCCCTGCCCGGTGCTGAGGCTGCCGTCCACCGGATCGGTGTAGCTGAAATCATCGCAGAACAGCACCTTGTGCTTGCCGAACTGTGCATCCAGCAGTGTTGCAAAACTGTCATGCAGCAGCTTCATTACGCCGTTAGCCGCATCTGTGGGAATGCCTTCATAGTCGTGGCGTGAATAGACATTGCGCCCGAAGCGCGCCCAGTGTTCGCGCACAATGTCCTCCACCGATTGCTTACGCACGGCGAGAATGTTCAGCCAGAACAGCACCGCCCACAGACCATCCTTCTCGCGGATGTGGTTGGAGCCGGTGCCGAAACTCTCTTCGCCGCACAGCGTCACCTTGCCCGCATCCATCAGGTTGCCGAAAAATTTCCAGCCGGTCGGTGTTTCATAGCAGGGAATATTGAGTGCTGCGGCCACGCGATCCGCCGCCGCACTGGTCGGCATGGAGCGCGCAATACCCGCCAGACCTTGCTTATAGCCAGGCACCAGATGCGCATTGGCGGCAAGGATGGCGAGGCTGTCGGAAGGCGTGACAAAGAAATGTTTGCCGAGAATCATGTTGCGGTCGCCGTCGCCGTCCGAGGCTGCGCCAAAATCTGGCGCATTGTTACCGTAGACAATTTCGATCAGTTCAGGCGCGTAGGTGAGGTTGGGATCGGGATGACCGCCGCCAAAATCCGGCAGCGGCTCGGCATTCATGACACTTTCTGCCGATGCACCAAGCCGGTTGACGAGAATCTCGCGTGCATACGGCCCGGTGACCGCATGCATGGCGTCAAATTTGATGCGAAAGTCGCCGCTGAGCAAAGTACGAATGGCCGCGAAGTCGAATAATGATTCCATCAGATCGGCATAGTCGCCAACCGGGTCGATCACAGATACCGTCATACCACCCAGCTTACTGTCGCCCAAAGAGTCCAGCGCAACGTCGGATGTTGCGGCGATGCGGTACCGGCTGATCTGCTTGCTTGCCGCAAAAATTTCCTCGGTGACTGTCTCGGTGGCAGGACCGCCGTTGCTGCCGTTGTATTTGATACCGAAGTCACCATCCGGCCCGCCGGGATTGTGGCTGGCGGACAGAATAATGCCGCCATAGGTCCGATATTTACGGATCACGCAGGAGGCGGCTGGCGTGGAAAGTATTCCGCTCCTGCCAACCAGCACTTGGCCGAAACCATTCGCTGCCGCCATCCTGAGAATGACTTGAATAGCCTCACGATTGTAATAACGGCCATCGCCACCCAGTACCAGCGTAGCACCTGGCGGCGCGGCAATGGTGTCGAAAATGGATTGGACGAAATTTTCCAGATAATGCGGTTGCCGGAAAACCTGCACGCGCTTGCGTAGGCCGGAGGTGCCGGGTTTTTGATCGGAAAAGGGTGTGGTGAAAACTGTGCCAAGCTGCATAGCAAACTCCTCTTGGATTTTGATTTTTGTCTGCCAACAGGTGGTGTCATGCTACCAGTTTTTTCTCACCGAGTATTGAGCCAGTCGTCCAAGTGTTGCTTGGGCAGCTTGTTTTACAATGAATTTTCTGGGGAATACGCCCGATACGTTATGCCGGAACTACGTTGTACCGTTGGAAAGCTGCACCACTCGACACTGTGCAACAAGTCACCCGGACAACATCTGTATGAGCCCGGCTACAGAAAAAACTGGTAACATGAAATTCACCCCTTGGAAGGCAAAAAACCGAGTGATGTGCATATGCTCTTGTCTGTCGTGTTTATGACCACGCTCATGGCACACATTATGACGGTATTTTTCTACTGGTAGCCTTTGAATGATCTCCTGCCTATTGATTCAGGTTTCACATAATCCGCAAGGATTAGTGCTGCACAAAGAAACCGCTATATCTGGCGAGTCAATACAAATTGGCCGAAGCGCACTTTGCAAAATTCATTTGCTCGATCACCGGGTTAATTCGCTTCATGCCACCATAAAACGCACCGAAGATGGCAACCTGTACATTGAGGCGGAAAAAGACGCAACCATGAGCATCGATGGTTTCACCGGGAACAGCGCCCCTCTTTCTCCCGGAATGCGCGTTGAAATTGGGCCTTATTTGCTTGTTGTTGAATCGCAACAGGATGGCCATGACATCGCTTTGTCGGTAGAGATGACTCAGCCGTTGTCCGAGCTAGCTACAGCGAAAGCATATCGAAACGCACCCGTCACATTGGCTGGTTCGGGATTAAGCAAGCGCAAGTGGAGTTTCATTTTGGCAACGGGAATTCTTTTTTTATTCCTGTTGCTGCCTTTGCTTCCGAGCACTTCGCCGGCTTTGGACAAATGGCAAGCTACCCTCCCCATTACTTTTACCGAATCATGGAACCCGGGCCCCTTATCTGGTGGGCATGGCATCTTCGGGGCGAAATGCTCAACCTGCCATCAACGCGCTTTTCAGGCTGTCTCGAATGATGCGTGTACAGCGTGTCATAAACATGTTGCCAAGCATCTGGCAACAGATGATCCGCATACCGATATTTTCAAAAATATGCACTGCACGGACTGTCATCTTGACCATCGGGGAAAAGCAGGGTTGGTACTGCATGACCAGTCAGCGTGTGTTGCCTGTCATGGCAACATCAAGAACAAAAAAACAAATACAGCACTTGCCAATGTGCATGATTTTGAAAAAGACCACCCACCTTTCCGTATTGCGTTGCAGGGTGATGAGAGCATCACTCGCGTCCGACAAGATGAAAAGTCGGCACTGGTTGAAAAACCACGACTCAAGTATTCCCACCGGGTTCACTTGGATGCAAAAGGTGTATCAAGCCCTTTGGGTCGTATTGTGATGGCGTGCCGGGATTGCCACCATCTTGATAAAACCGGGGCACACTTCAAGCCCATGTCCATGCAAGAAACCTGTCAACAGTCCCGTTGCCACAAACTGTATTTTACGGAACCGATCGAGGGCCTGGCACCGCATGGATCCGAACGCGAGGTGATGAACAAGTTGCGTGAGTATTACATCCAATGGCTGACTGATTCAACAACGAAAAATATGGCAGCTTGTGCACAAACAAACAGCCCTGTTAACGCCGTCAAGCGCGTTCTGGAATGCGCCAATGATCTTGCACAGAAAAATGCTGCCACTACGCTATTCAAGGAGGACGGAGAAGATCTCGAATGTGTCTTATGCCACGAGATCAGCAAGACCGAAAATCGCGATGTCCCGTGGAAGATCAAGCCACTACGCATAAGCCGGGATTTTCAGCCGGGTGCTGTATTTCCGCACTCAAAACATGACACGGTTAACTGCACCGAATGTCACGACAAAGTGAACTCAAAAATCAGCGCAGACGTTGCCATGCCAGCTATAAAAAAATGCCGTGAATGCCATGTTGGCAACCGGCCTGCCAGAGGGAAAATCAGAAGTACCTGTGATAGCTGCCATCGGTTTCATCAAGATACGAAATAATGTGCTTTTACAGTATTTAGCCGTAGAAAAATATGGCGACAATGTGCGCAATGAGTGCGGACAAAAATGCAATCGCAAATGGCGTATGGAAATAAACCCAGAATCCCATTTTCGCCCTGTACATTACATCCCGTCGCACCCGTTTCACCAGAGTTTCTTTTTGCGCCATGACCAGATAGAGGCTATCAAAAGGCTTTAATTGTTCGTATTTCAGGCTTTTGCTCAATATTTGCAGCTTTTGTACAGCTTTTGAAGTGGGACAGTCGCGCTGAAATCCTGTCAATTGCTGGAAAAAGTTACCTCCAATAAGAGTTTCTTGCTGGGCCTTAAGTACCAGCGCACAGACATCATCGGAAAACTGAAGAGACTTAACACCCGCCTGCCTGTCGAGATCGTCAATTTCTTGCAACAGAGAATCAAAGGTATCTGATTCACCCATGTTTTCTGTTATCAAACTCGGAAAGTGCAGATAAGTGTAAGTGCCATAACAACCGCTAATGATGACAACCATCATCAAAGCATATGACAGGGTGTGGACATTCCAGCCGAACTGAAAGCCGGTATGTAGTGTCGCCAGTACGATGAGCGCAATCCCCAGGTAGATATGAGCAGAAAGCCAGCCCTGAAGAGTTGGGCCTTGATGCCGCAACCAATTTGCTTCATGCTCTCGGCGATCAGGAGCAACCCGATGCGGCGATGCGGTATCTGGCAAGCTTCGCCGCTCTGCGCGCAGAGGCACCAGATGCTTGCGAATTCCGTACAGAAGCAACACGACAACAATTATCGTCGACAAAATCCCGAGCGAATAACCCAGCCAGGTGCCACCATAGGCTCCCGTAGCGGGCTGGTCAAACAAGTAGACTGCCACAGCAAAAAACATCAACAGACTGGCAATCTTGAGATATCGGTAATTTCTGTATTCCAGAACAGTGCTGCGCAGCATATCGTCTTTAGCCCCGGTAGATATTTTTCTGTTTTATTCCACAACCACAGAACTATTGCGCATCATCCGTGAAAGTGCTTCCGGACTGATACGCAAGGCTGCTCCAGTTGGGCATGACCTGACACATGCCGGCCCCATTGCATTATTCATGCACAAGTCGCACTTGACAGCAAGTTTGGGCGAAGCATCATCGGCAATACGCTCAGTGTCGCCATGATTGGCGCTGCCCAGCAATGCCTGCCACACACCCGGTTTTTTAAATTCCGGATTGTTGGCTACCATCTGAATGGCATCATAAGGGCAATTATTTTTGCAATTGCCACATCCAATGCAGCCATCCGCAATAAATACTTCACCGTTGACCGATCTGTGAATAACATTGGGTGGGCAATCCAGCATGCAATATGGGTGCTCGCAATGGCGGCATGCATTTGGCAAATGAATATGGCCCATGGTAACGCCTGCTTCGCGCTTGAAAAGTGGGATACCCATGTGCGTGTTTGCGCAGGCGACTTCGCATTTGTTGCAGCGGATGCAAAGCGAATAATCAATCAACAGCACGTCTGTTGCTTCACCAATACCCTTCTGAATAAAAGAATTTAACAAATTGTCCAGTTTGCCACGGGGCTCTACTTTCCTTCTCTCCTGAGTGGCATATTCGCGATAACGTGCGCCAAGCAAATCGCGCAGCTCTGTGTTGCGCTCCAGCAGCTCACTCACTACTGCGACTTTAAGCAGGACAACCTCTGTCAGCGATGCCGCCACTGCTGTTGCCGAGCGTGATCTGTCCGAGACAAGTGCCATTTCACCAACATAGTTGCCCGTAACAACATATGACAGCACATCCTCTCTTGCACCTATCATGCGGTAGACTATTACGGAGCCACGGCGGATCAGATACAATCCGTCTGCCTTGTCGCCTTGATGAAACAAAATATCACCGGCTTTGTAACGTTTAATCGTTGCACCTTGCAGCAAATGGTTCAATTCACTATCCGTCAGGGTGTTGGTCAGACAATTGCGCACAACCCTTTTCATTGACACTTCATCAAGTTTTTTGCGTACATACCCCACGGAATTGATCAGTTTGAGCATTGAGCGGCGCGGTGTTTCAATAAGCACACAACCCGTAATTGCCTTAACGGTAGCGGATCTGCGGCGACCGGATATCAGCCCCATTTCACCGAAGAAATTTCCCGCCTTGACCTGAAAATAAATATCGCTACCGTCCTTGGCTTTAACAAAAACTGCAAGCTCTCCTTCTAAAATTGAAAAAAAACTACTGGTGTAATCGTCATATTTGAAAATAATTTCACCCGGCTGCGGAGTCAGAATATCGCTCTCAAGAATAAGCTCACGCAATTGCAGTACGGTAAGGCCGGCTAATATGGGTACATTGCGCTTGATGATGGCAAGCCCCTCGCTGACAGAGCATAAGGCATTAAAACTGGATATTTTTTGCTTAAGAAGCAACTCATCCGCCGGATCCACCGGATTCCCGAGGATATGTTCGATTACCTCATAACCTTGATTCAACGCTTGTTTGATAAGCGGGTAGCCACCAAGCGCGCCAATAATATAGAGGCCTGGTATATTCGACTCGTATTGCTCGGACAGCTCCGGCACAGAAGTTATGTCGCTATTAGGGAATTTCACGCCAAAGCTTTCCAGCAATTTGCGTGGCGGGCTGGCACCAAGACGCGCAATAACGCGATGGCAAGGAATAATCTCGATCCCCTCGGGAGGTTTTGCTACAACCCTCAATAAGAAACCACTCTCGGCTTCTTCCTCAATATGGCTGATCTTGGTACTGACGCGGGTTTCAATACGTTCTGACTTAATGGCGGCTTGCAATAGATTGAAGTTTGCCTCCTTGCAGCGGCTGAATTCCTCTTCACGATTGACAAGGATCACCCGGTTCTGTTGCGCGAGCGCAAGCGCATTTTCCACGCCGGCATCACCCCCGCCTACAACCACAATGGTTTCGCCTCTAAACTCTTCCGGGTCATCCAGTTGATATTGCACATTGGCCAGGGTATCACCCTGAACCTCAAGCTTGTTGATGTTACCCTGAAGCCCGATTGCAAGTACTACCTGCTCGGCATTTATGTTTTGTCCGGAAGTTAATGTAATCTGAAAGTTGCCACACTCGCCACTTATTTCACTGACCTGCGTATTCAAGTGCAGGTTAACATTGTACTTGTGAATGTCTTCGTGCCAGGTTTTGAGGATATTTTCGCGAAGACCTGCCGCAAAAGTTATCGGGCTTCGGAGTGGGAGCACGGCAGGCTCTGCCATGACAAGTTTGCCTTTTTGGTATTTATAGATAGTATTAGCAAGATGCTGCCCGGCTTCCAGAAGAATGTGCGATACGCCCAACTCGGCAGCATGTGCAGCCGCAGACAAGCCCGCAGGGCCCGCGCCAATAACGGCTATCTTGAATTTCTTAGTCATTAGTCGTTTGTAATAGCAATTTACAAGCTATATTCCATTGCGGTATACCTGTGAGGCATGTGATTTTATGGTACGTCATTCCACTTTAGCTCCACCTGGTATTAATCAATCGGTAATTGCACGCATTTTGGCACAGGCTGTGCATACGGAACATTAAATCCGTCTGCCTTATGGACATACATGCAGGTATGTTTGCCGAAAACCTGAACCAGGTATATTTTTTATCCGGCAAACGGCCTCGTATCTGTTGCCCGCTTTGCTTTGTTTAATCGGCATTTCTCATAGTGGATATTTTTTGGAGTAATAAATTTTTATGGTTACTTTGTCGGAATTAAAACAGGTTTTTGACAACCTTGATGAGGGGGTTGTTTTTATTGACCAAAACCGTCACGTTGTAGCAATCAATGAAGCGGCAAGCCACATGCTCGGGCAAGATCGCGATGCTACGCTAAACAAGCTCTGCCCAAGCCTTTTCCAGGGGACGGATTGCGCCAGAGATTGTGAAAAGAACACCCATTGCACACTCATGGTAGAAACAAAGCAGGAAAGAAAGTTTCAAGATCTTGTCGTACGGCGACCGGATGGAGCATTGGTGCAGCTACGCATGTGGGCGATAGTGCTACCTTCAAGCGGGCCAAACAAGCACTGTGCCGTAATACTACGTGGAGCAAATTGGTGATATTGCAGGCGGCGTCAAAGAAGACATATTTTGATAAAACCCCATATCAAGCCGTTCATGCCGTAAATTAAGGCCGGATACATGAATTGAGTTCTAATGGCTGCTGCTTGCCAAAAACCATTCTTGCCACAGCAAAACTTGTACTGCAAAAAAATGACCCGCATTGCGCGGGTCATTTTTCATTGTTGGCTTTCTTGCTATAGGTCTGGTCTATTTTACCGACAGCAAATAAGTCAGAAAATCACCCTTTTCTTGAGCAGAACAATCCTTCTTGTACAGCTCACGACAATGCTTCGAAAAGGCTTTTTCTGTCTTTTTTACGTCGGAAAAAGCTTCCGGATTGGCGGAAATCGCCACCGGCTTGGTCACATTGTGGGTATCTTTATGTTTACCTTCTTTGGTCGGGTCGTCAGTGTGGCACGTGGAGCATGAAAGATCCTCGCCATCAACAAAGACCTTTTTTATGTAAAAAGCACGCCCTGCCTCAGCGGATAAAGTTGCATTTTTATTAAGTTTTTTTGCTTCTTGTTCATACTGTGCAACAAGAGTTCTTGCAACATTAAACTGGCTGGCAAACTGATCAGCGACATCATCAGCAGCTTGAGTCGGAAAACTGGTTAGTCCAAAAGATGCTACTAGCAGTACACAAGATAATTTTTTCATCTGTAATTCCTCATTAAGTTTGTAAAGTTAAATAACAACTAATGCCGCCTCTGCTTCGCAAATTCTGCGGTATCAGATCAAGCGCTGTCAACACTTACTTGGCCTTGTCCGATGACAAGTGAGTGCAGGTTATTAACCATCAATAAAAACATATAGTTGCAACTAATTTCCGATACTGGCCATAAAGATGGTTGCCAGGGAATTTGGTGCATACAGATTTATTGTAAAATTTTATGTTGTTATTTTCGTTAATTCCTTATGCTTTCCCGGTCAATACTACTCACACAACCTGCAATTCCTGCAATAATCTCAAATGAAATAAATAATATCGAAAGCAGGGTGAGCTAATGATGAGCCAGGACAATTTGAAGCGCGTGGTAGCGCGGGCCGCGATTGAATATGTACCGGATGATTGCATTGTCGGAGTGGGCACCGGCTCCACCGCCAATTTTTTTATTGATGAGCTGGCAGCGATCAAGCACAGAATACGTGGTGCAGTCGCCAGCTCCGAAGCATCGGCAAAGCGTTTGCAGGGCCACGGCATCGAGGTGGTATCGCTGAATGATGCGGGCAGCCTGCCGGTGTATGTGGACGGGGCGGATGAAATCACGCGCCATCTGCACATGATCAAGGGCGGCGGCGGCGCACTGACGCGCGAGAAAATCGTCGCGGCAGCCAGTAAAAAATTTATTTGCGTGTGTGACGCCAGCAAGCTGGTAGATGTGCTGGGTAAATTTCCGTTACCCGTTGAAGTCATTCCAATGGCGCGCAGTTCAGTGGCACTTCAGCTGGTTGGGTTGGGTGGACAGCCCAAACTGCGTGAAAATTTTGTCACCGATAACGGCAATATAATTTTTGATATATACGGATTACAAATCATGAATCCAGTGGAACTGGAATCCACACTGGACCACATCGCGGGGATTGTCAGCAACGGTCTGTTTGCGCGCCGCCCCGCTGACGTGTTGCTGCTCGGCACGACGGAAGGCGTAAAAAAGATAATGGTATAAAGATTCCTGTGGAAGCGTTGTGACTGTCATCAAACTTTCACATTCTTAGCCTAAACTGCACAATCAATCATTCCGGAAAACAACCATGACCGCCAGTGACCATATTTCCCGCCAATTCGACACCGAACTTGAGGCAATTCGCGCCAATGTGCTGCAAATGGGCGGTTTGGTGGAAAACCAGATCAAAAGTGCGGTGGAATCGCTATTGAGCGGCGACGTGGCCTTGATGACCCGGGTGATTGCAGATGACCACCGTGTCAATGCCATGGAGGTAAAAATAGATGAGACCTGCAGCCAGGTCATTGCCCGCCGCCAGCCGACGGCTGGGGATCTGCGTTTGATAATGGCTGTGGTCAAGACCATTACCGATCTGGAACGTATCGGTGATGAGGCCGAGAAAATTGCACGCATGGCCAAACTGCTGTCGCAAAAAAATACACTCAACCTGCCGCGTTATCACGAAATCAAACACGCTGCCGACCTGGCTTTGAATATGCTGCGGCAGTCGCTCGATGCCTTTGCACGACTGGATGTAGCGATGGCCGCACAGGTAGTGAGGCAGGATGAAAAAGTTGACGAAGAATTTCGTGCCATCATGCGCTATCTCATCACCTTCATGATGGAAGACCCGCGCACTATTTCCACTTCGCTGGAAATCCTGTTCGTGGCAAAAGCGATCGAACGCATCGGCGACCATGCCAAAAACATGTCTGAATACGTCATCTACATGGTCAAGGGACGCGATGTGCGCCATGTAACCGCAGACGAAATCGATCGCGAAATTCAAGAGTAGTGCAGCACCAGCCCATCCTCGCCGCCGTTGACCTGGGATCAAACAGTTTCCGGCTGCAAATTGCACGGGTCGAGAACGACCAGCTTTATATGCTTGACGGTTTGCGTGAACCAGTGCGGCTCGCTGCCGGACTCAATACCGATCAACATCTCGATACCGAAGCGCAACTGCGTGCCTTCACTGCACTGGGGCGATTTGCCGAACGTCTGCGCGGCCTGCCGCAGGAAGCAGTGCGTACGGTAGGTACCAACGCACTTCGTGTGGCTAAAAATGCCACCGATTTTATTCCGCAGGCGGAACACGTTCTGGGGTTCCCGATTGAGGTTATCGCCGGCATGGAAGAAGCGCGCCTGATCTATATCGGTGTCGCGCATGGTCTGCCGCAATCCGAAGACAATCTGCTGGTCATGGATATCGGTGGCGGCTCCACCGAATTCATCATTGGCAGCGGCCTTACTCCGCTCAAACTGAAAAGCCTGCACATGGGTTGCGTCAGTTATAGTCTGCGTTTTTTTTCCGACGGCAAAATCACCAAACAGAATCTCAGACAGGCAGAGTTTGCCGCGCGCAACACATTACAAACCATCGTGGTGGATTTCAACAAGGGACAATGGGCATCTGCGCTCGGCTCGTCCGGCTCTGCACGGGTATTGTGCGATGTACTGGAACTGAACGGCTACAGTGAAAATGGAATCACGCGCGATGGTCTGGAAAAACTACGCGCTTACCTGCTCAAGACCGGCGATGTGCAAAAGCTGGATTTGCAGGGGTTGCGCGCGGATCGTGTACCAGTTTTCTCCGGCGGCTTTGCTATCATGTACGCCGCTTTTTGCGAACTGAAAATAGAACAGATGCACCCCGCACTTGGCGCTCTGCGCGAGGGCGTGCTGTATGACTTGTGGGGGCGCTTCCACAACAACGACATGCGCGAAGTCACGGTGCAGCAATTCATGCGGCGCTATCATGTTGATGCCAGACAGGCCGAACGGGTGACGAAACTGGCATGCCAATTTTCGCGGCAATTCCTTGGTGATGAAATTGATGAGTCAATGCTGCATATCATGGGCTGGGCGGCCAGGCTGCATGAGCTGGGTATCAGCATCGCACACAACGGCTATCACAAGCATACCGCCTACATTCTTGCCAACGCTGATATGCCCGGTTTCTCGAAGAAAGAGCAGGCGCGCCTCAGTTTGCTGACACTGACACAGCGCGGCAACCTGGAAAAACTGAAAAGCCAATTAAAAAATGCCGAAGATTGCGCTCTGATAATGAGTCTGCGCCTAGCCGTGCTATTTTACCGTAACCGCAGCAACATCAGCCTGCCCGCCTTGCGAGGACGTTTCAGCGGTACCAAGTTTCACCTCTCGATCGACGCAAATTGGCTGACACAAAATCCGCTGACCGAGGCGGCGCTGCAGGAAGAAGTATTGCAATGGGAAGCGCTCAAGGTAAGCATACAGATATTGTCCGAATGAGGAACTAATCGGGCTCAGCATAGTCTTTCAAGCGCCGCATGAATTATGCGGTGATGTAACCCACGAACCATATCTTAATCAACAATGTACAAGGACACCAAAATGACGAGAAGCACCAGCAGCGCCAGCAATTTTCTTACTGCCACCCTCTTTTCGATAAGTTGCCTCCTGCTCCTTGCAGGGAATGCGCAGGCACACTGCGATACGACCGGCGGCCCGATCATTCCGGAAGCCCAAGCCGCACTGGAAAAGAAGGACATAACGCCCATCCTGAAGTGGGTCAAGAAGAATGACGAGGCAGAGATCAGGGCAGCATTTGCGAAAACGATCGCGGTTCGCGGTAAAGGCAAGGAGATAAAGGAATTGGCCGATCAGTATTTCCTTGAAACGCTCGTGCGCGTACATCGCGCGGGCGAAGGCGCGCCGTATAGCGGCATCAAGGACGAAGCAGCCGAACCGATCGTCGCAATGGCCGACAGCACCCTGGCCGACGGTTCTGCCGACGAAATGATCAGGATGATCAGCCATCACATGGCAGAAGCCATCAGAGAGAAATTTGCGCGCGCCCTTGCAGCAAGTAAGCACAAGGACAAGAGCGTCGAAGCCGGCAGAGAGTTTGTGGAAGCCTACGTGACCTATATGCATTACGTCGAAGGTATCCATACTGCCATCGCTTCCTCGGCAAGCCATCATCAAACCGACTCCGCTCCGGCTACGGACGCGCATAAACATTGAGGCTTATCGAATCACGTATAAATGGGCGATATGAAGGGGTGGAGCCTTACACCGCTTGGCGGCCCATGCCGCCGGCATAAACACCCAGGAGAGTTTTACATGCAAAAAAAAAATTATCGCGCTGGCGCTCATGTCGGCATTTGTCGCTCCGGCAGCATTTGCCGATACCGATAAGGATGAACTGGAGAAACTGCGCGTATTGGTACAGGAGTTGGATCAGAAAATTCGCGCGCTTGAACATAAACTTGAGCAAAAAAGTGCAGCCGTGACCCCTGCTCGGGCCAGCACTGCTGCAAAAACACCCCCAAGTGTCGCCACAACCACTGACGTGACTCTTTACGGCAGGGTCAACATGGATTTCGAGTCGGTCAAAAATGACAGAGTGCCGGCAGTAACAACCGCCAATAGTGCAAACCGTGTTCAATCCAACGCTTCCCGCATTGGCGTGAAAGGCAGCAAGGCGCTGGGTGGGGATCTGTCGGCCATCTGGCAACTTGAGGTACAGATTGATCCCGCCAACGGTGGCGGCACGCCGTTCAATGGCACGCGCAACAGCAATATCGGCTTAAAGAGTAATTTTGGCACGGTGTTTGCCGGTAACTGGGATACACCCTACAAGGTCGCACACAACAAGATCGAGCTGTTCGACAACGCGGCGATCTTTTCCGCGACCAACCTGATCGGACGCAGCGGTGCGAACAATGCTGGAAACACAGCGGTAACTGCGGTCAACAACAACACCCGCCAATCGAGCGTCCTGCAATACTGGACACCGAATCTCAACGGCTTCCAAGGCAAGATCGCCTTTAGCCCGGATTCCGGCCAGACCACGACAACCAACAAGACCAAGCTGTCACTGTCCGGCACTTACGAAAACGATATGTTGTATGGCGCACTGGCGTACGAAAGCCGCCCCGATCAGACCACCGCATCCATGACTGATAATGCCACCCGCCTGGTGGGTGCCTACAAGTTCGACGACGGCTTGGTTGGCCTGGCTTATGAACACTTGTCCGTCGGCACCGCCGTTGCCACCAGCGAATCGCAGGGCAACTGGGAATTGGCGGGCCAGTACAAATTTGGCAGCAGCAATCTCGGTGCTTTTTATGTCAGAAACGGCAATCTTGGGGCACGTCCAAATACGGGTGCCGATATGTATACGTTGCGCTATGGCTATAATTTTGCCAAATACATTGAACTGTATGGCGCCTACACCCGGCTCGGCAACGATGCCAGCGCCAACTACAGCACATTGACAGCCACCGCTATCGGTACCGTGGGAGCCGCCACTACAAACGGGTCCACCCAGACAGGCTTGGGCATGGGCATGATTTACTCCTTCTGATCACATCACCAAACAGCAAACAGTCACAGATGTAATAATTCTGTCATATACAAAAGCTAATATGCACCGCACTTAATATGCCGCTGGTTTAAGGGCATTTACCGGGCAGCAGACCCGACTTAGCGGAGGCATTGTGAACAACAGACTCAGGCAACTCATCATCGGCATCGCAGCAATCGCTGCGGCGATTTATGCCGGTGCAGGCCAGGCCACCAACATCACCGGCGTGGGTGCAACTTTTCCCTACCCGATCTATGCGAAATGGGCGGAAGCCTACCGCACGCAAACTGGCATAAAAATGAATTACCAGTCCATCGGCTCCGGCGGCGGCATCAAACAGACTACCGCCAAGACCGTAGATTTCGGTGCATCCGACATGCCGCTCAAGCCTGAAGAGCTCGATAAATACGGCCTGATGCAGTTTCCCACGTTAATTGGTGGCGTGGTTCCGGTCATTAATGTGGCCGGCATTGGCGCCGGCACGCTGAAACTGGATGGCGAAACTTTAGCCAATATCTATTTGGGGCGAATCACCAAGTGGAATGATCCCGCGCTGGCAGCACTGAACAAGGATATCCAACTGCCTGCTGAAAATATTACGGTGGTGCATCGCTCCGACGGTTCCGGTACTACTTTCATCTTCACCAACTACCTGTCCAAGGTCAGCGCCGAGTGGAAATCCGCCATAGGCGAAGGCACTGCGGTTTCCTGGAAAGCCGGAACCGGCGGTAAAGGCAATGAAGGCGTGGCCTCCTACGTGCAGCGCATCAAAAATTCCATCGGCTATGTGGAATATGCCTACGCATTGCAAAACAGGATGAACACCGCGCAAATGAAAAATCGCGATGGCCAATTTGTCAAACCGGACGACGAAAGTTTCAAGGCTGCCGCTGCCAGCGCACAATGGGACAAGGCACCCGGTTTCTACGTAATTCTGACCAATGAGACCGGCAAAGAGAGTTGGCCGATCAGCGGTGCAACTTTCGTGCTGATGCGCAGGGTGCAGGAAAAACCGGAAACTGCAACGAGTGTGTTGAAGTTTTTTGACTGGGCTTACGTTCAGGGCGGCAAGCTGGCTTCCGACCTGAATTACGTGCCGTTGCCAGAAAATGTCGTCAAGCTGATTCGCGCCGCATGGAAAGCACAGATCAAAGACGTTGCCGGCAAGGCGTTGGTGCAATAAACCGGCCCGGCCGAGCTAATGCTTTCCTAACCAGAAACACACAACTATGCCGACGTTTTTACGCGAAGCCAGACTTAAACGGCACAACGTTCTCGATCTGCTGTTCCGCAACCTGACGCGCGTTTCCGCATTTACCGTACTGGCTTTGCTCGCTGCGATTATCGTCTCGCTGATCGTCGGCAGCATGCCTGCCATCCGCGCATTTGGCTTCGGCTTTTTGGTCAGCTCCGACTGGGATCCGGTTAGCGAACAGTTCGGCGCGCTGATCCCGATTGTCGGCACGCTGGTCACCTCCGCTATCGCGCTGACGATTGCCATCCCGGTCAGCTTCGGTATCGCCCTGTTCCTGACCGAGCTGTCGCCGCGCATCCTGCGCCGCCCGCTCGGTATCGCCATCGAATTACTGGCGGGCATTCCCAGCATCATTTACGGCATGTGGGGGCTGTTTGTGTTTGCACCGCTATTTGCCGATCATATCGAACCGTGGATTGATGAACATATCGGAGTCATGCCCGTTATCGGCCCATTCTTCTCCGGCCCACCGATGGGCATCGGCATGCTGGCTGCCGGCATCATCCTTGCCATCATGGTGATTCCATTTATCGCATCGGTGATGCGCGATGTGTTCGAAGTGGTGCCCACCCTGCTGAAGGAATCAGCCTATGGCCTGGGTGCAACCACTTGGGAAGTCATGTGGAAAGTTGTATTGCCTTACACCAGGATTGGCGTAGTTGGCGGCATCATGCTGGGGCTGGGGCGCGCGCTGGGCGAAACCATGGCGGTCACTTTTGTCATCGGCAACGCGCACGAACTGAGCAAATCCCTGTTGATGCCCGGCAACAGCATTGCCTCGGCGCTCGCCAACGAATTTACCGAGGCCTACGGGGAGCTGTATACCTCCGCGCTGATTGAACTCGGCTTGATTCTGTTCTTCATTACCTTTGTGGTACTGTCGCTGGCGCGCTATATGCTCTTCAAGCTCGGCAAGCGCGAAGGGCAGGCGTCATAATAATGCTGAGCCTATACACACGCCGTCGTATCATCAACGTAGCCGGTTTGATCATATCGGTGTTGGCCATGCTGTTTGGCCTGTTCTGGCTGTGCTGGATTCTATGGACGTTGCTGGAGAATGGATTGCCCGCGCTGACCCCGCTGGTGTTCTCGCAAATGACCCCGCCGCCGGGCAGCAACGGCGGCCTGCTCAATGCCATTGCCGGCAGCCTGATGATGACGCTGGCGGGCACACTGATCGGCACGCCGATCGGTATCCTGGCCGGCACCTACCTGGCTGAATTCGGCCAGCGCGGCTGGCTCGCCCCGATCACGCGCTTTATCAACGACGTGCTGCTTTCCGCACCATCCATCGTCATCGGGCTGTTCGTGTATGAAATCTACGTCGTCCATATCAGGCATTTTTCCGGCTGGGCGGGCGCGCTGGCACTGGCTATCATCGTCATTCCCATCGTGATTCGCACCACCGAAAACATGCTGCGCCTGGTTCCAACCACGCTGCGCGAAGCGGCGGCAGCACTCGGTGCACCGCAATGGAAAATCATCAACTTCGTTACGCTGCGCGCCGCGCGTGCCGGAATCATCACCGGCGTGATGCTGGCCATCGCACGTATCAGCGGCGAAACCGCGCCGTTGCTGTTCACCGCACTGAATAACCAGTTCTGGAGCCGCAATATGGATCAGCCGATGGCCAACTTGCCGGTAGTCATTTTCCAGTTCGCCATGAGCCCCTACGAAGACTGGCAGAAATTGGCGTGGGCCGGCGCGCTGCTGATTACCCTCAGCGTACTGACGCTCAACATTCTGGCGCGTGTGCTGTTCCGGCAAAAAGCCACCACTCATTAAACAGGGCCTGTATATGATTGCTGAAAACATTCCCAGTCCGAAAATAACCGTCAAAGATCTCAATTTCTATTACGGTAATTTCCGCGCACTCAAGGATATCAACCTGGATATTGCCGAAAAAATGGTAACCGCCTTCATCGGCCCTTCCGGTTGCGGAAAATCCACGCTGTTGCGCACCTTCAACCGCATGTATCAGATATATCCCAAACAGAAAGCTACCGGAAAAATTTTGCTGGACGGCACAAATATTCTCGACAAAAAGCAGGATCTGAACACCTTGCGCGCAAAAGTCGGCATGGTGTTCCAGAAGCCCACGCCGTTCCCGATGTCGATTTACGACAATATCGCGTTCGGCGTAAAACTGTACGAAAGCCTGAGCCGCCACGACATGGATGAGCGTATCGAATGGGCACTGAAAAAGGCTGCACTATGGGGCGAAGTGAAAGACAAGCTCAAGCAGAGTGGAACGGGACTTTCCGGCGGCCAGCAACAACGCCTGTGCATCGCGCGTGCCATCGCCGTTAAACCACAGATCCTGCTGCTGGATGAGCCAACCTCGGCACTTGATCCGATTTCCACCGCGCATATCGAAAAACTGATTGACGAGCTGAAAGAAGATTTCACCATCGTCATTGTCACGCACAACATGCAACAGGCCGCGCGCGTCTCCGATTACACCGCCTACATGTATCTCGGCGACCTGATCGAATTCGGCGACACCAGCACGGTATTCACCAATCCGAAGCGCAAGGAAACCGAGGATTACATTACGGGCCGCTTCGGCTGAAGCCTGAAAGCCAACAAAAAACCCCGGGTTCGTCCCGGAGTTTTTGTTTGGCTGAAGACGCTTTTAATAACGCCGCTCCGGCTGGCTTTCATAGCGCCGCTCCATCGGCTGGTCTTCGATGACGCTCACACCAACCTTGATGGTAGCGCCGGGTTGATAGGGTAAGGTTGTAGTAACATCACGCCCGTTGTAATTATAAGTTACGTTATAGCCCTTGATCACTTCACGGCTGGTTTGCACTTCGCGACAACGTTCGACCTGTTCGGTACGCGGCTGATCCGGATTGGCAACACGGTCACCGATTACTGCGCCGGCAATACCACCCACCGCAGTCGCGGCCTTGCTACCACTACCACCGCCAATCTGGCTGCCCAGTAGCGCACCGGCCACACCGCCCACCACCGCGCCAGTTGCCGAACGGTTACTGTCCGGATTGGCGACACGATCACCCGCTACTGCACCCGCCACCGCGCCGGCACCGGTAGCAACCGTACTGCCGCTACCGCCGCCAACCTGGCTGCCCAGCAAGCCACCCGCAACACCACCGACAACTGCACCACCGATGGAACGCTCCTTGGGCGTAACCTGCACGGTCTCGGTCCAGCATTCGCGCTTGGGCTCACTGATACGCTCATAGATGGGAGTGCTGGAGACCACCCGTGCGGTATCGGTAAAATCCGCCGCAAAGGCGTTGCCATACAGGGAAAACAAACTCAACACCAACAGACTTCTCTTCATTTTTCGCTCCTTTGTAAACCCTGCTAATCACGGGGCAGGATTATGACTCGGCATCCGCCGACATGTTCAAGAATAAATGTTTCAAAATGTTGTGATACGGCTGCTACGAGGCACTTGGCGCTGGCACGCCACCCTCACGCAGCCGGTTTGCGGTGGCGAACGAATTCGCGAATGGCGGGTAGTAGTGAAATGATGATGATAGCGACGATCATCAGGGTGAGGTTGTCCTTGATAATCGGGATATTACCGAAAAAGTACCCCGCCACAGTCAGACTACCGATCCAGATCAGCGCGCCCAGCGCGCTGAACAGCATGAACAGGCGATAATTCATCAGCCCGATGCCTGCCACGAACGGTGCAAAGGTGCGAACAATGGGCAGGAAACGCGCAAACAGAATGGTCTTGCCGCCGTGTTTTTCGTAAAAGATATGAGTCTTGTCGATGTGCTCGCGCTTGATGAGCCCGTTGCTGCGCCGCAGCAGGCGTACCCCGATAAGGCGCCCGATCCAGTAATTGGTGTTGTCGCCACTGAATGCGGCCAGCATCAGCAACGGCGCAAGCCATTCCAGTTGCAGCGCGCCCATTCCGCACAGCGCTCCGGCTACGAACAGCAGCGAATCGCCGGGCAGAAAAGGCGTCACCACCAAGCCGGTCTCGCAATAAATAATCAGGAACAGGATAGCGTATACCCACCCCCCATATTCCTGAGTAAGCGCCAGCAGATGGGTGTCCAGATGCAGGACGATATCGATAAAAGCAGCGAGCAAATCCACAGGGTTAGCGTGAAATACGCGCAGCGTTCGTTTGCCCCCTCGCCCGCTTGCGGGATAACCGGCGACTTGGCTGTAGTTTCTTGCAGCCTAGTCGAATGGCTAGTTGTTTCATCCAGAGGGTTGGGGTGAGTGAAACGGGCATGAAAAATTTCATGATCAGGGTAGCTCTTGCCATGCCCGTTAGGGCAGCACTTCTTCGGCTTCGGTTTTCTCCGGCTTGATGAAATCTTCGCGCGACACGCCAAACAGCATCAGCAGCGGACTGGCGACCAGCACCGAGGAATAAATACTGAACATGATGCCGATAGTCAGCGCCATGGCAAAATAATGCAGCGTCTCGCCGCCGAGGAACAGCATCGCACCGACCATGACCTGTGTCGAACCGTGTGTGATGATGGTGCGCGACATGGTACGGGTGATCGCGTTATCGATAATTTCCGCCGTCCCGGCCTTGCGCATGGTGCGGAAGTTTTCGCGGATCCGGTCAAATACCACCACCGATTCATTTACCGAGTAGCCCAACACCGCCAGTACTGCCGCCAATACCGACAGCGAAAATTCCCATTGAAAGAAGGCAAAAAAGCCAAGGATGATCACCACATCATGCAGATTGGCAATAATGGCGGACAGACCGAACTTCCATTCGAAGCGCAGCCACAGGTAGCCGACGATACCCATGCAGACCAGCAGCAAGGCCAGTGCGCCATTCTCCACTAGATCCTTGCCGACCTGCGGGCCGACAAACTCCACACGACGCATTTCCACACCGGGATCCTGTTTGCGCAGGCCGTCCATCACCTGTTCACTCAATTTCGCCCCTTCAAGATTCTGCTTGAGCGGCACCTGGATCAGCACATCATGGCTGGAACCGAAATTCTGTACCAGCACGTCCGGCAGGCCCGTCACAGCGAGCTGCTCACGCACTTTAACGAGATCGGCGGGCTGCGCGTAATGCACTTCCATCACCGTGCCGCCGGTAAAGTCCACGCCTAAATTCAGCCCCCTGGCGGCAAGGAAAAAAATCGCCAGCAGGAATGTCAGCAGCGAAATGGTGGTGGTATAGCGTCCATAGCTCATGAACGGAATATCGCGTTTGATTCTGAAAAATTCCATGTTTTTTATTCCTTAGCCAATGGCAACACTGGTCAATCTGGCCTTGCGCCCATAAATCAAATTCACCATTGCGCGCGACACCAACACCGCACTAAACATCGAAGTGAGAAGACCCAGGCACAACACCACGGCAAATCCCTTGATCGGCCCGGAGCCAAACATGAACAGGGCAACACCGGCAACCAGCGTGGTAATGTTGGAATCTAGAATAGTGCCGAATGCCCGGTCATATCCGGCATGAATCGCAGCCTGCGGTGTAACGCCATTACGCAACTCTTCGCGGATACGTTCATTGATCAGCACATTGGCGTCGACCGCCATGCCCAGCGTCAGCGCAATACCTGCCATACCCGGCAGCGTGAGCGTGGCCTGCAGCAAGGACAGTAATGCCACCAGCAGCAACAGATTTATCCCCAGTGCCAGCACGGAAATTGTGCCGAATATCAGATAGTAAACAATCATGAACAGCGCAACCATGATGAAGCCGATCTTGGTGGAATCAAAACCGCGTTGGATATTGTCCGCTCCAAGGCTGGGGCCGACGGTGCGCTCTTCAACAATTTCCATCGGCGCCGCCAGTGCACCGGCACGCAGTAACAGCGCCGTGTCCTGCGCTTCCATGGTATTCATCTGCCCGCTGATCTGCACACGTCCGCCACCGATTTCTTCGCGGATCACCGGTGCGGTAACGATTTCGCCCTTGCCTTTTTCAAACAGAACAATGGCCATACGCTTACCGACATTTTCGCGTGTCGCGTCCTTGAATCTGCGCGCACCGACACCGTCCAGGTTGATATGTACCGCCGGTTCATTGTTACGATTATCAAAGCCGGGTTGTGCATCGTTGATACGCTCGCCGGTAAGAATCACCTGCTTCTTCACCAGCAACAGATTACCGTCGCGATCTTTGAACATGTCAGTACCGAACGGTGCGGCCGCACCCTCAATGGCCTGATGCTCCTCATCCACCATGCGCACTTCCAGTGTCGCAGTACGCCCCAGAATATCCTTGGCACGTGCCGTGTCCTGCACGCCGGGCAATTGCACCACCACACGATCCATACCCTGCTGTTGAATCACCGGCTCGGCCACGCCCAGCTCGTTCACACGATTGCGCAAGGTCAACAAGTTTTGTTGCACGGCGGAATTCTGGATGCGTCGCTCCGCCTCCGGTTTAAGGACCGCACGCAATAAAAATTCACCGCCTTCATTCTTGCCGCTTAGCGCATAATCGCCAAAGCGCTGCTTGATTTCCTCTTCCCCCTTGCTGCGTGCCTCGGCATCACGAAACTTTATCAACAACACGCCACCATCGCGGCTGACACCGGAATAAACCACCTTTTGCTCGCGCAGCGTGCTGCGAATATCACCGACCGCAGCCTCTAATGCCTTGTTCAGTGCGGCATTCATGTCCACCTGCAACAGAAAATGTACCCCGCCGCGCAAATCCAGGCCGAGATACATCGGCATGGCGCCGAGTCCGGTCAACCATTGCGGCGAGCGTGACAGCAGATTGAGTGCGACCATATAGTCGTCGCCCAACTGGCCGGCCAGAATATCCTTGGCTTTCAACTGGCTGTCGGTGTCGGTAAAACGCGCCTTGACGCTGTTGCCGTCCAGAGCGACGACTTCCGGGTTAAGGCTGGCGGACTTCAGAATACTGCCCACGCGCTCCAGCAATGCGCTGTCCACTTTCAGGCTGGCACGCAACGGCGACACCTGCACGGCCGGTGATTCACCGTAAAAATTTGGCAAGGTATAAATCAGCCCGGCCAATAACACCGCCAGAATCAGCAAATATTTCCACAACGGATAACGGTTCATTGAAGCCTCTTGATCAACGTGCGCGGCAACTCCCGGCAATATGCCGATGCCGGAAATTATTTAATGGATTTAATGGTTCCCTTGGGCAGCACGCTTTGAACCGCAGATTTCTGTATCATCATCTCGATATTCTCGGCAAATTCCACGCCGACATATTCCTCATAAACCTTGCTTACGCGCCCCACCGCACCGCCTGTCGTAACGACTTCATCGCCACGTTGCAGTGCGCTAACCAAGGCTTTGTGCTCCTTGGCACGTTTGCCTTGCGGTCGCAGTATGAAAAAATAAAATACCGCCACCAGAACAAACAACGGCAGAAAATCCAGAATACTACCGCCTTGCACCGGCGGAACCGCCTCGGCATATGCATTGTTGATAAACATCATTCAATCTCCAAGTGTATAAAAGGGCAAATCAGGAAGGGCGCGCATTCTAACATAAAGCACGGAGTATCTTCACGCTTCCCCGCCGCGCATCTGCCGGAAACGTGACACAAAAATATCAAACTCATCCGCTTTGATGGCGACGCGGATTTCGTGCATCAAGTCCTGGTAATAATGTAAGTTGTGGATAGTGTTCAGGCGTGCACCGAGTATCTCACCGAGCCGGTGCAGATGGTGCAGGTAGGCGCGACTGAAGTTGCGGCAGGTGTAGCACAGACAATCCACATCGAGCGGGCGGGTATCCAGACGGTATTGCGCGTTCTTGATGCGGACATCACCATGCCGGGTGAATAGATGGCCGTTGCGCGCGTTGCGCGTCGGCATTACGCAATCGAACATGTCGATGCCCTGTGTGACCGCCGCCACAATGTCTTCCGGTGTGCCCACGCCCATCAGGTAACGCGGCTTGTCTTGCGGTAGTTGCGGGGCAGTATGCGCGAGGATGCGCAGCATATCTTGCTTGGGCTCACCGACCGACAGCCCCCCGATGGCGAAGCCGTCAAAGCCAATGTTTACCAGTTCGCGCAATGATTCGTCGCGCAGATTTTCATACATGCCGCCCTGCACGATACCGAACAATGCGTTGGGGTTATCGCCGTGTGCTGCTTTGGAACGCGCCGCCCAGCGCAAACTGAGGCGCATCGAGTCAGCCGCCTCGCGCTCAGTCGCCGGATACGGTGTGCATTCATCAAAGATCATCACAATGTCGGAATTCAGCACGCGCTGAATGCGCATTGACTCTTCCGGCGTGAGAAACAGTTTGTCGCCGTTCACCGGCGACTGGAACTTCACGCCCTCCTCGGTGATCTTGCGCAGCGCGCCGAGACTGAACACCTGAAACCCGCCGGAATCGGTGAGAATCGGTCCGTCCCAGCCCATGAAGCGGTGCAGTCCGCCATGCGCCGCAATCACCTCCAGTCCGGGGCGCAACCATAGATGAAAGGTATTACCCAGCACGATATGCGCATCAATCTCGTGCAACTCGGCAGGAGACATCGCCTTCACCGTGCCATAGGTTCCGACCGGCATGAATGCGGGGGTTTCGACGCTGCCGTGGGCAAGCTGCAAAGTGCCGCGACGTGCAAGGCCGTCGGTGGCATGTAAACAAAAATCCATTAATAAGCCTTAATTACTTCTGCGTCTTCACGATGCTCATCGCTGCCGCCACCATAGATCCCATGTCCGCCATGTTGCCAGGCAGGATCAGGGTGTTGCCTTGCTTGGCAACGCCAGCGAATGCTTCTACATATTTTTCCGCAACCTTGAGGTTGACGGCATCCATACCACCGGGGGATTGAATCGCTTGGGCAACTTGCTGGATGGCTTGGGCAGTGGCTGAAGCCACGGCGATGATGGCAGCGGCTTCGCCTTGGGCGGTGTTGATCGCCGCCTGTTTTTCGCCTTCTGAACGCTGGATGAAGGCTTCACGCTCGCCGGTGGCGATGTTGATCTGCTCTTGTTTGCGCCCTTCGGAAGCGGCGATCAACGCGCGTTTTTCGCGCTCGGCGGTGATCTGCGCCTGCATGGCGTGGAGAATTTCCTTGGGTGGCGTCAAGTCCTTGATCTCGTAGCGCAGCACCTTTACGCCCCAACTGGTGGCCGCCTCATCCAGCGCAGCGACGACGGTGCTGTTGATGTGGTCGCGTTCCTCGAAGGTTTTGTCCAGCTCCATCTTGCCGATTGCCGAACGCAGCGTGGTCTGGGCAAGCTGGGTGATCGCCATGATGTAATTACTGGTGCCGTAGGAAGCCAGCCTGGGATCGGTCACCTGAAAATACAGAATGCCATCCACCTGCAACTGGGTATTATCCTTGGTGATACAGACCTGGCTGGGCACATCCAGCGGCACTTCTTTGAGCATGTGCTTGTAAGCGACCCGATCGATGAAGGGGATGACGATATTCAGCCCCGGCGACAAGGCGGCATGAAAGCGTCCCAGACGCTCGACCACCCAGGAGTTTTGCTGCGGCACAACCTTGAGCGCATTGATGATAAAAACGATGGCTGCGACCAGGATAAATAGTGCGATTTCCATATTACCTCCTTGATTATTGTGGCTTGTGTTGCGTCAGAACCAATTTTGAGCCGTGGATATCCTTGATGTAGAGTGCCCCTTCGCGCGGCATGTCGGCAGATTCCGGCTCGGCATCCCATTCCGCCCCGCGGTAATACACCCGTGCCGACCCATCCTCACGCCAGGTGACAAGCTGCACCGGTTGGCCGGTATCTAGGCTTTGGCTGGCCGCATCAATTGGATGGATGCTTTTCATGCGGCGCAGGATGACGATACCGATAATACCCGCCAACGCTGTGAAGGTAATTTGTATTGGCAGGCTGGTTCCCAGCAGTGCTGCAACCCCGCCGATTGCCACAGCGATGGCCAGCATCAGCATATAAAACGTACCGGTCGCCATCTCCAGCGCCAGCAGACCGAAAGCCAACACGAACCAGTAAATATAGGGTGTCATTCTGCCTCCTTGATTCCTATCCCAATCGGAGCGCGCAATCCTAACAGATTCACCGTTCAATCAGCATCGCATCGCCATAACTAAAAAACCGGTACTCCTTCTCCACCGCATGGCGGTATGCCACCAGCATCTGCTCCATCCCCCCGAACGCACACACCAGCATCAGCAGCGTGGACTTCGGCAAATGAAAATTGGTCAGCAGCATATCCACCACCTTGAAACGATAGCCCGGCGTGATGAAGATGCGTGTCTCACCCGAACCGGCCTTCATATCCCCTTCCGCCGCCGCACTCTCCAGTGCGCGCAAGCTGGTCGTCCCCACCGCGATTACCCGCCCGCCGGCACTACGCGCCAGGGCTATCGCCTCCACGGTGGGCTGCGAAATTTCATAACATTCACTGTGCATCACATGCTCGTGGATATGCTCGGCGCGCACCGGCTGAAACGTCCCGGCGCCGACATGCAATGTGACATGGACGACCCGCACCCCTTTGTTGCGCAAGGCTTGCAGCATGGCCTCGTCGAAATGCAGCCCCGCCGTGGGGGCCGCCACCGCGCCCGACGTACGCGCGAACACGGTCTGGTAGCGCTGCTCGTCCTCTGCATCCGCCGCATGGGTGATGTAGGGAGGCAGCGGCAACTGGCCGTAGCGTTCCAGCAAATCCAGCACCGGCTCGTCGCCGACAAAGCGCAGGTGAAAGAATTCACCTGTGCGTCCCAGCACTTCAACCTCCAACACTTCAGCCAATATCAGCCTGCTGCCTGCCTTGGGCGACTTGCTGGCACGTACCTGCGCCAGCACCTCATGCCCGTTCAGCACGCGCTCGGCCAGCACCTCCACCCTGCCCCCGCTGTCCTTGCTGCCGAACAGGCGCGCCTTGATGACGCGCGTATCGTTCAGCACCAGCACGTCATTCGGCCTGACCAGCCGCAACAGGTCGGCAAAACGGCAATCTTCCAGCACGCCGTCATGCGCGTACAGCAAACGACTGGCACCGCGCTGCGGCGGCGGATGCTGCGCAATTAGCGGCTCCGGCAGTACAAAATCAAATTCATCGGTACGCATGTATAGCAATGCAGAGCTTGGTAAGGCCGCGATTGTAGTTGATGGGGCATGCCGTTTCATGGATAATTCGCGCCTCTTTCGCCGGGGTGATGGAACTGGTAGACGTGCCGGACTCAAAATCCGGTGCCGCAAGGCGTGGGGGTTCGAGTCCCCCCCCCGGCACCATCCGTAAAAAAGGCAGGATTTCCTGCCTTTTTTCTTTCTGACATTTTTATTTCGGGGATCGATTCATGATCTGGAAACCGAACGTCACCGTTGCCGCCGTCATCGAACGTGATGGACAATTTTTGCTGGTTGAAGAACATACCTCACAGGGTGTGCGTTTCAACCAGCCTGCCGGACACCTGGAGGCCAACGAATCTTTGCCCGAGGCTGCCGCACGCGAAGTGCTGGAAGAGTCGGCCTACTCCTTCACGCCGCAATATCTGCTCGGCATCTACCGCTGGCATGCGCCGGAATCCGACACCACTTACCTGCGTTTCGCTTTCACCGGCGCGCTCACCGGCCACGACCCGCAACGCAAACTCGATAGCGGCATCATCCGGGCCGTGTGGCTGACACCGGATGAAATTCGCGCTATGCAGGCACGGCATCGCAGCCCGCTGGTGCTGCGCTGCATCGAAGATTACCTCGCGGGCAAGCGTTACCCGCTCGATCTGCTGGTGCACTATGCGTAAGAAAATAGTCGTCGGCATGTCCGGCGGAGTGGACTCTTCCGTCGCGGCGTTGTTGCTCAAGCAGCAAGGCTATGAAGTGACCGGCCTGTTCATGAAAAATTGGGAAGACGACGACAGCGATGAATACTGCTCGTCGCGCGAAGATCTGCTGGATGCAGTGTCGGTGGCCGACACCATCGGCATCCCCATCGAAGCGGTGAATTTTGCCGCAGAATACAAGGAACGCGTGTTCAGCTATTTCCTGCGCGAATATCAGGCCGGGCGCACGCCCAACCCGGATATCCTGTGCAACTCCGAAATCAAGTTCAAGGCATTTCTCGAGCATGCTATCCAGCTCGGTGCAGACTGCATCGCCACCGGGCACTATGCGCAGGTACGCGAGGTGGGTGGATTATTCCAGCTACTCAAGGCGGCTGACGGCAGCAAGGATCAGAGCTACTTCCTGCATCGCCTGAACCAGAAACAGTTAAGCCATGCGATGTTTCCGCTCGGCAAATTATTGAAATCAGAAGTGCGCGCGATTGCCGGGCAACACGGCCTGTCGAACCACGCCAAGAAGGACAGCACCGGCATCTGCTTCATCGGCGAGCGCCCGTTCCGCGAATTTCTCAACCGCTACCTGCCCACTTCGCAGGGAAATATGGTGACGCCCGAAGATAAAATAGTCGGGCAACATATCGGACTGTCGTTCTACACCATCGGTCAGCGCCAGGGGCTGGGCATCGGCGGCGACAAGGATTCCAGCGGCGAGCCATGGTTCGTGGCGGGCAAGGACATGGCAAACAACCGTCTGCTCGTGGTGCAGGGGCACGACCATCCGGCGCTGCTGAACAAACGGTTGAGCGCGCTGGACAGCCACTGGATCAGCGGCACTGCGCCGCTGCTCAACCATCCCTACGCCGCCAAGACGCGTTACCGGCAGGCCGATGCGTCGTGCCGCATCACTACTCTGGATGGCGACCGTTGCACGTTTGAGTTCGACCAGCCGCAATGGGCGGTCACGCCGGGGCAGTCGGTCGTTGTTTATGACGGCGAAGTCTGCCTGGGCGGCGCAATCATCGAACAAGGACTGAACTGATTCACACAGAATTTAGCCTTTGGCCGTAGAGCGGGTGTAACCCAGACCTACAGGACAATTCTGGTTCATGCCGCCATGTATAGAAAACCAATCGCCCGAAGCAACTCAAAGACAAATTTACTGTTGCAGGTACGAGAGGAGCACCATGAAATTTCCGGCGTTGCTGGCATTGGCTCTAGTAGCCCATAATCCGGGCTTGTCGTTTGCATGAACGTTGCCAACTCTTGCTTGAACAACACATGACCTCAAAACATTCATCAACCAGCCGCTTGTTAAGTACCGGCCTCTTCGACGGCCTGAATTCCTTTGACGCCCTCGAAGCCAGAATCTCCGCCTTGCCCGGCAACAAGGAGCGCGGCGATGCCTTCGAGATATTCGCCGAAGCCTACTTCGCCACCCAGAAAATCGCCCAGGCAAAAGAGGTATGGCCGTTTGAGGCTCTGCCGCTCGACCAGCGCAAAATCCTTGCGCTCGATACGGGCAGGGACATGGGCGTGGACGGTACTTATCTGACCAACGATGGCGAGTTGTGGGCTTATCAGGTCAAGTTTCGCAGCCGCAGGCCGGCACTGACATGGGATGAGCTTTCCACTTTCATGGGTTTGACCGATCAGGTCAGCCAGCGCGTTCTGTTTACCAACTGCGAGGCGCTACCCAACCTCATGCAGGATCGCAGTGGTTTTGTCGCCATCCGGGGCAGCGACCTCGACCGTCTTAAGGCTGAAGATTTCGAGGCTATGCGGCTGTGGCTGCGTAGCGGCCAAGTCAAGTTGCCGCGCAAAACACCGAAACCCCATCAGCAGGAAGCATTGTCAGCCATTGCGAACGGCTTGGCGGAGAACGACCGCGCCACCGTCGTCATGGCCTGCGGCACCGGCAAATCGCTGGTATCGCTGTGGGCAGCCGAGCAACAGGACTGCAAAAAGCTGCTGGTGCTGGTGCCATCGCTGGCCTTGGTGCGGCAGTTGTTGCACGAGTGGTTGCGCGAAACGTCCTGGGAAAAATTCACCTTCATGTGCGTCTGCTCCGACCCCACCGTCGCCAAGGGCGCGGATGATCTGGTCGTGCATCAGGCCGATCTCGATTTTCCGGTAACGACCGAAAGCGCAGTCGTCAGCCGCTTCCTCAACAAGCCGTTCGATGGTGTGAAGATTGTATTCTCCACCTATCAATCCGCACAGGTCGTCGCCGAGGGATTGCCGCTCGATGCAGATGGTAAGAAGCTGCCTTTTGATCTGGGCATTTTTGACGAAGCCCACAAAACTGCCAGCCGGGAGGGCACGAGATTCAGCTTTGCCCTGGAAGATGCCAATCTACCGATATGCAAACGGCTATTTTGCACGGCCACACCACGCCATTACGACATCCGCAAGAAGGACAAGGAAGGCGACAACAGACTGGTGTATTCAATGGACAAGCCGGAAATTTATGGCCCGGTTGTCCATACTCTTTCCTTCGCCGAAGCCGCAAGGCGCGGCATCATTTGCGATTACAAAGTCGTGATCTCGGTCATCACCTCGGCAATGGTGGACGAGCATCTGCTCAAGCACGGCGAAGTCATTGTCGCGGGCGACACCGTCAAGGCCAAACAGGTCGCCTTGCAGATCGCCCTGCAACAGGCCGTCGAGAAATACGGCGTAAGCCGCATCTTCACCTTCCACGGCTCGGTTGCTGCCGCCCGTTCATTTACCTCCGACGATGGCGCGGGCATCCGCCATCACCTGCCCGATTTCACCACCCTGCATGTCAGTGGCGAGATGACCACCTCGCGCCGCGAAGACCAGATGAAATTCTTCCGCCAGGCGGATAAGGCCGTGATGTCAAATGCGCGCTGCCTGACCGAAGGCGTGGACGTGCCCGCCGTGGACATGGTGGCGTTCATCTCCCCGCGCAAAAGCAAAGTGGACATCGTGCAGGCCACCGGTCGCGCCATGCGCAAATCGCCCGGCAAGGAATTCGGCTACGTCATGGTGCCGCTGTTTGTTGACCAGGTAGCTAACGAGCCGATTGAAGAAGCCTTGAAGCGCACCGGCTTCGACGACGTGTGGGATTTGCTGGGCGCCATGAAGGAGCAGGATGATGTGCTCACCGACATCATCCGCGAGATGCGCGAGGACAAAGGCAGAACGGGTGGTTACGACGAAAGCCGGTTCAGCGAACGTGCCGAAGTGCTGGGACCGAGTGTGTCGCTGGAAACGATACGGGAGTCGATTACGGCGGAGTGCTTGGAAAGTCTCGGGGTTAGCTGGGATGAACGGTTTGGAGAGTTGCTGGCGTTTGCTCAATGCGAGGGGCATTGCAGAGTCCCTACAAATAATCGAACGGGCGATGGCTACCGTTTGGGTTTGTGGGTATCAAATCAACGAGCAACCAAGGATAGGTTGACCACCGAGCGGAAGGGTCGGCTTGAATCGGTGCCAGGTTGGGTGTGGGATGCCTTTGCCGATAAGTGGGAGGTGGGTTTCCGCTACCTCACGGAATTCGCAGATCGGAAAGGTCATTGCCGAGTCCCTCAGAATTATCAAACGAGCGATGGATTCTGTTTGGGTTCGTGGGTGGCAACGCAACGAATCGCTAAGGATGCTTTATCCGCCGAGCGTAAGGAACTGCTTGAATCGGTGCCAGGTTGGGTGTGGGATGCCAGAGCTGAACAGTGGGAGACAGGGTTCCGCTATCTCACGGAATTCGTAGATCGGGAAGACCATTGCCGAGTCCCTAAAAATCATCGAACGAGCGATGGATTCCGTTTAGGTTCGTGGGTGATGACGCAACGAGTCGCTAAGGATGCTTTATTCGCCGAGCGTAAGGAACTGCTTGAATCGGTGCCAGGTTGGGTGTGGGATGCCAGTGCTGAACAGTGGGAGACAGGATTCCACCATCTCACGGAATTCGCAGATCGGGAAGGTCATTGCCGAGTCCCTGCAAATCATCGAACGAGCGATGGATTCCGTTTGGGTTCGTGGGTGTCACATCAACGAAGGGGCAGTGATGGCTTACCTGTCGAACGGAAGGAACGGATTGAAGCGGTATCTGGCTGGGTTTGGGATGCCTTTGCCGATCAGTGGGAGGTGGGTTTCCGCTATCTCACGGAATTCGCAGATCGGGAAGGTCATTGCCGAGTCCCTGCAAATCATCGAACGAGCGATGGATTCCGTTTGGGTTCGTGGGTGTCACATCAACGAAGGGGCAGTGATGGCTTACCTGTCGAACGGAAGGAACGGATTAAAGCGGTATCTGGCTGGGTTTGGGATATCCTTGACGACCAGTGGGAGGTGGGTTTTCGCTACCTCATGGAATTCGCAAATCGCGAAGGTCATTGCCGAGCCCCTCAAAATTATCAAACGAGCGATGGATTCCGTTTGGGTTCGTGGGTGTCACATCAACGAGCGACCAAGGATAGGTTGACCACCGAGCGGAAGGGTCGGCTTGAATCGGTGCCAGGCTGGGTGTGGCATACACTTGCCGACAAGTGGGAGAAAGGATTTAGCTATCTCAAGGAATTCGCAGATCGCGAGGGACATTGTCGAGTCCAACGTCACTATCAGGCGAGTGATGGGTATCGCTTGGGCTCATGGGTGAATAATCAACGAGCAACCAAAGATAGGTTGGCCGCCGAGCGTAAAAAGCTGCTTGAGTTGTTGCCGGGCTGGATTTGGCGAATCAATGCGCAGTAAAACGAATACAGATAAATCTCTTAACAATCCCTTCATCATGCATGACTGGATCGAGTGAATATTTTTTCAGTGACACGATATGAATAATTTATTTAAACAATTTGAATCGAAATTTGATGAGCTTAAAGAACTTGAGCAAGATGAGCTTCCGCGAAGTTTGCGGTTATTCAATATTCGATTTCGGTTAGCCATTGACATTGATATTAGCTTCAAAGGGAAAATGTCGCTTACAAAATCGAAAGAAGTTCGTGATACCTATATTTTAGTTATCCAATTGATGGAAATTTGGAATGCTTATGAAGCGTTTATGCATTTTGCAGTAGAAGTTGGCACGCATGTTGCAAAGAAGGCAAGTAAGTCGAAAATATATTCACAAGCATTTTTGACGACGGTTGGCTCTATGCCCGTTTTTTTCGATACGCTCAGTTGGCTAAAATCGGAATTCGCCAAGAAAAATACTTTCGAACGTGATTTCGAACTTTATGTTCGTCGTATTGAAGAAGATGCACATCTATCTGGGCCGCTAAAAGATGATGCATTGAGTGTGTTAGCTTATTTAAAAGGTGAGAAAACTATTTCAGGAATAGAATTAATTTCGTTGATATATGCCGAGCGAAATATGTATTACCACAATGGCGAGACAGCCAAGATGGGGATGACCTATCAGAATAGAAAGCTCTTGATTGGAAAATACCGAGATACCTTGGTTTTGCATATGCTAAAGCTTGCAATCTTCGTCATTGATGAACAGATAAGCAATTGCAAATAGGTAGTAGGAATGTTGTTGTCAACCAAACCAAGACCAACCTATACCGATATGAAAACAACCACCGACCTTGAACCTGCCACCGAACGAGCCGCCCACGCCTTTTTTGCCAATGCGGCACGCTACGATTTTGCGGGCGCAATCCTGTTTGGCAGCCGGGCGCACCATACCAACCCGCCTGATAGCGATACCAACATAACGTAATTCATGGATCGCACCGAACGCTTCTATAAGATCGACCAGATGCTGCATGACCGCAGCGTTGTGCCGCTTGGGGATTTTCTGGAGGAACTCGGCACCTCGCTTGCGACGTTCAAGCGCGATCTGGAATACATGCGCGAGCGCCTCTATGCGCCGATTGTGTGGGATCGGGAGGTTGGCGCCTACCGTTTCGATCAGCCCGACAGGCATGCGCCATCTTATGCACTGCCGGGCCTGTGGTTCAACGCCAGTGAAGTGCATGCGCTTCTTTCCATGCAGCATCTGCTGTCCAATCTCGACGCGGGAATGCTGGCCTCCCAGATCAAGCCGTTGCAGGCTCGTCTGAAAGCCTTGCTCGGCAGCACCGACCATACGGCGGAAGAGGTGGAGAAGCGCCTGCGTATCGTGCAGGCTGCCAAACGCACCGTATCTTCCAAATTCTTCGAGACCATCGCCTCCGCCACTCTTGGCCGGAAACAGATCAAGCTGCGCCATTACAGCCGCCAGACCGGCGGAGACAGCGAACGCCTTGTTTCCCCGCAACTGCTGACCTATTACCGCGACAACTGGTATCTGGATGCGTGGTGCCACTTGCGCAACGACATCCGCCGCTTCGCTATCGATGCCATCCTCCATGCCGAACTGACCGGGGAGAAAGCCCAAGACGTGCCAAAAAGCCAGCTCAAGGAAGTGCTGGAAAGTGGCTACGGAATTTTCTCGGGCAGCAAGGTAAAGTGGGCAAGTCTCAGATTTACTCCCGAGCGTGCCAGATGGGTTGCCACCGAGCAATGGCACTCCCAGCAAAAGGGCAGCATCGAGCCGGACGGAAGCTACCTGCTGGAAATCCCCTACACGGACGACCGGGAGCTGCTGATGGACATCCTCAAGTATGGCGGCGATGTCGAGGTTATCGCACCGCTCGATTTGCGGCAGCGGGTGCAGGCCGAAATCAGCAGGATGGGGCAAAAATATTTGCCATAAAGCCGCCCGGGCTCACTTGGTGAGCTACCGACCCGGTAGAGTGGCATCCATATCAATACACAGCAGAGAAGTTCATCATGGCGTCAATTGCAACGGTAACGAACATCGCTGAACTGTATGTATTGTTCAGTCTGACCACCGCCATAACCGGCCTCATTCAGATATTCATCCCGGTTCTCCGAAAGATAAAAGCCAAACAGGCCGATAACCTGGTGGTCAAGTCTCCGTTCACTTCAAACCTGTTGTTTGTGGTTCTCGGGTTCATAACCTCGCCGCTGTTGTTTGTGGTGCTGATGATTCCTCCGGTCACCAATAGATTTACTGATGCGTTGTACGATAACCTGATTTCCTAGATTGATATGCTCGAACGATTCCTGGAGGCAGCTAATCAACTGTTCGCCAGGTTCTGGTTGATTGTGTTGGTGCTGCTGCCTTTTGTATTGCTTTATGGGTTTATCAAAAAACTGTTTTTCGAGTGATGGAAAAGACAGGACATTTTTAACACAGGGACGGATACACCATGACTGCGCAGATACCGGAAATCCTTATCTATAAAAACAAGAAGCGCGCAATGTGCAGCGAGCCGTTGAAGATGTATTTCGAGTTATCCGGCAAAAAAATTAAATCGAAATATGTCTGCTCCGCACTGGATAGAGGATACGTCGGCACTTGGGAGATTATTTCGGATCGTCTGTACCTTACCAAGCTTCAAATTGGCATGAAAAAGAAGAGCGACAATGTGCTCGAAACATATTTTCCAGATTGCGCAAGACAGGTTTTTGCGCAATGGTTTACCGGAAAAGCCCGCGTTCATAAAGGCAAGATGCTCAAGTACGTTCATGCAGGGTATGCCAGCGTTTATGAGAAAGACCTATTTTTATATTTTGAAAATGGCATCCTTACTAAATCCGAAGTTGTTAAGAATGAGAAGCCAGATGCTATAAGGAAAATGGTAAATTCTAACCGTCTGTTTGAAGTAATTAACCGAGGGAAATAATGACTGAAAACAACTTCGATGAAAAAAGTGCAACTAAGCTATGCAGAAGCAAAGAAACATCTGCTGAAGAGCTGAAAGTGCTGGCCGGTCACTCTGTCAAAGTGGATAGGCTGATTGCCAACCACCCTAATGCCGATGACACAGTGCTCAGCGGATTATCTGGTAGCCTCGACTTCAAGACCTTCGAGATTCTTTTGCGTAACCCCAAGACCCCATTTGAAACAATCATGGCAATTGCTTCATCCTTAATATCGGGGAATACACTCAATAAGGATCATGAGCGGAAAGAGGCTTCGATATTGGCAGAGCTTGATAGGGTGCTACGCAAGTATCAATATACTTCTTACGGGAACAAGATTACCGTAGACAGTCCAGACGTACTGCCCCCAGGTATCCAAAGAACATACCGTTTGCCGCCCTATATCACCACATCGGATATCTGCAAGCTTCTTCAGGACTTCTTCAAGAATCCAGATCATGAGCAAGCGACTATCCGGTTAGCTAAAAACAAGAAAACCCCTGCGGGCACTCTGGGGCTTCTTTGTGGGCACTACATATCTGTTGATCGCCTTATCGCCAAACACCCCAATGCAGATGAAAATATACTCGAGCAGTTGGCTGGAAATAAAAGCAAATCTATACGCCGAAACGTATTTCTTAACCCAAACACTGATATAGCTACGAGGGCCAGATTGGTACCGGAGTTTAGTCAGGATTTTTTACTTATCCCAAAGATTGACTCCATATTTGGTGAAACACCATATTCTGTTTATGGCATTGGCCAAAAATTTCTGTCGAAAATTCTAAGAGACACATTATGTCCAGCTTCGTTGTTGAATTGGGCATGTGATTATGGTGGTTCATTTGAGCAATTGTCGGTTTGGCTTAATCCGGCAACGCCCCTAGAGATACTCACAAGATTGTTGGATACGGGTTACGCACAGGAAGCGAATGTCTTGTTGGCACACCCAGAGAAAATGCTCGAATTTACGAAAGATCTTGGGTACGTCGGTTCTACTCCAGATAATTACAACACAAAAGAGTATGGTCGATTTCTTTTAACCCAGGATGAAACAATACATATCGTAAGACGCAATAGATGGGTTGAAGAGTTGAGCGAAAAGTTTAATGGCTTGTGGAACAAGCTGGTGCCGAAATCTGGCCCGGCAAAGACCTTGCAGGGTGAAGTGTTGCGCGAAATAAGTAATTTAGAGGGAGCATACGACCATATGGGCTTTTCGAATGGAGAGCAGTTCTATTATCCTCTCCGCTTCATCGCGACACATCTGGCTGATAAAACCACATTTAGCACAAATACGGTTAACGTCATTCTTTCCGATATCAGAGCGATGAACACATCCGCATATAAATTTGTGTATGAGCTGTCTGTCGTGGACGATAAACCGGAGTATCAGAAAAGCATTCTTTTAAATTCGGTTTGCGACATGGAGCAGGTTTTTGAACGTCTGCGCGCAGTCAGTGCTGTTTGGTGTGAACGTCACCCAGAGCCAATCGCCCTCGATTCACTGTAGGGTTCATAAACAATAACAACCCTGATTCGCGTAAAATGCGCACTTCCCGATCCAAGGCGCCGTCATGACCACACTCACCCAACTCACCGCCCTTTCCCCGCTGGATGGACGTTATCACGGCAAGGTGGATGCGCTGCGCGGCTATTTCAGCGAATTCGGCCTGATCCGTTTTCGCGTGCTGATTGAGATCGAATGGCTCAAGGCGCTCGCCGCGCAGCCGGACATTCCCGAAATTGCGCCGTTTTCCGCCGCGACCCTCGCGCAACTTGATGCACTCAACACAAACTTTTGTGAGGAGGATGCGACTGCGATCAAGGACATCGAGAAGCGCACCAACCACGACGTGAAGGCAGTGGAATACTGGCTGCGCGACAAACTGGCCAGCAATGCAGAAACCGCTAAAACGCTGGAATTCATCCATTTCGCCTGCACCTCGGAAGACATCAACAACCTCAGCCACGCGTTGATGCTCAAGGGCGCTCGCACAGAAGTCATGCTGCCCGCGCTGCAAGGAATCACCACACGATTGAAAGACTTGTCGCACCAGCTTGCCGAGTTGCCGATGCTGTGCCGCACCCACGGCCAGACCGCCACGCCGAGCACGCTGGGCAAGGAGATGGCGAATGTGGTGTACCGCCTGCAACGCGCCGAACAGCGCTTGGCTGCGACAGAAATTCTCGGCAAGATTAACGGCGCGGTGGGCAACTACAACGCGCATCTGGCCGCCTACCCGGAGGTGGATTGGGAAGCGCTTGCCAGGAAATTTGTCGAAGCGCGCGGCATCACCTTCAACCCCTACACCATCCAGATTGAACCGCACGATTACATGGCTGAACTGTTCGATGCCTACGCGCGCATCAACACCATTCTGATCGACCTGAACCGCGACATCTGGGGCTACATCTCGCTCGGCTATTTCAAGCAGAAAGTAGTGGCGGGCGAGGTCGGTTCCTCGACCATGCCGCACAAGGTCAACCCGATCGACTTTGAAAATTCGGAAGGCAATCTCGGCTTGGCCAATGCACTGCTGAAACATTTGTCGGAAAAATTGCCGATTTCGCGCTGGCAGCGCGACCTCACCGATTCCACCGTGCTGCGCAACATGGGCGTGGCACTCGGCTATACGCTGCTTGGCTACGAATCCTGCCTGAAGGGCCTGAATAAACTGGAAGCCAGCCCGCAACGGGTGACAGAAGATCTGAACGCAAGCTGGGAAGTGCTGGCGGAGCCGATCCAGACCGTGATGCGCCGCTACGGTATCGAAAATGCCTACGACAAGCTGAAAGAGCTGACGCGTGGACAGAGCGGCATCAACCGCGCTTCGCTGCAGGCCTTCATCACCACACTGGAAATTCCGGAAGTGGAAAAACAGCGCCTGCTGCAACTCAGCCCGGACACTTATACCGGTAAGGCGGCGGAACTGGCAAAACGCATCTGATTCCGGCACGCCTGCCGAACCAGAGTCAGTAGTGGGCAAATGCCCATCGCTGGCAAAGCGTATTTCAAAAAAGCCATATTCTTATCAAGAAATACACAGTATCCTAGCGCCCGAAGCAGGTTATGGATGCCTTGAACATGATGTATGGATGTCAGGACAGTTGGTTGATTTATCTTTAGGGAGGGTAGTCATGTCAGGTGGTTTAGTGTTTGCATTGTTATGTGCGGTCGCGGCACTGTTGTATGGTGCGTTTTCTATCAAATGGATTCTGGGTCTGCCGACCGGCAATGATCGCATGCGGGAAATTTCCGCCGCTGTGCAGGAAGGGGCATCCGCCTACCTCAATCGGCAATACACCACCATTGGTGTGGTCGGTGGAGTTTTGCTGGTTGTCATCTTTATCGCACTGGGCTGGCAAACTGCCATCGGCTTCGCGCTGGGTGCGGTGCTGTCGGGCGTTACCGGCTACATCGGCATGAACGTGTCGGTGCGCGCCAACGTGCGCACCGCGCAAGCCGCCAGCGAAGGGCTGAATGCCGCGCTGAACGTCGCCTTCAAGGGCGGCGCGATTACCGGTCTGCTGGTGGTCGGTCTGGGTTTGCTCGGCGTGGCCGGTTACTATGCGTTCCTGACCATTGTGATGGGTTCCAGCGCCAGCGATGCCACTCACTCCCTGGTGGGACTGGCCTTCGGTAGTTCGCTGATCTCCATCTTCGCCCGTCTTGGCGGCGGCATCTTTACCAAGGGCGCGGACGTCGGCGCCGACCTGGTGGGCAAAGTCGAGGCCGGTATTCCCGAGGATGATCCGCGCAACCCGGCGGTGATCGCCGACAACGTCGGCGACAACGTCGGCGACTGCGCCGGCATGGCGGCCGACCTGTTTGAAACCTACGCGGTAACCATCATCGCCACCATGGTGCTGGGCGGCCTGATGATTACCGGCTCGCCCGAGGCGGTGATTTATCCGCTGGTGCTCGGCGGTGTTTCGATCATCGCTTCGATCATCGGCACTTTCTTCGTCAATACCCGCGAAGGCGGCAAGATCATGAACGCGCTGTATCGCGGCCTGATCGTATCCGGCGCGCTGGCAGTAGTCGCGTTCTACCCGGTGACCACCTGGATTCTCGGCGAAGGCGTGATGATCGATGGCCAACTGGTGACGTCAATGAACCTGTATCTGGCCTCGCTGATCGGTCTGGCTCTGACTGCGGCGATGGTGTGGATTACCGAGTACTACACCGCCACCGAATTCAGCCCGGTGCGCCATATTGCCGAGGCTTCCACCACCGGCCACGGCACCAACGTGATCGCCGGCTTGGGTGTATCGATGAAATCCACCGCTGCACCGGTGCTGGCCGTGTGCGCTGCCATCTGGGGTGCCTATGAACTGGGCGGATTGTATGGCATCGCCATCGCCGCGACCTCGATGTTGTCGATGGCCGGCATCATCGTGGCGCTCGACGCTTACGGCCCAATCACCGACAACGCCGGCGGCATTGCCGAAATGGCCGGCCTGCCGGATAGTATCCGCAACATCACCGATCCGCTTGACGCGGTGGGCAACACCACCAAGGCAGTAACCAAGGGCTATGCCATCGGCTCCGCCGGTCTGGCCGCGCTGGTGCTGTTCGCCGACTACACCCATGCACTGTCCGCGCATGGCAACGCAGCACTGACTTTTGACCTGTCCAACCACATGGTCATCATCGGCCTGTTCATCGGCGGCATGGTGCCCTACCTGTTCGCCGCGATGGGCATGGAAGCGGTTGGTCGCGCCGCCGGTTCGGTGGTGGTCGAAGTGCGCCGCCAGTTCAAGGAAATTCCCGGCATCATGGAAGGCACCGGCAAGCCGGAATACGGCACCTGCGTGGACATGCTGACCAAGGCTGCAATCAAGGAAATGATCGTCCCGTCGCTGCTGCCGGTCGCGGTCCCGGTGATCGTCGGTCTGACCCTCGGCGCGCAGGCATTGGGCGGCGTGCTGGTCGGCACCATCATCACCGGCATCTTCGTGGCGATCTCGATGACCACCGGTGGCGGCGCATGGGATAACGCGAAGAAGTATATTGAGGAAGGTAATTTCGGTGGCAAGGGCTCGGAAGCGCACAAGGCTGCCGTGACCGGTGATACCGTCGGCGACCCTTACAAAGACACTGCCGGCCCGGCGATCAACCCGCTGATCAAGATCATCAACATCGTGGCGCTGATGATTGTGCCGTTGCTTTAACCCGCGACTTGGCGAGTGTTAGTTTGCTCGCTTAATCGAGAATGGCTATGCAAAGTTAAACCGAACTGACGCAACAAAAAACGGGGCGGAAATTTCCGCCCCGCTTTTTTTGACCCCTCAGCTTGCCGGTATCTCAGCTTCTCTTGGGCTAAACCAGGCCAACTTTTTCCTGAGGGTAACGACGCTACCAACAATAATTAATGTCGGTGCCTGTAGTTTTTCAATCTGTGTGATACCGGGCAACGTCGCCAGTGTCCCGGTGATGACGCGCTGATTCTGCGTGGTTCCCTGCTGTATGATCGCGACCGGCGTGCTGTCCGGCAAACCGTGCTCGATAAGTCTGGCACAAAGCGTATCGAGACCGTGTAATCCCATATACACCACGATGGTCTGCCTGGGCCGCGCCAGCGCATCCCAGTCGAGATTCATGCTGCCATCTCTCAGGTGGCCGGTTACGAAGATGCAGGATTGCGCGTGGTCGCGGTGTGTCAGCGGGATACCCGCGTAGCTCGAAACCCCGGATGCGGCCGTGATGCCGGGTACCACCTGAAACGGAATACCATGTTCCGCAAGAGTCTCGATTTCTTCGCCGCCCCGCCCGAAGATAAACGGATCGCCACCCTTGAGGCGCACCACGCGCTTGCCTTCCTTGGCCAGGCGTACCAGCAACTCGTTGATTGCTTCCTGCGGCATGGTGTGATTGGAGCATTTTTTACCAACAAAAATGCGTGTCGCTTCGCGCCGCGTCATTTCGACGATAGGTTTGGATACCAGGTTGTCATACACCACCACGTCGGCCTTCTGCATCAGGCGCAAGGCTCGAAAAGTCAGTAAATCCGGGTCACCCGGGCCCGCGCCGACCAGGTACACCTCGCCGGTGTGCACTTTATTTTCATTTTCCAACTGGCTGAACAGCAGGGTTTCCGCACCCGCCTCATCGCCTGCCAATACTTTTTCGGCAATCACTCCTTCCAAGGCGTTTTCCCAGAAGATGCGCCGCATAGCCGGTTCGGTGACGCGCGCCTTGACGGTATCGCGCAGCCTCGCGCAGAACGCGCCCAAGCGGCTGTAGTTTTGCGGAATCATGGTTTCCAGTTTGCCGCGCAACATTCTGGCGAGTACCGGTGAGGCGCCCCCACTGGAGAACGCCACCAGCAACGGCGAGCGTTCCAGAATCGACGGCATGATGAAGGTGCATAGATCAGGATTGTCCACCACATTCACCGGAATGTTGCACGCGTGTGCCTGCCGCGAAATTTCACGATTGACTACGCTGTCGTCAGCCGCGGCAATGACCAGTGCTACTCCATCCAGATGGTCGGGTTGGAATCGTTCCGCGACACATTCGATACCATGCAGCCCGGTAAACGCTTCTGAAAATTCCAGAGCAACCACTTTTACCGTCGCGCCCGCATCCAGCAGCACCGACGCCTTGCGTTGGGCGACATCTCCGCCGCCGACGACGAGGCACAAACGGCCTTTGACCCTCATAAAAATTGGCAAAAAATCCATGTTGAACCTTTGTGGTCTGCTTAGCGCCGGCTTCCGGTTAAAGTAATGATTGCTGCGATTTGCAGCCCGCAGCACTTTATCCGGATATTTTATAAAACCAGAATATTTTATCAAACCCAAATGCTTCATCAAACAAAGAACCCGCCAATCACCGGGATTAAAAGCGGGTTTATGTGCATCTTGGTGCTGGGTAAAACAGTATTCTGGCGGAGAGGGAGGGATTCGAACCCTCGGTAGGCTCGCACCTACGCCTGATTTCGAGTCAGGTACATTCGACCACTCTGCCACCTCTCCGTAACTCAACCTGCAACACCAGACTTGAGCAAGGCCGCGCATTCTACCAGCAACCTTCAATTTCGTGCAGAATGCCTGCATGCGGAATTCAACACCACGTCTGCAAACGCTACTGATCAGCTTGAGCCTGCTGCTGGCTGCATGTAGCCAGCAATTCCCGGCATGGAATGCAGGCAAGCTGGTTATTATCGTGCCGAGAACCGCGCAGGGTGCGGAGACAGAATTCGAGCGTGAACTGGTGCAGTTGTTTGCCGATCAACTGCATACCACACTCGAAATAGTTCCAATGACACGGGATAAAATCCGCCGGGCGTTGCGCAAACACCAAGCGCATCTTGCCGCAGCCCCACTGCGCAGCGGGTCCGACGATTCGACTTTGCATTTCGGCCCCAGCTACCAGACGGTACGCGAACAGGTCATCTGCAATCGCAACAGCTTTCCTCCAGACAACCTTGCGGGCCTGGAAGAGAAAAAACTGGTGGTAATAGCCGGTTCGGCCCAGGAAACGGCGCTGCGTGAGGCACGCAAAAAATCACCCTGGCTGCAATGGCAATCCCGCCGCGCAATCAGCATGCATGATCTGCTGGCGGAAGTGGCTGAGGGGATCGTTGATTGCGCGATAGCCAATGAGTTGCAACTTGCCGATGCACGCAACTATTACTCGAATCTGGTCGAGACCCTCGATATCGGCCCACCCTCCAGACTGGCCTGGGCTTTCCCCATAGACGCCGATCCGGAGTTGCTGCGAGAGGCGGATATTTTTTTCGCCCGCATCCAGCAGGACGGCACGCTGAAGCGTCTGCTGGAACGCTACTTCGGACACAGCGGCCGGTTGAAACCACTGGATGCCGCCGCATTCATTACCAGGGTCAACAACATCCTGCCGGATTACCGCGCCACGTTTGAGGAAGCCGCCGCGTTGATCGGGGAAGATTGGCGGCTGCTGGCGGCACTGGCTTATCAGGAGTCACAATGGAATCCGCTCGCCACTTCTTTCACCAACGTGCGCGGCATGATGATGCTGACCGAAGATACCGCCGACCGGATGAAGGTCAATAACCGGCTCGATGCATACGAAAGCATTTTTGCCGGCGCCAAATATCTGGCATTGCTCAAGGAGCAAATGCCGGAGCGCATCCCCGACCCGGATCGCACCTGGCTGGCATTGGCCGCTTATAATCAGGGCTTCGGTCATCTGGAAGATGCGCGTATCCTGACTCAACGCGCCGGAATGAGCCCGGATAGCTGGATGGACGTAAAAAAGTGGATGCCACTATTGAATCGTCCGGGTTATTACGAAACCCTGAAACACGGTTATGCGCGCGGCGGCGAAGCGGTAATACTGGTGGAAAGCATACGCAGCTATTACAGCATGCTGAAGCGGCTGATACCCGATACAGTGCAGCAAAATCCTCCAGAGGAGGAAGTCACCTATCAACTGCTGGAACCGCTCAAAGGACTGCTGGACTAGTCGGATTTTGCGTGTTCGGCAGTTTCTCCCGCAACGATTCGATGCAATTCAGCCACTTCACCCGCATCCACACGATAGGTTGCTTGTGTGGTTCGACTCCAATAATACCGAGCGGGTGGAGGTTCCTTATTTGCGGGAGAGCTTTTCCAACCCGCCCATGTAGGGGCGTAATGCTAGTGGAATCTCCACGCTGCCGTCGGCCTGCTGATAATTCTCCAGTATCGCGACCAGCGTGCGCCCCACGGCAAGGCCGGAGCCGTTCAACGTATGTAGCAGTTCCGGTTTGCCCTGTGCGTTGCGAAAGCGCGCCTGCATACGCCGTGCCTGAAACGCCTCAAAATTGGAGCAGGAAGAAATTTCACGGTAGGCACCCTGCGCGGGCAGCCACACCTCGATATCGTAAGTGAGTGCGGCGGAAAATCCCATATCACCGCTGCACAACTTCATCACGCGGTACGGCAGGCCGAGTTTCTGCAAAATCACCTCGGCATGACCGAGCAATTCTTCCAGCCCTGCATAGGATTTTTCCGGATGGGTGATCTGCACCAGCTCCACCTTGTCGAACTGATGCTGGCGGATCATGCCGCGCGTATCGCGCCCGTAGGAGCCTGCCTCGGAACGGAAACATGGCGTATGCGCCACGTATTTCAGCGGTAACTGTTCCAGCGGCACGATGGAATCGCGCACCATATTGGTCACGGGTACTTCGGCGGTGGGAATCAGGTAGAAATTCTGCTCGCCCTCCTCCCCCATCACGCGTGGTACGCGAAACAAGTCTTCCTCAAATTTCGGCAACTGTCCGGTACCGCGCATCGAATCGGCGTTTACCAAGTAGGGTACATAAGTTTCGGTATAACCGTGCAGGTCGGAATGCGTATCGAGCATGAACTGTGCCAGCGCGCGGTGCAGTCGCGCCAGCGGGCCTTTCAGCAGCGAGAAGCGCGCACCGGAAATCTTCGCGGCGGTATCAAAATCCAGCCCCAACTGTTCGCCGAGGCTGACATGATCCAGCACCTCAAAACCGAACTGCGGCGGTGTGCCGACCTTGCGCACCTCAACATTATCGGCCTCGGACTTGCCGACCGGCACGCTGTCATGCGGGGTATTGGGGATCACCGCAAAAAAGGCATTCAACTCGTGCTGCACCCTTTCGAGTTGCGCTTCCTGTTGTTTGAGTTCATCGCCCAACCCGGCCACTTCCGCCATGATTGCCGACACGTCCCCGCCTTTAGCTTTGGCCTGCCCGATCAGTTTTGAGGTGCTGTTGCGCTTTGCCTGCAACTCCTGTGTACGCGTCTGGATGGTTTTGCGCTCGCCTTCCAGTTGCTCGAAATGTGCGCTGTTCAGCACAAATCCGCGCGTTGCCAAACGCGCGGTAACATTCGCCAAATCAGTGCGCAATATATGTATGTCTAGCATGAAAGCTCCAAATTCAAATCCAGCAGGTTGGGTTAGTGCAGCGTAACCCAACATTGCGCATCGTTGGGTTACGGTCTGATGGCCTAACCCAACCTACATTCTCTTTTTTGCTGCATCCAGTTCACGAAGCCGCGCCAGCTTTTCCGCAATCTTGCCTTCCAGGCCACGCTCAGTCGGCTGGTAGAAACTCACTTGCGGCATACCATCCGGAAAATAATTCTCACCCGCCGCATAGCCGTCTACCTCATCGTGCGCGTAGTGGTAGTCCTTGCCATAATCGAGTTGCTTCATCAATTTGGTCGGTGCATTGCGCAGGTGCAGCGGCACTTCGCGCGAACCATCCTGTGCAACAAAGGCGCGGGCGGCATTATACGCGACGTGACCGGCATTCGACTTGGGCGCACAGGCCATATACAGCACCGCCTGCGCCAGTGCCAGTTCGCCTTCCGGCGAGCCGAGCCGCTCATAGGTTTGCGCGGCGTCCTGGGTGAGCTGGATCGCGCGCGGGTCGGCCAGGCCGATATCTTCCCACGCCATGCGCACGATGCGCCGCGCCAGGTAGCGCGGGTCGGCACCGCCGTCCAGCATACGCACCAGCCAGTACAGCGCGGCATCAGGATTGGAGCCGCGCACCGATTTGTGCAGCGCGGAGATCTGGTCATAGAATGCCTCGCCGCCCTTGTCGAAGCGACGCAGGTTCTGCGCCAGCGTGTTATCAAGAAATTCAGTCGTGATGTTCGATACTTTTGCAGTTTGCGTTGCCGTTTGCAATTGCTCCAGCACATTGAGCAAGCGCCGCGCATCGCCGTCGGCATAGCCGATGATACGTTCGCGCGCAGCGTCATCGAAATGCCAAACCCCTCCCACCCTCCCCTTGTCAGGGGAGGAGCTGGTTTTGTCCTCCCCCTGGCAAGGGGGAGTTAGCGGGGGTTGGGGCTGTGCATTTAACTCATCAGACAAAACCTGTCGCGCACGCTCGAATAGTTGCGCCAGTTCCTCCGTCGACAGCGCATGCAGCACATACACCTGCGCCCTTGACAGTAACGCGCTATTTACCTCGAACGAAGGGTTCTCGGTGGTCGCGCCGATGAAAGTAACCAGCCCCTGTTCGACGTAGGGCAAAAAAGCATCCTGCTGGGATTTATTGAAGCGGTGTACCTCGTCCACGAACAGGATGGTATGTCGGCCGTGCTGCTGCAAAGTAAGCTGCGCCTGTGTGATGGCGTCGCGAATATCCTTCACACCGGACAGCACCGCCGACAACGGCACGAACTCGGCATCGAAAGCCGAGGCCATCAGCCGTGCCAGCGTGGTCTTGCCCACGCCCGGCGGCCCCCACAGAATCATCGAATGCAGCTTGCCGGATTTAAACGCAAGGCGTAACGGCTTGCCGCTGCCCAGCAGATGCGATTGCCCGATGACTTCGTCGATATGCTTGGGACGCAGGCGCTCGGCAAGCGGTGCGGCAGGAGAGGGAGGGGCAAACAGGCCGTTGGCAGACATGAAATAAGACTATTCGCCCAGCACATCCGCGCCCGTGGGTGGCACGAACTTGAACAGTGACGACGCCAGTTGCGGATTGCGCTCCAGACCGGAGAAACGCAGCACAGTCTTGTTCCCGAACGTATCGTTCAATTCCATAACAACCAGTTCGGCTTGTGCATTGAATGCCATGAGAATTTTTTCAAAGCCGCTGTCTTGCGTTCTGGGTATGGCTTGCAGCCAGTCCAGCCCGTCCTGATTGCCGCTTTCCCTGAGGGTAAAGTCACGCTCTATTTCGTTGCTGCCGGACAATAATGCCGCCGGACTACTGCCCAAAGCTGCATCGAGCTTCCTGACGGTCACCTGATTCAAGTCCACGTCGTACAGCCAGAATTTCTCACCATCGCCGACGATGAGTTGCTCGTAAGGCTTCTGGTAGGTCCAACGAAATTTTCCGGGGCGCTGAAACTGCATGATGCCGGAGGCACCCTGAATACGTTTGCCATTCTGGTCCGACACCAGTTGCGTGAAATTTGCCTGCGCGGAATGTGTGGCAGCGATAAATTCCTTCAGCTTGTCGATGCCGCCGGCGTGCGCGGTGAGCGGCAACACACACAGCATCATAATGGAAAAAATTTGTTTCATTGTTTTGTCTCGTTGAAAGGATTCTGAATCCCGAATCCTCAATCCTGTCTTGCCTGGGCAATTACTTCGCGGTTGCCGTTACCCTGCATCGCGCTGACGATGCCCGCCGCCTCCATTTGCTCGATCAGCCGCGCGGCGCGATTGTAGCCAATGCGCAGATGACGCTGTACCAGTGAAATCGAAGCGCGACGGGACTTGAGTACGATTTCCACCGCCTGATCATAGAGCGGGTCTGCTTCCGCATCCAGACTCGCCGTCCCCTCACCGCCACCCTCCGCTTCTTCCGGAGAGTTCAGCACACCGTCGATGTATTGCGGCTCGCCTTGCGCCTTGAGATGTTCAGCAACACGATGAACTTCCTGATCGGAGACGAACGCGCCGTGCACGCGCTGCGGATAGCCGCTTCCCGGTGGCAGATAGAGCATATCGCCCTGCCCGAGCAAGGCCTCTGCACCCATCTGGTCGAGAATAGTGCGCGAATCAATTTTGCTTGATACCTGGAATGCCACGCGCGTCGGCACGTTGGCCTTGATCAGACCAGTAATCACATCCACCGACGGGCGCTGCGTCGCCAGCACCAAGTGAATGCCGGAAGCGCGTGCCTTCTGCGCCAGACGCGCGATCAGCTCCTCGATTTTCTTGCCTACCACCATCATCAAATCGGCCAACTCGTCGATGAACACCACGATCAACGGTAATTCTTCCAGTGCCTCAGGATTCTCCGGCGTCAGCGTGAACGGATTGGTGAGCGGTTGCCCGGCCTTGATCGCATCGCGCAGCTTCTGGTTGTAGCCGGCAATATTGCGCACCCCCAGCGCGGACATCAGGCGATAGCGCCGGTCCATTTCCTGCACGCACCAGTTAAGCCCCGAGGCAGCCTGGCGCATATCGGTCACCACCGGACAGAGCAGGTGCGGAATGCCTTCATACACCGACAGCTCCAGCATCTTCGGATCAATTAACAGTAGTCGCACCTGTTGCGGCGTGCTCTTGTACAACAGGCTCAGGATCATCGCATTGATCGCCACCGATTTGCCGGAGCCGGTGGTGCCCGCAACCAGCACATGCGGCATTTTCGCGAGATCGGCGACCACCGGTTTTCCGGAAATATCCTTGCCCATCGCGATGGTCAGCACGGAACCCATGCTGGCATACACCTGTGAACTGAGGATTTCCGACAGATGCACCATCTGGCGTTTCGGGTTGGGTAACTCCAATGCCATGTAGGCCTTGCCCGGGATGGTCTCCACCAGCCGGATGCTCACCACCGACAGCGCGCGCGCGAGGTCTTTTACCAGATTGGTAATCTGGCTGCCCTTCACGCCAACCGCCGGTTCGATTTCATAGCGGGTAATCACCGGCCCCGGATAAGCGGCGACCACTTTGACTTCCACACCGAAATCTTTCAGCTTGCGCTCGATCAGGCGCGATGTGTATTCCAGCGTATCGGCAGACACCGCCTCGACCTGCTGGGTCGCCTGATCCAACAGGTGCAACGGCGGTAGCGGTGAATCCGGCAATTCGGCAAACAGCGGCGACTGCTTTTCTTCGGCCACCCGCGCCGACCTGACAACTTGCATTACCGGCATTTCGATATGGATAGGCTGATGTTCCTCGACGCGCCTCTTTTCTTCTTCAACGATGGCGGTACGCTCACTCATCGCCTGTGCACCAATGCGCCGGTCCTGCCAGGTCTGCCAGGACAGACGCAGCCACCGATAAGTATCTTCCAGCAATGCGCCCAGCCAGTCCATAAAACGCAGCCAGGACAATCCGCTGAAGATACTGAAGCCGGCAGCAATCAGCGCCAGCAACAACAGCGTCGCCCCGGTAAAACCGAACAACTGCGTCAACGCATCGCCGATCAGCGCACCGAACATTCCACCGGGTGCCTGCGGTAGCACGGCTTTCAGCGTGTACAGACGAACCGTCTCGAGCGCGCTGCTGGCCAGCAGCAACACCACGAATCCCGCGACCGAAACCCACCACGCGCGCTTGTCAAAAATACTGCCGGGGCGCAAATCGCGGTAACCCACCCAGACGCGCTGCAGCATAAACAGCACCCACCACCACGCGGAAAAGCCAAACAGGAAAAACAGAAAATCGGAGAGATACGCACCCAGCACACCACCCGGATTATGGGTGACGGCGCTGCCAGTGCTAAGCGACCAGGACGGGTCATCCGGGTTGTAGCCATATAGTGCCACGGTAAAATACAGCGCACAGGCAGCCAGCAGCAGCCAGCGCGATTCGCGCAACAAGCCAAACAGCTTGCCGCCAGGCAGAGCGTTATCCGCTTCAGCCATTGGTCGCGCCGATCAACCCGAGCTTTTCAGCCGCGCGCACCGCTTCCATACGGTTGCTCACGCGCAACGTTTGATAGACCGCCGCCACGTGAATCTTGATGGTCCCTTCGGCAAGGTGAATCGCCTCGGCGATTTCCTTGTTGGACATCCCTGCAGACAGATGCCTCAATACCTCCATCTGGCGGCTGGTCAAACCGTATTCGTTGGTACGCAGGCTGCGCCGATCACTAACCTCCGGCTCCTGTTGGGTTATCACGCCATGCTGCCGCAACATTTCCGGCGGAACATACACTCCGCCGGAAAGCACCAGATTCAAGGCGCTCAACATCACGGCGGCACTCGAGCTTTTGCACATAAAACCCATCGCACCGTAATTCATTACCTTTTCCATACAGCCGCGCCCCTCTTCGCCAGAAACCACCACCACCGGAATATGCGGATAATGCCGATGAAAAAAGCGGATGGAAATCGGCCCTTCACTACCCGGCATGTTCAGATCCAGCAACGCCAGATCCAGTTCGGGATGCTGCGCGGCGATTTTCAGGCCATCGGGAAAATTTCCCGCCTCCAGTATCTCGACCGGTTCCGGCAACCGCAACAGCATATGACGCATTCCTTCGCGGAACAATGCGTGATCATCCACCACCAGAACTTTCATTCACATCCTCCCTGCTCAGGAAGCAGATTGTTGCGGCTCTGCCGCGCCCAATTTCTACCCGCTATCCTATAAATAATGCCCCGCCAAGTAACATCCGGCTAGCATCGGGCAGCCACCCGGCACGCTGTGCGTGCGAGTCGCATACAGTCGTACCCTGTCGTCTGGATCAACCGAAAAGATATCGGAGCTTCAATCCGCATTGTATCTGTATCGCGGTGAATTTCGGATTTTAAGCGTCCACATGGCAACTCCCTGCCCACCCATGAACATAAAATGTATAACCTATCCTGATAAGGCCATACACACCGAATCCCGCCACCAGCAAGCCGGCAACCATTCGCACGCGTGGCGATTGCATCCAGTGTCTGACATTTTCCCAGAATAATCCGATCGCCAGCAAATTCGGCAATGTACCCAAGCCGAAGGCCAGCATGACCAATGCGCCGCTTTGTGCAGTGCCGCTGGCCAACGCGGTTACCAGCACACTGTATACCAGACCGCATGGCAACCAGCCCCACAACACGCCGATCAGCAATGCGCGTGGCACAGTAGTAACCGGCAACAGGCCGCGCGTCAATGGCTGGATATATTGCCACAACACGCCACCCAGTTGTTCGATGCGCCGCACCAAGCCCCAGATACCGGCAAGATATAATCCCAGCGCGATCAACATCAAACTCGACAGCGCAAACAACAAGTGCTGTACCGGCACCACATCACGCCACAGCAAACCGGCTTGCCCAATCGCGCCGACCAGTGCACCGGCAGCCGCATAACTCGTCAGCCGCCCGCTGTTGTAAGCCAGATGGAACGGCCAGCGTGTACCCGTATTAAATCCAATCCTCTCCCGGAGGGAGAGACGTTCGCTCTTTCTCCCTTCGGGGGAAAGTTGGATAGGGGGCTTTGGCAGTTGCGCGGTGAGCATACCGACAATACTGCCGCACATGCCGAGGCAATGCACCCCGCCGAGCAGTCCAACGAAAAATACCGCGACGATACTGAATTCACTCATCCGTTCGATCATGCTCCAATAAGCTCAAATCCAGATACTGAACCACCACCCGCGCATCCGGTTCCATCTGGTGCGGCACCACTCCCAGCAACGGCGCGGCGATACGCTCGCGCAAAGCCGTGATATTCTCCTGCAACGCACTCATGTCTGCATCCAGCACATTCGCCACCCAACCCGCGCATTCTAGCCGGTAATCGGCAATGGCCCGCAGCGTCAGCAGTGTGTGATTGATGCAACCCAGCCGCATGCCCACCACCACGATGACCGGCAGGTTCAGTTGCTGCGCCAAGTCGGCGCTGTTGTGCCGGTCGTTTAGCGGCACCAGAAAACCACCTGCGCCTTCCACAATCACCTCGTCGGTCTGCCCGGCCAGCTCACGATATGAATTAAGAATGCGTGACAGCTCGATACGAACACCTTCATTTCGTGCGGCGAGATGCGGCGCAATGGCGTGATGGAAGCAATACGGATTCACCTGTCCGTAAGTGAGCTGCATCGTGCTCGCCGCACGCAGCGCCATGGCATCGTCGTTATGCCCGTCCGCATCGCAACCCGCACTGACAGGCTTAAAACCCGCCACGCACTTGCCCTGTGCCGCAAAAGCGTATAGCAGCGCGCAACTGATCAGCGTCTTGCCGACGCCAGTGTCGGTTCCGGTAATAAAGTAGCTCATGTAACCCCTCCCAGCTTCCCCTTATCATAACCAGCGACTTGGCTATTGTCTTTTGATAGCCTGGTCGAATGGCTAGTAGTTCCATCAGGGGAGGTGACGCCTTCCCCCCTGACAAGGGGGGATTGAGGGGGGTTATTCCTGCTTAGTTTGAAGTCTGTCTTGATGATGGCGAGTCCGTCAGCCGCGGCTTTCGGTGCGGGCTTCCAGGCGTGGCCATAGATCACTTCATAGGTGGCGGGTAGCTTGCCATCACGGCGCAGCTCCTCATAATTTCTCACCAGGCGCAGCCAGGCATTTTTCCCCATCAAGCCCTGCCCGCGTCCCGTTGTGGCGTTATGCGCGCCAATGCGCTTCAGGTCATATAGCACGTCGCGCACATCGTCATAGGTCAACGTCAAGTATTCCATATCCATCACCGGCTCGGCAAACCCGGCATGCATCAGCATATCGCCGATATCGTGCATATCGGCGAAGCGGTTCAGGTGATTATGCTGATCGACACCATTGAAAGCCCGGCGCAATTCCTTCAGCGTGTCCGGCCCGAAGGTACTGAACATCAGCAAACCGTCCACCTTCAGCACGCGATGCAGCTCGACGAAGGTGGCGGGCAGATCGTTGCACCACTGCAAGGCGAGATTGGACCACACCATCTCCACGCTCTGCGCCGCCAACGGCAGGGCTTCGACATCGGCGCAGACAAAACGCTGCTTGCTACCGGAAAATAATTTTTGCCACCAGCTTGAAGTTCCTCTGGCGGCCTCCAGCATGCCCAGGGCAATGTCGAGCGCGATAATCCCGGCTTGCGGATAACGCTCACCGAGCTGGCGCGTTCCCCAGCCGGTTCCGCTACCGACATCGAGTATGCGCGCCGGTTGCAGCCTGATGTAGTCGAGCCGCTCCAGCATGCGCGCGCACACTTCGCGCTGCAATACTGCCGCCGCATCGTAGTCCACCGCCGCGCGGTTGAAAGCACGACGCATGGCGCGTTTATCTATTTCAAATTCGTTCATAAAATTTTGTTCGTAAATTGGTCACTAATTTATCCCCATCCCAGCCTTCCCCCTGAAAGGGGGAAGGAGTTTGATCCCTCCCCTTCAGGGGGAGGGCGAGGGAGGGAGTGAAAGCTCAAATATTTCACCCGACCCGAAAGTCGCCCTTTATAAAATCCATCAACGCCTTCACAAACTCATTTGGATGAGACAGGAACGGTGCATGTGCTGCGCCCTTGATCTCGACCAGGCGCGCATCCGGCAGCGTTTGCGCCAGATAATGCGATGCTTGCGGTGGGGTGAGCCTGTCGCGTTCACCCGCGATCACCAAAGCGGGTTGCCTGATTTCCGGCAATGCGCTGCGCAGATCGGCATCGCGCAAAATTTCCAGCCCGCTACGCAGTGCATCCGGATGCGGTTCGCCACGGCTGAACAGCAATTCGCGCAAGCTTGCCAGCAATTTGCGTTCGTCTTTGCTGCCGCGTACCTGCAAGGCAAGAAAACGGTGCAATGTCGCGGTGTGATTCTGTTGCAGTTCGGCGGCGAATTGCTGCAAGGTCGCGCGCGTCATGCCGAACAACCAGTCATCGCGCATGGTGAAACAGGGCGTACTCGCCACCAGCACCAGGCGCTTTATTTTTTCCGGTTCGCGTGCCACCCAACGCAGCGCAATTTGTCCTCCCAACGACCAGCCGCATACGGCGAGTGGTCCATCAAACTGGACAGAGAGTTGATCGACAATGTTATCTAATAGTAAGTGGTAAGTGGTGAGTGGTAAGTGAAGGGCAGTTCCCCCACTCCCTACTCTCCACTCTCCACTTCCTGCACTCAATCCATACCCGGGCAAATCCACTGCCAGCACGCGAAAATGTTCGGCCAATTGCTGTGTGACGGCACCCCACATGCCGCCGTGCATTCCCCAGCCATGGATCAGCAGCAGCGGCGCGCCACTGCCATAGCTGTCAACGTGCAAGCTCACGCAATGCCCCGACCAACCGCTCCACATCACTCGCGGTGTGCGCGGCGGACAGCGTGATACGCAGCCGTGCCGTACCCTGCGGTACGGTGGGCGGACGGATCGCCGCAACCCAGATACCGCGTTTACGCAGCCCTTCGCTTAATTCCAGTGCCTGCTTGTTAGCGCCGATCACCAGCGGCTGAATCGCGGTTTCTGACGGCATCAGTGGCCATGGCAAATCACTCAGTCCATCACGCAAATTTGCGATGAGTTGCTGCAGATGCGCGCGAAGATCGTCACCTTGCCTGATCAACTGCAAACTTTGCATCAGCGTCACCGACAACGCCGGCGGCGTGGCGGTGGTGTAAACATAACTGCGCGCGCGATTGACCAGCGTATCGATGACCACCTGTTCTGCCGCAACAAAAGCGCTGAATACACCGGCAGCCTTGCCCAGCGTTGCCATCAAAATGACTCGCGGCGAATCAAGCCGGTAATGCGAGAGTGTTCCCTTGCCGTACTCGCCCAGCACACCGAAGCCGTGCGCGTCATCGACCAGCAACCATGCATCATGCTGCTCGCACAGTGCCAGCAACTCCGGTAGCGGCGCGAGGTCGCCATCCATGCTGAACACCGCATCGGTGATGACCAGCTTTTTGCCTTGCTGCGTTTTCTCCAGCAATTGCGCCAGTTGCGCCATGTCGTTATGGTGATAACGTTTGATTGCCGCGCGTGACAGCAACATCGCGTCGTTCAGCGAAGCGTGATTGAGTTTGTCGGCAAATACCGTGTCACTCTTTCCAACCAGCGCCTGCACCACACCAAGATTAGCCATGTAACCGGTGGAAAACAACAGTGCGGCTGGCTTACCAATGAAGCTGGCGAGTTGCAATTCAAGTTGATGATGCGCGTCACTGTGACCACTCACCAGATGCGCTGCACCCGCACCAACGCCCCATTGCTGCACGCCCTGTTGCATGGCGGCGATGAGTTGCGGATGGTTGGCGAGACCGAGGTAATCGTTGCTGCAAAATGACAGATACGTTTTCCCGTTGATATTGACGTGCGGCGCCTGCGGGCTAGCGATCGTGTGTCTCCGGCGCAGTAAGTCTTGCATAGCACGGTCTTTCAATTCGCGGGAGAGAGCTGAGAAGGGCATGGGTATTGTTAGGTCGGATCAAGCGCAGCGATCCGACATTGATATTCTGAATGCCGTGTCGGATCGCTGCGCTTGATCCGACCTACAACCAAATCTCAATGAGATTCTACGAGCGGATACATGCCAAGCTTATCCAGCAATGCACGATCCCGTTCCACTTCCGGATTGCCGGTAGTCAGCAGTTGCTCGCCATAGAAAATCGAATTCGCGCCGGCAAGAAAACACAGCGCCTGCACCGCATCCGACATCTGCTGCCGTCCGGCGGACAGGCGCACGTGCGCAGTCGGCATGGTGATGCGTGCCACCGCGACGGTACGCACGAAGTCCAGCGGATCGAGGTCTTCCGTATCCGCCAGTGGCGTACCTTCCACCTTGACCAGATTATTGATCGGCACGCTTTCCGGATAGGGATTCATGTTGGCCAGTTGTGCGATCAGCCCGGCACGCTGCGTAAGGCTCTCGCCCATGCCGACAATGCCGCCGCTGCAAATATTCATACCCGCCTTGCGCACCCGCTCCAGCGTGTCGAGGCGATCCTGATAGACACGCGTACCGATGATCTCGCCGTAAAACTCCGGTGCAGTATCCAGATTGTGGTTGTAGTAATCCAGCCCGGCTAAACGCAATTGCTCGGTTTGCTCGTCGTTCAGCATACCCAGCGTGGCACAGGTTTCCATACCCAGGTCGCGCACTGCCCTGACCATTTCCACCACGACTTCCATATCTTCTTCCGTTGGCTCGCGCCATGCCGCGCCCATGCAGAAACGCCCGGCACCTTTCTGCTGTGCGGTGCGTGCGGCTTCCACCACCGCGCTCACCTCCAGCATCTTGCGATCTTCCACTCCGGCGGAATTAAATGCCGATTGCGGACAATAGCCGCAGTCCTCGGTGCAGCCGCCGGTCTTGATCGACAAAAGAGTGGAAAGCTGCATCGCGTTCGGATCAAAATGCTCGCGGTGCACCTGCTGTGCGCGGTACAGCAGATCGGCGAACGGCAGCCTGAACAGGGCTTCTATATCGGCCACGCTCCAGCGTGGTGGTGTGGCGGATTGCTTAACGGGACGGATAAACTCTATGGTCTGGGTATTCATGACTGGGTATGATTCGGTTTGATCGAAAACGGCGCATCATCCTTGAAAGGGTAATGGCTTGTCAATTTTACGCAACGCTATCCTGAACACCCGCACAGAATTTGAGCGATTTTTGCCTGCCCAACCGTGCGTACTATGCGGCAGCATGAGCCGGGACGGACTGTGGTGCGCATTTTGTGACAGCGCTTTACCCTGCCTTGAGGCGGCGCATTGCCCAAGCTGCGCCCTGCCAACTCCCAGCGGCGAAATATGCGGCCAATGCCTGAAACGTCCGCCGCTGTTCGCCCACACCACTGCCGTGTTCGGATATGTGTTTCCACTCGACAAGCTGATCCAGACCATGAAATATGGCGAGCAACTCGCCCTGGCACATGCTTTTGCGAAAAAATTGGTCTGCCGTATCGATAAAAACAGCCTGCCGGATTGCGTCATTCCGATGCCGCTGCACCCGAATAAACTGCGCATACGCGGTTTCAATCAATCGCAACTGCTTGCCGCAAAAATCGCCCGTGAATTCGATCTCGAACTGCTGCCGAATGTCTGCCGGCGCGTGCGTGATACTCCGTCACAATCCGCCTTGCCGTGGAAGGAGCGCAAGAAAAATATGCGTGATGCGTTTTGTTGTGATGTGGATCTGACTGGAAAACACGTCGCGCTGGTGGACGATGTGCTAACCACCGGCGCCAGCCTGAACGCGCTCGCCGAAGCAGTGCTGAAATGCGGGGCAATTGAAATCAGCGCATGGGTGGTGGCGAGAACGCTACCGCACAAATAACCCCTCCCAACCTCCCTTTATCAGGGGAGGAGTTGTTTTATTCCCCCTGACAAGGGGGAGGCAGAGTGGGTTTAGCTTTTCCTCACTCTCCGTTTTAAAGCTCCTTGAGTTTCTGCTGCACAAACGCCTGCAACTCGGGGCTGAGCGTTTTTGCATCAAGCGCGCGTTTGAATGCATCTCTGGCGTCGTCGATGCGTTGCACCGCCTGCAGGGAAATCCCGTAACCCATCAGCCAGATGCCGTTATCCGGCACCAGCTGCAGCGCAATCTGGTAATGCGTGATGGCTTCCTGGTGCCGGTTCAGGCGCTGCAGCAATGCGGCAAAAAATGCCTGATAACCGGCCTGCTGGCCTGCATACGGTAAAGCCTTTTCCAATGTCGCCGTTGCCTGCTCAACCGCTCCCCGCTCCACCTGCAAGCGCGCCAGCAGCATGGCAAATCCGCTATGTTCCGGCTTGACCTTCAGCCCTTCCTGCAACACCCGTTCGGCTTCCGTGCCACGTTTGTCTTCCAGCAGCAGCGCCACTAGCGCCTGGCGCGCCGCATCAAGCCCGGCATCCAGCCGCAACGCCGCCTCATAACCCGCCAGCGCATCAGCAATACGCCCCTGCTGCATCAACGCAACCGCCTTGCGGAATTCCGCATCGGCATGTTGCGCGGGGCTGACCTGCTTCATCGGTGACACATCACGCGCTGACTGGACAGCATTATTTGTGTCTGAATTGACAATTTTGGATGGCAACAAATTCGGTTTACTAATTGACCCTGCTGGCGGCGCACCCTCCCCCGGCGTAGCCCGCTTCGACCCATGCAGGCGGATCGAAGCAACGGGATTTTCCGCCAACTCCTCCACCCTGTCCGGCGCTACATTGTTTTTTAATTCCTGCTGGCTGGAAGACAACGGTGTCAAACCCAATTCAAAACTCAGCCGCGAAACCGGCACAAGCACCTCCACCACTTGCGGCTGCTCCTGCGACTCCCCGGCGATAACGGCCGAAGCGGGGCTAACAGCCGCTATTACAGCAGGCTGGTATTGCGCGACACTCGTTGCTGCAACATCCGGTTTACGCGGCAGCATCCATTGCCACACGGCAAATCCGATTGCCAGCACCAGTCCCGGCATCAATAACAGCATGGCAGATTTGCGCCTGACCGGCGGCACAACGCGCACCATGGTCTGCCCGGATGCGGTGGATACGCCACGCTGCTCGAGCCGATTGAGCATCTGGTTGACAACACTCATTGCAACACCTGCCACGCCGCAACCAGTGAAGCGGTGACCGCCGCACCAGTCAGCGCCACCGCCCAGGGCAACCAGTCACGGCGCACTTCCGGCGTGTCGGCTGCAGCGTCGCGGATATGCATGGGCATCACCTGCTGGCGCCCCTCGCTGAACGCCAGCATCAGCGCTTTATGCGCCACAATATTGACCAGCCTTGGCGTGCCGCCCGTGATGCGGTGCAGCTTGCCCACCGCACCTTTGCCGAACAGCGTCTCACCGGCAAATCCGGCGATGTCCAGGCGGTGGCGCAGATAACGCTCCAGCTCATCCCTGCGCAGCCCCTGCAAATCATATTGAAAGCTGATGCGCTGGCGCAACTGGCGTATCGAATGATGCCGCAGCCGCTCGTTCAATTCCGGCTGGCCGAACAACACCACCTGCAACAATTTGCGCTTCTCGGTTTCCAGATTGGTGAGCAGGCGCAATACTTCCAGACTTTCCAGCGGCATCGCCTGTGCCTCGTCGAGGCACACCAGGGCGCGCTGGCCGTTGCGCGCGCAATCCAGCAGCGCCTTGGTCAGCCCTTTCAGCAGTTGATGCTGGTCGTTACCCTTCTCCAGCGGGACGCGAAACTCTTCCGCCAACGCCAGCAGCAGGCTATGCGGTTCGAGATAGGGATTGGGAATGTAAGCGGTGACAAAATACGGCACAGCAGCGGGAGCATCCTTGGTTTGATCCTGCGTACCGATCAGCGTGGTGGCCTGCCGTCCCTGATTCAATGTGGCGAGAAATTTGCGGCACAGCAGCGTTTTACCATTGCCCACCTCGCCGGTGATCTTGATGAAGCCCTCGCCATTGCGCGCCGCGACCAGCAAGGTATTGAGCGCCTCCTGATAGCTGCTGCAGGCGAAGAAAAAACTGGTGTCGGGAGTCAGTCCGAAAGGCGGTTCGCGTAAGCCAAAGTGTCGTAGATACATGTGAGTGGGGAGTGGGGGAGTGGGGAGTGGGGAGTGGGGAGCCTACTTCCTACTTACCACTTTCTACTTCCTACTTCATCATGCCGTTGAAACGGTCACGGCTCTGCCTGATGTCCTGCGACCAATCCTTGTCGTTATCCACCACCGTCGGCTTGAGCAGGATCACCAGTTCGCGTTTCTCGTTGCGCTTATTGGTTTGTCCAAAAACAGATTTTGGCAAACCCGGCAAACCGGATTGGTCGTCGAAAGTCGCCTGGCGCATCAACCCGCCGATGGCGATGATCTGGCCGTCTCTGGCGCGCACGATACTGTCGGTTTCGGAAATGGAGCTGGAGGCCAGCGGCAAAGTAAGCTGCCCGCCTGAACTGCCGAGATTCACTTCCTGTTTCACGGTGGTGACCAGGCTCACCGAAGGATGGATATGCAGGATGATCTCGTTGTTCTGGTCGATGCGCGGTGTCACATCCAGTGCAATACCGGAAAAGAACGGTTGCAGCGTGACCGATGGAGAAGTGCCCTGAATAGCCGTGGTCGATTGGGTACCGCCCTCTACGTTAGTCACGAAGAAGGCATCTGTACCTACCTTGAGCACCGCCTTCTGGCCGTTCAATGTGGCAATGCGCGGGCTGGACAGCACATGTACATTACCCTGTGATTCCAGGAAATTTAGCAGTGCGGCAAAATTACTGGTCTGGAAGGCCAGGCCAAACAGCGAGCCGCCCCCTGCCACGCCGTTCAATACGCCTGCAGTGGCATTCGTCAGCGAGCTGCCCGGGGTGGCGGAAATATTTATTCCGTCTGCACCTAATGGATTTGATGTAAGAAGAGTTCCTGCTGCGCCGCCCGGAACAAGAGTAGTGCTCCCCCCCAGTTGGCCGATTGAAACATGGCTATTCGGCGCACTCTTGAACGCCGCCCAATTCACTCCGGACTGATAACCGTCTTTCAACTGTACCTCGACAATCTTCGCCTCGAGTATCACCTGCCGTTCGATGGAAATCTGCGAAGCCTTGAGATAGGCCGCGACATTCTTCAGCTCATCCGGCAACGCGCGCACCACGATCACACCTGACATCGGACTGACTACCACGCTGCGCCCTGTCTCGTTGCCGACAATCGCATGCAGCGATTTACCCAGCTCTTCCCAGAAGTCCGTGCTGCTGGTCGTGGAGACCTTGCTGCTGTCAACTCCGGTTGTGGTCGTACCCGATGTGCCTCCGGTCGAGCTATCCGAGACCGAGCCGGACGAAACGCGCAGCGAGGAAGTTCCGGAGCGCAACCCGGTCAGGTAATTCACCTGGAAAAGCCGGGTCTGCAGTGTCAGTGACTGAACATAAATGCGCGTACCGTCCACCTTGTAGTCATAGCCATACATCTCGCGGATCGCCTCCAGCGCCTCGAACACCGTGACATCCTTGAGGTTCAGCGAAATATTGCCGCTGACCTCGGGATGCAACAACATGCTGTAACGGGTGCCGGAAACAATGGCCATGAACACCTGGTTGACCGGCGTATTGTTCACTGTTAAATCGAATCTGGTTTCCAGCAGCTTGCTTTCCACATTCGGCATGATTGCCGACAATGGCGGCAACAGGGCATCGTTCACCGCCTTGGTGGACTGTTCGCTGTCTTGCACAACCTGGTTCATCTCGCGCTGGATAGCGTCTGCTGTTTGATTTTTGCCGCTCTGTGTAGCACAGCCAGCCAGCAACAGCGCCGCGATTAATCCCGATATGACCTTCATTTCTTCTCCTTGTGTGCCACAGGCCTGTTTTTCCGATTATCGGCCTGCGCCGTCACTTTCCTCTTGCTCTGCATTTTCACATCGGGAAACAACATCAGCACTTTCCGACCTTGTGCGCCCTTCAGCACCACACTGGTCTCATTCACCTCGGTCAACCGGTCATCCCCGTGTTTATCATTTAATTCGACAACCTCCCCGTCGATTATCGCTGCGCGGCGGGTTTTGGAAATAAAAATTGAACTCAATCCGGTCGGCTGAGTTTCCATCACACCACTCCCCGAGACAACAGATTCAGCGAGAATCGCCGGCGGGCGCGTGGGATCAGCCAGTTCCCCGGCACAACAGAAGACAGAAGACAGAAGACAGAAGACAGAAACAACCACCCGCAAGGCCGTCGCGTCAGCTCTTTGCCCCCTGATTAAACGGTCAACCATGTCTTATCCATGCTCAGAGTGTACAAGGTCAGGGTCAGCACCGCATCGGGATATTTATCCACCTGCAAACTGACTTCCCCCCAGAACATCTGCGCGGGCATTTTCTCCAGCACGGTAAGATAGCGCAACATATCCAGATAACCACCACGTACGGTAATCTGCACCCCGTGCTTGAAGATTTGCTTGCGCAGGTCGGGGTGCGGCTCGGCATCGGCTGCCCCGGGGGTTTCAACCAGCAGACTCGCGGGCAGGGTTCTCAATTCGACCAGCCGCAATTGGCCGTTTTTATTCAGCACCTGCTCCAGTAACCCGGCCATTTTATCCGGCTCGACCAGCCGGTCACGGCGGCTTTGCAAATAGCCATCCTGCTCCTGCAACTGCTGCTTGAGCTGCGCCAGCTGGATACGCAGCGGTGAGTGCTCATCGTCGAGCTTGGCTTGCAGCAAAGCTTGCGTCTGTGCCTGCAATTCCTTCATCTTCTCCTGCTGTTGCACCACCTCCGCCGTCAGTATTTTCTGCTTCGCCAGCAACGGATCAAGCAGTATTGCATTGATCAGCGAAATCACCACAAACGCTGCCGCCGCAAAAATCAGCGCGCGCTCGCGCAGCGACATATCGTCTATCTTGCCGCGCGCCAATTCCCAGTAGCGCTTCATTTCTTTTCCTCGCCGTCTGAAGCCGAATGCAAGGCAAACTCAACATACGGCACGGTTGCAGCCTGGTCTGCGTCAACCCTGGTTTGCTGCATTTGCAAGGTGGAAAAAGTCTTGCCGCGCATGATATCTTCCTTGCCCAAGCGCTGAATGTACGCGGGCAGCAATTCTGGGTTGAGCGCCGCGCCGTTCAGACTGATTTGTGCTGCGTCGCCGGTCACTGTGAAGCCGGTCAACCACAGCCCCGGTACGATCTGCCGCGCAAAGGCGCGCATATATTCCGAATAGCCGGTGGTATTGCCCACCGCTCCGGACTTGATGGCTTCAATCAACTCTGCTTGTTCGATGGTCTGTTTTTCCAGCCGCTGCACCTCGTCCTGCAAGACCTGACTGGCCTGTTGCGGAGAGAACTCCGCGGCATAACGCATCAGGCGCGCCTGCTCGGCATCGTAACGTTTGCTGTTTTCTACCGAAAACTCACCCAGTTGACCAACCTGATAAATCGCATAACTATAAAAAAATAATGATCCCACAATGATCATGCCCAATGCCTGCAACATGGTCAGCAGCGAAAAATACTTGCGCTGCTTCATGAAAACCGGATTGAATAGATTAATCTGCTGACTCATGAGATCCTCATAGCACGCGTGCCTCGCGACGCAATGCCGCACCCAGAACCGGCAAGGCATTGGCGGCAAACTCACTGTCTGCCAGCGCCGCCACCGCGCTGATGTCCATCACTTGCGACAAGTCCAGCTTTTCCACTTTTACGTCGCTCACCGACGCCAGGAACTCCACCAGTCCGGAATCATCAGGCACGCTCACAAGTATGTGGCTTACCGGCTGGTGGTTGAACTGGCGGCCGAAATAATCCAGTGAGCGCTGCAACTCCAGTTCGACACGGCTGCGATGTTGTTCACGCAAATTTTCGTCAGCGTCGCGTAACTGGCCAACGCTGATCTCGATGCGACGCGACAAATACAACTCGCCGTCCGAAGTGAATGTCAGCAGGCCGCCGTCATCATCAAATGCCAGCACCACCAGGGCGCGGCCATCCTGCTCGAACAGTGCGGCAATATTGCGCTGCGCCATTTCCGGGATATCGATCACATTCAGCCCGATCCCCGCCTGCTCGAATAATGTGATGCGCTTCCGGATAACGTCATTGGTTGCGGCAATGGCATACATGGACTGCACATGCTCCGAACCGTACTTGGTAACAGGAATCTGCAACACATCCACCGTGGCATCATCGATATGGTAATTCAAGCTGTCCTTGATCTTCCAGCGGATTGCCGTCTTCAACTCGCTGGCGGGGACATTGGGTGCATCGACCAGTAACATCTGATATTCACCCGGTGCCAGTAGCGTGGTGAAATTATGTCCGCCAAAGTCCGTCTCGCGGCATAACTTCTCCAGCTCGGCCGCCGATATTGCGCCGACCTCGTGATATTCACAGCGTTTCACTCGCGGTAACGCCCCGGAAAGTTCGACTTTTGCCAGATAAACGCCATGCGCGCCCAGACAGATAGCGGACCAACCAGCATCACGGCTTTTCGAATTGAGCAAGACAGACACAAAAGGAATTTTCATAACCGGTGCGAAGCTAATTCAATAACCTATTGTTGTCAATAAATTTTCACCATCTTTATATTGCAATTCCCGGCACCCCTTCAACTATCAACAAACCCGCATTGTCGCCACGCCTCAAACACGACCACGGCTGCGGCATTCGACAGGTTCAGACTGCGGCTGTGCGGCAACATTGGCAGGCGCACGCGCTGCCCGGCAGCGAAACGATCCAGCACTGCGGGGGGTAAACCACGACTTTCCGGCCCGAATAAAAATGCGTCCCCGATTTGATAGCGAACCTGATGGAAGGCTTGCGAACCCTTGGTGGTCAGCGCAAAAACACGCCGGGTGACAACAAGCTCGCGCAGCGAAACGTTTACTCCCTCTCCAAAGGATTGAAGATTGCTTTTCTCGTTTGTCCTTTCTCCCGCTTGCGGGGGAAAGTTAGATAGGGGGCTGGGGGGAGGGTTGGGGTGGGGGAGACTTTCGAGGCACTCGACCAGGGTATCATGCACGCGCAATGTGGCAAATTCATGATAATCCAGCCCGGCGCGCTTGAGCTGCCTGTCCTCCAGCGTGAAACCGAGCGGCCTGACCAGATGCAACTGGCAACCGGTATTGGCACACAGGCGGATGATATTGCCGGTATTGGGCGGAATTTCCGGCTGGTAGAGAATCACATGGAACATAAGGAATTATCGGCAAAACTTGTCAGTATCAGGAAAAACCGCTAACTTCCACCCCCAGCACGAAGTTGCGTCGCGGAAATACATGCTCAGGGGGAATTATGGCGCGTCCGGAAAAAGTTCGCTTGGGTGATTTGCTGGTGCAGCAAAAGCTCATATCACAGGATCAGTTGCAGCTCGCACTTGAGCAGCAGAAACATAGTGGGCGCAAGCTGGGGCGCGTGCTGGTGGACAATGCCTTTGTCACCGAAGAGGATATTTCCGAGGCACTCGCCAAGCAGCTCAATATTCCCTATATCAACCTCAAGTATTTCAACATCAATCTCGAACTGGTTCGCCTGTTGCCGGAAAACCATGCACGGCGCTTCCGCGCCATCGTGCTGGAACAACGCAATGGCGCATTGCTGGTTGGCATGGCCGATCCGACCGATTTATTCGCTTTTGATGAAATTGCGCGCATCGTCAAACACGATCTCGATGTGGCGGTGGTCACCGAAGGGCAGTTGCTGGAAAGCATTGATCGCGGCTATCGCCGCACCGAGGAAATCACCGGACTGGCGCGCGAACTCAGCGAAGACCTGGGCGACACCTATGTGGATTTCGGCAAGCTGACCAGCAGCGTCGGCACCGAAGAAGCGCCGGTGGTCAAACTGTTGCAGACCATGTTCGACGATGCCGCACAGATCCGTGCATCAGACATTCATATCGAGCCGCAGGAACGCCGACTGATGGTCCGCTTCCGCATCGACGGGTTGCTGCACCTGCAAATGGAAGCCGACAACAATATCGCGCCCGCACTGGTGTTGCGCCTCAAGCTGATGTCGGGATTGGACATTTCCGAAAAGCGCCTGCCGCAAGACGGGCGTTTCCGCGTGCGGGTGCGCGAACAAAGTATCGATGTGCGTATCGCCACTTGCCCCACACAAAACGGCGAATCGGTGGTGATGCGTTTGTTGCGTCAGGACAGCGGAATGGTTTCCCTGGAAAAACTGGGCATGAAACCGGAGATGCTGAAGCGTTTTCGTGAGATCCTCCGCAGCAGCAGCGGCATGGTGCTGGTCACCGGCCCCACCGGTAGCGGCAAGACCACCACGCTGTATGCCGCGCTGGACGAAATCAACACCATCGAACAAAAGATCATCACCGTGGAAGATCCGGTGGAATACCGTTTACCCGGCATTAACCAGGTACAGATCAATGAAAAAATCGACCTGACTTTTGCACGCGTGCTGCGCTCCGCGCTGCGCCAGGATCCGGACGTGATCCTGATCGGCGAAATGCGCGACGCGGAAACCGCACAGATCGGCCTGCGCGCCGCGATGACCGGCCACCTGGTATTTTCCACGCTGCATACCCGCGATGCCGCCGGTACGCTGTTTCGTCTGGTGGACATGGGCACACCGCGCTTCATGGTTGCTTCCTCGGTGCAGGCGGTGATCGCACAGCGATTGTTGCGGCGCGTGTGCGAAAGCTGCAGCGAAGCGCACATCCCCACCCCGCAGGAGAGCGAATGGCTGAAGGCTGAAAGCGTACCACCCGAGCAGTGGGGCGCTCTATTGCACGGGCGCGGCTGTTCGCATTGCAACGGCACCGGTTATCGCGGGCGCATGGGTGTCTATGAAATGCTGGAGATGAATCGTGAAATGGTCGAAGCCGCCGCACATGAAAGCACCACCCGTTTCATGGAACTTTCACAACAGTATATGCGCGGCAAATCCCTGCTCGACCACGCACTGGAAGAAATGAAGCAGGGACGCACCACCGTGTCTGAAGTCATGCGCATCAGCAACCGGGTTGAGGACTAGGAGCCCCCGATGCTATCGCCCATGAGTCGCGTTGCTATCAAAATCTGCACGGATGCCAGGCGCACGACGAAGGTAGCGGCTGCGACACGTTACTGGCGAAGCCAGCCGATTGCGGGAACAGCCGCCTGCTGCCATTCCCGCACCCACCGCTTCGCGCGCCGTGTCATGGCAGCAGCCTGGCCTACGATGCCGAGGAGTGCAACAACGCATACGTCAGATTTTGATGCAACCCAGAGGGACGGAACTTTGCGGGCGGTCTGTCGCGTTGCTCGGCTTGCGAAGGGAATAACCATTCGCTGCACCTCGCGCCTTACACCCCATCCCGCAAAGTCGCCGTCGCGACCGCGTGCGATAGCATCGGAGGCTCCATAGTGGCTGTGTTTGCCTACAAGGGGCGCAATAAACGCGGCGATCTGGTGGAAGGCACGCTGGACGGCAATGACAGCAGCGCGATTGCCGACCAACTGATGAACACCGGCATCACACCGACCGACATTATCCCGTCCCGCAGCCTCGCCGGCGCAAACAAACCCACACCGGACTGGCTCAAACGGCTCTTCACCGAAAAGCCGGTCACACCGATGGATCTGATGTTGTTCAGCCGCCAGATGTACACCCTGCTCAAGGCGGGCGTGCCGATCATGCGCTCACTGGCCGGCTTGCAGGAATCGACGCAGAACCCGACCTTTGCCGCGATGATCCAGGACTTGCGCGAGAGCCTGGACAGCGGGCGCGAACTCAGTACCGCGATGCGCCGTCACCCGAGAATCTTTTCTCCGTTCTACGTCAGCATGGTGCAGATCGGTGAAATGACCGGCATGCTGGACCAAACCTTTATCCGCCTGTATGACCATCTGGAGTTCGAGCGCGATATGCGTGAACGCATCAAAACCGCCATGCGTTATCCCAGTTTTGTGATACTGGCAATGGTGATTGCGATTGTGATCATCAACCTATTTGTAATCCCGACTTTTGCCAAGGTGTATGCGGGATTCCATACTGAATTGCCGGCTATTACCAAAATCCTGATCGGCTTTTCCGGCTTCATGGTGGACTACTGGATGATCATGCTGGCAATGCTGATTGGCGCGGTGCTGGGTTTCCGCTTCTACATCAGCACACCGGACGGCCACTACCGGTGGGATAAATATAAATTAAAACTGCCGATCGCCGGCAAGATTATTCTCAAATCCACCCTGGCGCGATTTGCGCGCAGCCTGGCGCTCTCCTTCAAGAGCGGCATGCCGATTCTGCAGGGTATGAATGTGGTCGGCATGGTGGTGGATAACGAATTCATGCGTAGCCGCATCGAGCAGATGCGCGACGGCGTGGAACGCGGCGAAAGCATCCTGCGCACCGCCGTTGCGGCCGGCGTATTCAACCCCGTGGTGTTGCAAATGATTGCGGTCGGCGAAGAAACCGGCGACATGGACGGGTTGATGTTCGAGATTGCCGACATGTACCAGCGCGAGGTCGAATACGAGGTCAAGACCCTCAGCTCGCAAATCGAGCCAATCCTGATCGTCGCGCTCGGCATCCTGGTGCTGATACTGGCGCTCGGTGTATTCCTGCCGATGTGGGACCTCGGCAAAGCGGCGCTACATTGATGAATAACAAACCAGGACTGAGTGCTGAGTGCGGTGTACTGAGTCTTCAGTCCTCAGTCCTCAGTCCTCAGTCTTCCAAAGGCTTCACGCTCATCGAATTGATCGTGGTGATCATCATCATCGTCATCATGATGGGGGCTTTTCTCAATCGCGCACTGTTCTATCAGGAGCAGGCCGAAAAAACGGCAATGGAATCCGTCGCAGCAACAATTCAGAGCGCCCTGACCATGCAGTACGGACAGATCATGACACGCGGCCAATCGTCTGATACGGCCGCATTGGCGCAGGACAACCCGATGAGCTGGTTGCAAAAAAAACCCGGCAACTATTCTGGCGAATTTTACGACCCGACCCCGCTGGCGGTAGCGGCAGGCAACTGGGTATTCGACCTCAAGTCGCGCGAACTGATTTATGTGTTGCGCAATACCAGCTATTTCAAACCGGGCAAGGATGGCAAGAAATGGATACGCTTTCACGTCGCCGTAAGCTATGAGGCTTCGCGCCTGCCGTCGTTGCATGACGCCCCTCCCGAACTGACCGGCACATTGTTTGAGCCAGTCGAACCCTATTCCTGGTTCAAGCCATGAGCACTGACCCAACAGAGATTTTTCTATGGCGCGCCCTGGCGATTTTCCTGCTGGTCGGTGCAGTGTCAGGCATCGCGCTGTCCCTGTTACTCATTTTCAAGCCGCACTTTCTGGAACGCGTCAATCGTGTGGCCAACCGCTGGATTTCCACGCGGCGCATAAACCAGCTACTGGACCGCAGCATCGATATCGAGCATTGGTTCATTCAATACCATCGCCCGTTTGGCATATTGGTCACTCTCGGCGCGGGGTGCATGCTGGTGTACTTCGGCCTGTTGTTTGACAAGCCGGCCGCCCTGCAGGGGCTGAACGGTTATGTGCCGATCATGCTGCTGGATGGATTGCTGGATGCCCTGGTGCTGGCCGCGCTGACCGGCGCGGTAGTGGCGCTGTTTGCCGGCCTGTTTCTGTGGTTGCGCCCCAGCCTGTTGCGCGGTATCGAAGAACACACCAATCAATGGGTATCGTCGCGCCGCGCCACCAGATCGCTGGAGATACCACGTGACCAGGTGGACCGTTTTGTCGCCCGCCATGCCCGGCGAACCGGCTGGCTGCTGCTGCTGGGCAGCATCTACCTGTTTCTCGCCATATCCCGCTTGCTGGTCTGACACGAGACTGCCCTGGGCCACTAATCGTTTTATCCCGGATTGCTGGTTCAGCCGTTTTCGATGAGTAAATTAAACCGGAAGCAGCATGAGTTGGCTTCACCGTAGCCAAACTGGTTGATGGCTCAGGATAAACAAGTTGCATACTTGACAAATTTCGTTTACCGTGTCTGCGTCTTGTTGAATCCTTGTTGCGACAATGACTTAGCAGGAAAAGTGAAGTTTCAGATAATCGAAGGCTGCGACCTTATAACTTTAGGAGAACTAATAATGAAACAACAATCTGGTTTTACCCTGATCGAACTGATCATGGTGATCGTGATTCTGGGCATTCTGGCCGCGACCGCGCTGCCGAAATTTACCGGCCTGCAGCGCGATGCCTCTATAGCCAAACTCAATGGCGCGCGAGGTGCTGTGCAAACGGCTGCCGCTCTCATCCACAGCACGGTTCTGGCACGCGCTGGCGTGCCCGACGTTGCGACTTGTCCCGCTGGCGGCGGCGTCGCCAATAACTTGGTAGGTGCGGCCGGCACAGTCTGTACTGAAGCTGGCGTTGTCAACCTGGTTTGGGGTTACCCGGCCTCAACTCTTGCCGCTGCCACGCCGGGAATCGTCGCCGCAGCGGGTCTCTCCTCTGTGTTTTCACCGACCCTGGCGCAGTTGAATACCGATGGATACGGTGCTACTGCTACTGCGGCCTTGACGACAGTTTCCGTCATCGGTGGGCCTGGCACCTCAGCTGGCGCGATCGGCACGAAGACTAATGCAACCTGCTCTTTCACCTATACTGTTGCAGCGTCAGGTAGAGCACCTGCTGTTAGTGTTCCGATAGTCACTGGCTGCTGATAGCCCGTGTAGAAAAAAATGCGGGTACGGATGGTTTTTGACCTTGTGATACCCGCCATTGCAACACCAACAGGGGAGCTTCGGCCCCCCTGTTTTTTCGTCCACATAATTACGCAGAGCATCTTCTCTTCAGATCAAAGCATCTTGACAGTTGAAACGCTACGCTATACATTTCGGCCATGATTAAGTCGTTCATACACAAAGGACTGCAAGGGTTTTTTGAAACAGGCAGCAAGGCAGGCATACAGCCACATCATGCAGAGAAGCTCGGGCGACAACTGGTACGACTGGACCTTGCGCAAAATGCCGACGATATGAATGTACCGGGATGGAAACTTCACCGGCTATCGACCGGACATTGGTCGATATGGGTAAATGGAAATTGGCGCATGACATTTGATTTTGAAGACAAACATGCCGTGCTGGTTGATTATCAGGACTATCATCAAGAAGCAACACCATGACCGCTATGCATAATCCACCCCATCCCGGTGAAACCTTGCGCGAGGATGTGTTGCCCGCGTTGGGACTGACCGTTACCGATGCCGCGAAGCAGCTTGGCGTGACTCGCGCTGCCTTGTCTCGCGTGCTGAATGAGCGTGCCGCCATCTCTCCCGGAATGGCGCTGCGGCTGGAAGGATGGCTGGGCGTGGAAAACGGTGGGCGGGCTGATGTATGGATTTCCCAACAGGCGGCATACGACCTGTGGCAAGTTCGCAAGGCAGGTGTGCCGAAGGTGCAACGGGCAGTCGTGTAGTTATTTGGCTAAGGATTATTTTTGATCTCGCGATACTCACCATTGCAGCGCCAGCGATCATAATGCGAGCATGTTTTATTATTGGGGATAATGTTAACCATGACCGTTAGGGTGAAAGAGCGTCAAGCCGGCTTCACACTGGTCGAACTGGTCATGGTTATGGTCATTGCCGGCATTCTTGCCGCCGTCGCCGCGCCGCGTTTCTTTGACGCCGATGTGTTCAAGTCGCGCGGCTTTGCCGATCAGGTGCAGGCTTCACTGCGCTATGCGCAGAAAGTCGCAATTGCGCAACACCGGAATGTCTGCGCCGCCTTCACCAACAACTCGATTACGTTGAACATCGCCAGTGCAAGTGGCGCTGCAAGCGCTTGCGATACCAATCTCGTTTCGCCGACCGGCGATGCAAACTACGTGATCAACGCACCGTCTGGCATTTTCTTTGCCGCGCCGCCGCCGACCGACTTCAGTTTCGATGCGTTGGGCAGACCGACCAATGCACCGCAAACGATCACCATCACCGGTGTGAACAGCCGTATCACCATCGAGGCGGAGACCGGCTATGTGCATTGATGGGGAAACACTGAGATGAGAATTGCGGAGTTGCTTCAGTCATTGTCTGAAGGAAAAGTCCAGTACGTGCTGGTCGGCGGGCTGGCAGTGCAACTGCATGGATATATGCGCTCCACTTTTGATATTGACCTGGTGCTGGCAATGACCGACGAAAATCTCGCGCGATTTATTGCCGTCGCCAAACGATACGGACTGGTTCCTTCGATTCCCGTATCGATCAATTCGCTAAGGGATGCCAACCAGATCGAGCAATGGCATCGTGAGAAGGGCATGCTGGCATTCGCATTAAGGGAGCCGCAGGTCGGCGGTGGAATAGTGGATATTCTGGTGCGCCCCAACGTACCGTTCGAGCAGCTTATGGCTAATGCGGTCGCAGGACAATTATTTGCGCAAAAAATCTGGATCGCCTCTATTGATGATCTGTTGACCATGAAGCGCATTGCGAACCGCCCCAAAGATCGGCTCGACATCACGGCGCTGGAAAAAATAAAGCGTGGAGAAGATCCAAATGTCTGAAAGTAGAACCCACGAGCGCAAAACTATTCCCGAGCAAACCATGCTCATCCGCCTGGCGCAGTCCGAGCAGATGCGGAATTTTTTCATACAGATGTGGATACAAAATCCCGCACTGGCCGCGCAAGGCGGAGAAAAGGTGCGAAGCCTGCTATCTCGGCTACAACCTATAGCTGCTATTGTCGACGAGCAGAAACCGGCCATGTGCATTGATTTAAGCAGGAGCAATTCATGTCGAGTTTGATTGCCGCCGAATCGATTGCGCAGCGAATTCTGCTGCTGCGAGGTATGCGCAGGCGTAGGTCGGATCAAGCGCAGCGATCCGACAAAATGTTTAAACGTAGCAATTCAGCTCAGTTGCCGGATCGCTTATGCTTGATCCGACCTACAGATGCAGGAGCGAGCCATGCCCGCGACAGATCCGGTTCGCGGGCATGGCTCGCTCCTGCACATTCACAACGCGGTATCAGCCTGATCGAGCTGATCATGTTCATCGTCATCGTCAGCGTCGCACTGGCGGGCATCCTGCTGGTGATGAATGCCACCAGCAAAGGCAGCGCCAATCCGCTGATCCAAAAGCAGGCACTGGCAATTGCCGAATCCCTGCTGGAAGAAGTGGAGCTGATGCCGTTCACCATCTGCGACCCGGGTGATGTGAATGCGGCCAGCGCCGTAACAGCAGCCGATTGCACCGGCGGAGCGGGCGGCGCGAATGATGAAAGTAGATTACCACTCGGCCCGGAGGCGGGTGAAACACGCTACCATCCAACCACCCCGTTTGATAATGTCAGCGACTACAATGGCTTCACCATGAACCCGGGCAATGGCGGCATCAGGGATATTACCGGAACCCTCGTCGCGACATTGGGCGGCTTCTCTGCCACAATAACCGTTGCGCAACAGTCAGTTGGCGGCATTGCCGCTGCCGAGTCATTACTGATTACCGTATCCGCCACCGGCCCGGACGGCACGCCGGTAGTAGTCGATGGGGTGCGCACCCGTTACGCGCCGAGGACGACACCATGAAGCAGAAGCAGGGAGTGGAAAGTGGGAAGTGGGCCGGCGCTACGCACCCCAGTGGTGGATGTTCTTCTCCACTTACCACTTACGACTTGCCACTCCCCAGCAAAGGTTTCACACTGATCGAAATGATCATGGTAATCGTCATCACCGGCATTATCGGCAGCATGGTCGCGGTGTTTCTCAAGGCGCCGGTGCAGCAATACATGGACGTCGCACGTCGCGCCGACATAACCGATATCGCCGACACCGCATTGCGCCGCATCACGCGCGATTTACACCTAGCGTTGCCAAACAGCGTACGCGTGACGGGCGCCTGCGATGGAGTGGGAAGTTGCAATCTTGAGTTCATCCCGACTCTTGGAGGAGGCCGCTATCGCGCCGGTCCGCCGGGCGACGAGCTCAATTTTTCGGATGCTACCGATAACACATTTGAGGTATTGGGAGCAGGCATTGATGTCGCCAATGGAGATTCCATTGTAATTTACAACCTTGGCATCGCTGGAGCGGATGCTTATGGTGGAACCAGTCGAAGGCTTGCTGCCGCGCCCTTCGGCAATGGATTGGTAAACATCACGTTTGTGCCGGGTGGCACCCAATTCCCCTTCGACTCGCCTAGCCACCGCTTTCATGTGATTTCCAGGCCGGTGACTTACGTATGCACGCCTGTTGCGGGTGGAGCAGGCGGCACGTTGACGCGCTACTGGGGTTATGCCATTCAAGCTGCACAGCCTACGGCGCTGGCTACCCTGACGTCGGTTAATCCGGCTGCTCTGCTGGCAACCAACGTCAGCAATTGCAGTTTCACCTACGACCCTTTGGTGTCAGCCCGTTCCGGCTTGGTGACCATGCATCTTGGAATCACAGAGGCTGGCGCAAATGGCAACGAAACCGTCACGCTGTATAGCGCGGCGCATGTGAGCAACCAGCCATGACGGGAAGTGGGAAGCGGGAGACCGATATGCCAACAAGTTTAGTTGCGGTTGAATCTGTCGCCCAACGCATCCTGCTGATCCGTGGCCAGCCATGTAAGTCGGATCAAGCGCAGCGATCCGACGTTGTTTTCTCCAATATCGGTTGTCGGATCGCTGCGCTTGATCCGACCTACGCGACTTTAAGGTCGCAAGATGAGGCACCCACACGAACAGAGCCGCCCAATCGGTTTTACGGCAGACCTCTGAGGCAGAAGAAAATAATGGCAATGGAAAACAAAATACAGCGTGGTTTCAGCCTGGTTTCCGCCATCTTCCTGTTGGTGGTGATCGCCGCGCTCGGCACCTTCGCGGTGACGCTTTCAACAACCCAGCATCAGAGCGCCGCGCTGAGCGTACTGGGCGCGCGTGCCTACCAGGCGGCGCGTGCCGGCATCGATTGGGGCGCATATCAGGTGGTGCAATCCGGGGTAGCAGGCGGTGCGTTTGCCGCTGCATGTCAGGCTGGCGGCGCGCTTCCGCAGCCGGGAGCGCTGCCGGGAACGCTGGCAGGTTTTAACGTAGGTGTGGGATGCAGTTCGACCGCGCACAGCGAAGCTGCGACAACGGTCACCCTATATCAACTGACCTCCACCGCAACCCAGGGCACGGTGGCTTCACCAGATTACGTCGAGCGGCAGATGACGGCTACAATCGCTCAATAACAGAATGAGTGGTATTACAGCGTGGGGGAAATATTCTGCATTTATGCAACTATGAAAAATATGACAAAAATGCGCTTCATGAAACCGGTATTGCTGACAGCCGCTGCCGAGGTAGTGACGGATACCTTCGTTGCAACCAGCACCCGGATAGCGCCTGCTCGGGTGACTTCGATCAGCGAGAAAATTTGGGGTGGCGGCAATTCGACAAATAGTGACGGCGGCGTTCAGCCCGTGTGGTTAAGCAAAAGTCTTGCCTTGCCGGGTTCCCGCCTTCACGGGAATAACGGCGTACTTATCATGAATTTTGAAAATATCAGTAACTGGCTGGTGAGGCTCGGTGTCTTGCTGGCCATCATCGGTAGCGGTGCTTTCGTTGATGCGGCGCAGGCAGCCACCCTTATTGCCGAATATCGCATGGAAGACGCCGCCTGGAACGGCGTGGCCGGAGAGCTCAAAGACACGGCGGGCTATACTGGCGGCCCGTTCAACGGCCGGGCTATCGGCGCGCCCGCTCCTTCTCCCGCCACAGCCAGTCCGGCCCGGGCGGGAGGCACGGGTACCTGCGGCTACGCCAGTATGCCGGGGCCAGTCGGAAACGGTGGCGCCTTCAGCATCCCCAATCTGCCGGTATCCACGGTTGTTGGCGCCCAAACCAGCGTCAGTTTCTGGATGTACTGGGACGGCATCGACAGTGTCATGCCGATCGGCTGGAACTCGCACGATCTGTGGCTCTCCGGCGGCAATTTCGGCTTCAATACCGGCAACAGCGACATCTACGGCATAGCTTCTACCGGCCTGGCCAATAGCTGGCATCACGTCGTGGCGGTTTTCACCAACGGCAACATGGCCGGCAACCAACTCTACATTGATGGCGTTGCCCAGCCTCTTAGCCAGCGCCAGAGCACCCCCATCAACGGCACCGCCGTGGTGCAGGGTACGCTTCAAGTGGGCGGCTGGGCGAGGGATACCAACTATCGCTTCGGTGGTCGCCTCGACGAGGTCAAGGTCTACAATGGCGCACTTATTCCGGGCGAAGTGAATACGCTGTACAACGAAACGCACGCCTGTCCCGTAGCGCCACCAGCTCCGGTCGCCGCATGGCACCTCGACGAACCGAGCTGGAATGGCAGTCCGGGCGAAGTCGCGGACAGCAGCGGCAACACCTTGAACGGCACGGCAAAAGCCGGAGCCGGCACAACGTCGGCCAAGATCTGCCAGGGCGGCTTGCTGAGCAGCCAGAGCTACGTCGAGGTCGCCGATAGCGCAAGCCTGCGCTTCACCTCCGCGTACAGTCTCGCGGCCTGGATCAGGACCACCAAGGACACCGGTACAATCGTTTCAAAAACCACCGCCTCCAGCCCCTGGCCCGGCTATGTATTTGCCATCGGCCCCAATTCGGGCGGCAAGCTCGCGTTGTGGAACGGCACCGGCAACTGGTACGTGAGCAGCGGCGTGGCGGTCAATGACGGCGCCTGGCACCATGTGGCAGCCAGCGTCAATGGCACCAGCCTGCAGTTCTATGTCGATGGCACGCCCAACGGCGCGCCCATCACGCTCACCGGTGTCACCGCCACGGCCACGACACCCTTGCGCATCGGACTCGAACACGAGCCGGGCGCGGCCTCGCGCTATTTCAGCGGCCAGATCGACGAAGTGATTCTCTTCAACGTCTCGCTCTCGGCGGCGGAGATCGCCACCGGATACGCCAACCAAAATGCGGGAAAGGACTGGAACGGAACCACGCGTTCCTGTTCGGCACTGATCGCCGCATACCACTTCGAAGGCAACACCGCCGCCTGGAACGGCACGGCAGGTGAACTCAAGGACACGGCAGGCTATAGCGGCGGCCCGTTCAACGGCCAGGCCATCGGTTCGCCCTTGCCTGCGGCAGCCGCCGCCAGCCCGGCTCGTGCGGGAGGCACGGGAACCTGCGGCTACGCCAGTATGCCGGGGCCGACCGGCAACGGCGGCGCCTTCAGCATCGCCGGTCTGCCGCTGTCCCCGGCCGTGGGCGCCAAGACCAGTGTCAGCTTCTGGATGTATTGGGACGGCACCGACAACGTCATGCCGATCGGCTGGAACCAGCATGACCTCTGGTTGGTTAACGGTCATTTCGGCTTTAATACATTCAGCAGCGATGTATTCGGCATTTCGTCATCGGGGCTTGCCAACGGCTGGCATCATGTCGTTGCCGTGTTCACCAACGGCAACGTGGCCGGCAACCAACTCCATATTGACGGCGTTACCCAGATACTCGCACAGCGCCAAGGCAGCCCCAATAATGCCAATGCATACGTCCAGCCCAACCTGAGGATTAGCGGTAGCGCCCAGAGCGGCTATCGCTTTTCCGGGCGCATCGACGAGGTCAGAGTCTTCAGCGGTGGAATGACGCAGGCGCAAGTGGCATCGCTGTTCAACGAAACGCATGGCTGCGGCGCTCCGGTCGCCGAATGGCACCTCGATGAACTGAGCTGGAATGGCAGCCCGGGCGAGGTCCTGGACAGCGGCGGCAACGCCCTGCACGGCACGGCAAAAGCCGGGGCCGCCACAATGTCTGCCAAGGTCTGCCACGGCGGCTCACTGAGCAGCCAGAGCTACGTCGAGATCGCCGACAGCGCAAGCCTGCGCTTCACTTCCGCGTACAGTTTCGCGGCCTGGATCAGGACCACCAAAGGCTCCGGCACGATCATATCTAAAACTACCGCCTCCAGCCCCTGGCCCGGCTATGTATTTACTGTCGGCCCCGATTCCGGCGGCAAGCTCGCGCTGTGGAACGGCACCGGCAGCTGGTACGTGAGCAGCGGTGCGGCGGTCAATGACGGTGCCTGGCACCATGTGGTGGCCAGCGTCAATGGTACCAGCCTGCGGTTCTATGTCGATGGCGCGCCAAACGGCGCGCCCATCACGCTCACCGGTGTCACCGCCACGGCCACGACACCCTTGCGCATCGGACTCGAAAACGAGCCGGGTACGGCCTCGCGTTTTTTCAGCGGCCAGATCGACGAAGTGATTCTCTTCAACGCCTCGCTCTCGGCGGCTGAAGTCGCCACCGGATACGCCAACCAGAATGCGGGAAAGAACTGGAGCGGGACGACGCGCACCTGCCCCGGCGGCACCGTCATCCCGTCCCACTTCAACTGCATTGAGTCCGGTACGACAGCAAACACCGGCCACCTCTACACCAAACTTGCGGGTACTGCATTTACCTTCGATGTGGCCGCGCTGAAAGCCGATGGCACGGTGGAAACCGGCTACGTGCCGGACGCTGCCAAATCCGTTACCGTCGAACTGGGTTACGCTACCGACTCGTCCTGCAGCGGCTGGCTGGCTACCAGCCCCGCTATCAGCCAGACCCTCACCTTCAGCACTACAGATAATGGCCGCAAAGCTGCGGCAAGCATGGTTACAGCCAAGGCCTACCCGAACCTGCGCTGCCGCGTGACGGACGCCAATCAAACACCAAACATCATCGGATGTTCCACCGATAATTTTGCGATTCGGCCAACGGGATTTACAGTTTCTTCAACGGATGCAGGCAACTTCAACACGACCGGCCTGCCTACCATCAAGACTGGCGCGGGGTTTAATCTTACCGCAGCTTCGCTACCGGGATATGACGGCACGCCTGCTATCGATAGTGCACCAGGCATGATAGTTGGAACACCGGCTCAGGGCATGCTGGGCGGGAGCTTTGCCGCAGCGCCAGCGGCAACGGGTACGGCAGCGGGTAATGGGTTTTTCTACAGCGAGGTTGGCAATTTTGGCCTGAGCGCCAACGCCGTGTTCGACGATATTTTTACCGGTGTGGATCAGCCGGCTGATTGTACGGCCGACTTTTCCAACACATCCGTGGCCGGGAAATACGGATGTAAATTCGGAAGCACTGCGGTCCCTCTAACTATTGGCAGCAGCGGCTTCGGGCGTTTCATACCGGACAATTTTGACGTAAGCTACAACACCCCGGCCTTCGGCACTGCATGCGGGACATTTGGCTATGTTGGGCAGACGCTTTCCTTTACCACAGCGCCAGTGATCACGGTAACGGCCAGGCAAGGCACCGCCAACGGCCTCACCAATGCCACAACCGTCAACTACGCCGGCGCCTACATGAAATTGACCAGTACTAGCCTCGGCCTGGCGCCCTATGACAGCACGGCTGCACGGTACTCGCGCTTTGATGCGTTGGGTGGAGGGCTTACACCCGCGCTCGATACCAGCGGGTTGCCATCAGCAGCAGCCGATCCGGTCATAGGAGTTTTCGCTAATGGTGTTGGTAATCTTACTTTTGACACAGGCACGGGGTTATTGTTTGCCCGCAGCCCCATAATCCCCAATGCACCATTTAACGCCGATATTGCGCTGGCGCTCAACGTGTTTGATGCGGATGTCGTAGCCTTTACGGGTAACCCGGCTTCATTTGGTACCGCAACCGCAGGGAACGGTATCGCTTTCAGCAGCGGTAATGAAATGCGTTACGGCAGGCTCAAACTTTCCAACGCACACGGCTCTGAGTTGCTTGATCTGCCGGTACCCATGGTGGCACAGCTTTTCAACGGTGCTGGGTTTGTCACCAACACGGCGGATAGCTGCACCATAGTTGCGGTGCCAGTGCTGGCGCTTATCCCGAGCGCAACGGCGGTGAACAGGGTCTTCAATAGCCCATTTATTGCGGGCAACGGTGGCCTGAGACTGCTCAGGCCGAATGCCAAGGGCTATGTGGATTTCACCGTCACCGCACCCGCATGGTTGCAATATGACTGGAACACGACCACCCCTGGGCTGGAGGATCCTTCCGCGCGCGCCACCTTCGGCGTGTACAAGGGCAACAACGAATTCATCTATTTGCGCGAGACTTATTGACGGATGGAATGAAAGTCCGGTAGGTCGGATCGCGACGCTTGATCCAACCTACTGTTACTATTTATTGACTGAATTCCAGGTTGGGTGCCCGGTTCAGCAGCGCGGCGACCATTTCCTCAACCGAAACCTGTTCGTAAAGAACACGATAGACCGCCTCACAAATGGGCATGGCAACACCGAGTTGCTGCGCCAGCCGGTACACTTCGCGTACCGTATAAACGCCTTCTGCAACATGCCCGAGCCGGCTCAGTATCTCTGGCAAATCATGCTGCTGCACCAGCAGCAGGCCAACCTGGCGATTGCGCGACAGGTCGCCGGTACAGGTAAGAATCAGATCGCCCGCGCCGGACAGGCCACTCAGTGTTTCAGGCCGCCCGCCAAGCTTCAGGCCGAGCCGGGTAATTTCCGCCAGACCGCGCGTCAGCAAGGCGGCACGCGCGTTATGCCCCAATCCCATACCGTCGCAAATGCCTGCGGCAATCGCCATGACATTTTTTACCGCGCCGCCGACCTCCACGCCGGTTACATCGCTGCTGGCATAAATACGCAGGTGGGCGTGATGCAGGGTTTGTGCGCTGCGCTGCGCAAATGCTTCGTCGACGGAGGCGAGCACCAGTGCGGTCGGCAGACCGCGCGCAACTTCCTGCGCAAAACTGGGGCCGGACAATACGCCACAAGGAAACCCTTCAGGCAACACCTGCGCGGCAACCTGATGCGGCAATTGCGAAGTCTCAGCCTCGAAACCCTTGCATACCCATACTATCCCGAAGTTTGCTGTGATTCCGTCTGAATGTTTAGCTCCGCTAGGGGAAAGTTGCATCGACTTTACAATCTGCTGGAGAGTTGCGCGCAACGCGCTGGTCGGCACGGCGATGATTGCCAGTTCGGCATCCGCCAGCGCGGCGGAAAAATCGGCATTCAACTCAAGATTGGCAGGCAGCAGAGCATCCGGAAGGTAACGCTGGTTGCGGCGGGTGGTGCGCATCGCTTCGATTTGTGCGGTATTGCGCGCCCACAACGTGACCCGATGATGGCCGGAAAGGCTGATGGCGAGCGCGGTTCCCCATGCGCCCGCGCCGATGACGGTGATATTCATTTTTGCAGGATGCCTCTAAAAATTCAGAGTTCGCCCAAATGCAAGGCGCGGAAAAAATTTCGCCGCGCCACATATGGATAATATGTAAGCAAGAAACTTTTTCTGCAACACAGCAGTTGGGATGAAATCTGAGTTTTTAGAGGCATCCTTTAGTCGCCCCACACCTCGGTGCTCCGCACATAGCCGACATCCCCGTTCTGATGGCGTACCTTGACCCAGCCCGTGCCGGTCGACTCGAGGCGTTCCAGCGCCACTTGCTGGCGCACCTGAAACAGGCGTGGCGCGCCAAAATCCGGTTCGGCGAGCACATCCAGCACCGGTGACAGCGCAAACACGTAACGCGTATTGCTCAATACGCGCTTTTCCACCCAGTACAACGCGCCGGAACGGTCACGCACTTTGACCCAGTCATTCAGTACCACGACTTGTTCGAACGGCATATAGCGGTTTACTACAAACAACTTTTTTGCCTTGGTCGAAGGTGCGTCATAAAGTATCGCGCTGCTCTCGCCAACCGACACATAATCCGCCGCGCGGATTGCGCCAGCGCCGCACAGCAGCGCCAGCAGTACAACCATACGCAGTAAATTCACCGGCTTCATTAGTGGGTGGTGGCCGTCGCCGCGTCGGCTTGCGCCTGTTGTTGTTGTTTTTGTTGCTGGTAGAGCGCGTCAAAATTGATCGGGTTCAGCAATACCGGTGGAAAACCGGCGCGTACCGTGAGGCTGGAAACCGCTTCGCGCAAATACGGGAACAGGATATTCGGGCACATCACCGCCAGTATCGCTTCCATATCTTCGCTGGGCAGGTTTTGTACACGGAAGATGCCTGCTTGTTTGATTTCGACCAGGAACATCACCTTCTCGCCGATTTTGGAGGTCACGGTAGCCGTTATAACCACTTCGAACACCCCATCCTCGATTGATGCTGATTGGGGAAGCAATTGAATATCAATTTGCGGGGTGTCGCGTTCCAGGAAAATCTGTGGTGCATGCGGTACTTCCAGCGAGAGATCCTTCACATAGAGCTTTTCTATGTTGAATACGGGTTGGGCAGTTTCTTGAGCAGCTTCAGTCATGTTTTCCTCTCTAATGGTTATGATGCTAAAAGTTTATCCAGTTGGCCTTCATGGTCGAGCGAGGCAAGCTCGTCATAACCGCCGACATGCTCGCCGTTAATATAGATCTGCGGCACGGTGCGCCGTCCGGTTTTTTCCATCATCACTGCGCGCAATTCCGGTTGCAAATCAACACGTATTGTTTCGATCTCCCGCACACCCTTGCGCTGCAATAATTGCTCGGCGCGAATGCAGTACGAACACACCGCCGTGCTGTACATCAGGACTTTTGCCATCAGTCCTTTTCCAGCGGCAGATTGGCCTTCTGCCAGGCCATCACGCCACCTGCCAGATTATAGACCTGGTTAAATCCGTGTTTGCCCAATGTTGCATAGGCCGTGCAGGAACGGTTGCCGGTACGGCACACTACCACGATGGGCTGTTCCTTGTATTTTTCCAGCTCGTCAATGCGCTCATTGAGTTTGCCGAGCGGAATCTGCCGGGAATTCAACACATGGCCCTTGTGGTATTCGCTGTCCTCGCGCACGTCCAGCACCAGCGCATTTTTGTGGTTGATGAGTTGCAGGGCGGCGGAGCAATCCACCTCATTAATGCCGCGAATGCGATTGCCAAACATCGACCAGAACAGCATGGAACCGCTGAACAACGCGATGGCAATCGGAAGAATATTATCACTGACGAACTGCACGCCGGTACTCCTGTTCTTTTTGGAGGGCGAATTCTAGCAGAGACGAAAAGCGCTCGGGGTCTTTTCCCGCCAATTCGGCAATCTGCCCACGCACCCCGGCAAAATTTCCCGGGTAGGACCAAATGGCCTGTTCCATTATGGCTTGCGCCTCCTGCTGTTGTCCGGCCTGCGCCAGCAGCAAGGCCTGGCGGTACACCACCGTGCCTATCGGCACGAAGCGCATCACGCGGGTATTCAATTCCAGCTTTTCCCTGAGGTGTTCGTCAGTTATCTCGATCAGCGAACTCATGAACAGTTCGGCATAGGGCGACAGCAACGACCCGTTATGCACCTCAATCAAGCCATCCCGCGTGCGCTCGAACGCGCTCTGGTCGGCTGCGGAAGCCGGGCGGATCTGCAACACACTTTCCAGTTGGCGATAGCCGCTACGCAACTGCAGCAGCGTCAGTATACCCAGCAGCAAAACGGCCATCACGGAAAAACGTCCTACGCGACGCAATTCAAGTTGATAGCGGGTCTGGTCCAGCATGCCCAGCAACATCGCCGCGATAGCAACGAAGTAGGTATACCAAAGCGGGTATTCCAGCAGACTGTGGATGGCCAGCACGCCCAGCGCGGTGCTGCCCCACCAGTGCGCCGCGTCCATCGGCATACGGCGCAAGCCATGCAGCCACGTACCCAGCGCGCCGAACAAAGCCAGCAGACCGGGCAATCCAGCCTCAGCGGCCAACTGGAGAATTACGTTGTGGGCATTGTTGTACAGGCCCGTGATGTTGCCGGGTTGCAGCACCGGCAACAATTGAAAGTGATGCCAGGCGAACTGGCCGAATCCCACCCCGAGCCACGGGGATTGCATGAACATCAGCCACGCTTCACGCCATAAATACAGGCGTATGCTGCCCGTCGCATCATCGCCAAACAAGCGCTGCACGGTATCGACGCGCGCGCCCGTCACTTCCATGAACGGCAACTGCACCAACAGATGCATCAGGCCGAATCCTGCCAGCAGCAGCAGAGCATAGCGAAACAATGGCCGCAAAGTCGCATCGCGCCGCTCCCACCACCAGGCAAAACTGCTCATCATCATCAGGTACAACCACGAGCTGCGCGAGCCGCTCAACGCCATGACCAGCAGCAGCGGCACAGCCAGCACGGCCACCCAACCCGCTTTAAGGCGCTGTTGCTGGTGCTGCAAGCCGAGCGAAACCAGCCCCAGCGCAATGTAATTGGCAAAATGATTGGGTTGTGCGAGGTTGCCGAACACACTGGAAGAAACCTTCATCACCACCACGGAATCCAGTGGTGTGTGCCAGCGAAAATGCTGCAGCACGCCAATCAGCGCACTGAGTTCCGCACCAATCAGCAGGAAAACTGACAACACTCGGGCCAGATGGGCCATGTCAAAGCATTCGCGCAGCCGCGCACCGAGCAGCATCAGTAACGCCGTGAACAGCAGATACAGGATGTACAGCAACGCCTGGTCAAAATAAATGATTTTGCCCAGCCCCCATTGCAGCAGTACCACACCGAGCAAGGCGATGGGCAATTGTGCAATGCGCGGAACCTGCGGCTGTAGCCAGTAATCACGTACCGCCAGCACGCCGAGCGCCAGTACACCGAACAGCGCACTCCACCATTCCTGATAAAAAGTGGTCAGCGGGTATTGGTGGCGGTAATACAAAAAAGGCAGAACCCACATCAACCCGGTCAGAGCCAGGCTGATGTGGAGCAGGCGTACCGGGCGCAGCGCGCTCCTCAGCAGGAACTGCCCTTGACGCCAAATTTCGCGAGAATATTGTTCAGCGGGCAGATACGGGTGAAGCCGCTCTGAAACAGATTAAAACCGACGAAAGCGGTGAACCACAAAAAATTCTGGCTCACGAACAGCGGGCTGGCCTCCACGCCCAGCGCCAGAGACAACATAACAAAAAAACCTGCAACAATACGGACAATGCGTTCTGTATTCATATTCAAGACTCCTGATTTAAATTGGACGGGGTTTACGGAAATTTTAGTTACGGCATAACCTGAAGGTTAGCCTGCACTGAATCTTCGTTTTCGGTACAGGGTGGCGTAGTACAGCACCGGAATCACCACCAGTGTCAGCAAGGTGGAGACGAGAATACCGAATATCAAGGACAGCGCCAGGCCATTGAAAATCGGGTCGTCCAGAATGAACAGCGCGCCCAGCATCGCCGCCAGTCCGGTCAGGATAATCGGTTTGGCGCGTGCACCGGCCGCGTTAATCACCGCCTGCTGTAACGCTATTCCATCCCGCAATTGCAGGTTGACGAAATCCACCAGCAAAATGGAATTGCGCACGATGATGCCGGCCAGCGCGATCATGCCGATCATCGAGGTGGCGGTAAACTGCGCACCGAACAGCGCATGTCCCGGCATCACGCCGATGATGGTGAGCGGGATCGGCGCCATGATGACAAGTGGCACCAGATAAGACTTGAACTGCGCCACCACCAGCAGGTAGATCAGAATCAGTCCGACGCCATAGGCGATGCCCATGTCGCGGAAGGTCTCGAAAGTAACCTGCCATTCGCCGTCCCACTTCAACGCGTAGCTGGCATAAGGGTCACTGGGCTGTTTGAAGAAATAACTTTCCAGGTTGCCGCCCTGCTCCAGCGCCATGCCGCCAACCTTGGCGTTGATATCGAACATGCCATACAGCGGGCTGTCCAGTCCGCCCATCATATCGCCGAATACGTATACCACCGGCAGCAAATCCTTGTGATAGATCGGATAATCACGCTGCTTAGGAACTACCCGCACCACCTCGGACAGCGGCACCAGCACTCCGTCACGGGCGCGCACCTTGAGCTTCAGCACCGTGTCAATCTGGCTGCGCTGTACCGGCGGCAGGCCGATGCGCAACGGCGGCGCATATTTGGCATTCTCGTCATGCAGCGAAGCGACATCCTGACCGGACAACGCCACACCGATCACATCCACAATGTCGTGCGGTGCGACTCCGAGTAACGCCGCCTTGCTCTGCAATACGCGCAGCAGCAGCTTCGGTGCGGGTTCGGTGACCGTATCGTCGATGCTGACAATATCTTTGGTTTGGGCAAACTGTTCACGCACCTTGGTCGCCACCCGGCGTGCGCCTGCGTAATCCGGACCGTAGATTTCGGCCTCAATCGGTGACATCACCGGTGGCCCGGGTGGCACTTCGACGATCTTCACTTTCGCGCCACGGGCTTGAGCGATCTTCTGCACCGGCTTCAGTGCGGAGCTGGCGATCTCGTGGCTGCTGCGACTACGGTGATGCTTGTCGCGCAGATTCACCTGAATGTCACCCTGCTCGGCGGCACTGCGCAGATAATACTGGCGTACCAGGCCGTTAAAGTTGATCGGTGACGCCGAACCGGCGTAGGCCTGATAGTCGGTCACTTCCGGCACAGTCGCAAGATAGTCGCCGATTTCGCGTAGCACCACATTGGTCTGCTCCAGCGCCGTACCACTCGGCATATCCACCACGATCTGGAATTCCGATTTATTGTCGAACGGCAGCATTTTCAGCACCACCAGTTTCACTGCCGCCAACGACGCCGCCAGCGCCAACGCGACGAGAATGCCGAGCCACAGTTTGCGGCGCGCCGGCTTGCCCTGCACGCCATTCAGGAAGGGACTCAAACTGATACTAAAAAAGCGGCTGATTGCGGTGCCACGCTCATTCTTGGGCGCTTCATGCTGCGCCCCGGCAAAACGGTATACCAGCCACGGCGTAATGACAAATGCCACCGCCAGTGAGATCAGCATGCCCATGCTGGCATTGATCGGGATCGGGCTCATATACGGCCCCATCAGGCCACTGACAAAAGCCATCGGCAGCAGTGCCGCAATCACCGTAAAGGTCGCAAGGATGGTGGGGCTGCCAACCTCGTCCACCCCTTCCGGGATAATTTCGGATAATGATTTTTGCGGGGCCATGGCACGCCGCCGGTGAATATTTTCGACCACAACAATCGCGTCGTCGACCAGAATCCCGATGGAGAAAATCAGCGCGAACAGTGACACGCGATTCAGCGTGAAACCCCAAGCCCAGGAAGCGAATAAAGTGGCCGCCAGCGTCAGCAACACTGCTATGCCGACTACCAATGCCTCGCGCCGCCCCATGGCAAACCATACCAGGACGACCACCGCCAGTGTTGCAAACAGCAGCTTCTGGATCAGCTTCATCGCCTTGTCGTTGGCGGTTTCGCCGTAATTGCGCGTGACACTGACCTGCACGTCGTCCGGGATGATGCTGCCCTTGAGCTCGTTCACGCGCTGCATCAGCTGGTCGGCGATCTCCACCGCATTGGCACCCGGTTTCTTGGTAACGGCCACCGTTACGGCTGTAAATTTGCCCCGGGCCTTGATCTGCTTGTCTTCGGCGGCGACTCCGGTGCCGAACCACACATAACTATTCGGCTGATCCGCACCATCCAGGACCTCGGCAACATCGCGCAGGAACACCGGCTTGCCGGCGGTCACGCCGATCACCAACTGTTTCACTTCACTGGCATTACTCAGAAAACTGCCGGTCTGCACCAATACCTCGCGGTTGTCCTGCACCAGGTTCCCGGCATTTTGCGAGACGTTGGCGGACTGCAGCGCGGCGCGCACATCCTGCATCGTGAGCTGATAGGCATTCAGGCTTTCCGGGTTCAACAACACGCGCACCATGCGCTGCGTGGTTCCCAGCGTATTCACTTCGCGCGTGCCCGGCACACGCTTCAATTCGATCTCAATGGCATGCGCCACCTGGGTCAATTCGATACCGCCGCCCGTCGCCTGTTCGCGCCACAGAGTCAGCGCGAACATCGGCACATCGTCGATGCCCTTGGCCTTGATGATCGGCTGGCCCACACCCAGCGTGGGGGGCAGCCAGTCCACGTTGGAATTGACAACATCGTAAAGCTTCACCAGCGAAGGGATATGTTCCTCGCCAACCTTGAACTGTACGGTGATAATCGCCATGCCCGGCTGCGACACCGAATAGATATGATCCACACCCGCGATCTGCGCCAGCACCTGTTCGGCGGGTGTCGCTACAGTCTGTGCCACGTCCCAGGAAGATGCACCGGGATAGGGGATCAGCACGTTCGCCATGGTCACATTAATCTGCGGCTCTTCCTCGCGCGGCGTGACTATCACGGCGAAAGCGCCCAGCAGTATGGCGGTCAGCGCCAGCAACGGGGTCATCTGCGAATGCAGAAAATACCTGGCAATCCGTCCTGAAATGCCCATCGCGCTATTGCTGCCCGCCAGCAGCGGATAGGATGCCTGCCTTGACCGGGTCCAGTGCTACTTTCTCACCCGGATTCAACCCCGCCAGCACTTCTATCGCGCCATCCGGCACCGCTTCACCGAGCCGCACCTGGCGCAGCTTTATGTTTCCATTTTCATCCGCCACATATACGGCCGCCACTTCGCTACGGCGTAATACGGCACCCGATGGAATCACCAGCTTGCTGGCCTTGCCCACCACGAAATGCACGCGCACAAACATACCCGGATAAACCCCCGCCTCATTTTTTGGCAGGTACACGCGCACTTGGGTGCTGTGCGTACGCGCATCGGCCATCGGCTGCACGGTCGTTGCAACCGGCTTGATCCAGCGATTCAACGCGGGCTGCGCGAAGGTAACGGCGGAGTCGTTGAACAGCCCTGCTTGTGCGGGTACTTCCACCATCACCTCAGGATGCGCGCCGATATTCGGTAGTTCGCGTTGTGGCACGCTGATCAGCACGCGCAGTTCGGAAGGATCAAAGCCAGTCATCAACGCTTTGCCGGGCATTACCATTTCGCCAACTTCCACCAGACGCGCCGATACTAACCCGCTGTATGGCGCAATCACCGCAGTGTAGCCATGCGTAAGGCTGGCCTGTCCACTGGATGCCTCGCTGGCCGCAGCTTGCGCCAATGCCACTTTGTAGTCGACCTGCGCCTTGTCGAGCGCCGCCTGGCTGATGAATTTTTGCGCGAATAATTGGCTGGCGCGCTCATAGGCCGACTTGGCGTTCTGCATATTGGCCTGCGCCTGAAATACCTGTGCCTGACTGCCTGCCAAGGCCTGCAACGCTTCGCGCTCATCGATACGAAGAATCATCTGTCCCGCGTTGACACGATCTCCCACGTCGAAATTAATTTCCTTGATACGGCCGCTAATTTGCGCGGACACGGTTGACTGGCGAACCGCTTCCACCAAACCATCCATGCTGTAAATTTGCGGCACCTCCAGATACTGCGCGGATGCCACGGCAAGCTGCTCGGCAGACTGAACGTTGTGGCCGCCCAGCAGCAGAAAACAAAAAATCCAGAATTTTTTCACAGCGTCTGCTCCAGTAACAGCAATATTAGAATATACTGATATTCTAAACGGAAAGCAATTTTTAGGCCGTACAAAATACGTCGCGCATCATGCCAACCAGCTTCAGTGTGCGCAAATCACCGATGCGATAAAACACCCGGTTTGCGTCCTTGCGTGTCGCCAACACACCCTTGTCACGCAAAATCGCCAGATGCTGCGAAATGTTGCTCTGCGATGTGCCGACCTGCTCAACAATATCTTGCACACTGATTTCCTGATCGCCCAGTACGCACAGAATTTTCAAGCGCAACGGATGTGCGATTGCCTTGATAGCCTGCGCAGCCTGTTGAATATCTTCCTCTCTATCCATCAACTTTTTTGCCATAACCCATCCCCTGCCAATCCTCCGTGTCCCGCACCAAGTGCGGCAAAATCGGCTAAAATGCACACTTGCAAAATCACCATCTGCTTATATTCTACATTAATGAACGTTACCCCTGTCTTGCTGCTTATTCTGGATGGTTTCGGCTATCGTGAAGAAGCTGATGCCAACGCCATTCTGGCGGCACACAAACCCAACTGGGACGCGCTTTGGCGCGATTATCCGCACACCCTGATCAACGCTTCGGAAAAATTCGTCGGTCTGCCCTCAAAACAAATGGGTAATTCTGAAGTGGGTCACTTGAACATCGGCTCCGGGCGCGTGGTGTATCAGGATTTGAGCCGCGTTGATGTGGCCATCGAAAATGGCAGCTTCTTCACCAACCCCGCCTTGAGCAGGGCGATTGCGCTAGCCAGCCAAAACGACAGTGCTTTGCACATCATGGGGCTGCTCTCTCCGGGTGGTGTGCACAGCCACGAAAACCACATCTTCGCCATGCTGGAAATGGCGGCGCATGAAGGCTTGAAAAAAATTTATCTGCATGCTTTCCTGGACGGGCGGGATACCCCGCCCAAAAGTGCAGCACAATCACTACAGTTGTTGCAGGAAAAATGTGTTTCACTGGGTGCCGGGCAAATCGCCAGTCTTGTCGGTCGCTTTTATGCAATGGATCGCGATAATCGCTGGGAACGTGTGCAACCCGCTTATGAATTGCTTACCCTGGGCCAGGCAGAATTTACCGCAACGGATGCATTGAGCGGACTGGAGCAGGCATATGCGCGTGGCGAGTCGGATGAATTTGTCAAACCAACCGCAATCATTCCGATTGGCGCTCAAGCTGCCACAATGCAGGACGGTGACGTGGTGGTTTTCATGAATTTCCGCGCCGATCGCGCCCGCGAGCTTACCCATGCCCTGACCCATGATGTGTTCAGCGGATTCAACCGCACCCGTCGTCCCAAACTTGCCGGCTTCGTTACATTGAGCCGCTACGGTGAAGACTTCCACCTACCCTGTGCCTATACTCCCGAGCCCATTCACAACGGTTTTGGCGAATATATTTCAAATTTGGGACTCAGGCAGTTACGTATCGCAGAAACCGAAAAATACGCGCACGTCACTTACTTTTTCAGTGGCGGCAGGGAACAACCCTACCCCGGTGAAGACCGCATCCTCGTGCCATCGCCCAAAGTCGCGACTTATGATCTTAAACCGGAAATGAGCGCGTTTGAGGTGACTGACAAGCTCGAGGCCGCAATTCTAAGCAGTCAATATCACGCCATCGTATGCAACTACGCCAACGGCGACATGGTGGGACACAGCGGCAATATGGAGGCCGCCACTCAGGCTATCGAAGCGCTGGATATTTGTATCGGACGCGTAGTCAAGGCGATGCGCTCCATTGGCGGCGAAGTCATCATCACCGCCGACCACGGCAATGCCGAACAAATGCTGGATCGCACCACGCAGCAGGTGCATACCGCACACACCCTGAATCCGGTGCCGTTCCTGTATATCGGGCGCAAGGCCACACTGGTTGAGGGCGGCGCGTTACGCGATATCGCCCCCAGCCTGTTGACTATGATGGGTCTGCCGCAACCGCCTGAAATGACCGGACACAGTTTGATCCAGTTGCCAGACATCAGATGACAGAGGCAAGAAAACAGAAAACAGAAGCGTTACCGCCGCTATGCGGCGGTTTTATCAAGAGGTGCTGCGCAGCCACACAAAACCTCTGCTATTTATCCTCTGTCCTCTGTCTTCTTGCCTCTGTCTTCTGTAGCACGGCAAATGCCGGTCGGCAGGAGGAACTGGAAAACTTGCGCGAGCGTATCACCGCAATGCAGCGTGAGCTGGAAAAAACCAGTGAATCTAAATCCGAAGCTGCCGACGCGCTGCGTGATTCCGAACGGGCAATCAGTGACAGCAACCGCAAACTTGCCGAACTTACCGCACAGCAACATACCGCCGACAAGAAACTTAACGAACTGCAGGAGCAGGAGCGGCGGCTGGCTGACAGCCTGGCGGAACAACAGGTCCTGCTGGGCAGGTTGCTGTATCAGCAATACCTTGGTGGCAAACAGGAGTATCTGAAGTTGTTGCTGAACAACCAGAATCCCAATCAGGTTGCCCGTGATTTGCGCTATTACCAATACATTGCACAGAACCGCGCAAATTGGCTCATCGCTTTGCACGGCGATCTTGCCGCGCTGAATGCGCTCAGCATGGCCACACGTCTGCAGCAAATTGAATTGGCATCATTACGTACCGAACACGCAGCACAAAAAAACACACTGTCCAAGGAGCAGCATTCCCGGCAACAGGTATTGGGCAACATCTCGCAACAACTGCGCCAGCAACGCCGTGAAATCAAGCGGCTGCAGCATAATGAAAACCGTCTCTCACAACTGGTCGACAAATTGGCCAAGATGCTCGCACAGCCAAAATCCGGCTCGTTATTTCGCAATGACAACCTGCCGGACAACCGTTTTGACGGTAGCCCGTTCAATCAGCTCAAAGGCAAGCTGATCTTGCCGGTAAAAGGTGAAGTCACCAACCGCTTCGGCACACCGCGGCCCGACAGCACCGTGTTATGGAAAGGTTTGTTTCTAAGAACTCCTGCCGGGCAATCTGTCAAAGCAGTTGCTGCCGGACAGGTGGTGTTTGCAGACTGGCTGCGCGGTTTTGGCAACCTGCTGATTGTCGATCACGGCAAGGGTTACATGAGTTTGTACGCCAACAACGAAACTCTTTTCAAACAGGTTGGAGACACACTGCACGGCGGCGACACCGTTGCGGCAGTCGGTAATAGCGGCGGCAACAAGGATTCCGGTTTATACTTCGAGCTGCGCCATGAAAGCAGGCCGCTTGATCCGATAGAGTGGGTGGTCGTGAAATAACTTTGAGGAAATTATGCGTTTTTTGGAAAAAGCAGGTTTGGTTAGTTTGGGTCTGGTTGCCGGCGTGTCGGTCAGCCTGCATTTTGCCGCAATCGCCGATAAGGAAACACTCGCAACACCGCTGCCGATTGAGGAGTTGCGCGCCTTTTCAGAGGTGTTCGGCCGCATCAAAAGCGACTACGTCGAACCCGTTACCGACAAGAAACTGATCACCGAAGCCATCAATGGCATGCTGAGCGGCCTTGACCCACATTCAGCCTATCTCGACGCAGATGCTTTCAAGGAACTGCAAGTCGGTACACAAGGCGAATTTGGCGGACTCGGCATTGAAGTCAGCATGGAAGATGGCTTGGTGAAGGTCGTTTCACCCATAGAAGACACTCCGGCCTTTCATGCCGGCATCAAAAGCGGCGACCTGATCATCAAACTGGATGACACTCTGGTCAAAGGCATGACCCTGAACGACGCTGTGAAGCGCATGCGCGGCAAACCCGGGAGCAAGATTACCCTGACCATCATTCGCAAGGATGAGCCCAAGCCGCTAACAATTTCCATAGTGCGTGCGGTCATCAAAGTGCAGAGTGTGAAATCCAAGTTGCTTGATCCCGGCTATGGATTTATTCGCATCACACAATTTCAGGAACATACCGGTGAAAACCTCGCCACTGCACTGGAAGCGCTCATCAAACAAAACCAGGAGCCACTAAAGGGACTGGTGCTTGATTTGCGCAATGACCCGGGCGGCCTGCTGACCGGCGCAGTCGGGGTTTCTGCAGCCTTTCTGGCCAAAGATGCATTGGTGGTTTATACCGATGGACGCATTGAAGACGCAAAAATGCGCCTGACCGCCAGTCCGGAAAACTATCTGCGCGGCAATGGCAAAAATGATTACCTGAAAAATCTGCCCGACTCCGTCAAGAGTGTGCCTCTGGTCGTGCTGGTAAACGGCGGTTCCGCCTCCGCCTCGGAAATCGTCGCCGGCGCTCTACAGGATCACAAGCGCGCAGTCATCATGGGCACGCAAACCTTTGGCAAGGGATCGGTACAAACCGTTTTGCCTTTGGGCAACAATACCGCCATCAAACTCACTACAGCGCGTTATTACACTCCCGGAGGGCGATCCATCCAGGCAAAAGGTATCGTGCCAGACATCCTGGTAGAGGATCCAGCCACCGCAGGGCAGGACAACATATTCCGCTTGCGTGAAGTAGATCTGAACAAGCACCTGATTAATGATAAACCTTCGGACGAAAAACCGGACAACACCAGTAAGTCCGCGCCTTCCTCTCCTGACACAAAAGGAGATGCCGCAAGACATGCACCTGCTGAATTCGGATCCAAGGATGACTATCAGCTTAATCAGGCATTGAATCTTCTTAAGGGAATGCAGATACTGCAAGGGAAGTGACTTCGCCAGTAGCGAGGAGGCCAATATGACTGACTCAGTTGAACTGAATAAACAGCGTGATATCACGTTCAGCGTGGAACCGCCCGGACAGGTTGAGCGTGCCTATCAGCTTTTGTCAGGCCTGCCAGACTGCAAGATTGAGTATGGTGACGCCCCGAACACGTTACGAGTATCCTACAACTTGTATGACTATACACTTGAAGGATTGGAAAACGGCTTGACACAAGAAGGGTTCTGCCTCGATCATAGTATTTTGCACAGTATCGGGCGCGAAATTGTTTACTACTGCGAAGATACTATTTGCCACAATCTGGATATTCCGGTACACCCGACAAAAAAGAATGAACGCGAAGTATTTGTAGAGGCCTATAGCCATGAACCCCATGGCGATTACGATGATACTCCGCTGGAATTGCGCGAATACAAGTAATCTGTAGCGGTCACTCAGGCGGATCGCATCGTGAGCCACTGCAAATAAAAAACCCCCGGACGGAAGTCCGGGGGTTTTCTTTTAAGGAGTCTGACGATGACCTACTTTCACATGGGTAATCCACACTATCATCGGCGCTAAGTCGTTTCACTGTCCTGTTCGGGATGGGAAGGAGTGGGGCCAACTCGCTATGGTCGTCAGACAA
>Ga0307376_10000053_pt1 | contig 187691 bp, 168 predicted proteins | sample TR2MG_FD_202536 | JGI IMG/M metagenome (GOLD analysis project Ga0307376, IMG submission 202536) | Soil microbial communities from Risofladan, Vaasa, Finland - TR-2 | ecosystem: Environmental > Terrestrial > Soil > Coastal area > Acid sulfate soil | place: Finland: Risofladan, Vaasa...
GGCGGCTGGCGCCCTCAATTTCGTTGGTGATCGCCATTTCGACGAGTTCGGTGACGGGGAGATGTTTTAAATCGGATAAGCGCATGGCGGTATGGTCGAGTGAATCAAGAGAATGAGAATGTAAATCAATGAGAATGTAAATCTGGAAAGAGTGCGGCGGGAACTAACTTGCGCCTGAGCCCAGAAAGGGCAGGTCAGGCGCAAGGTTAATGGCTTTATATGTTGCTGTCAATAAATGCGGTCAGTTGCGATTTGGACAGGGCGCCGACTTTGGTCGCCTCGATGTTGCCGTTCTTGAAAATCATCAGGGTCGGGATGCCACGGATGCCGTATTTCGGCGGCGTGGCCTGGTTTTCGTCGATGTTGAGCTTGGCGATCTTGAGGCGTCCGGCGTATTCCTGCGCCACTTCGTCGAGTACCGGTGCAATCATTTTGCACGGGCCGCACCAGTCCGCCCAGTAATCGACCAGCACGGGCAATGGGGATTGCAGGACTTCCTGTTCGAAGGTGTCGTCGGTGACGTAGTAAATATGCTCGCTCATGGGGTTTTTGCTCCAATTCAAAGAGAATCAACGGAAAAATATAGTGAAACGCTGCGACCGCTTGATGATTTTTATTTGTTTGTAGTTGTGTTGTAACAGACGAACTGCCAGCTCTTGTGGGCCGGGAATGAAATTTATCTTTTCACTTTATATACCAACCAAAAAAATCCAGCAAGGGGAATGCGTTGTTTATGTATTCCTGTTTCGGGATAAAATCCGATGGTTCCCCACTTTTTTCTGGCACTCACCACATTCATGGTTATGCGGAAAACCACCGAATCCAGCCTGTTGCGCAGCGCCGCGCAGGAGATCGTCGCGCTTGAGCGGGAGTGCCTGCCCAACCTGGCCGACCTGATCGTTCTCCTGCCCAATTTTTATGCCGCCGATGCGATGGGCGCGGCGCTGTGCGAGGCAGCGGCTGGCGGTGCGCTGTTGTTGCCGCGGATGACCACCTTGACGGAGTGGGCCGCAACGGTGCCGCTGGATCGCGAAACCGCACCGGACAGTTGCCGTGCGGCGCTGCTTTATCAGGCCTTGCGCAGCCGCAACTGGTTTGCCGATGCCGATTTGTGGCATATCAGCCGCGAACTGCTCAGCCTGTTCGACGATATTGCCCGGCAGGGCGTCAGCCTGCCGACTTCCTATGCTGAATTTGTCGCCTGGCTGGAGCAGGCTTACCAGGCACGATCCGGTACGCCGCTGCAATTCGAAGCGCGGCTGGTGCATGAGCTGTGGTATGCCATGAGCCGGGACAATGACGACAGCGTGGACGGCATCACTGCTTATCATATGCGGCTGGGGCGGCTGGCCGACGATGCCTGCGCACCCCTGTACGCGGTCGGCTTGTCCGGCCTGACGCCGATGGAGCGGGATTTCTTTCGCCGTTATGCCGGGCGCCAGCCGGTGCAACTGTTCGGCTGCGACGAGAATTTCCCCGATAATGCTGTCGGCGCATTGCTGGGAACCGCTTGGCAGCCTCCGATCTCATCGGAGGAAAATGCGGCGCCGAGCCTGCGCGAGCGCGCCACGGTTTTTCGCCGCAACCACCCGGCAAGTCCGCTGCGTGAAAATCTGGCGTTGTTTCCCGCGCACAGCCTGGAACAGGAAGCCGAAGCGCTGAGCGAAACAATTCGCGATTGGCTGCGGCAGGGCAAAACCGCCATCGCGGTGATCGTCCAGGACCGGATGGTGGCGCGGCGTGCCCGCGCACTGCTGGAACGCAGCCAGATACTGGTGGCGGACGAAACCGGCTGGACATTTTCCACCGTGGCGGCGAGCGCCGTCGTGATGCGCTGGCTGGACGCCATGGCAAGCCGGTTTCACCATCTCGATCTGCTCGATCTGCTCAAGTCCCCGCTGATTTTTTCCGACTGGGATGCCGGTTTGCGCAAACGTGCCGTTTATCGCCTGGAGCAGCTGGTGCGGCGTCACAGCGTGGTCTCCGGCCTGCACCACTACCGCAATCTGGCTCGGCGTGAGGATGCGGTTGAAGTGCTCGACCTGCTGGCGCGGCTGGAACAGGCCCAGGCTGGATTCGGCGGACGCAAGCGCGCCCTCTCGGCGTGGCTTGCCAGCCTGCTCGAAAGTCTGGATACCCTCGGCTTGCGCCAGGGCCTGGCACAGGATTTGGCCGGGGAGCAGTTGCTGCGGCTGTTGGCCCGTCTGCAAAGAGAATTGAGCCGCGATCAGGGCGTGTTCTCCCTGAGCGAATGGCGGCGCTGGCTCGACGGCCAGTTGGAGGCCGCCACCTTCCGCGATACCGGCATCACCAGTCCGGTGGTGTTCACCCATCTCGGTGCCACCCGGTTGCGCCGCTTCGATGGCGTGATCGTGGCCGGCGGCGACGCCGCCCATTTTCCGGGGCAGGGGCGGGAAAGCGCCTTCTTCAACCAGTCGGTGCGGGTGCAACTGGGGCTGCCGACGTTCGAGCAGGAACTGCGCCGGACCATGCTGGATTTTTCCGAACTGCTGGCAAGCTGCGGCGCCATGCTGGTGACCTGGCAGGCGCAGAAAAACGCCGAGCCCAATCTGGCCAGTCCGTGGATAGAAAGGCTGGAAGCTTTTCACGAGCTGGCTTATGGCGAAGGGCTGCCACGTCTGCTGATCGGGAATATGGCTGAGGAGGCCGGCGTTTCTCTTCCCCGGCCGGTTACATCCCGACCGATACTGCCGCCAGAACTGGTTCCGGCCAGCCTTTCCGCCAGCGGCTACAACAGCCTGATGGCCTGCCCCTACCAGTTTTATGCGCGCCACGCCCTGCACCTGAACGAGCTGGACGAAGTGCAGCAGGCGCTGGAGAAAAAGGATTACGGCGAACACGTCCATGCCATCCTGCACCATTTCCACCAGCATTATCCGGTCATCGGCGGCCATGGGCGCGTAGAACTGGAGCAGGCGCTGCGCGAGATCAGCCGCGAGGAATTCAAACAGGCGCTGGAGGCGGATTATCTCGCCCGCGCCTGGGCCTTGCGCTGGGAAGCGCATATTCCCGCTTACCTCGACTGGCAGGCGGCGCGTGAGCGGGAAGGCTGGCGCTGGCACGACGGCGAGCTGAAACGTATGCTGGAACTGGCGCTGGACGAAGGGCGCAATCTGACCTTGAAGGGTCGGATCGACCGCGTCGACACCCGGTCGGACGATGGCGAAGCCGCTTACGCGGTGCTGGATTACAAGACGCAGAGCCGCCTCGTGCTGAAGAAAAAGCTGGAAGCCCTGGGCGAGGACGTGCAGTTGCCGGTGTACGCCCTGCTGCTGGGGGGCGCAGTAGTCGAGGCGGCGTTCGTGCCGGTGGACGAGGAAGGCGAGATCAAGGCGGTGCCGCAGGAAGAAATCCATGCGCTGGGCAAGTCCACCGAACTGCGGTTGCGCGAGCTGTTCAACGGCATCTATCGCGGTGCGACGCTGCCCGCCCAAGGCAACGACCAGGCCTGCGCCTGGTGCGAGATGAGCGGCCTGTGCCGCAAGGATTACCGGGATGACCATGATGGAGTTTAAAGAGACGATCAACAGCTTTCACCGCGAGGTACGCCAAGGAACGCGAGGTACACCATGAATTCAATTTCCTTTGCGTACCCTGGCGTCCTTTGCGGTGAAATGTTTTTAGCGACATTATGGACCGTGTCATGCTGAACCGTGATGGAAGTGCGATCAACCGCGCCGCTCTCGACCCCACCCGTTCGGCGGTGGTCGAGGCCTGTGCCGGCAGCGGCAAGACCTGGCTGCTGGTGTCGCGCATCGTGCGCCTGCTGCTGGCCGGTGCCGCGCCGTCCGAGATTCTGGCGATCACCTTTACCCGCAAGGCGGCGCAGGAAATGGCGTCGCGCCTGCATGACTGGCTGCGCCTGCTGGCGCTGGAGTCCGATGACGAGGTCAGAAAATTTCTGCGCGCGCGCGCCGTGCCGGAGCATGAGATCGAGAGCCTGCTGCCGCGCGCCCGCAGCCTGTTCGAAACCTTCCTTGCCGCCCAGCCCGGCATCACCATCAACACCTTTCATGGCTGGTTTTTGCAACTGCTCCAGCGCGCGCCGCTGGACAGCGGCGTGGGCGGCGACTGGGGCCTGCTGGATCAAACCTCCACCCTGCTCGAGGAGGCATGGCAACTGTTCGCCGAAGCGCTGCGCACCGAGCCCGATTCAGAAACGGCTCAGGCGCTGGATTTCCTGTTCGCCGAATACGGCCTGCACAGCACCCGCAGCCTGCTGCTCGATTTTGTCGCCAGACGCGCCGAATGGTGGGCCTATACCGAAGGCGCTGACGACCCGGCGCAATTTGCCGCCGAAGCCCTGCGCCGTGATCTCGGGGTGGAACCGGAGCGGGACGTGGTTGCCGAGCTATTCGCGGATAATGATTTAACACTGGATTTGCAGTCCTTTCTGGGGCTGCTGGAAATCAACACGGATACCGACAAGGGGCTGGCGGTCGGGCTGGCGCGAGTTCTGGCGGTGGCGCCCTCTCCCCCGACCCCTCTCCCACAAGTGGGCGAGGGGAGCATAAGCCCCTCTCCCGCAAACGGGAGAGGGGTCGGGGAGAGGGATATCTCCGAACGCTTCGAAGCGATCTTTGCCATATTCTTCACTCAGAAAGGCGAACCGAGAAAGCGCAAGGCGAGCAAAGATCAGGCAAAGCGTCTGGGCGCGGAGGGCGAAGCGCGCTTGCTTGAACTGCATGGCCGCTTATGCGAGCGCCTTACCGCTGTGCGCGATGCGCTCACCGCCCAAGCCGCCTGGCGCTTCAACCTTGCCGCCCTGCGTTGCGGCGCAGAATTTCTGGCGGCCTACCAGCGTCTCAAGGAAGAACGGCGGACAGTCGATTTCACCGACGTGGAATGGCGCGTCCACCGCCTGCTCAACCATTCCGACCATGCCGAGTACATGCAGTACAAGCTCGATGCGCGCTACCGCCATATCCTGCTCGACGAGTTTCAGGACACCAATCCGCTGCAATGGCAGATCATGCGTTCCTGGCTCGATGCCTCGGCGGGAGCCGGCAGTGCGCCCACCGTCTTCCTGGTGGGCGACCCGAAGCAGGCGATCTACCGTTTCCGCCGTGCCGACGCGCGCCTGTTCGGCATCGCCGCCGATTTCCTCGAGCAGGGCTACGGTGCGGCCCGGCTGCAGCAGAACGTCTCGCGCCGCAGTGCCACGCCGGTGCTGGCGGCGGTCAACCGTCTGTTTGAACAAGAGCCGGCGTTCACCGGCTTCGAGTCGCACCAGGCGTTTCATGGCGAGCTGCCGGGCCGGGTGGAAGTGTTGCCTTTGGCAGAAGCAGGGGAAGACGCTGAAGCGTCGCTAGCGGCAATGACCTTGCGCAATCCCCTGATCGAGCCGCTGCATGAGGCGGAAGATCAGCGCGTCGAGCGGGAAGCGCAGCAACTGGCGGGAAAAATCCGCAGTATCGTCGGTCAGTGGCAGGTGACAGCGGAAAGTGGCGAGGAAAGGCCCGCCGAGTTCCGCGACATTCTGCTGCTGAAGCGCAGCCGTACCCGTCTGGATATTTACGAAAGGGCGTTGCGCGATGCGCGCATCCCCTATGTCAGCTCGCGCCAGGGCGGCCTGCTGGACACGCTGGAATGCCGCGACCTGATCGCGCTGCTGACCTTCCTCATCACTCCGTTCGCCGACCTGTGCCTGGCGCAGACGCTACGTTCGCCGCTGATCGCCTGCACCGACGAGGATCTGATGGCACTGGCGAGCGAGGCCGACGGTTCCTGGTGGGCGCGCCTGCATGCCGTGGCCGGGCGCGAGCAGGCCAGCCCGGCATTGCGCCGCGCCTTGGGCCTGCTGCAAGGCTGGCTGGCATTGACCGACCGGCTGCCGGTGCACGACCTGCTCGACCGCATCTATTTCGAGGGCGAGCTGCTGCAGCGCTACCATGCCGCCGTGCCGGAAGCGATGCGTGGCGCCGTGCAGTCCAATCTCCATGCCTTCATGGAGCAGGCGCTGAAGCTGGACAGCGGCCGCTACCCCAGCCTGCCGAAATTCATCAACGAACTCCAGCAACTGCGCCGGGCGCGCGCAGAGGAAGCGCCCGACGAAGGCATCGTCGGCGATGCCGGCAATGCGCTGCGCATCCTTACTATCCACGGCTCCAAAGGGCTGGAAGCGCCGATCGTCTGGCTGCTCGACGCCAATGCCGCTCCCCGTAACGAACGCGGCTACCGGGCCATGCTCGACTGGCCGCCGGAAAGTGCCAAGCCGCAGAATTTTTTCCTGTATGCCGGCAAGCGCGAACGCGCCGCGCAATGGCAGCCGGTGTTCGATGCCGAGGCCGAACAGGAACGGCGCGAAGACCTCAACCTGCTGTATGTCGCCATGACCCGCGCCCGGCAGGCGCTGATCGTCAGTGGCTGCGCGTCCACGCGCGGCACGGCGGAAGGCTGGCACGGAAAAATCTGGAACGCCGTGGCCGGCGAAGAGGCCGTGGAAATTTGCGAACTCGGCCAGATGCCCTTGCTATCCCCCGATGCGGCGCAGGCGGAAACCGCCGCCCCGGTTTTTCATGTCGGCTCAGCGCCGCTCATGCCCACCGGCAAGCGCATCAGCCAGAGCCTCACCGCCGCGCAGCGCCACGGCATCCGGCTGCATGCGCTGCTGGAGTGGGTCGCCCCGCCTGCGGCGGTGCTTGACCGGGTTTGGCTGCAAGAGAAGCTGGACGTGGATGGGGCCGAATTTGATGCGCTCTGGCAGGATGCCATGAACCTCATGCAGGCTCCGCATTTGCAGCGCTTCTTCGATCCGGCATGTTATCTCAGTGCCTGGAAAGAACTGCCCTACCGTACGGCGGCAGGCGACAGCCGGCGGCTCGACCGGCTGGTCGAGTTCGAGGACAGTGTCTGGATACTGGATTTCAAGGCCGCCGAACGGGCAGAGGAAGCGAATCTGGCGGCTTGCGCCAAGCCTTATCTGGGTGTGATGCGGGAGTATCTTGACGCCATGGGCGGGGTGTTTTCGGCCAAACCGGTTAGGGCGGTGTTGGTGTTTGGGAATGGGTTGGTGTTTGAGGTTGATTAGCCGGGGTTGGGCTTTAATTGTTAAGTGTTAGTCGGTTTTAATTTGAACTTGCGCTCAATTAAACTCCATTTTTCCAAGTGCTGCTCAAGATCGCGCTTCCAAATTGCGCAGTGAAAAGACTCAATATTTTTGGGTGCCTGCCGACCTTTATAGTTGTTGTGAAAATAATCTTGAAGCCACCCCAACTGAAATACATAAAATGCGTCTTCCCCCAATTTTTTTTCAACTGCGACAAATACACAAATTATTTTCTTGTCCAGATTTTGATTGAGTCCATTAATTTTTTGGCCCTGTTCGGTCACGGTTACATCCAAAAAAGAACGAACATCAAATTGCCAAGAATTTCCGTTGATGGCCTTTACCTGGATAGATGTAGATATCCCATTGGCAAACGAAAGAATATCTATATCAGGCACATTACCTGCAAATGGGGTCGCAATAATTCCTCGTCTTCCAAGCTCAGCAGTTACTAGGTGTTCACCGATCTGGCGTGTTAGCTGTGTACTCAATCCTGTTGCCATGTGGCTGTAGCCTTCTTAAATTTTGAATTCGCCGCAAATGAATATGGAGCTAGGTGCGATTAAATTTTGTATTGGAATGTTAGGTCTTTGTTCTAGTTGTTACAAGCGGTGATAGGTTTTGAGTGCGCTACGCGCAGTTGCTTATATGCCGGGGGCTGCCCGGCAGCAGGTTACTTTATTTTGCTTGTCCAAAATAGAAGTAACCAAACAAAAGGACACCCACCCGCACCGGCCCTGTGGGCTTCCCTCGATTTTTCGAAAAGATCGGGGGCCGTCGGCTGCGGCTGTTTGAGCGCAACGCGCGAGTTTCCGCAGCCGCCCGACCTTTTCGGAAAATCGAGGCGGCACAGAGGGGGAAAAACGGGTGGTCGCAGCAAGTCGATTTTCTTCGCCTCCGCCCCTCTCTCCAGCTCTCTCCCGGAGGGAGAGAGGGCTACTGTTCCTTCCCCTTCATAGGGGAAGGCCAGGATGGGGATGGGTTGTTTGGTTTAACTTCCCCTTGAGCCGCCGCCGAGTAGCGCAGACAAGCCGGGAGATTTCTGCGCGGATTGTTTGAGCGCGTAGCGCGAGTTCCGCAGCAGCCCGGCTTGGCGAGCAACGCAGGGCACCTGTAGCGAAGCGAAAGGCGGTGGATAGGGAGTTGTACGAGTCAAGCCCATTACTTATGCCAGCACCAATTCAATATCTGTCAGTTTCTCGGCCCGCTTGATCAGCTTCCTGTCGAAAGTGGCGAATCTCCCGGCACGGCGGCTGCTGGCGAGGTGCAGCGCATCGGCAAAATCGAGTCCCTGTTCGAAACCATCGAGTGCTTCGGCGACTTCACGCGGCTGCTCTACCGTGACATTCGGCAAGCCGACGATATTGCGTAACGCCTGCAAGATGACTTTCGGCGGCAATTCATAAGAAAAGCGCAATACCCATTCCGATTCAAGCAGCACGGTCTTCGAGATGAAAATCTGTTTGCTGGCAAACAGCGCCGCCGCGCGGCGCGCTTGCAGCGTGTCATCGTTGGCGAGCAGTCTGACGACGAGGTGGGTGTCAACCGCGAGCATGGCGAGCCTTGACGCCTTTTGCAATGGCGTTTTCCATTTCTTCCAGCGTTTTCACCGGGCCTTTGTAGCCGGTGCAGCCGATCACGTCTTCCAGGCGCGTCGGCTTGAAAGCCTTGGCTGGCCGGAGCAGAACGCCATCGGGCGTGTCCTCGATCGTGAATTCGGTGCCAGGCACCCAGTGATGCGACTCCCGCACGGATTTAGGGAGAATCACCTGCCCTTTGCTGGATAACCGGGTTGTTTCCATTTGATACCTCTAATTGGTAAGACGGGGTAAGATGTGACTATACGCTCCGCCATCGCGCATGACAAGAATGTACGGATAAAGTCAGGGCATCTCTAAAGTGGCTTGTTGGTTGCTGCGGCTGCATTCTTCTGCCAGCTTTCCAGTTTTCCCCTCATCCTCTTGTAATGCGACCCCCGCCAATAAACCCGCCCACATTCCGGGCAAACCAGCAGCGCCTCTCCCAACTGGCGAACATCTTCCGGCACCTGCAGGGCGTGTTCCGCCGTGGCAGGCTGGAGCGGGGCGTTGTCCAGCAAGCAGCGGGTGAAGGCGTGGCCGAGCCAGTCGATGTCGAATCTCGCGCTTAGCGCCGCCGCCTGGGTGTCGAGCGAGCCGAAGGGTAGCTGGATGACGCGATCCCTGGCGGCCTTGTGATCCATGATCTTGCGGTCGGTGGTGAGCAGCCAGCGATCCTGGTCGATCGCCTCGCGCAGAATCTGCGCGTCCGTGGCGGACGCGTCTGCCAGCGTGGTGTCGATTCCGGCGGCGCGCAGGTAGCGGGCCAGCCGCGCCAGCATGACGTCGCACAGGAAAAGAGCGGAAGGTTTCATAATCCTAACTATAATGAAACGGTAGGTGAACCGATTAACTTTTCGTACGACAAGGAGATAGATGATGGTTAAGACATTATGGTTGTTGCCGCTGGCGGCGGGGATTGCCGTTGCGTCCGCGGTCGCTGTTGCCGAGGAGCCGGCGAAGCCGCAGGTACAGACTCGCCAACAGGAGCAGATTTATGGTTCGCAGATGATGACGCGGGAAGAGCGCACTGCCTATCGCGCCAGCATGCGTGCCGCGAAGACCCCGGAAGAGCGCGAAAAAATTCGCGCCGCGCATCATGAGCAGATGAAGGCGCGCGCCAAGGAGAAAGGCGTTACCTTGCCGGATGTGCCGCCTGCGAGGGGCGGTGGTATGGGTCCTGGCGGCATGGGGCCGGGCGGTGGCATGATGGGTCCCGGCGGCGGAATGGGCGGGGGTTCCCGCGGGGGCTATTAGAAGCGCTGGCAGGTAGTTCCCTGTTGCCTGCTAGTGGCGGCCGGTGCTGCCGAAGCCGCCTTCGCCGCGATCGCTTTCCTCGAAGCTTTCCACCACGTTGAAGTCGGCGTGGATCACCGGCACGATCACCATCTGCGCGATGCGTTCCAGCGGGTTGAGGATGAAAGGCGTGTGGCCGCGGTTCCAGCAGGAAACGAAGAGCTGGCCCTGATAGTCCGAATCGATCAGCCCGATCAGGTTGCCGAGCACGATGCCGTGTTTGTGGCCCAGGCCGGAGCGCGGCAGGATCATCGCCGCCATGCCGGGGTCGCGCAGGTGGATGGCGAGGCCGGTGGGGATGAGTTCGGTTTGCCCCGGATGGATGGTGAGCACATGCTCGGTGCAGGCGCGCAAATCCAGACCCGCCGCGCCCGGCGTGGCATAGCTGGGCGGGTGCTGCTTGAGGCGTTCGTCGAGGATTTTGACGTCAACGGTTTTCAGGTTTTTTTTCATCTCAGGTTGGACCTCTTTCCTTGTGGTAGAGCTTGGCAACATGTTCGATAAGCTGCCGGGCCAGCGCAATTTTCGGTGCGCGCTGCAGCGGGTGGGCGCCATCGTCGTCAAACAGGATCAGTTCGCTTTCTTCGCTGCCGATGGCATCCTGCACCAGGTTGGCGGCCAGCAGCGGCAGGTTTTTGCGCTTGCGCTTGATCTCGGCAAATTCGTAGAGGTTTTCGCTTTCTGCCGCGAAGCCGACGCAGAACGGCGGATTGGGCAGGTTCATCACATTCGCCACGATATCCGGGTTGGGCGCCAGTTCCAGCGTGAAGATATGCGCGTCTTTCTTGATCTTCTGTTCGCTCGGGTTGAGCACGTAATAATCGGCTACCGCAGCGACGCTGATGAAAATATCGGTGTCGGCGATTCCGCCGTTGACCGCATCCAGCATTTGCTGCGCGCTGGTGACGGACAGGGTTTTTGCCGCAGCCGGCGGCGTCAGGCAAGTCGGGCCGGAGATCAGCGTGACGGCGGCGCCGGCTTCGATGGCGGCACGGGCGACGGCATAGCCCATCTTGCCCGAACTCAAATTGGTGATGCCGCGCACCGCGTCGATGGCCTCGAAGGTCGGGCCGGCGGTAATCAGCACGCGCTTGCCTTGCAGCCGTTTGGGGTACCAGAACGAATCGACGTCCTCGATCAGCGTTTGCGGCTCCACCATCCGTCCCATGCCGGTTTCGCCGCAAGCCTGGGCGCCGCTGGCCGGGCCGAGGATGGTTACGCCGTCGCGCTTCAATTGAAAAATATTGCGCTGGGTGGCGGGGTTGTCCCACATTTCGCGGTTCATCGCCGGAGCGGCCAGCAGCGGGCAGGAGCGCGCCAGACAGATGGCGGAAAGCAGGTCGTCCGCAGCGCCGTGCGCCAGCTTGGCGAGAAAATCGGCGCTGGCGGGGGCGATCAGCACGGCATCGGCGCTGCGCGTGATCTCGATGTGCGCCATGCCGTTGGCGCTGCCGCCATCCCACAGGTCGGTCAGCACCGGTTTGCCGGAGAGCGCCTGGAAAGTGGCCGGGCCGACGAAATGGCGGGCAGCTTCGGTCATGACCACCTGTACCTCGGTGCCGTTTTTCACTAGCAGGCGCGTGAGTTCAGCCGCCTTGTAGGCGGCGACGCCGCCGGTGACGCCGAGAACCAGGCGTTTTGTTGCCACTTCGGTAATCAGATCGATCATAATGATCCTAATTCTACTTGAAATAAAAAGAATTTGTCATGGCGATAACAGATTGGCCCGAAGGCGAGCGGCCCAGGGAAAAACTCCTGAAGAACGGCGCGGCAACGCTTTCAGAAGCAGAACTGCTGGCGATTTTTCTGCGCACCGGCGTGACGGGGAAAAGTGCGGTGGATCTGGCGCGCGATCTGCTTGCCCGTTTTGGCAGCCTGGCAGCGCTGTTTGCGGCGGGGGAAAAGGAGTTTTGCCTGACGCACGGCATGGGCGCCGCGAAATATGCGCAGTTGCAGGCGGTGCTGGAGATGGCGAGGCGCGCATTGCACGAGGAGATGTCGCAGCGCGATGCGCTGTCCTCACCGCAAGCCGTGCGCGATTACTTGCGGCTCAGGTTGCAGGGCTTGGCCCACGAGGTATTCATGGTGCTTTTCATGGACGCACAGAATCGGGTCGTTGCGAGCGAGGAACTGTTTCGGGGTACGCTCACTCAGACCAGTGTTTATCCGCGCGAGGTGATCAAGCGCGCATTGCACCACAACTCAGCCGCGGTGATCCTCGCGCACAACCATCCCTCCGGCATGGCGGAGCCGAGCCATGCCGACCAGTCATTGACGCAGGCGTTGAAAAGCGCGTTGATGCTGGTGGATGTCAGGGTGCTCGATCATTTCATAGTCGCCGGCGGCGGCTTCTTGTCGTTCGCGGAGCGAGGCTTGCTCTAGGAGTTTGCCGGATTTGCAGTCGGTTTCCTTCCATCTATGGAACGAGGTTTGTCGGCCGGAATGAAATTTTATCTTGAGTTGTCCTGCGGAAATATGGTATAAATCGCGTTTTTCGAATTCTATCTTTGGAGCAACACCATGGCCCGCGTATGCAAGATCACCGGCAAGAAGCCGATGTCAGGGAATAACGTTTCCCACGCCAACAACAGGACAAAGCGCCGTTTTCTGCCGAACCTGCAAAACCGCAAGTTCTGGGTTGAAAGCGAAAACCGCTGGGTGAGCATGCGCCTTTCGTGCGCGGCTCTGCGCACTATCGACAAGAACGGCATCGATGCCGTGCTGGCCAAGCTGCGTGCTCGCGGCGAATCCATTTAAGGAGCTGAAAAATGGCTAAAGGCGCACGCGAGAAGATCAAGCTGGAATCCACTGCTGGAACCGGCCACTTTTACACTACCACCAAAAACAAACGCACCATGCCGGAAAAAATGCTGATCAAGAAATTTGATCCGGTGGCGCGCAAGCACGTGGATTACAAGGAAACCAAACTGAAGTAAGCAGTTTTTCCCGGTATTGCCCAACAAAAAACCCGCTCTGGCGGGTTTTTTGTTGGGCAGATTTTTTAAACAGCTTGTTATGTTCTCGGTGCCACGTTCTTTATCTGCGCCAGCCCGAACACCGCCAGCATGCGGATATAAGCCCAGCCGATGTCGAATTCGTACCATTTGTTCGACAGCCGGGCGGAGCCGGCATAGGCATGGTGGTTGTTGTGCAATTCCTCGCCACCGATCAGGATGCCCCAAGGCAGGATGTTACGGCTCTGATCCGGGCTGGCGAAGTTGCGGTAACCCCACCAGTGGCCGATACCATTGATCACGCCCGCTGCCCAGAACGGAATCCAGGCCATTTGCACGCCAAAAATCAGGATGCCGGGAACGAGTCCGAACAGGGCGATATTCAGCAAGGCCATGATCGTTATGCCAAAGCCGTTGTACGGCGCGTAAAGGTTGCGCTCCAGCCAGTCGTCGGGCGTGCCGCGGCCGTAAATTGCGATCGTTTCGGGTTTGCTGCTTTCGCTGCGATAAAGCAGCAGCCCACCCCACAGCACACTGTTGATGCCGAGGACTTGCGGGCTGTGCGGGTCGTGGTCGGTTTCGCATTTGGCATGGTGTTTGCGGTGTACCGCCACCCATTCACGCGTCACCATGCCGGTGGTGAACCATAGCCAGAAACGGAAAAAGTGGCTGACCAGCGGGTGCAATTCCAGCGCCCGGTGCGCCTGATGGCGATGCAAAAAAATGGTGACACTGGCGATGGTGACGTGCGTCAGCCCCAGCGTAGCCAGCACCAATCCCCACCATGGTAGATCCAGGATGCCTGAGAACATGGATTCGATTCCTTATCTAAATAATAACCCAATGGCTATTGTATACCAAAATAGTCGGGAATAAAGTCCGGAAGCTGTCAAGCCGGTCGGATGTCAGGCGAGCGGCTGTCCGCCGCCGATGATGCGGATGTCTCGTTGCGGGTAGGGAATTTCGATGCCGGCCTCCTGGAATTTGCGCCAGATTTCCAGGTTGATGTCCGATTTCAGGTTGAGCTGGCCGTTTTCCGGGTCGTCGATCCAGACGCTCATTTCCAGATCGATGCCGTTGTCGCCGAATGACTTGAGAAAGACCTTCGTCTCCGGGTCGGCAAGCGCTCTGGGTTGATTTGTCGCAGCTTCCTTCATGATCGTCATGGCACGCTCCAGATCGCTTTGGTAGCTGATCTGCATCGGAACGCCGATGCGTATCCGGCGGTCGGTATAGGAATGGTTGATGACCGTGGAACTGATCAGGGTTTCGTTGGGGATGATCGCTTCGGTGCCGTCCAGCCCTTTCAATACCATATAGCGGGCGGTCAGTTTTGAAACAGTGCCGAAACGCCCGTCCACGGTCAGGGAATCGCCGGGATGGATGGAACGGTCGAGCAGAATAATGAAGCCGCTGACGTAGTTGCTGGCAATTTTTTGCAGACCGAAGCCGATGCCTACGCCCAATGCGCCGCCGAATACCGAAAGCACGGTGATGTCGATGCCGGCCAGCGGCAGGGCGACCAGAACGCCGAGCACGATCAGTGCGGCGCGGATCAGCTTGGACAGCACCACGCGCAAATTCATTTCCAGATGTTCTGCGCTCATTACCCGGTTTTCCAGCACTCTCCCCATCCACATCGCCGCCAGAAGGGTAATAACGACGGAGAGTATGCCGCTCAGGATGATGAGCAGCGAAATTTTCTGTTTGCCGATATTGAAGCTGAGATCGTCCATCGCATCCAGGATTTCGGGCAGGAAGCCGGTGAGATGCAAAGCGAGCCCGATCCAGATGGTCATGGCAATAAAACGCTCGGAGCTGTGAAGCCAACCGCTCGGAGCGAAAATTTTGCGCAGGGCATAGACGGCAAGGCGAACCAGTGCTAGTGCCAGCAACAGGGAAACAGCGATGTTCAGCAGATTGACGGAATGCCAGTTCTTGAGTACGGTCTTGCCAACCACCACCAGCAATAGCGCGATCAGCGGAAAAGCGATGCGGGAAACACCGCCCAAACCGACCTTCAATGCGCCTTCCGATTTCGGCAGATGGCTTCTCAACAAGTGAGTGAATCCCCAGGCGAGCGCCAGGCTGAGTACCAGAACGGGCAGTTGCCACAGAATTGTGGTTTGGTCCAGATCGGTAAAAAAATTGACCAGCAGGCTGTGGGTGTTGTGTGGCATGGGCTGAGTCGGCATGTCAGAGGAATTGATTTATTCTAGCATGACTGCGCGGCGTGCCGGCTTCCGGCTGCGCCAACCTGCAAAAGGCCGGTTATCGCGTTATAGCCATTTTTTCTTGCGGAAATAGACCTGCATCCCGATGCCGACGGTCGCCATCAGCAGCAATATCGCCGGATAGCCCCAGCGCCATTCCAGTTCCGGCATGTGCTTGAAATTCATGCCGTAGAGTCCGGCGAGGAAGGTGAGCGGCATGAAAATGGTGGCAATCACGGTGAGCACCCGCATCACCGCATTCATGCGGTTGCTGACGCTGGACAAATAGATGTCGAGTAGGCCGGTGGCGAGATCGCGGAAGGTTTCGAGCGAGTCGATGATGTGGATGGTATGGTCGTAGATATCGCGCAAATAGATTCGTGATGCCTGCTTGAAGAATGGCGATTCGCCGCGCTCCAGAGAGCTGATCACGCTACGGAAAGGGAGTACGGCTTTGCGCAGGAAGATCAGCTCGCGCCTGAGTTTGTGGATTCTTTGCAGGGTTTTTGGCGTTGCGTCGGCGATGACATCTTCCTCAAGCCGGTCGATTTCTTCCTCCACCTTTTCCAGTGCGACGAAATAATGGTCGACCACCGCGTCGAGCAGGGCGTGGGCAAGGTAATCCGTGCCGCCCTTGCGGATGAGGCCCTTGGCGTTCTTGATACGCTCGATGATCGGGTTGAAAATATCGCTCTCCCGCTCGCGGAAGGAAAGCAGGAAATTTTGCCCCACAACCAGGCTCAACTGCTCGGCAACGATACTTCCGTGACGGTCGAAGGACAGCATCTTCAGAACGATAAAGACGTAGTCGCCAAAATCTTCCATCTTCGGGCGCTGATCGGCATTCATGATGTCTTCCAGCACCAGCGGATGGAGTCCGAAGCAGTCGCCGATCTGTTGCAGCGGTTCGATCTGCTGGATGCCCTCCACATTGACCCAGGTGATGCCGGTCGCCGCCCTGGCGGCGCAATAGTCCTCCGTAGCGCCAGCCTCTTTGTCGACGTAATTGGCTTCGTCGAAATTAATCAGGCGGATTCGGCTTTTTTCGCTGCGCTTTTCCCCGATATGAATCAGCGTGCCGGGTGGCAGACCGGTCTTTTTCGAGCGCTTGATATGTTTTGGCATGATTCCTCACCCGGCGGGGTACGATAATGCATATCAGGATAGCATAACCGCCTGCTAGAACCGGGCGGTTACGCTCAAGCGCAGCGCGCGCGGCTCGGCCGGGTGGGTGTGTATATCAGCCACACCCGCAGCCGGCTCGCCGGCCAGTCGCGAGGTGTAGTAGTAATCGATATCGCTGACCTGACGATTTAGCAGGTTATAGGCGTCCAGCGCGACCTGCCATTGCTTGTCGAACTTGTAGCCGATACGGGCGTTGATCAGGGTGGACGATTTGGAGCGCACACTGTCGTCCTCGATCAGCGGACGCGGACCGAAGTAGCGCAGGCGCATGCCGCCGTGCCAGCCCCGCTCGCTGTCGAGTGATACACCTACTGAAAAGGTTTTTTCGATTGCACCGGGAATCAGGTTGCCGGCCGGGTCGTCATCGGTGAAGCATGCCCGCGAGATAGCCAAGTCGGCGTCCAGCGTCAGCCAAGGGTTGGGCCGGTAATAGTTGGCCCACTCCACGCCCATGCGGCGACTGGGGCGGCTCGGCTCGGTGGTGCCGGCATCGCCGACGAAAATCAATTCCGAGGCGGTGTCCAGCCGCCACAACGCCAGGGCACTTTGCCAACCCGGAAGGGGTACGGTGCGGACGCCGATTTCCGCGCCGCTGGCGCGCACCAGTGGCGTCACCCTGTCCGCCGGAGCGAGGGTTTTCGGGTCGAGCGCGAGGGTTGCGCCGCGGGCGTCGTTGCTGTGGAAACCGTCGCCGAGGTTGAGGTAATACTCGGTCTTGTTCCATGGCCCGAAGATCAGGCTCAGTTTCGGGCTGAGAAGATGGTCGCCGATATCGCCGGAGTTGGCGGCCAGACTGCTGGCGACATGGAAGCGGTAGAAGTCGCCGCGCAGGCCGGCAACGCTGCGAAAGTGGTCGCTCCACTGCACTACCGCCTGATAATACGGGGAAACGCTGGTCTGCACGACATGGTCGGCGCGGGTGACGGCGAGGCGTTGCTGCGCCTGGGTGTGGTAAAGCCCGACGCTGATGATATTGTCGTTGCGTACCTGTATACCAGCGCTATGCTCGATCTCACGCCCGCCCCACTTGCCGGCCCAGGCGTGGTTCAGCGCGCCGCCGGACACCACGCGCCGGTCGGCCTGCTCGAACTGGTCGCCGTTGACGGGATCGTCGAGGAAGTAAGTGAAGTTGGAGAACAGGTTGAGGCGGTAGTCGATCAGGTATGCGCTGGCCTGGGTCGTCGTGTCGTTGCCGGTTTCCCGCCAACCGCCGGAAAGGCTGTAGCGGTAAGTTTTGCCGCCATCGGTCGGGTCGATCGCGCCGTAGCGCGAGATCAGGCCGCTATCCAGGGCGCGCTGCGGCACCTGGTCGGTGCTGTTCCAGTCGGCTTGGTAGGCCATCGCGGCGAGGTTGAAGCCGTTTTGTGTCGTGCCTCGGCTGTAGCGCAGCACGCCATTGAGCTTGCCGTAGGCTTCCGGGTTATCCCATGGCCCGTCGTTGCGGAACGCTTCCACCGCCATCAGCAGGTTGCCGTCGGCGAGTTGTGGCGAGGCTGCCGCCAGCATGCGGCGGTAGCCGAAACTGCCGGCGCCGAGTTGGGCGATACTGCTTTCCAGTTTGTCCGCGTAACGGATATGCACCGCGCCCGCAGCCGAGAAATCGCCTTCTTCGGCGTAGTAGGGGCCTTTCTTGTAACGCATGCCGGCGACCAGTTCCGGGATCAAAAAGTTGAGGTCGGCCCAGCCTTGGCCGTGGGCATGGGTCGGCATGTTCACCGGCATGCCGTCGAGGCTTATGGCCAGGTCGGTGCCGTGGTCGAGATTGAAGCCGCGCAGGAAATACTGGTTGGCTTTGCCGTCGCCGCTGTGCTGGGTGATGATGACGCCGGGCACGACTTCCAGAATTTCGCCGGGGCGCAGCAGCGGGCGGTTCTCCAGTTGCTTGGCGGTGATCGTGCCTTGGCTTGCGGCATCCGCTACCCCGATCAGGTTTTCCGAGCTATCCCTGACCACGACTTCCTCCAGTGTCTGGATGCCGCCGGCTAAGGCGTTAGAGTCGGCAAGCAATGTCAGTGTAAGAAGAAAAAGAGTTTTGTCATACCGCATGACGAAAAGATCCCCTTTAGTGAAAGTTGTTCGGATTCAGTTTTCGGAAGAAAGCGGCGCGAGCGTGGCGGGCTGACGGCGCGACAGGTGCAAGGCGAGATAGAAGCTCAATGCCACGATGACGACCACGGCCAGTCCCATCAGCAGTTCGCGTCCCTCGGTGTGGGCGCCGACTTCGGGGAAAAAATATTTGACGATGCCGAACGCGCCGACCAACAGGCTCAAGCTGCCCACCGTCAGGCCCATCACGCGCGAAGCAATCAGCGCGCGCTGGTCGGCGCGGTTGAGCAAATGCGAAATCCACAGACCGTTGATGCCGTCGGTGGCAATCATGCCGAGCATGAAAGCCAGGCCGAGTACCACCGAGTATAGCCAGCCTGCCATGCTCGATGCGGCCAGGGAAAACAGCGCGGTCTGGCTCAAGGTGTCGAAGGAAAGGGCGAACAGCGCGCCGATGCAGGCGATCAGCACGGGATGGCTGGCCTGGCTGAGTCTGCCCAGCCAGCGACCTTTCAGACCGGTCATGCGCACCACTTGGTCGGGGCGGGCGCGGATGACGGCAAGGAGGTTGACCGCGCCGAGCGCGAGCAGGAACAAAATCGAAATCCATGCGCCCAAATCCTCGATCCAGGCGGGTATCGCCCAGCGCTTGGCGACGAGGCCGACCAGCACCGCCACCGCCATCACCACGGTGCCATGGCCGAGCGAGAACAGCAGGCCCGACCAGCGCGACAGCCGGGGTTTGTTGGCGGCGGCGTTGAAGCGGGTCAGGCCGTCGATGGTGGCGAGGTGGTCGGGATCGAAGCCGTGTTTCAGCCCCAGCACGAATACCAGAGCCAGCAGCGCGAGCCAGTCGTTGGGCAAATTTTCCATCTCGGGTTCCTTGCGGTTATGATAACTTTAATAATCATCATACATGTTTCGTGCCATAGTTACAGGGCTCCTTGTCTTGCATGGAGTCCTGCCTATTCCCGGGAATAATTTGGCGGTAAGCTGGATTTCTGGCGCGGCATTTATCTTGCATGAAAGAGAGGCTATGGAACGTTTTACCTTTTCCCTGGACGAATCGCTGGCGCGGCAGTTCGACGATCTGATCAAGAGCCGCGGCTACCTGAACCGTTCCGAGGCAGTGCGCGACATGCTGCGACAACAGCTTGAAGCGCGGCGCATCTGCAGTGCCGAGGCGCCCAATTGCATCGCCAGTCTGAGCTATGTCTATAACCATCACGAACGCGACCTGGCGGCGCGGCTTACCAGCCTGCAGCACGCTCATCACCACCTCAACCTGTCCACCATGCACGTCCACCTCAACCACGACGATTGCCTGGAAACCGTGATTCTGCGTGGGCCGACCGCCGAGGTGCGGGCTTTTTCGGATAGCGTCATCGCCGAGCGCGGCGTGCGCCACGGCCAGCTCAACCTGATTCCGGTCAACCTGGATGTGGAGGAGCATGAGCACGGCGCGCATTCCCATCTGCACAGTCATCCCAACACCTGAGCGACTGCAGCCATGTCCGGCGTGCTCGACACCGTCGGACCGCTCGCCGAGACCAGGCAGAGGGTGCAAATTGTGACAACCGAAGGGCGGGGCACTGTCTGGTGGTCGAGGTTCATCCGAGCCGTAATTAATATATACATGAATGGCATATGTTTGTTACACTTGAAAAACCATAAAGTTAGAAAATCATGATAAAAATCAATAATTAATAAAAAGGTGGGGTATGGCTTCGTTATTCTGGTTGCAATGCGGCGGGTGCGGCGGCGACACCATGTCGTTTCTCAATACCGAATCCCCGGATATGATCGAGTTGTTCGACATCCTCGGCATTCAACTCCTGTGGCATCCGTCCTTGTCGACCCTGTCGCCCGTGGCACAGAACGAGCTGGTCGAAAGCCTGACCCAAGGGGAACAAGCGCTGGACATTCTGGTGGTGGAAGGCGCGATCATTCGCGGCCCCGCCAGCACCGGCATGTTCGACGTCAGAAATGGACGCCCTAAAAAGGATCTGGTGTCGGCGCTGGCGGCACAAGCGCGCATGGTGGTCGCTGCCGGCACTTGTGCCGCGTTCGGCGGGATAGGCGCCGACAGCGATATCCAGGCCACCGGTTTGCAGTTCCTGAAAAAACAGCCCGGTGGGCTGCTCGGCAAGGATTTCCGTTCAAAATCCGGCTTGCCGGTGATTAACCTGGCGGGCTGCCCGTGCCATGCCGAAGTCATGGCCGGTACGTTGTCCGCGCTGGTCGCCGGGCAAGCGCTGGAACTGGACGAATTCAACCGGCCGCTTGACTGGTACGGCATGACGGTGCATCAGGGCTGCACCCGTAACGAATATCACGAGTACCGCGTCGAGGAATGGGATTTCGCCCAGCGCGGCTGCCTGTTTTTCCACAAGGGCTGTCACGGGCCGCTGGCCGATGGGCCGTGCAACAAGTTGCTATGGAACAACCGCTCGTCCAAGACACGGGCAGGCGTACCGTGCTTCGGCTGCACCAGCCCGGAATTCCCGATGCCTTTCCCTTTCTTCGAAACCCGCAACATCGAGGGCGTACCCATCGAGTTGCCGAAAGGCATCAGTCGCGCCCATTACATGGTGTACAAGGGGATGGCCGCTGCGGCCGCGCCGGAGCGCCTGAAGAAGCGCGAAACCAAGGTTTGAGCGGGAGCCTGCCATGACGAGAAGAATCATCCGCGACATTCCCCTCAACCGCGTCGAAGGCGACCTGGAAATCCGCGTCGAACTGGAAAACAATCGGGTTGTCGATGCCTGGAGTTCAGGCACGATGTTCCGCGGCTTCGAGAACATTCTGGTGGGTCGCGGCGCGCTCGATGGATTGGTGATCACCCCTCGCGTCTGCGGCATATGCAGCACCACTCACCTGATGGCGGCAGCCAAGGCGCTCGACCATATCGCCGGGGTCGATCTACCGGATAATGCCGTCCGGCTGCGCAACGTGACGCTGATGGTCGAGCATTGCCAGAGCGACGTGCGCCAGTCGGTGCTGATGTTCCTGCCGGATTTCGCCGCGCCGGTTTACGCGGCGCACTCGTTATACGCCGAGGCAGTCAAGCGCTACGCGCCGCTGGCAGGCGAGCGCTGCATCGACGTGGTGCGGCAGACCAAGACCCTCCTGGAGATCATCGCCATTCTCGGCGGTCAGTGGCCGCACAGCTCGTTCATGGTGCCGGGCGGCGTGTCCTATATTCCGCCACTGGCCGAACTGAACCAGTGCCGCCATATCCTGAAACATTATCGCAGTTGGTATGAAAAAAGCGTGCTCGGCTGTTCGCTGGAACGCTGGCAGGCAGTGCAAAGCGCCGCCGATCTCGACGCCTGGCTGAACGAGAGCGATGCTCAGCGCGACAGCGATGTCGGCTTCTTCCTGCGCTTCGCCCGCGAAGCTGGACTGTTCGCCTTGGGGCAGGGGCACGGCCATTTTTTATCCTGCGGTTCGCTGGAACTGCCCGGCGACAGCGCCGTCGCCGGCAGCGGCGCGGGAACACAATTGGTCGGATCCGGCTTCGTCGCCAGGGATGGGCATGCGCAGCCCTTCGACCAAGCCCTGGTGGCGGAGCATGTCGCCTCGTCGTGGTACGCCGATTACGATGGCGGAAAACACCCGTTCGAGGGCGAAACCGTTCCCCATGCCACCGGCGCCGACGGCAAAAAATACTCGTGGAGCAAAGCGCCGCGCTACGCCGGCTTGCCGGCGGAAACCGGGCCGCTGGCCGAACGCATCGTCGGCGGCGACCCGTTGTTTGGCGACCTGCTGCGGCGCGACGGCGCCAACCTGGTCATTCGCCAGTTGGCGCGTCTTACCCGTCCGGCAACGCTGCTGGCCGCTATGGAAAGTTGGCTAGGCGAAATGGCCGCGCGGCCCGACCAACCCTATTACGAGCCGGTTCCGCCCATCAAGGACGGGCGCGGTTTTGGTCTGGTCGAGGCAGCGCGCGGCGCACTGGGGCATTGGGTGGAGATTCGCGACGGCAAGATTGCCCGCTACCAGATCGTCACCCCCACCGCCTGGAACGGTTCGCCGCGCGACCATGCGGGGGTGCGCGGGCCATGGGAGGAAGCGTTGATCGGTACCCCGATTGCGGATATCGACAACCCGGTGGAAGCCGGCCATGTGGTGCGCTCCTTCGACCCGTGCCTGGTATGCACGGTGCATGTGGTCGGCGCCGATAAAACCCCGTTGCGGTGTTGAAATCGTGACCCAAACCGCCGTCATCTGTCTTGGCAACCGCTTCGTTCCGGGCGACGACGTCGGTTGCCGCGTGTTCGACTGCCTGACAGGCAGCGCTATTCCGCAGGGCATCGAAGTATTCGACGGCGGTTTGTGCGGCCTGGATCTGCTGCGGCTGGTGGAAGGCAAGTGCCGCGTGGTGTTCGTCGATGCCTTGGCAGGCGTGGCGGACGCCGACGGTATTGTGGTGCTGAGCCGCGAACAGGTGGCCGGTTACGCCGGCCGCTATGGCCATGGCGCAGGATTGCCTTACCTGTTGCAGTTGTTGCCGCAGGTATGCGCGGCGCCGCTGCCGGAAATCGCGCTGGTCGGTGCGGAGGGCGCGATGGATGAACCGGCTATCCGCGCACTGGCCGAACGCAGCATGGAGGTCGCCATTCATGGAGCGTCATGATCCAACCCTGACAGCCGGAAATGACGGGCACACAGCGCTCGAAGCGGAGAACCGCATGCTGCGCGAGGAAATCCGCGTGTCGCGGGAAGCAGCGGAAATCACCGCACAACTGGTGGTCGAGCAGTTCGAAAAAACCGAAGCCATCCTGACCCGGCTCCAGGCCGCCGGCGAGCGCCTGAACGAAAACAACGCCGAACTGGAAGAAGCCAACCAGCGTTTGCAAAATCTGGATCAACTGAAGTCGGACTTCCTCTCTTCGGTCTCCCACGAATTGCGCACCCCGCTGACTTCCATCCGCGGATTTTCACAGTTGATCGACCGCGAGTTCACACGCAGTTTCGCGCCGCTGGCAGGGGAAGACGCCGGACTGCAAAAGAAAGCCGCCCGTATCGAGGAAAACCTGAAAATCATTCTCAAGGAATCGGAGCGACTCACCCGTCTCATCAACGACGTCCTCGATCTGGCCAAGATCGAGGCCGGGCGAACCGATTGGCACGATGCCCCGTTGCAGGTCGCCGCCTTCATCCGGGATGCGGCCAACGCGGTGCACGGCATGTTCGAGCAGAACCCGGCGGTCGAATTACGCCTCGAAATCCAGCCGGGATTACCTCTATTCATCGGCGATGCCGACCGCATGCAGCAAGTGCTGGTGAACCTGCTCAACAACGCCGCCAAGTTTACCGATCAGGGTTCGGTGACGGTGAAAGCCTTCCTCAACCCGGAAAAGCTGATCCAGATGGAGGTCCACGACACCGGCATCGGGTTTCCGCAGGAGGAGGCGGAGGCGATTTTCGACAAATTCCAGCAGGCCAAGCACGGCGACACCCTGCTGGATCGCCCCAAGGGAACCGGCCTGGGGCTGGCGATTTGCCGTGAAGTCGTCGGCCGGCACGGCGGGCGGGTATGGGCGCAATCGCAACCCGGCCAAGGCAGCGTGTTCACCCTGGTGCTGCCGCCCGCCGCCGAGGGGCTGGCGGAAACCGTAGCAATCACTTCCCGCATCGCCTCCTTCGTCGAGGAGGGAAAACATCGGGAAGCCGCTGGCGAATCTGTGGCCGGCAAGGAGGGTAAACCCAAGGTGCTGGTGGTGGACGACGATCCGGGTGTGCGCGATTACTTCGCCCAACTGCTGCAGGAACAGGAATATGAGGTGATTACCGCGGCGGACGGCCAGGCGGCGCTGGCCATCGCGAAAAGCCACCGGCCGGATTTGATTACCATGGATCTCGCCATGCCGGTGATGGACGGGCGCACGGCCATCAACCTGCTGCGCGCCGACCCCGAGCTGAAACGTATCCCGATCATGGTGATTTCGGCCATCCCCGGCTGGGAAACGGCGGGAGGGGATGTCGCCATGAGCAAGCCGCTGGACGAAACGCGTTTTGTGGAAAACATCCATTTGTTGCTGAACGACGCGACCGCCGGCAACGTCGAGACGAAAAAAGTGCATTTTCTCGTGCTCTACGAAGAGGGGCGGTCGCCGACGATGGTGCCGGGAGGCTTCGCCGCTTACTGCGAAGTGGGTTTCTGCCCGATCAAGGAACTGCCCGCTCGCATCCAGGCAGGATTTCAGGGCATGGTGGCGATTCCGGCCGACCTGCTCAACCAGGTCGATATCGGCTTTCTCAATGCCACGCCCTCGCTGGAGGTCATGATCATGCCCGTGCCGGCGGCGGCACGCAAAACCCGGACGGAAATGGCAATGAACGACAGAATGACTATTGGAGAACACGAGGAGTGAAAATGCAAAAATCGCGATTGTGCGCGCAAGATTCTGTAAATGACACGAGCAAGACGGCGGGTTATCCCAAGGCAGTCTGGGCGAGGGTGGCAAGACCTGAGCGAGGATGTGCCAGGAGTACGAATTTTTACTTGTAGGGAAGAACGATGAAGAGCATTGCGTTCAAGCTCAGATTGGCAAACCTGTTGCCGCTGGTGATACTCGTGGTTCTTGCGATATTGATCGTGGCCGGCAAGAAGACCGATCTGCTGCAGGAGAGGAAGCTCAAGACCCGTCATCTGGTCGAGACGGCCTACGGCGTGCTGAATTATTACCAGCAACAGGAAAAGCAGGGCAAGCTTACGGGCGACGCTGCGCGCAAGGCGGCGGTCGAAGAGATCAAAACGCTGCGCTACGCGGGCGAGGAATATTTCTGGATCAACGACCTGGGCGCCCCCGTGCCGAAAATGGTGATGCATCCGACCGTGCCGAGCCTCGATGGCAAGGTGCTGGACTCGGCAAAGTTTAATTGCGCCACCAGCATGCAGGAGGGCACCGACGGCCGGGTGGAGACTACCGACGGCAAGATGAATTTGTTCGTCGCCTTCGACACAGTGGCAAACAAGGCGGGCCACGGCTACGTGACCTATCTGTGGCCCAAGCCCAAGCAAGGCGGAGGCGTGACCGAAGAAATCTTCCCGAAGATGTCCTATGTGAAGAAATTCGCGCCTTGGGGCTGGGTCATCGGTTCCGGCATCTACATCGACGACATCGATGCGCTCTACTGGAAGATGGTATGGAGTTTCGCCTTCATCGTCTTGCTGCTTGGCGCGGCGCTGTATGCCATTTCCACAATTATCGCGCGGAGTATTGCGCAACCGATCGCCGATGCCGCGCGGGTCATGGGCGAGATCGAGGTCAGCGGCGACCTGCGGCGCCGGTTGCCGGAAACGGGCGGTTTGGAGGCCGTCGGCATCGCCAGGGCCTTCAACAAACTGGTGGTCGACCAGTTCGAAAAAACCGAGGCTATCCTGACCCGGCTCCAGACCGCCAAGGATGCGGTGGACAAGGCGAATGAAGAGCAGGCAGCGATTTTCGAGTCGTCAACGTTTGGCATTGCTTTCATCAAGGATCGTGTTGTGGTCAGAGCCAATCGCAAACTCGAAGAGTTGTTAGGCTATGACCCAGGTGAGCTTTGCGGGCAACCGACGCGGTGCTGGTATCCGGACGAGGAAAGCTATCGAGCTGTCGGCGAAGCTTATCGCGATTTGGTGCACGGCAATACCCACCAGCGAGTCATGAAGATGCAGCACAAAGACGGGTCTCTTTTCTGGGCCAGGCTGAGCGGCTGTGCACTCTCCATCGATCCGACACATGGCTCGGTATGGACAGTCGAGGACGTTACCACTGAATACGAGGCCACAGAAGCGATGCTGCGTGCGAAGGAGATGGCGGAAGATGCAGAAGGGAAGCTGCGCGACAGCTATACGGAGTTGGAGGAGGCAAATCGGCGTTTACAAAAACTCGATCAACTGAAGTCGGATTTCCTTTCCTCTGTTTCCCACGAATTGCGCACGCCGCTCACTTCGATCAGAGGGTTCGCCCATCTGGTCGAGCGCGAGTTTTCCCGCAGCTTCGCCCCCCAGGCGTTCGATGACGCCGGGTTGAACAAGAAATCCGAACGCATCCGGGAAAATCTGGCGATCATCCTCAAGGAATCGGACCGTCTCACCCGCCTCATCAACGATGTTCTCGACCTGGCCAAAATCGAGGCGGGAAGGGTCGAGTGGCGCGATGCGCCGGTGCAGCCCGGCGTGCTGGTGCACGATGCGGTCAACGCGGCGCAAGGGATGTTCGATCTGAAACCCGGTGTCGAACTGAAAGTTGAAATCGAGGACGGATTGCCGCTGTTCGTCGGCGATGCCGACCGCATGTTGCAGGTGCTGGTCAACCTGCTCAACAACGCCGCAAAATTTACCGACCGGGGCGCGGTGACGGTGCAAGTTTTCCTCAACCCGGAAAACCTGATCCAGATTGACATCAGCGACAGCGGCATTGGATTCCCCCCGGAAGAAGCTGAAACGATTTTCGACAAATTTCAGCAGGCCAAGCATGGCGACACCCTGATGGACAGACCCGCCGGCACCGGTCTGGGATTGGCGATCTCGCGCGAGATCGTCGAGCGGCACGGCGGGAGAATCCAGGCGCAATCGCAGCCGGGCAAGGGCAGCGTGTTCTCCGTGTTGTTGCCTGCCACTGATAGTCTGGCGAATGCGGCCGACATCTCCTCGCATATCGCGCCATCAGCCGCCGAAGAGCAGTATGAGGCGAGACCATCCGGCATGGGCGGAAAACCCAGGGTGCTGGTGGTGGATGATGACGTAGGTGTGCGCGACTATCTCACCCAGTTATTGCAGGAACAGGGCTACGACGTCATTTCTGCGGCGGACGGACAAGCCGCCATGGGTGCCGCGCAAGCGCATCGCCCCGACCTGATTACCATGGACCTCGCCATGCCGGTGATGGACGGACGCACTGCGATCGCCAGGCTGCGCTCCGACCCGGAGCTGCAACACATTCCCATCATGGTGGTTTCGGCTTTCTCCGGCTGGGAAACGGCGGGCGGGGATTTGGCCATGGGCAAGCCGCTCGACGAGTCGCGTTTCCTGAAGAATATTCATTTGCTGCTGGGCGATGGCGAAAGCGCGGAGTTGAAAAAAGTGCGCTTCTTGATGCTCTACGATGTGGAGCGGAATTCGGCGATGGCACCAGGCGGCTTCACCGCCCATTGCGAGGTGGATTTTTGCTCCATCGATGAGCTGTCCATTCGCATCCGGTCAGGCTTTCAGGGTATGCTGTTGATCCCTACCGATTTGCTCAACAAGGTGGATTTAAGCATGTTGAACGCCATTCCCTCTCTGGAAGTCATGATCATGCCCGTGCCGGCGGCACGCGAAACCCGGACAGAAATGGCAATGAACGACAGAATAACTATTGGAGGACACGATGAGTGAAAATGCAAAAATCGTTATTGTGGACGACGAAACCCACATCCGCTCCCTGCTTGAGCAAACCCTGGAAGACCTGGAAGGGGAACCGGAAATCCTGGTGGCCGTCAACGGCGCTGAAGGATTGGCGCTGATCGAACGCGAGCACCCCAAGCTGGTGTTTCTGGATGTCATGATGCCGCTTATGAACGGTTATGAAGTCTGCGCGGCGGTACGGAAAAATGCTGTGCTGACTGATATAACCATCGTTATGCTGACCGCCAAGGGTCAGGAATCGGATCGGGTGCGCGGCCTGGAAGTGGGTGCACATCGCTTCGTCACCAAGCCATTCGATCCCGACGAAATTCTAGATTTGGCCCGCGAGATTTTGGGACGGTCATGATCAAGGCGGAACACTATCTCAAACCCGCCTGGGCGCGTCGGCAGTTCGAGCTGGCGCTGCCTCTGCTGCCGCCCGGCACTGGCGTGGCGCTGCAACTTGGCGGCAAGCGTCTGGTGGAAATGAATGAGGCCGGCCACGACTTGATCGAGGGTGCTCCGGATGTGCAAGCCTTTCCTCTGATGTTGGAAGGAGAGCGGGTGGGAACGTTGCTGCTGCGCCTGCCTGCGGGGGGCGAAACCGCACAGGCGCAAACCTGGGGCGACCTGCTCGCCCATGTCCTGCAAGGGATGCTCGAGGCCGAACACGGGCGTCGTTCGGTCGCGCGCGAAACGCTCGAAAGCTACCGCGAGATGGCTTTGCTGCAACGCGCCGTTACCGAGCTCAACCATTTCCTCAAGCCCACCGCCGTGGCAGCTTCACTGCTCAAGGAATTCGACGGGCGCAAGGATGCCGCCGATTATGGCGCGGTTTTCCTGCGCAACCCGGACAGCGCCAGCCTGGAGTTGATCCAGTCTTTCGGCGAGAACGCCGCAGACGCATTTTCCCGGCTTCAGGGCAGCCGCCTGTTTGCTGAAATGACTGTCCGCGAAACCGGCGACATCGTTAACGATTTGCCGGCTTCGCCGCTGTGGGCCGGGGAAGTTGCGGATTTCCGGGCGTTGCTATGGCTGCCCCTGATCGCCCATGGCGAAAATCTCGGCCTGCTGGTGCTGGCCTCGCGCCATAGCGATGGCTTTGCCGCGGGCGACTTGAAACGCGCGCAAACGCTATCCTCCGTTGCTGCCACCGCGCTACGCAATGCCCAGCTTTATGCCGCCGAGCAGGATATGTTTCAGTCCTTCGTCCGCGTCATCGCCACCGCCATCGACGCCAAATCGCCCTACACTGCCGGCCACTGCCGCCGCGTGCCGGAGATTGCCCTGATGATCGCGGATATGGCGCACCAGGCCGACAGCGGGCCATTTGCTGATTTCGTGCTGGACGAGGACGAGCGCAATACCCTGCAAATTGCTGCCATGCTGCACGACTGCGGCAAAGTGGTCACGCCGGAGTGGGTGGTCGATAAAGCCACCAAGCTGGATTGTATCGAAAATCGTATCCACTTGATTGCCATGCGCTTCGAGGTGCTGCGCCGGGATGCGGAGATCGACCTTTATCGCGCGCTGGCCGAGGGAAAAGACCAGGAAGCCGCCAGGCGGATATGTCAGGAGCGTTTACGCCAGCTTGACGAGGATTTTGCCTTCCTCGAAAAATGCAACCGGGGTGCCGAATTCACGTCCGACGAACATGTGGCGCGGATTCAGAATATCGCCCGCAATACCTGGCACAATTCATGCGGCGAAGAGCTCCCGCTGCTGACCGAAAATGAGATTTACAATCTTTCTGTTCAGCGCGGTACGTTGAACCCGGAAGAGCGGAAAATCATCGAGGATCACGCTGTCCATACCATCAACATGCTGTCGCAAATTTCGTTTCCCCGCTCTTTGCGCAACGTCACGGAATATGCCGCCGGCCACCACGAGCGCATGGACGGACGCGGTTATCCGCGTGGGCTGAAGCGCGACCAGCTTTCCGTCCCGGCGCGCATCGTGGCCATCGCCGACATCTTCGAAGCGCTCACCGCGCCCGACCGGCCCTATCGCAAGCCAGGCACGCTGAACTGGGCGATCGGCATCATGCACCGCATGAAGCTGGACAACCACATCGACGGCGAATTGTTCGACCTGTTTCTGTCAGAAAAAATTTATTCGACTTACGCCCAAAAGCATCTCGCCGCCGAGCAGATCGACGAAGTCGATATCGCGCGCTATCTCGACTAGGATACGGCGTGGGGAATCTGTTCAAATCAAGTTTGTTTGCCCGGGTTTTTTTCACTACAACGGCGGCCGTCATTCTGTTATTCGCCGTCATGTACCTGCTGTCCGTGCCATTTATCCAGAGCACCGTCGAGGGTGTCGAGGCACGCAGCGCACATACCGTCCTCAACGATGTTTACGAGACGGTGGAGCAAATCCACCGCGACCTCGAAAACAGCCGCCAATCCCTGCTGCTGGCGCGCAAGCAGGAATTGCGCAATATCATCGCCGTGGTCGAATCGCGCGCCGGCTGGCTGGAGCAGCAAATCCGGGCGGGAAAGCTCACCAAAGAACAGGCCAAGCGCATGCTGCTCGAGGAATTGCGCCATATCCAGTACGGTCACAGTGATTACGTGTGGGCGTCGGATTATCATTCGGTCCTGGTGTCCCACCCCGATCCGAAGCTGAACGGCGCTGATTTCTCCAACCGGCGCGACGTGCACGGCAACCTTATCGTGCCGCCGATGGTGGCAGGCGCCAGGGCCGCCGGCGAAGGTTTCCATTCCTATTGGTGGCGCCGTCTGGGCGAGGAAAAGCCGATCGAGAAGCTGACTTTCTACAAGCATTTGCCAGCCTTTGAACTGGTCATTGGCACCGGTGTTTACATCGACGACATCGAGGCCGCATTCAACGCCAGACGCGCCACCGCCATCGGGGAATTGCGGCGGCGGCTGAGGGCCACGCGCCTTGCCAAAACCGGTTATGTGTATATTTTCGACAGTCACAACCAAATGCTCATCCATCCCAATGCGAACATCGAAGGAAAAAATATCGGCAACATGCTCGATCCGTCCACGCGCAAGCCGCTTTTCTCGATGCTCATGGCGGTGGCCGACCAGCCGGAAGGTCTGCGCTATCAATGGGACAGTCCATCCGATCCCGGCAACTATGTTCATGACAAGATTTCCTGGGTGCGTTATTTCCGGGGGTTCGACTGGTATATCTGCTCTTCGGTGTATGTGGAAGAACTCGACGAGAGCGCACGCATACTCAGAAACCGTGTGCTGGCGGTATTTGCCGTCACCCTGTTGCTTTCCATCGCCCTGGTTTACCTATTCGTGAAGAGACTCGCCGATCCGCTCAAACACCTGAGCGACACCGCCCTGCGGGTGGAAAACGGCGACCTCGATGCGCGTTGCGCGCTGCAGCGGGACGATGAAATCGGCGTGGTGGCAACGGCGTTCAACGGCATGGTGGACCGCCTGCAAGACAACATCCGGCATCTCGACGCCAGGGTCAGCGAGCGCACCGCCGAACTGGAAAAAGCCAACGAGGAACTCAAGGAACTCGACCAGCTCAAGTCTGACTTTCTTTCCACGGTGTCCCACGAGTTGCGCACGCCGATGACCTCCATCGTCGGCTTCGCCAAACTGGTGAAAAAGAAACTGGAGGAGGTGGTGTTCCCCAACGCCGCCGCGGACGACAAAACTGCTCGCGCCATTTCCCAGGCGAGGGGAAATATCGACATCATCGTCAACGAAAGCGAGCGCCTCACCCTGCTGATCAACGATGTACTGGACAGCGCCAAACTGGAAGCCGGCAAGTCGGAGTGGCACTTCGCCCCGCTGGTGCCGGCGCGGCTGATCGAACGCGCTGTGGCCGTCACCGCCGCACTGGCCGAACAGAAAGGGTTGACGCTATCCTGGGAGGCCGAGCCCGATCTGCCCGAGGTGACCGGCGATGAAAACCGTTTGCTCCAGGTGTTGATCAACCTGATTTCCAACGCCGTCAAATTCACCGATCACGGTCACATCACGTTAAGCGCGGCACGGCAGGGGCAGTTCATCGTTTTCGGCATCCAGGATACGGGGATCGGCATCGCCGGGGAGAGCCTGGACAAAGTGTTCGACAAGTTCAGGCAGATCGGCGATACCCTCACCGACAAGCCGCAAGGCACCGGGCTGGGATTGTCGATCTGCCAGCAAATCGTCAAAAGCCACGGCGGCCGTATCTGGGCCGAGTCGGAATTGGGCAGGGGCAGCATTTTTCGCTTTACGATCCCCTTGGTGCGCTCGCCATGAGGCTATTTCGGCTGGAAATTGTGACCATCGAAGGGTGCGGCGCTGTCTTCTGATGGTCAAGTCCGTCATCTGACCCGTCATAAAAATATACATGCATAGCATATGCTGCTTATGTTACATTCATACAAATAAAATCCGATAAAGACTGATAAAAATCAACGTAGTGTGTTCATGGAGTCGCTGTGTCCAAACATGAAACCTTTTACGAAGTAATCCGTCAGCGCGGCGTTTCCCGCCGCGAATTTCTGGGGTTCTGCGCCGTCATGGCGACCATGCTGGGGCTGGGCCCGAAAGGGGTTGCCACCGTGGCGCACGCGATGGAAACCAAGCCGCGCATTCCCGTATTGTGGTTGCATGGACTCGAATGCACCTGCTGTTCCGAGAGCTTTTTGCGCTCCGGCCACCCGATGGCGAGCGAGATCATCACCAGCATGATTTCGCTCGATTACGACGATACCATCATGGCGGCAGCCGGCGACCAGGCGGAAGAGATCGTCCACGACATCATTCGCGATTACCGGGGCGAATATATCCTCGCCGTCGAGGGCAACATTCCCCTCGCCAATGACGGGATGGCCTGCATCGTCGGTGGGCGGCCTTTCCACCGCCAGTTCGACGAGGCGGCGGAACACGCCAAGGCCATCATCGCCTGGGGCACCTGCGCTTCCTCCGGCTGCGTGCAGGCGGCGCGCCCCAATCCCACCAAGGCGACACCGGTGCACAAGCTGGTCAGCCACATCCCGGTGATCAATGTTCCGGGCTGCCCGCCCATCGCCGAGGTGATGACCGGGGTGCTCTCCTACATCCTGACCTACGACCGCATGCCCGAGCTCGACAACCAGCTTCGCCCCAAGATGTTCTATTCCCAGCGCGTCCACGACAAATGCTACCGCCGCGCCCATTTCGATGCCGGCCAGTTCGTCGAGGCATGGGACGACGATGGCGCGCGTCAGGGCTGGTGTTTGTACAAGATGGGCTGCCGCGGTCCGACCACATATAACGCCTGTTCCTCAATGGGGTGGAACGAGGGGGTCAGCTTTCCCATCAAATCCGGCCATGGCTGTATCGGCTGTTCGGAGGAGGGGTTCTGGGATCGTGGCCCGTTTTACGAGCGTCTGCCCGATATGCATCAATGGGGCATCGAATCCAATGCCGACAAGGTTGCCGTGGTGGGTGCCGCCGTTCTTGGCGGCGCCATCGCCGTCCAGGCTACCGCGACGCTGGTCAAGCGCATTTTGACCGGCAGGCGCCTGAAACAAGGCGCCGACGATGCCGGGGATGAAACCGAAACGCCAGGAAATAAAAAACAACCATGAGCCAGATCATCACACCCAACGGTTTCACGCTCGACAATTCGGGGCGCCGCGTCGTCATCGATCCGGTCACCCGCATCGAGGGTCATTTGCGCATCGAGGTCAACGTCGATTCGAGCAACGTCATTCGCAACGCGGTTTCCGTCGGCACCATGTGGCGCGGCCTGGAACCCATCCTCAAGGGGCGCGATCCACGCGATGCCTGGGCTTTCGTCCAGCGCATCTGCGGGGTTTGCACCGGGGTGCATGCTCTCGCCTCGGTGCGTGCGGTGGAAGATGCGCTGGGCATCCCTATTCCGGCGAGCGCCAACACCATTCGCAATATCATGCATCTGACGTTGTATGCGCACGATCACCTGGTGCATTTTTACCATCTGCACGCGCTTGACTGGGTGGACGTGGTCTCGGCGCTGTCCGCCTCGCCCAAGGCGACTTCCGATCTGGCTCAGTCGATTTCTTCGTGGCCCAATTCTTCCCCCGGCTATTTCAGCGATGTCCAGAAAAAAATCAAGCAAATGGTCGGCTCCGGCCAGTTGGGGCCTTTCCGCAACGGCTATTGGGGGCACCCGGCCTACAAGCTGCCGCCTGAAGCCAATCTCATGGCGGTCGCCCATTACATCGAAGCGCTCAATTTCCAGCGCGAGATCGTCAAGATCCAGGCGGTGTTCGGCGGCAAGAATCCCCATCCGATGTGGCTGGTCGGCGGGGTGCCGTCGGCCATCAACGTCCATGGCGCCGGTGCGGTCGGTGCGGTCAACATCGAGCGCCTCAATCTGGTGGCTGATATCGCCGAGCGCACGCTGGCTTTCATCTCGCAGGTGTATATTCCCGATCTGCTGGCGATCGCTTCTTTCTACAAGGACTGGTTCAAGGTGGGCGGCGGGCTGTCAAGCAGGAATCTGCTTTCCTACGGCGAGTTTCCCTCGCTCGCCAACGATACTTCCAATCACAGCCTGATGCTGCCGCGCGGCGCGATCCTCGATGGCGACTTGTCGCACCTGCACGAGGTCGACCTCAAGGACCCGAACCAGGTTCATGAATTCGTCGAGCATTCCTGGTACAGCTATCCCGACGAAAAGGCCGGCTTGCATCCCTGGGACGGCGAGACCGACATGACCTTTCGCCTCGGGCCGAAGAGCCGCGGCGGCAAGGACGGCGAGCGCATCGAGGAAATCGACGAAGGCGACAAATACAGCTACATCAAGGCGCCGCGCTGGAAGGGGCATGCCATGGAAGTCGGGCCGCTGGCGCGGCTGGTTATTGCCTATGCGTCCGGCGATAAGCGAATCAAGGAGATGGTGGATGGCACGCTGAAAAAACTCGATTTACCGCTGACGGCCCTGTTCTCGACCATGGGACGCACCGCCGCGCGCGGGCTGGAAGGGTTGTGGGCGGCAGAAAAGCTCAATGAAGAAATTGCCCAGCTTCAGGCGAATATCCGCTCGGGCAATACCTCCACCGCCAACAACGAAAAATGGGAACCCAAAACCTGGCCCGCCGAAACCAAGGGCGCCGGTTACTGCGAGGCGCCGCGCGGTGCGCTGGGGCACTGGATCAGGATCAAGGACGGACGGATCGACAATTACCAGTGTGTCGTCCCCACCACCTGGAACGCCAGCCCGCGCGATCCCGCCGGCAATATCGGCCCCTACGAGGCGGCATTGCTCGGTGTGCCGATGGCCAATCCGGCCAAGCCTCTGGAAATCCTGCGCGTGATTCACAGTTTCGATCCCTGCCTGGCTTGCGCCACCCACGTCATCGGCCCGGACGGCGGGTCGCTGACCGAGGCGAAAATCCTGTGAGGTGGCTGCATGCCTAAATTTATTCCTTATCACAGGATGCCTGAAAAGGGCTTGTTGCCGCCGGTGATGGTTTACGGTCCGGGCGTGCGTATCTGGCACTGGCTGAACGCGCTTTCGGTGGTGCTGTTGGCGGTTACCGGCTATTTCATTGGCAAGCCGCCGCCTTCGGTGATCGGTGATACCTCGGCCCTGTATGTGATGGGCTGGATCCGGTTTTTCCATCTGGCGTTCGGTTATATTTTTGCTTTGCTTTCCATCATGCGGCTGTGGCTGGTGTTCGTCGAGGGCGGCGTCACCCATCAACTTTATTTGCCGGCAGTCTGGCGCGCGGACTGGTTCGACGGCTTCATCCGCCAGATCAAATGGAACCTGCTCATGGCCAAGCCGTTGCGCTATGTCGGCCTTAACCCGCTGGGCAACGTCACCATGCTGACGATGTTCGTCATTCCGGGTGCGGTGATCATCCTCACCGGTTTCGCCATGTATGCCGAGGTGGCGGGCCATGACAGCTGGCAGCATTTCCTGTTCGGCTGGGTGACCATGCTGTTCGGCAACACCCTCGACCTGCACCTGATTCACCGCTTGGCGATGTGGGTGATAGTGTGGTTTTCCATGGTGCATATCTACATCGCCGTGCGCGAGGATATCCTGTCGCGCCAGACGGTGATCAGCACCATGCTTTCCGGTGAAAGGCAGTTCAGGGATTGAGCATGTCGGCTCCTAAAACCGTGGTGTTGGGGGTCGGCAACCTGTTGTGGGCGGACGAAGGCTTCGGCCCCCGCGCGGCTGCCAGGATGGCGGCATCGGGAGAGGTTCCCGACGATGTCGAGGTGATCGACGGCGGCACCCAGGGAATATACCTGCTGCCGATCGTTCAGGCGGCGCGGCGGCTGCTGGTGTTCGATGCGGTCGATTTCGGACGGGAGCCGGGGCAGATCGTGGTATTGCGCGACGGAGAAATTCCGGTGTTTTTCGGGCAACGGCCCCTCAGCCTGCACCAGACCGCGTTTACCGATGTGCTGGCGGCGGCGGGGCTGACGGGAAAGATGCCGGAGGCGGTGACGGTCGTCGGCGTGCAGCTGGAAAATATCGACGAGTGGGGTGGCGATTTGGCGCCGACAGTCGCTGGAGCGATGGACCAGGCTATCCGCATCGGGCTTGATGAACTGGCCGCCTGGGCGGCGGAAGGGTGAGAAAATGAACAACGATCTCGGCGTGAGCAGCGACGATAATTTGAACGCCCTGGGGCGGCTGTGCGTGGGCATGTTCCGTGCCGTGGACAACGTCCGCATGTTCAAGGTAGGGCACATCATCACCGTGCTGACCTTCCTCATGTTGTTCGCCGGGGTGGGCGCCACGGTGCTGACCTTCAAATCGGTGGTGGAAATCGGCAATGTCTGGCGCGATTACGATTCCGGCCTGGCGCGCCGCATCGACTTGCTCGGACATTTCCAGCATTACCTCGGCTACGACGGCCTGTCCCAGCATTGGCCGTCTGCCATGGCGGGAGACCCGGCGGCGCGGCAGGCGGTAAGCGGCGACATCGCCAAGATGCGCGAAGGTATCCCGGCTTTTTTGCTGGCCAGGCCTTCCGACGCCGAAAAAAACGATCTTGCCATCCTTGAAAAGATGCTGAATGCGTACGAACAGGCGCTCTCCTCCGGCGAAAAAAAGATTGACGATAGCGCCGCGATCGCGGCGCTGGAGCGCATCAGGCTCGCCCTCCAGGATCAGCGGAAAGCCGGAGCGGACGCGGTCGAGAGCGCCATCTGGACGCTGTCGGCCACCGTCGGTGGCGTCATGTTCGTCGCCTGCCTGTTCCTCATCATTTTCGGGCTGTTCTCCTTCTGGTTTACCCGCTTCCGCGTGGCACAGCCGCTCAAGGAGATCAATTCGACCATGGGAGTGCTCGCCAAGGGTGAAACCAACGTGGCGGTGCCGTTCACCCTCAAGCTTGACGAGATCGGCGAAATGGCGCGCGCCGTCCAGGTGTTCAAGGACAATGCCATCGTCAAGGGGCGCATGGAAACGCAGAAGCAGCATGTCACGGAAAACGTCAACAATATCACGCGGGAGCTGGCGGGACTGACCAACACCGTGCGCGAGCTGATGCAGGAACAATCGTCGGCGACCGCCAGCATGTCGGCAGCGACCGAGCAGCTTTCGGTCAGCATCGAACAGGTCGCCCAGAATGCCGACAGCGCGCTGGCGTTGACACGGGAAACCGTTAGTGCCGTCGATCAGGGGGGGAGAGCGGTGAACCAGACCATCGCGGCGATGGAGGAAACGTCGCAAATGGTCAGCGTGGCAGCGGAAAAAGTGCGCGAACTGGGTAGCCAGAGCGAGCATATCCAGGCCATCGTCAGCACCATCCAGGGCATTGCGGAGCAGACCAACCTGCTGGCGTTGAATGCCTCCATTGAGGCTGCTCGTGCCGGGGAGTCCGGTCGCGGTTTTGCCGTGGTGGCGGACGAAGTGCGCAAACTGGCCGAGAAATCCACCAATTCTGCCGCCGAAATAGACGCCATATTAACCACCGTTCAGACGCAGGTGGGGGAGGTTTCCACCGATATTCAGTCCGCATCGTGCAAGGCGCAGGACAGTGTGGCACAGTCGCGCGTGGTCGAAGGAGCGCTAAAACAAATCGAAAACCGTTCCACCCAGGTGGCGAACGCCGTGGAAGACATCGCCAATGCCGCCAAGGAGCAAAGCAGCGCGGGTTGCGACATCGCCCGCAAGGTGGAATCCGTCGCCGCATCGTCCGAGCACACCAGCCAGCTGATCGGCAACGTCGACAAGCTGGCCAATGATCTCAACCAGAACGTGTCAAAGCTGTAGCTGCCGCGCCGCGCCAGAGACAGGGGACAGGCTTTCGTTCGTCGACTTTAACCGCATTACTTCCTCCCGATTCTGCGGTGCAGCGCCAGATGGCGCGGTGTGCGCGAGTGCGATACTTTGTGGACGAAGTTGTAGCGCGCCACATGGTAGCTGGGGTCGAAACCGTAAAAATTGCGCTTCATGTTGGCCAGTTCCCCAGCACGGTAAGTGGCCAGCGGTTTTAGCGCTTCGTCGCGGCTGCGCCGTTCGCGCTTGGCGGCGAGCAAGCTGGGGGCATCGGCTGCAAGGCTGTCCGCCAGCGCCCGCACCTGGCGCCAGAATGCAGCTCCATCTCCTTCGAGGCAATCGTCGATCAGGCCGAGCGCCCTGGCTTGGGATGCAGCCACGGGCAAGCGATTCTCGGCGATCTCGGCGGCCCGCTCCGTGCCTACCCGGCGCGGCAGCAGATAGGTCCAGTATTCCGAGCCGTACAGATTGCCCATCGCCTTGTAATGCGGATTGAGCACCACGCCCGCACGTGCGACGACCCGGTCCGCCGCCAGCGCGAGGAACACGCCGCCCGCACCGGCATTGCCGTGCAGGGCGGACAGGGTGACATGGCTGTCGGTTTCGATGATGGCGCGCGCCAGATCGTTCATGGCGTTGATGTTGGCCCAGGATGCGTCGGCCGGACTGTCCGCTGCTTCGATCAGGTTGAGGTGCAGGCCGTTCGACCAGAAATCCGCGCCGCCCGCCAGCACGATGACTTTGGTGTCGCATTGGGTTGCCGCCAGATAAGCCTGAAGCAGGCGTTCGCACTGCATCGTGCTCATGGCGCCATTGTAGAAGTCGAAATGGAGAAAACCGACACCGTTTTTTTCCTCATAGCGGATGTCGGTCGGCGCAGTTTCGAGAGCCGGGATGTCGGCCAGCCTTGCGCCCAGCACCATCGCCGCCGGCAGCTTGAAAGCCGGGTCGCCCTCGCGTTTTTCCTTCAAGTGGCCGATCCACACCGCGCCGTCGGTCGTAGCCCGGCAGATCGCACCGTTATTGTGGGCGATTACTTCGCCCGGTGTCCCGTGCATGCCATCCGCCGGATATGCGTCATACAGGTAGCATGGCAGGCCCAGCACTTCGTCGAGCACGCCGGGAAAGCCGTCGGCAGCCCGGATCTTGCGCAGCACGGCGGCGGTATTGTCGTGTAGCCAGGCGATGGCGCGGTCTTCCTGGCGCACCGTGGGACGCCACTGGCCGCGCACCTCGGGCCGGCGATAGTCGAGCGGTTCGGCCACGAAGCCGCCCTGCTCGAATTTCGCCGCCGCCTCCAGCACGGCAGCCACCGCCGTTTCGGTCACCTCATTGCGGTACAGGCTGCTCTTGCTTGCCGCGCGCATGGCAAAGCGCGCTTCCGCCCAGATGTCGCCGGCATCCATTTCAGCGGCGGCCTGCAGCACGGTCACGCCCCATTCCGCCTCGTTGTTGATGATCGCCCAATCCAGCGCCGACGGCCCACGGTCACCCTTGATGCCGGGGTGGACGATCAGGCAGACCTGCTTGCGCCAGATCGCCTCGGGAATCGCGCGCTTGAGGAAGGGCGCAACGATCAGATCGGGTTGGTAGAGCGCCACCGCTTCCAGCGTCACTGCATCGCTGATATCGAATTCGATCGACACCTCGTGGCCGCGTGCCGTCAACTCGATATACAGCCGCTGCGCCAGGCTGTTGAAGGAATGGGTCAGGAACAGGATGCGCATATTTTCAAACGGGATAAACTGAAATTAATAAAAACTTTACCGCAGAGGCGCGGTGACGCAGAGGTTCCGCAAAGAAAACCCTTCTTCCGCACTGTCCTGGAATCGCTTTTCTCTGCGCCTTTGCGCCTCTGCGGTGAAAGACTTTTAACATATCCGAGGCAACTGCTCGCCAGTCAGCCAGTCCACGATACGCCGGCCGCCGAAAGCGGTTTCCATCTGGACGAAATGGTGGGAGTCCGCGATCACTTCGCCGATCAGCGCCGCGTCTTTCCCCAGTGGGTGGGCGCGCATCGCCGCCAGCAGGGCGTTCGCATCTTCCCTCGAACAGATGGCGACCAGCTTGCCCTCGTTGGCGGAATAGAGCGGATCGAGCCCGAGAAACTCGCATGCGGCGCGGACTTCGGCGCGGATCGGCAGGGCGGTTTCGCGCAGCATCATGCCGACGCCCGACTGGCGGGCGATCTCGTTGAGGGTGGTGGCGAGGCCGCCGCGCGTCGGGTCGCGCAGCACGTGGATGTCCGTCACCGCGCTCACCATTTCCGCCACCAGTCCGTGCAGCGCGGCGGTATCGGACTGGATGGCGGTGCCGAAACTGAGGTTTTCGCGCAGCGACATGATCGCCACGCCGTGGTCGCCGATCGGGCCGCTGACGATGATGGCATCGCCCGGCCGGGCGCGTTCGCCGGAGATGTTGACCCCAGCCGGCACCACGCCGATGCCGGTGGTGTTGATGAACACGCCGTCGCCCTTGCCGCGTTCGACCACCTTGGTGTCGCCGGTGACGATCGGCACGCCGGCTTCCCCGGCGGCGTGCGCCATGGAAGCGACGATGCGCGCCAGGTCGGCGAGCGGAAAGCCTTCCTCCAGGATGAAGCCGGCGGAAAGATAGAGCGGCACGGCCCCCGCCATGGCCACGTCGTTGAGGGTGCCGTGCACCGACAGGCAGCCGATGTCGCCGCCGGGAAAAAACAGCGGCGAAACCACATGGGAATCGGTCGCCATTACCATGCGTCCGCCGGGGACGTGGAAGCTCGCCTGGTCGTTCTGCTGGTTGAGGTATTCGTTGTCGAAGGCGGCGAGGAACAGTTCCTCGACCAGTTGCGCCATCGCCCGCCCGCCGCTGCCGTGGGTCATGTCCACTTTGCCGTGCTTGAGGTCGATGGGGTGGATGTAGCCAGTTCTAACTTTTGTCATGAAAAAACCCTTTACCGCAAAGGACGCAAAGTTTCGCAAAGGAAAAACTCAAGGCGGATCTCCATTGCGTTACTTTGCGTCCTTTGCGGTGAATGAAGTTGCTTCTTTATACCGTCCATAAGTGTAATAAGCCGCACAAGCCCCTTCCGACGACACCATGCAGGAGCCGACCGGGTTCTCCGGCGTGCATACCGTGCCGAACAGTTTGCAGTCCAGCGGCTTCCTTACGCCGCGGATGATCGCGCCGCATTCGCAGGCCTTGTTGTCGGGCACCGTCCGGTAAGCCAGCTCGAAACGGCGCTCGGCGTCGAATTCGGCGTATTTCCCCTTGATCTTCAGGCCGCTGTAGGGCACCAGCCCGAGGCCGCGCCATTCGAAGGAGCGGCGCAGCTCGAACACTTCCGCCACCATGTCGAGCGCCTTGAGGTTGCCTTCGCGCGTCACCGCGCGCGCGAACTCGTTTTCGACCTCGGCGCGGCCTTCATTGAGCTGGCGCACCAGCATCAACACCGCCTGCATCACGTCGAGCGGCTCGAAGCCGGCGATCACCACCGGGCGCTGGTATTCGTAGGCGAAATATTCGTAGGGACGGCTGCCGATCACGGTGGACACGTGCGCCGGACCGATGAAGCCATCCAGCGGCAGCAGGCCCAGCTTGCGCACTTCGGGCGATTCGAGGATGTTGGCGATGGCGGAAGGGGTCAGCACATGGTTGGAAAACACCGAGAAGTTGGCAAGCCCCAACTTCTGCGCCTGCAAAATCGCCACGGCGGTGGGCGGCGTGGTGGTCTCGAAGCCGATGGCGAAGAATACCACCTGTTTGTCCGGGTTTTTCTGGGCGATCCGAAGCGCATCGGCGCTGGAATAGATCATGCGCACGTCCGCCCCGCCCGCCTTGGCCTTGAGCAGACTGACCCGCTCCGAACCGGGCACGCGCAGCATGTCGCCGTAGGAGCACAGAATCACGCCAGGCATGCGCGTCAGCGCAATGGCATTGTCCACCCGGCCGATCGGCAGTACGCACACCGGACAGCCGGGGCCATGGATCATGCGCACGTTTTCCGGCAGCAGGTCCTGGATGCCATAGCGGAAAATGGCATGGGTATGCCCGCCGCAGAATTCCATCAGGCTGTAGCTGCGGGAAGGCTGCACCTCGCGCCGGATGTCGGCGGCGAGTTTCTTTGCCAGCGTCCCGTCGCGGAATTCGTCGATGTATTTCATGTCGGCGAGGTGCCCATCTTCTCGCTGATTCGGGCAAACAGGGCCAGCAGCGCCAGCCAGTCGTGGGGCAGGTTTTCCATGCGTTATTTCTTTGCCGAATTTCTTTATGCCGAACGGAAACGGCTATGATACTTTGAAAGTGTATACTGTTTTTGGTTTGTTGGTTTGAGGTCGAAATGCATGAAATGTCGCTCGCCGAGGGGGTGCTGCAGGTAGTCGAGGACAGCGCCAGGGACCAGGGGTTTTCCCGGGTTAAGACGGTGTGGCTGGAGATTGGTGCTTTGGCGGGGGTAGAGGCGGATGCGATACGTTTTTGCTTCGATCTGGTGATGAAGGACACTCTGGCGGAAGGTGCCCGGCTGGAAATTGTGACAACCGAGGGGCGAGGGTGCTGCCTGAGCTGTGGCCAAAATGTCCCTGTCCGGCTACGCTATGATCCTTGCCCTCTGTGTGGCGGCTACCCGGTGGAGCCTACCGGCGGCATGGAAATGCGGGTGAAGGAACTGGAAGTGGAATAAGGAGATGACGATGTGCACGACTTGCGGTTGCGGTGGAGGCGAAGTAAAAATCGAGGGCGAAGCGCACGCCCACCCCCATGCATACATCCATGCGCATGGGCATGAGTATGACAGCCTGGTACAGGGCCACACCCACGCACCTGCCAGCCGCTTGGTGCAAGTCGAGCAGGATATTCTTGCCCGGAACAACCAGTTTGCCGAAGCCAATCGCCGCCGTTTCGCCGAGCACGGCGTTTTCGCCCTCAACCTGGTATCCAGCCCCGGCTCCGGCAAGACCTCGCTGCTCACTCGTACCATCGAACGATTAAAGGGCAAGACCCGGATCGCGGTGATCGAAGGCGACCAGCAGACCAGCCTCGACGCCGACCGCATTCGCGCCACTGGCGTGTCAGCAATTCAGGTCAATACCGGCAAGGGCTGCCACCTTGACGCCCACATGGTGGGCCATGCCATGGAAAAACTCGGCTTGCGGGACGACAGCCTGCTGCTGATCGAGAATGTCGGCAACCTGGTGTGTCCGGCAGCCTTCGACTTGGGCGAGGCGCACAAGATTGCGATTCTTTCGGTAACCGAGGGCGAGGACAAGCCGCTCAAATATCCCGACATGTTCGCCGCCGCCGACGTGATGCTGCTCAACAAGGTGGACCTGCTGCCCTATCTGGATTTCAACGTGCCGCTGTGTATTGAATATGCGCGCCGCATCAATCCACATATCCGCGTCATCCTTACTTCAGCAGTAAGCGACGAGGGGATGGGGGAATGGCTGGAATGGCTGGATGCGGGGATGAAACAGGCATCTGCACAGAAAACGAACGAGGTGGAAACATTGAAGCGCAGGGTCACAGAGCTGGAGGCTGCGCTGGCTGCAAAGGGCTGACGGCGAGAATGATTGCGGCACGCATCCGCGTTCGCGGGCAGGTTCAGGGTGTCGGCTTTCGCCCCTTTGTTTATCGCCTGGCATCGGAACTGGGCCTGAACGGCTGGGTACTGAACGATGCCGATGGCGTGAAAATCGAAGTGCAGGGCAGCGAGGCCGCGCTTGACGAACTGTTGTGCCGGCTTAGGAGCGAAGCGCCGGATCTGGCACGGGTGGATGAGGTGAATGCGGTGCCGGTCGAAGCTGTGGCGCAACGCGACGGCTTCGCCATTCTGGAGAGCCGGCCCGGTCATGCCCATACTGCCATTACGCCCGATGCGGCCACCTGCCCGGACTGCCTGAACGACATTCTAGACCCTGACAACCGGCGCTATCGTTACCCCTTCACCAATTGCACCCATTGCGGGCCGCGCTACACCATCACCCGCCGTCTGCCTTACGACCGGCCCAATACCAGCATGGCGAAGTTCGTCCTGTGTCCGGCTTGCCAGCATGAATACGATGATCCGCTCGACCGTCGCTTTCATGCCCAGCCCAACGCCTGCGCGGAGTGCGGGCCGGGTTTGACGCTGTTGGAAGCCGACGGAAGTCCGGCCGAAGTTGTTGATCCGATTGCATCCTCGGTGGGCCTGTTGCGCGCTGGCCAGATTCTTGCGATCAAAGGCCTGGGGGGATTCCACCTGATGTGCGATGCGCGCAATGCTGAAGCGGTGGCGCGCCTGCGCCGGCGCAAACAGCGCGAGGAAAAGCCTTTTGCCGTGATGCTGGCGGGCGTCGCCTCGATAGCGTCGTTCGCGGCTTGCAGCAATGCAGAGCGGCAGCTGCTGGAGGCACGGGAGCGGCCCGTCGTGCTGTTGCAAAAACTGGCGGGATGCGATGGTGCGCTGCCCGACGTGGCGCCCGGCATGGCTGAATTAGGCGTGCTGTTGCCCTATGTGCCGCTGCACACCCTGTTGTTTCACGAGGCCGCAGGGCGGCCCGACGGCACTGAATGGCTCGCTGCGCCGCAGGAATTGGCGTTGGTGTGCACTTCGGCCAACCCCGGCGGCGAGCCGCTGGTGACCGGCGACGACGAGGCGATCCAACGGCTTTTCGGGATTGCCGATGCGTTCCTGATGCATGACCGCGATATTGTGGTGGGCTGCGACGACAGTGTTATGCGGGTAAATCAGGAATGGGAAATGGGAAATGGGAAATGCGGGGAGCCGATTGCGAGCGGCCCATCACCCATTACTCATCGCCCATCACTGTCTTTTATCCGCCGCGCCCGTGGCTACACACCGCGTGCCATCAAGTTGGCGCAAGCCGGGCCCGCAGTGTTGGCCTGCGGCGGCTGGTTCAAAAATACCATCTGCCTTGCTCGCGGCGACGAAGCTTTTGTTTCCCAGCACATCGGTGACCTGGATAATGCCGCTACCTGTCGCAGCCTGGAGGCAACCGTGCAGCATCTGATGGGTGTGCTGGAGATCGAGCCGGAAATCGTCGCCCACGACTTTCATCCGGATTTCTTCAGCAGCCGGTTTGCGGCGGAAATCGCGCGTCAGCGCGGCATACCCGCCATCGCCGTGCAGCACCACCACGCCCATGTTGCGGCGGTAATGGCCGAGCATGGGTTGACGGGGCCCGTACTGGGTCTGGCGCTGGATGGTGTCGGCTTGGGAGCGGACGGTGGTGCCTGGGGCGGCGAGCTGGTGCGGGTGGATGGCGCGCGCTGCGAGCGCCTCGGCCATTTGCAGGAATTGGCGTTGCCCGGCGGAGACCGCGCGGCACGTGAACCCTGGCGCATGGCGGCGAGCGCCCTGCAAGCCTTGGGACGCAACGACGAGATTGAACGGCGCTTCAGCTTGCCCGCTTCGGCGGCGGTAAGCCAGATGTTGGAGCGGAACCTTAACTGCCCGCCCACTTCAAGCTGCGGCCGGTTGTTCGATGCCGCCGCCGGGCTGCTCGGGGCGAGCATGGTTTCAGCCTTCGAGGGGCAAGCAGCGATGTTGCTGGAAGGACTGGCGCAGGTGCATGGGGCGGTTGCGCCGATGGTTGATGGCTATACTGTCGAAAGTGGGGATCTGAGCCTTTTACCGCTGTTCGCGGCGTTATGTGAAACCCGCGATGCGGACTACGGCGCGGCGTTGTTCCATGCTACTCTGGCTGGGGCATTGGCCGGATGGGTGGCAGCGGAGATGGAAAAAGCCGGGCTGACCGATGTGGTTTTTGGCGGCGGTTGCTTTCTCAACCGGTTGCTGAGCAGAGATCTGGCCACTCGTCTGGAAGGCCTGGGTGCGAAAGTGTATCGGGCGCGACAGGTGCCATCCAACGATGGTGGCCTGAGCCTGGGGCAGGTGTGGGTGGCATTGCAATCAAGGGACTGAATCATGTGCTTGGCTATTCCGGCTCGTGTGGCCGAACTTCTCGATAACGATAACGCCCTGGTCGAACTGGGCGGGGTGAGCAAGGAAATATCGCTGGCGCTGGTGGAGGGCGTGAGGGTGGACGATTACGTGATCGTGCATGTCGGTTATGCCCTCAGCCGCCTCGACCCGGAAGAGGCGAAAAAAACGCTGCAATTGTTCGCCGAACTGGGCGAGAGCCTGACATGAAATACATCGACGAATTTCGCGATGGGACGCTGGCACGCAAGCTTGCAGCCGATATCCGCCATCGTGGAGCGGGGGCGGCGGATGGCATTGTCGTCCGGCGCACGTTTCCACCGCGATCGGCGAGGTGATTGAGGACGATCACCATTCCGTGCAGATGGAAACTGTTTTCGGTGGGCGGCGTATCATGGACTGGCTGGCGGGTGAGCAATTACCGGGGATATGTTGAGTTTATCCAGCTAGACTTTGGGTTCAAGTGCTTGAAGGTCTGCCATATGGTCCGGATTAATTCTCGGAAATCCCGGCGATTCGTCCGGCGGAGGTGCGAAGATCTTTCGACCATCCGTTTTCGCCAACAATCCGCGTACCAGGTTTTAGCGCATTAGCGATTTCATCTTCGCTCCATCCTTGCCGGGCCAGCAGATCCAGGGCTATGGCGTCGCTCTCGCGTAGTTGGTCTTCCTTGTAGCTTTCTATCATCAATTTGGAGCCGATAAATGAAGCTGCCGTTGAAGCTGCCGCTGTTGCTGCCGAAGTCGAAGCGGTCTGTACCAGCACGGCAGAACCGTTAATAAGGTTGGCAAACGGGAACAGTAACTGGGCCAGCACTGAGAACAGGATGCTGGCCGAGGAATTTTCATCATGGTGACGACCGATGACATGCCCCATTTCGCGAGCAATCAAAAAGGCCAGGGCTTCTTCGTCAAGATGCAGTTTTTGTACGCCGCGAAAAATCACTATTGTGCCGGCCGCGCTGGAGGCGCTTCCAGGTTCGGCCTTTTCCGCAATAATGAACTCAAACCGGCTGATGCGTTTGGCCAGATCGGGGTAGGTTGCAAACGCTGATTGCGCCAGGCGGGTACCCAGCCGCAGAACCCGCTGATCGAAGGCGTGATTGAGTTGGCACTCCATGCCGACACAGGGAGAGTCGATATCCGTATCGGCGACAAGATGCAAGCGCATGTCCGCCTCGGAATAAACGGCGCTTATCGGGGTTGGCACGGTCAGCTGCAGGCGCCCTTGAGGGGATGATGTTGCGCATGCGCCAAGCGCCATACTGGTGAGAGCAAGAAACCAGACTCGGGTGCGCATAAGCGACCTTATAGAAGAACCCAGGCTAACAGGGTGAACCTGTTTGCCGTACGTTGTCAAATCCCGAATCGGGATATTGCCCATTTTTACGCCGGCCAAAAAATATGATTGACAGAAGAAACTAGATATACTGCCCAAAGCAGTTTTCACTTATACATGTAGTGTAGGTGATTTTTCCCTCCATGCAGGTCAGTTGGAATTAGCCTATGTGTGCCCCACCATATTTTGCCGCCAGCGCCATGAAAAGCCGGTTACTCGTTTCGACGTTCATGCTTACTGTGGGCAGTTGTGGTGCCATGGCTGACTCGTTGAACCCCCAGCCTTTGGCGGTTAAGGAACAAATCGCTGTGCTGAAAAAACAGAGCCAGGAAATGCGCGAGCAAATTGACGCACTGAAGCAACAAAACTGGCAGCTTTCTCCTTCTCGGCGAGTGGGCGGTTTTGCCACGCCTCAGGTTGTGCTGATCACCAATGGCAAGGATGACAGGGCAAGCGTGCAGTCATTGAAGCAGGCCATTGAGACGATGAATGGCCGATCCTGACTCAGGCCCCCGTTTTTTTTGGGGGGGCTAGCCTCTGGGCGGGTGCCAAGTCCCATGAATGGGGTATTCGGGGTTTGCCTGCCGCTTTGCTTTCGATAGGGGCATTGATAAAAACCTGCACAGCGTCTACATGAAAGCCGGAAAGCAAAAAGGCCAACCTTGTGAGTTGGCCTGATCGCTCGATTTTTTTTGGTGGGCTGTGACAGATTCGAACTGTCGACCTACGGATTAAGAGTCCGCTGCTCTACCAGCTGAGCTAACAACCCTTGCGGATATTTACAGACAAATACTAAAGTGGTAGGCCGTGCCAGATTCGAACTGGCGACCAACGGATTAAAAGTCCGCTGCTCTACCGGCTGAGCTAACGACCCCCTAAAGAAGCGAGATTATCACTTTTTATGGCAATAGTGTCAAGCTGGAAGGGGCTCCGGATGCCAACAAGAACGGCATCCTTCTTTATAAGTCGCCGTTGGCCGTTGCGGTCATGATATCTTCGAGAATATCCCGGATTTTGATTGCATTGGCACGTAGTTCATTGGTGATTTTATTCGGGTTCTGGCTATAATCAAGCCAAGTCACATTCCAATCGAGGGTGACTACCCATATTTTTCCTTTTGCATCTTCAATCAAGGCAATGCGGCAGGGCAGGAAAGCGATGAATTCCGGGCTGTAGTCAAGGATTTGCCGTGCAATCACTGCATCGCAAAAACTGAATATCTCGGCACGGGGGGAAGGCTTCCCGGTGATCGCGACCACGTCCTTGTACAAGGGGCTGTCACCGATAAATTTAAAATTACGCTTATTTGCGCGCAATTTCATCGAATCTATCGCGTCGTCAAAAGAAACGCCTTCCTTGACCTGTTTCTTGGTGACCATCATGGACATCATGTCGCGCAAGGACAGGGGGTTGGCCATCATCATACTTTGAATGGCTTTTTTCTTTGCTTCCGGTGTGACTGTCGCCGTCATCGTATTCGGCATGACGTCCACCATGTACTGGGCCGGGAACTTGAAATATTCTTTTTGCGCTGGCGCCTTGCCGGTGTTGCCGGCATCAGCTGCGGTTGCAGCGTTAAAGCCCGAGGCCAGGATAAACAGGAAAGTGGACAGGGCAGCAAGGTTCAAACGGTTCATGATAAATCTCCGCAACATCGGGCAATAGAGTCAGGCCAATGAAGAAAGAGGAGAAGGATGGCCTTCGCCCCTTTCTGCCGAAACAAGCAAATGGCGATGCTGTTATTTCGCTGTTGCAGCTTTGGCTGCTTTTTTGGCTGCCTTGGAGGAATGCTTGGCTACGCCTTTGGTAGCACTGACGGCTGACTTGTTCATCTCTCCCATCATCTTGGGCATGCTGTTCATCATGGTCATCATGGTGAACATCATGTTACTCATCATGGCCGGGTCCATCATCTTCATCATGGAGTCCATCATCTTCGGATCGGTCATCATGCCCATCCACTGTCCCATCATCTTGGGATCAACCATCTGCATCATGGACTGCATCATCTTCGGGTCGGTCATCATGGCCATCCATTGATTCATTATCTTGGGATCAACCATTTGCATCATGGATTCCATCATCTTGGGATCGGTCATCACTCCCATGAACTGGTTCATGATTTTCGGATCGGCCATTTGCATCATGGAGTCGATCATTTTCGGGTCGGTCATCATGCCCATGAACTGGTTCATGATTTTCGGATCGGCCATTTTCATCATGGCATTCATCATTTTCGGATCGGTCATGGCACCCATCATCTGATTCGCCATCTGAGGATCGGCCATTTTTATCATGGAATCCATCATCTTCGGATCGGTGGCCATCTTCATGAAGCCTTCCACCATTTTCGGGTCGGCCATTTTCATCATGGCATTCATCATTTTCGGATCAGTGGCCATCTTCATGAAGCTGTCCATCATTTTCGGGTCGGCCATTTTCATCATGGAATCCATCATTTTCGGATCGGTGACGATCTTCATGAGGCCTTCCATCATTTTCGGGTCGGCCATTTTCGTCATGGAGGCCATCATTTTGGGGTCGGTCATCATCCCCATCCACTGATTCATTATTTTCGGATCGGCCATTTTCATCATGGAGTCCATTATTTTCGGGTCGGTGGCCATCTTCATCCACATTTCCATCATTTTGGGGTCGGCCATTTTCGTCATGGAGGCCATCATTTTTGGATCGGCCATCATATTCATCCATTGGCTCATCATCTGCGGGTCGGCCATTTTCGTCATGGATTCGATCATCTTCGGATCGCTTATCGCTTTGGCCCACTGGGCGGTCGATTGCGCAATGGCTTGGGTATCAACGGCGGCAGGTTGCGCTGCCTGTGAAAAACCGGCCTGGCAGCAGAGTGCAACGGATAAGGCGATCAATGATTTTTTGTAATTCATGATAGGACTCCCTTTTGGTGGTTGGATAAAAAAACGCACTCCGTTGATGCCGATATTTAGAAGCTGTCTCTAGTAGCAGCTTCCTATAGTTATTGGTTGATTTTCTGGACGAAACAAGTGCTAGTTTACAACGGGTTCCGCTGGTTCCGGTAATTTATCGGCATTGTATTTGAAGATGAAATTTTCAATTAAATCACGGTCGATTGTCCCGGTCTTGGTCATGACCATTTGACCGTTTGGCGCATAAAGATAAGATGTGGGATAGAAGGGAACGGGCCCGATCTGCTTGATCGGGCTGTTCGGGTCGTTTGATTTCCCTCCCATCACAACCGGAAAACCGATTTTGTGTTTCTGCATGAGGTACTGCACCGAGTCTTCGCTCCTGTAATCCATTGCGATACCGATGATGACGATATCGTTGCGTCCCGCCTGTATCTGGTTCAATTCGGGAATCTCGATCCAGCATAGTGGGCACCATGGCGCCCAGAAGTTGACGAGAACCCATTTTCCTTTGAGGTCGGAAAGCTGATAGGTTTTGCCTGCGGTATCGGCAAATCTGAAATTTGCCGGGTCAGTCGCTCCAGCAGATGAAACGAACGCGAGCCAAAGAAATAGAAAAACAGCGAAAAAACGAGGGTATGCCATGGCCTACGTATCCCAAGCGGGGTGAATACGTATATTAAAGGATTTTATGGTTCTGATGTCTTTTTTTTGCCAAAGGCATATTGGGGTGTGGTGGCCGGATGGGAATAAAGGGAAGGGTATTTCACGGGCTGTTTATCAAGGAAGCGAGCCCCGCTATCTTGCCGGGCTCGCGGATGATCAGGCTTCCCGCATCATCATGTAGTACTGGATCTTCATCGTGATGGCCGCTCCGGCCACAATCGAGAAGAAGGCGAGGAATGATCCCAGCGACAGCGTCGAGACGCCGGTCATTCCCTGGCCGATGGTGCAGCCCATGGCGGTAACGCCGCCAAACCCCATCAACGTGCCGCCGATGATGTGGCGGAACATGTCCTGGGAGGAGGAAAAATGCTCCCAGCGGAAGGATTTGGTGATCAGGGCATAAATAAAAGAGCCGATGCCTACGCCAAATATCGTTGCGACACCAAACGTCACAATCGTCGAGGTGTCGGTCCAATATGCCCAAAGCTCCAAGGTATAGGCCGTCGGGGCGACGAAGGACATCGATTCGGCAAGGTGGGAATTGGTGCCGAAGTAGGTCATTTCCAGCGTTTCCGGATTTTCCGCTAGCGCCAGGTGTCCGGTGATGTACCAGCCGGCGACGATGACGAGACCGATGATCAGGCCGGCCAGGTTGTTGTCGAATTGTTTGCGGAATTCGCGGTCCATGAAAACGAAAATCAGGATGGTAAGCGCAATAATTCCGGCAAGCAGCAAATGCATGGTTTTGTGATCCAGACCGCCGATACTGCCCAGCAGATCGGTAACTGTTTGGCCGTGGTCGAACTGGAGCGTGACAGCCGGAGCTTGCAGTACCTTGACGCGGAAGGCGCCGAGTATGCCTTTCAGGGTTACCATGGCGGCGAATCCCATGTAGATGAACACCACCACCGATTTCAGGTTGCCGCTGCCCACGCGAACCAGGGTTTTGTTGGCGCAACCCGAACCGAGCGTCATGCCGACGCCGAAGATCAGTCCTCCGACGATATACGCCAGCCAGGGAAAGCTGTTGCCGGTATAAATGGTCTTGGAGATGTCGAGATAGCCGAAATAGGTCAGTGAGCTAGTGCCGATCATCGCCACTGCGATGGCTAGTAGCCATGCGCGCATGCGTCCCCAGTCGCCCATGTTGACGATATCTGAGACCGCGCCCATGGTGCAGAAGTTGCTTTTATTGGCGATGAAGCCGAATACGGTGCCTAGTCCGAACCCCCACCAGGCAATCGTCGTCGCCAGATTAGCTGCTGTCATAATTATTATCTCCTCCAAGATGAAGTGGGAATTCTAATCTAATATCGGGTGATCTCAATAGTCAATATGGACTATTTGGATAAATCGGGATACAGGTAGCGCGTCGGGTCATTTATCCCGGCGCTGACAAAACCTTGGTGGCGCAGGCGGCAGGAGTCGCATCGGCCGCATGCCGTGCCGTTCTCGCCAGCTTGGTAGCAGGAAACGGTGAGGCTGTAGTCTACGCCGAGTGCGATGCCAAGGCGGATGATTTCCGCTTTCGAGAGAGCGACCAGCGGTGCGCGAATGTGTATTGCACGTCCTTCGACTGCGGATTTTGTGGCGAGATTGGCCATTTTTTCGAAGGCTTCGAGGTATTCCGGTCGGCAATCCGGGTAACCGGAATAGTCCACTGCATTGGCGCCGATGAAGATGTGGCGGCTGTTCAACACTTCAGCCCATGCCAGTGCCAGCGACAACATGATGGTGTTGCGCGCAGGCACATAGGTGACGGGGATGCCGTCGGATGGCCGAGTCGGCACGGCGATTTTCCTGTCGGTCAGCGCCGAACCGCCGAATGCGGTCAATTCCAGTTTTATGGTGCGGTGTTCGCTGGCACCCAGCGCGGCGGCCACACGCTGCGCTGCTTCAAGCTCGGAACTGTGGCGCTGGCCATAGTCCAGGCTCAGGCAATGGCAGGCAAACCCCTCGCTACGGGCGATAGCCAAGGCGGTGGCGGAGTCCAGCCCGCCGGACAGCAATATGACCGCTTTTTTCAAGGTGGTAATCCAGATTTGATCGGTCTTCAATTCTACACGCGGCCATGCCGGTTTTGAATCAAACCGGAAAGGTTATAAAATTCTCTTTTTTACAGGCGAAGCGCATGATCTGGAAACCCAATGTCACCGTGGCGGCGGTGATCGAGCAAGACGGCAAATTCCTCCTGGTGGAGGAGGAAACCGATGACGGCATTCGCCTCAACCAACCTGCCGGGCACTGGGAGGCGGGTGAAACCCTGATGCAGGGAGTGACCCGCGAGGCGCTGGAAGAAACCGCCTACCATTTCGACCCGGAATGGCTGCTGGGGGTTTACCGCTGGCATCACCCCCGCAAGGATATCACTTACTTGCGCTTCGCTTTCGTCGGCTCGGTGCAAAAGCACGAGCCGCAGCGCCAGTTGGATAAAGGCATTCTGCGTGCCGTGTGGTTGAGTCCGGATGAAATCCGGACAACGGCTGAGCGCCACCGCAGCCCGCTGGTGCTCAGATGCGTTGAAGATTGCCTTGTCGGCAAGCGCTACCCTTTGGAACTGGTTACCCACCTTCTCTGATGCGGGCGTGGCCGCTGATCCTGCTGATGTGTTTTAGCCTGCCGTCTGGCGCCGACGAAGTCATTATTTGCTATAACTACGGTTGCGCTGCAACCGATACCGTTGAATTTGATTCGAATGTGCTGAATGCTGTGCACCGATTGTTGTTGCGCGCAAACAATGCAGCAGGTGAACGCGAAGCAATTTCCCTGTCGATCGGCCTGTTCGAAATTTCTGCCGGGCAGCAGACCCCAACCTGGGCCGATAAAGGTGGCAACGTTAACGATGATGGCGTGGACGGACGGATGGACTGTATCGATGAATCCACCAATACCACCAGCTACTTGCGCCTGCTGGAAAGCAAGGGCTGGCTCAGGTTCCACCGCGTGCTGGAACCGGTAAGGCGTGCACCGCTACTGATTAACGATCACTGGGCGGCACGGATTGTTGAAACGCAGACCAGCCGGGAATTCGCTGTGGATTCCTGGTTTTTTGATAATGGCCGGCCCGCGTTCGTGGCGCCGCTGGAAGAATGGCACAAAGGAGCGAGTCCAGAGTGAGCAGAAAACGCGTGGTGGTGGGCATGTCGGGCGGCGTCGATTCGGCGGTCGCTGCGCTGTTGCTGAAACAGCAGGGCTTTGAGGTGGTCGGCCTGTTCATGAAGAACTGGGAGGACGACGACGCCGAGGACGGCTATTGCCCGGCCAAACAGGATTTCATGGACGTGCTTGCGGTCGCCGACAAGATCGGCATTGAGGTTGAGGCGGTGAATTTCGCCAAGGAATACCGCGAGCGGGTATTCGCGCTTTTCCTGCGGGAATACCAGGCCGGACGTACCCCTAACCCTGATGTGCTATGCAACTCCGAAATCAAGTTCAAAGCCTTTCTCGACCATGCCATCGCGCTCGGCGCCGACAAGATCGCTACCGGCCATTATGCCCGTGTGAGGGAGCGGAGCGGCTTGTTTGAGCTGCTCAAGGCGGAAGATGGCAGCAAGGATCAGAGCTATTTTCTCTACCGGCTCAACCAGGCGCAGCTGTCCAGATCAATATTTCCGCTGGGTGGAATTTACAAGCGCGAGGTGCGCGACATTGCCCGGCAGGCGGATCTGCCGGTTCACGCCAAGAAGGACAGCACCGGCATTTGCTTTATCGGCGAGCGGCCGTTCCGCGAATTTCTCAGTCGCTATCTGCCGAAGCAGCCGGGCAACATGGAGACGCCGGAAGGCAAGATAGTGGGTCGGCACGAAGGACTGGCCTATTACACTATCGGCCAGCGCCAAGGCTTGGGAATCGGCGGCCAGGGCGAACCCTGGTTCGTTGCCGGCAAAAATATGGCACGCAATATCCTGATCGTGGTGCAGGGCCACGATCATCCTGCCCTGTTCGGGAGTAGTCTGGTGGCTGCAGACCTGTCCTGGGTTTCAGGTCATCCACCGCACCCTGATTGGGTCTATGCCGCTAAAATCCGCTACCGTCAGGTCGATGCGCCGTGTTGTATCAGCAAGGTCGGTAGCGGAAGCTGCGGGATCGAATTTGCCCGGCCGCAGTGGGCGGCCGCGCCCGGGCAGTCGGTAGTGCTATATGAGAGCGAGGTTTGCCTGGGCGGCGGGGTAATACAATAGTGCCGAGTTTGTAGATCGGGTCAGGCGCGTTGTGGGGTAACCCGACGTTGGGCTCTCAAGTCATAGGCGGCTGGGTTTCTCTGAAAGAGATGCGCTGCGACAGCTTGTCGGCGAGCCGGGCCAGCACCGGGTGCGCCCTGCGCCATTCGATTTCCGGGAGGCGCAAGTCGAGATAGCCCAGCGCGCATCCGGCCGCAATATCCGACAGATTGAAAAATTCGCCGGTGCACCAGTTTTTGTCACCCAGCTCTTCGGCCATGGCTCTGACGCCGAGGAACACTTTCTGCTCCTGGCGTACGATCCATTCCGGGCTTTGCTGCGATTCCGGCCGTTTCTTCTCGATATGGATCGCGGCGGCGGCATCGGAGATGCCGTCGGCCAGCGCTTCCCAGCGCCGCACTGCCAGGCGCTGGCGGCTGTCCTTGGGAATCAGCTGCGACACCGGGCTGACGGTGTCGAGATATTCGACGATCACACGTGAATCGAACAGGGCGTGGTCGTCGTCCAGCACCAGCACCGGTACCATGCCGAGCGGATTGTAATCGGACACATGAGTGTTCGCTTCCCATGGATTATCCACTACCGGTTCGTATTCGATGCGCTTTTCCGCCATGACAATACGGACTTTGCGGGCAAAAGGGCTGGTTGGCGTCATTATCAGTTTCATTTTTTTCTCTATACCGCCGGCTTAATCGGAATGATCCTGCGCGGAACGTATGCTTCCATCTGGTCGAAGTTGAGGTAACGGTAAACGCTGTCGGCTTGGGGAGTGATCCTGCTGTCCACCAGGTCGAGGTATTCCTGCACGGTGGGAATGTGGCCAAGGCGGGCGCATGCCCCTGCCAGTTCGGCCGATCCGAGATAGACCTGGGCGTCCTTACCCATGCGGTTATCGAAGTTGCGGGTGCTGGTGGAGAATACCGTGGCGCTGTCCGCTACCCGCGCCTGGTTGCCCATGCACAGGCTGCAGCCTGGCATCTCGGTGCGCGCGCCGACCCGGCCGAAAATGCTGTAGGCGCCTTCTTCCCTGAGTTCGGCCTCGTCCATGCGGGTGGGCGGAACAATCCACAGCCGTGCCGGGATATGGCCGACATCCTCGAGCATTCTCGCCGCGGCGCGGTAATGGCCGATATTGGTCATGCAACTGCCGATGAAGACCTCGTCGATCTTGCCGCCGGCGACGGCCGACAGCGGCTTGATGTTGTCCGGATCGTTGGGGCAGGCCACCAGCGGTTCCTTGATCCGGGCGAGGTCGATCTCGATCACGTGAGCGTATTCCGCATCGGCATCCGGTTCCAGCAGTTCGGGCTTGGCCAGCCAGGCGTTCATGGCGTCGATGCGCCGCTGCAGCGTATGTGCATCCTGGTAGCCGTTCTCGATCATGTTGGTGAGCAGTGCGACGTTGGATTTCAGGTATTCGATCACCGGTTCCTTGTTGAGGCGCACCGTGCAGGCGGCAGCCGAACGCTCGGCGGAGGCATCGGAAAGCTCGAACGCCTGCTCTACTTTAAGATCGGGCAGTCCCTCGATTTCCAGAATGCGGCCGGAGAACACGTTTTTCTTGCCCTGTTTGCCCACCGTCATGGCGCCTTCCTGAATTGCGGCATAGGGAATGGCGTTGACCAGGTCGCGCAGGGTGATGCCCGGCTGCATCCGGCCCTTGAAGCGCACCAGCACGGATTCCGGCATGTCCAGCGGCATCGTGCCCATGGCTGCGGCAAAGGCTACCAGGCCGGAGCCGGCCGGGAAAGAGATGCCGATCGGGAAACGGGTGTGGGAGTCGCCGCCGGTGCCGACGGTATCGGGCAGCAGCATGCGGTTCAGCCAGGAGTGGATCACGCCGTCGCCTGCCTTGAGGCTGACACCGCCACGGCTGGACATGAATTCCGGCAGGGTGTGCTGCAGCTTGATGTCGACCGGCTTGGGGTAGGCTGCGGTATGGCAGAAGCTTTGCATCACCAGATCGGCGGAGAAACCGAGGCAGGCGAGCTCTTTCAGTTCGTCGCGGGTCATGCCGCCGGTGGTGTCCTGCGAGCCGACGGTGGCCATTTTTGGTTCGCAATAGGCGCCCGGACGTACGCCGGCAGCGCCGCAGGCGCGACCGACCATCTTCTGCGCCAGGGTATAGCCTTTGCCGGTGTCCTTGACCGGGGTGGGTTGGGCGAACAGGGTCGAGGGCGGCAGGCCGAGGGCGGCGCGCGACTTGGCGGTAAGGCCGCGACCGATGATCAGCGGGATACGGCCGCCGGCACGAACTTCGTCGGCCAGCGTGGCCGGCGTCAGGACGAAGCTGGCGACCAGCTTGCCGGCTTCGTCGGTGATCTGTTTCTTGTATGGGTGGATGACGATGACATCGCCGCTGTTCATGGCGGAAACGTCGCATTCGATCGGCAGCGCGCCGGAATCCTCTGCGGTGTTGAAGAAGATCGGGGCGATCTTGCTGCCCAGCACGATGCCGCCGGTGCGTTTGTTCGGGATATGGGGGATGTCCTGGCCCAGATGCCACTGCACCGAATTGATCGCGGATTTGCGCGAGGAGCCGGTGCCGACCACGTCGCCGACATAAGCGATAGGCAGGCTTTTTTGTTTCAGCCTGGCGATGGTCTCCAGTGCGTCCGGCATCTTGGATACCAGCATTTCCTTGGCGTGGAGCGGAATGTCGGGGCGCGACCAGGCTGCCTGGGCGGGGGAAAGATCATCGGTATTGGTCTCTCCGGGCACCTGGAAGACCACGGCTTTGATGGCTTCAGGCAAGGCGGGCTTGGCGGTAAACCACTCGCCCTCGGCCCAGGACTGGATCAGCGCCTTGGCGTGGGCATTGCCCGCTTCCATTTGGTCGGCGACTTGCTGGAAAGCGTCGAAAATCAGCGTGGTGCGCTTCAGTGCCTGCGCGGCATCGGCGGCAAGATCGGTGTCGAGCAGTTGAACCAGTGCGGTGACATTGTAGCCGCCAAGCATGGTGCCGAGCAGTTGTACCGCGTGCTGCCGCGTGACCAGAGGAGAATTTACCGTGCCGTTGGCGATGTCGGCAAGGAAATCCGCCTTCACTTTGGCGGCGTCATCCACCCCGGCGGGGACGCGGTTCTCCAGCAGGTCGACGAGGAAACTTTCTTCCCCTGCGGGTGGTTCTTTCAGCAGCCCGCACAGGGCGGCGGTTTGCTCCGCGTTCAGGGGTAGGGGCGGCAGGCCGAGTGCAGTTCGCTCGGCGGCATGGTCACGATAGGCTTTCAGCATTTAGGGGGCACTCGCACAGCGACAGGATAGTGTTTCGGCAACTGTTCATTATATCCGGTATTTTCAGGCCACTTAACTCACTATGCAAAAAAAGGGGCGACCGAAGTCGCCCCAAAACGGAGACACAATTTTAAAAAACAGTAACGATTATTTCTTCTTCTTGATGCCCAGCACGCCAAGCACGTATTTCTCGTAAATCGGCTCGGTGGTGCCTTTCTTCATCTTGCGGATGAAGTACTTCTCGAAGGCGATCTTTGCCAGGTGCACCCATTTCCCTTCCTTGAACCAGTTGACGTTACGTGGCGGGATCTGTGGCAGTGCCACGAAAGCCGCGCCGGTGTCGCCAAAATCGGCCAGGCAGATGGCATTCCAGGTGGCCTTGAAATCCGGTTCCTTGCCGTCGAGCGCGGAGCGGATGTTATGCACCGTTGACGTGACCATGGTTTCGATCATGTAGCCGGTCTTGGGCGCGCCGGTCGGTACTGGTGTGGCTTCCACCGGCGGGATGGCGACGCACACGCCGACCCCGTAGATGTTGTTGTATTTCGGGTTGCGCTGGAACGGATCGATCAGGATGAAGCCGCGCGGATTGGTCAGACCCTCGATGCCGAACACCGCGTCGATGCCCTTGAACGCCGGCAGCATCATCGAGTGCTTGAATGGCAGTTCATGTTCCTTTTTGACATTGCCCATGTCGTCCAGTTCAGTAACGAACATCTTGCCGGGCTCGATCTTGGTAACCTTGGCGTTGCAGATCCACTTGATGTGGCGCTCGCGCATGGACGATTCCAGCAGGCCTTTCGAATCGCCGACGCCGCCCAGACCGAGGTGGCCGATGTAAGGTTCGGCGGTGACGTAGGTCATCGGCACCTTGTCGCGAATCTTGCGCCGACGCAGGTCGGTTTCCATGATGAACGCAAATTCATAAGCAGGGCCGTAGCAGGAAGCCATTTGTACGGCGCCCACTACGATCGGGCCCGGGTCCTTGACGAATTGGTCCCATGCCTTGCCTGCCTCCACAGCGTGATCGACGTGGCAAACGGAGTGTGTGTTCTTGCCTGGGCCGAGGCCTTCCACTTCGTCGAAAGCCAGTTTCGGGCCGGTGGCGATGACCAGGAAGTCGTAGGGAATGATTCTTCCATCCACAAGTTCGATCTCATTTTTTTCCGGGTGGACGCGCTTCGCTGCCGTGGCGATCAGACCGATGCCCTTGCGCTCCAGATAGGGTGCAAGGGGAATGGTGATGTCTTCCTTGGTGCGCCAGTTGACGGCGACCCAAGGGTTGGAAGGAGTGAACTGGAAGTCTGAGGAATCCGAAATAACGGTGACCTTGTCTTCTGGCCGGGCCTGCTCCTGCATTTCGTAGGCGCACGACATGCCGCCGATACCTGCACCAAGAATTACAATATGTGCCATTTGTATGTGTTCCTTATAAATAATTAACGGGGTGTTATTCGGGGTTCGATGTCGGTTTACCAGACGAATATCTTGGTCATTGCCTCAAGGCCTTCATCCACAATGGTCTGCAAGTCATCTGGCGCATCTTCACTTTCCATCGCCAGGGCGGTATAGGCCGACAAGGACTTCAGCGCGCAGGCGATCTTGGCTACTTCACTGGCGGTGGCGGGGTCCATCTTTACGCCGTCCTGCAGTTCCCACGTTTTCGACATCTTCATCCCCCTTAATAAACATTCAAGCTGAGATAAATCTTTTAGCAATTCACGTGCCAGAATGCATGTCGTTGTTTGTAGGTCTTATTGCCATGCTATCGTTTTCATGATATGCCATAATGTCATGTCATTGTGACATTAATGATAGTATATTTTTGTTGTCATGTTGTAGTATATTGAAAGCAACTTTATGATTTACATCGAGGATCTGCCGCGGTTATACTGTGTCATGACAAATCGTCATGATATGAAGTGAAAAAATGAATGATCTTGCTATCGACCTGCAATCCCTGATTAATATTCAGGACAATCCCTTCGTCCTGATCGATGCGAATTATCGCGTGGTTTCCGCCAACCATGCCTATTGCCTGGTGTATGGCATGAGCGCGGACGAGATTGTGGGCCGTTTGTGTTATGAGATTTCCCATCATTCGCCGGTTCCCTGCCACGAAAACGGCGAAGTTTGCCCGCACCAGAAGGTGTTCGCAACTGGAGAGCCCTGTCAGGTACTGCATATTCATTATGACAATCATGATCATCCCGAGCGGGTACGGCTCAAGGGCCATCCGATTCGCGGGATGGATGGCAGCCTGTATCTGGGTGAAGCGATCCTGCCGCTAGGCTCGTCGGAGGAACTGGATTGTGACGAAATGCGCATGATCGGGCAGTCTCCCGCTTTCCTGGCGTGTGCAGAAAAACTGGGACGCGTGGCCGACTCCGAGGCGCCGATCCTGCTGTATGGGGAAAGCGGCGTCGGCAAGGAACTGGCTGCAGAGTTCGTGCACAAGAGCTCGAAACGAAGGGGGAGTCCATACATTGCGGTGAATTGCGCGGCAATTGCGGAATCGGTGTTCGAGAGCGAGTTTTTTGGCCACGAGCGCGGCGCCTTTACCGGCTGTATCGGGCGCAAGCAGGGGTTGTTCGAACTGGCTCATGGCGGCACGCTGTTTCTCGATGAAGCCGGGGAAATCCCTCTTTCCATGCAGCCCAAGCTGCTGCGCGTACTGGAAACGGGCGAATACCGCCGGGTAGGGGGCACGGAAAGCCTGACGGCAGATGTGCGCATCGTTTCCGCCACCAACCGAAATTTGCTGGACCGCGTCGATCAGGGGTTGTTTCGGGAAGATCTTTATTACCGTATTGCCGGTATTGACGTAATGCTTCCGTCTCTGCGCGAGCGGCGGCAGGACATTCCCGCGCTGGCGGAGGCGCTGCTTGCCCGCATTGGCGCCGCCGCCAAGCAGCGTCCGCGGCTTGGCGCGGACGCGATTTCCCGCCTGATGGGTTACAGTTATCCCGGCAACGTGCGCGAACTGCGCAATGTGCTGCAGAAAGCGGCTGCCCTGACAGCCAACGGGATTATTCGCGCCAAACACATCCAGTTCGAGAGTTCGGGCGACGTAACACCACAAAAATCGCCACAACCGGAATCGCGGCTTCCAGCAATGACCGAGACTGTTGCCTTGGCGGGCCCCGCCGGCTTTTCCATCGAAGAAATGGAGATCCGCCATATCCAGGATCTGCTGGTAAGGCACAGCGGCCATCGGCGCACGGTGGCGGATATCCTCGGCATCAGCGAGCGCACCTTGTATCGCAAACTTAACCGCTACGCCCTTCATTCGACCAAGGGATGAGCATGGATGATGCAGTCAAGGATAGTCTCGTCGCCCTCTTTCCGGCGTTGCGGGGTATGCCCGCCGCTTTGTGGCAGCGCTTTGACCGGGAGGCTGCCTATGTCGAGGCACCAGCGGGGACGGTGTTGTTTGAGTCGAGCGGCCCGTGCCAGGCGTTCCCCATGCTGCTGTCGGGTTCAGTGCGTGTCGGCAAGGCCGGGGCGAATGGCCGTGAATTGCAGCTCTACCGCGTATTACCAGGCGAGAGCTGCATCATCACCAGCAGCTGCCTGCTGGGCGAAGCCGCCTACCCGGCGCGCGGTGTGGCGGAAAGCAATCTTGCCGCAGTGGTGGTGCCGCGACCGCTGTTCTCCCAACTGATCGAGCAACATTCGCCTTTTCGCGCCGTCATTTTCAGGTTGTTCGGCGAGCGCCTCGCCGAACTGATGCAGTTGGTTGAGGAGGTCGCATTCCGCAAGCTCGATCAGCGGCTGGCGGCGCACTTGCTGGCAAAAGGGGAAACCGTCAACGCCACCCACCAGAATCTGGCGGATGAGTTGGGTAGCGTGCGCGAGATCATCAGCAGGCTATTGAAGAGTTTTGAGGATCAGGGCCTGGTCGCATTGAGACGCGAGCAGATACAGGTTCTCGATGTCGCAGCCTTGCGTGCTGTCGCGCAAGCTTCATTGCGAATGTAACCAAAGTCACATACATCCGGAATTGTATGGTCTAGAATAAAGCTTCGAAACATTTATTGACCGGAGGAGATGAAGATGAAAGCAAATGTGTGTCGAATTGACAGGGTATTGCGCATCGTGGTGGGAATCGTGCTGTTGGCCCTGACGTTCATACTCAAAAGTGAAAGCGGTTTGTGGCTATGGGGCCTGATCGGCATCATTCCACTGGCCACCGGATTGATAAGCTGGTGCCCGGCCTACGCTCTGCTCGGTTTGAATTTCTGCTCGAAGCAAGACAAGAAGTAAGACTTTATTCGACAATTGTCCGGGATGGCAGTTGGTCCCCGTTTCAGGGGTTAAAAAAATGGCGCAATATTTTGCGCCATTTTCATGCCTGATCGTGGCTGCGTTTCTCAGGCGCTAACCGTGCTTTCCTTTTTTTCAGCGAATTCGAGCAACACCTTCTCGTCCTTGTCGATATCCACCACCACCTTGCCTCCGCTGGCCAGACGGCCGAATAGCAGTTCATCCGCCAGCGCCCTGCGGATGGTGTCCTGAATCAGTCGCGCCATCGGTCGTGCGCCCATGGCCGGGTCGAAACCGTGCTTGGCAAGATAATCTTTCAGCGCATCGGTAAAAATCGCCTCCACTTTCTTCTCGTGCAACTGCTCCTCCAGTTGCATCAGGAACTTGTCCACCACGCGCAGGATGACTTCATGATTCAGCGGCGAGAAGGAGATGGTGCCATCGAGCCGGTTTCTGAACTCGGGGCTGAACAGCCGTTTGATTTCCACCATTTCGTCGCCGGGCTTTTGTGCGGTGGTAAAGCCCATCCCCGACTTGGTCAGCGATTCCGCCCCGGCATTGGTGGTCATGACGATAATCACGTTGCGGAAGTCCGCCTTGCGGCCATTATTGTCAGTGAGTGCGCCGTGGTCCATCACTTGCAGCAGGATATTGAAAATGTCGGGATGTGCTTTCTCGATTTCATCGAGCAGCAGCACCGAGTAAGGATGCTTGGTGATTGCCTCGGTGAGCAACCCACCTTGTTCAAAGCCCACATAGCCGGGCGGCGCACCGATCAGTCGCGATACTGCATGCCGCTCCATATACTCGGACATGTCGAAGCGGATCAGCTCGATGCCGAGTGTATAGGCTAATTGCTTTGCCACCTCGGTTTTGCCGACACCGGTAGGGCCGGAGAACAGGAAGGAACCGATGGGTTTTTGCGGGTTGCCAAGGCCGCTACGTGCCATCTTGATGGCGGTCGCAAGCGCCTCGATGGCCTTGTCCTGGCCGAACACCACGGATTTCAGGTCGCGGTCGAGAGTCTTGAGGGCAGTGCGGTCGTCGCTGGAAATATTTTTCGGCGGAATGCGCGCAATCTTTGCGACGATATCCTCGATCTCCTTGTTGGAGATGGTCTTTTTCTGTTTCGATTTCGGCAGGATGCGCTGCGCAGCACCTGCCTCGTCGATCACGTCGATGGCCTTGTCCGGCAGGTGGCGGTCGTTGATGTAGCGCGCAGAAAGCTCGGCCGCAGTGGTCAATGCGGCGGTGGTGTACTTGACGCCGTGGTGGGACTCGAAACGCGACTTCAGGCCGCGCAGGATGGCGATGGTTTCTTCCACCGAGGGTTCGGGCACGTCGATTTTCTGGAAACGTCGCGACAGGGCATGGTCTTTTTCGAAAATACCGCGATATTCGTTGAATGTGGTGGCGCCGATGCAGCGCAGCAGACCCGAACTCAAGGCCGGTTTCAGCAGGTTCGAAGCGTCGAGCGTGCCGCCGGACGCCGCGCCGGCTCCGATCAGGGTATGGATCTCGTCGATGAACAGAATGGCATGCGGGTCTTCGGTGAGTTGTTTCAGCACCGCCTTGAGCCGCTGCTCGAAGTCGCCCCGGTATTTCGTACCTGCCAGCAGCGCGCCCATGTCGAGCGAATAAACCGTGCTCTCGGCCAGCACCTCGGGTACCTCGCCCTCGACGATGCGCCGCGCCAGACCTTCGGCGATGGCGGTTTTGCCCACGCCGGCTTCTCCGACCAGCAGCGGATTGTTTTTGCGGCGGCGGCACAGGGTCTGGATGGTTCGTTCCAGTTCCAGTTCGCGCCCGATGAGCGGGTCGATCTTGCCGGCCAGAGCCTGGGTGTTGAGATTCAGGGTGAAATTCTCCAGCGCGCCGGCGGGAGTGCTTTCCTGCTCTGTCTCCTGTTCCGCATCGGGCCGCGCTGTATTATTTTCCGGCACCTTGCTGATGCCATGGGAGATGTAGTTCACCACGTCAAAGCGGGAAATACCTTGCTGGGTGAGAAAATACACCGCATGCGAGTCCTTCTCGCCGAAAATCGCCACCAGCACGTTGGCGCCGGTAACCTCCTTCCTGCCGGAGGATTGTACGTGCAGGATGGCGCGCTGGATCACGCGCTGGAAGCCCAGCGTAGGTTGCGTGTCCACTTCTTCCGACCCGTCTACGCTGGGGGTCTGGGTGGTAACGAAGTCGGCAAGGGCTTTGCGCAGATCGTCGAGGTTGGCGGCACAGGCGTGCAGTACCTTGGCTGCGCTGGGGTTGTCCAGCATGGCCAGCAGCAGATGCTCCACGGTGATGAATTCGTGGCGCTTCTGGCGTGCATCCATAAAGGCCATATGCAGTGAGACTTCAAGTTCCTGTGCGATCATTTCAATTCTCCTCCATCACGCATTGCAGCGGATGCTGATGCTGTCGGGCGAATGCCACGACCTGTTCCACCTTGGTTGCGGCGATATCCTTAGGGTATACCCCGCATAGTCCGGCGCCTTCCGTATGTACTTTGAGCATAATTCCCGTCGCCTGTTCTCGGGTTTTGGAAAAAAACTGCTGCAGCACGTCGATGACAAAATCCATCGGGGTAAAGTCATCGTTCAGCAGCACCACCTTGAACAGCGGCGGGGATTTCGGCCGGCTTTTTACCGCTTCCAGAACCGGAGTTTCTTGACGCTTGCTACCCATTCTTTTCCCTTAAGCATACAGCTACATTTTGACGCTGACGGTGAATTTTTCAAGTACCTTTGAAAAAAATGGTCGAGCGTCAGAGGCCGCATCACGCCTGATCCCGCCTAACCTTTCGGGACAGCTTCTCAGGGCTTCTTGTCCAGCTCGGCATGTTCTGCGCGCAACGCCTTGAGCCGCGCTTCAACCATGGAGAGCTGGTAGAAATCGCCATCACCCGCTTTCAAACCATACTGCAACTGCTCGATTGCAGCGACCAGATTGCCTTGACGGGTATAGGCTTCAGCCTGCGCCTGGTACGAAAGCAGTTTCTTGCCCTGCATAGCGTAGCCTTGCGCTTGCAGTTCGTAGAGCCGCCCATCGTTTGGAAAGCGGCGCAACCGGTTGGAGACCAGTTTCAGTGCGTCGCCGCTCTGATGGTTTTGCAGCAACGCTTCAGCATAACCGTACACCAGCGCACGGTGGTCAGGAAAGTTTTTCAGGGTTGCCTGGTACTGGGCAAGGGCGGCGCTTTCCGGGCCGCTTGCAAGCTTGATGCGTACAGCAAGGTTTTCGATAATTGCATTGGGCGCGGCGGTCTTGCGCAATCGCGCCAGTTCCTGTTCGGCGCGCGCATATTCTTTGGCTCGTAGCAAAGCGTACGTCAAACCGTAGCGGGCGGCGGCTTCGCTGTTGTATTTTTTCTCGCTCAGGGCGCTCTCGAAATAGGTCGTTGCCTGCTGTGGCGTTCCCTCTTCGGCGCGTAGCTTGGCGCGTATCAACTGGAACTCAAGGCTGTCCGGCACTTGATGGTAAGGCAGGCTTTCCAGGCGGTTCTGGATATCGGCGATGCGCTCGCTGGTGATCGGGTGGGTGCGCAAATATTCCGGCGCATTATTTTCATAAATGCGGGTGGCTTTCTGCATCCGTTCGAAAAATGAAGCCGCCGCGCGCGGGTCGAATCCTGCCCGGGATAAAGTCTGCAGGCCCAGACGGTCTGCTTCGCGTTCATTTTCGCGAGTGAAGCTGAGCTGGGTCTGGATCGAGCTCGCTTGCGCCGTTGCCATGGCGGCGTTGGCCACTTGCGGGTTGGAGCGCGCAGCCAGGATCGCCACCGCCAGGGAGGCGAGCGAAGTGACCATGCTTTGCTCTTGCTTGGCGATCATTCGTGCCAGGTGATGCTGCGTGACGTGGGCAATTTCGTGGCCGAGTACGGCGGCGAGTTCGGACTCGCTTTGCGCCGCAAGGATCAGCCCGGTGTGCACGCCGATGAAACCGCCCGGCAAGGCGAAGGCGTTCAGGGTATCGTCGCGCAGCACGAAGAACTCAAAATCCTGAAGATTACCCTGGCTGGCCGCCACTAACCGGTAGCCGAGGTTGTTGAGGTAATCGGTCAGTTCGGCATCGTCCACCATGCTGCGGTCGCGGCGGATGTCATACATGATGGTTTCGCCGAGGCGGCGCTCCGCCTGCGGAGAAAGCGCGCTTTGCGATGCGTCGCCGAGGTCGGGCAGACCATCTGCCGGCGCGCACGGCACGGCAAGCAGCGGGATGAGCAGAATTAGGTAGCGTAAATTCATGGTGCTATGATAATCGTTTTAAAATATAAGTTCATTATTCAGGTATTAGAAATGAGCGGATTTACCCATTTTGACGAGTCCGGTCAAGCGCACATGGTGGGCGTGGCGGAGAAGGCGGAAACCCGTCGCATTGCCCGCGCAGCCGGAAAAATTATCATGCAGCCAGCCACCTTGAAGTTGATTCTGGAGGGGGGGGCAAAAAAAGGCGACGTGCTCGGGGTCGCCCGCATCGCCGCAATCCAGGCTTCGAAGCGTACCTCCGAATTAATCCCTCTGTGCCACCCGCTCGCGCTCACCAAAGTCAGTGTCGAGTTCAAAGTGGATGAACTTCAAACGGCGATCGAGTGCATTGTTACGGCGGAAACGCTGGGGCGTACAGGCGTCGAGATGGAAGCGCTGACGGCGGCGAGCATCGGGCTGTTGACCATCTACGATATGTGCAAGGCCGTTGACCGTGGTATGCGCATGGACAGCATCCGGTTGCTGGAAAAGCAGGGGGGAAAGTCGGGGCACTGGGTTGCGATAGAATAGATAGAATAGATAGATAGCAAGGACATCTCTAAAAATTCAGATTTCATCCCAACTGACGGAACTACTAGCCATTCCACCAGGCCGCCAAAAAACGGCAACCAAGTGGCTGGTTATGCCGCGCTACGTTTAGCATATCAACCATATGCGGCGCGGTGAAATTTCCCGCACCTTGCATACGGTTCCGCATGGGCTTTCACCCTATTATTTAAGGGTACAAGAACTGGTGGCTGATCGGTGGCCACTTGTCGGGCATTTGGGCGGGCCCTGAATTTTTAGAGGTGCCCTGAAGGAAAATTGGCCGGATGCGTCTTTTGCGAAACGACCGTTTTTGGTATATTAGCAAATCATGAATTTGTTGCTGTTTTCTTGATAAAGGATAAAACGAAGCTATGTTTGGTATTAATGAAATTGACGTACACGGGTTGCATTCCCTGCTGAGCGAGAAAAAAAAGTTCGCCCTGGTGGACGTGCGCGGCGACAACGAAGTTGCCTACGGCGTGATCGAAGGCGCGCAACACCTGCCGTTGCATTTGTTGCCGATCAAGGCCGACGAACTCGATAAAAACACTCACACGGTCTTCTATTGCCGCTCCGGCGCACGTTCGGCACAGGCTTGCGCCTTCATGGCGGCCAGGGGGCACGACAACGTGTATAACTTGCAGGGTGGCATCATGGCATGGATGCAATCCGGTCTGTCGCTCGCCAAGGTGGCCTGATTTTTATCAGGACATTGCCGCGGCAGTTGCAATCTGTCCATAACTATATTATAAAATCTCTTTTTCACTTAAACCTCACACAAGGAGATTGAACAAATGAATTTTGATAAAGAACTGGACGCCAGCGGCCTGAACTGCCCTTTGCCTATCCTGCGCACCAAGAAAGCGCTTGCTGAATTGGCCGCCGGCCAAGTGCTGAAGGTGATTGCAACCGACCCTGGCTCCGTCAAGGACATGCAAGCATTCGCCAAGCAGACTGGCAACGAACTACTTTCCTCTACCCAGGAGGGCGGGAAATACCAGTTCTACATGAAGAAAAAGTAAAAAAAAACAGCTTAACAACATAATAATCATTTCATCGGAGACCAAACTGTGAAGAAACTCGCGATCATTGCTACCAAAGGCACGCTTGACTGGGCTTACCCGCCATACATTCTGGCTTCGACTGCCGCTGCACTGGGCTATGAAGTACAGATTTTCTTCACTTTCTACGGTTTGCAATTGGTGCGCAAGGATACGAGCTGCCTCAAGGTCAGCCCGTTGGGCAATCCCGGCATGCCGATGAAGATGCCGTTCGGACCGAAGTGGTTCAGGGACATCAACTGGAATATCCCCAATATCATCCAGGCGAATATTCCGGGTTTCGAATCGTTGGCGACCGCGCTGATGAAGCAGACCATCGCCAACAACGGCGTTGCAACCATTGCCGACCTGCGCGAGATGTGCCAGGAGGCGGAAGTGAAATTCCTCGCCTGTCAGATGACCGTGGAACTGTTCGGTTTCGAGCACAGCGATTTCATCGATGGAATCGATTATGTTGGCGCGGCATCGTTCTTTGAATTTGCCGGTGAATCGGACATCTGCCTGTATATTTGAGGCACGGTGGCTGGTCGGGCTGAATTTATTCAGCCAAAACAAAAGGGGCAGGCGATATCGCCTGCCCCTTTTGTTTTATGCGAAACTTTTTGTACTGAAATGATGTGTATGTTGCGGAAATGCAACATCCGTAACCACGCATATCATATTGTTTATTTGTGGGCTATTGATATTTCATATATTGCTAATATACTGAAATACAAAAAACTATTTGTGACAAATGTTGGTTTGTGACATATTTCAACCGTGATTAGGGGAACCCCTTATTCATTAAGATGGGATGAAAAAATCCACGGGGCACAGGGAAATACGGCAGTCATTCAGCCGGCCCGATTAAATTAACGTTTTACGGAGAACACACAACAATGAAACTAAAAACACTGGCAGGTATTTTGGCGGTTGCGGGTCTGGCGATGCCGGGCATGGCTTCGGCAACCAACGGTTATTTCTCTCATGGTATCGGCATTAAAGCCAAGGGTATGGGTGGCGTAGGCATCGCCCTGTCGCAGGATTCCCTGGCTGCCGCGACCAACCCGGCGGGTATGGTTCTGGTTGGCGACCGTATGGATCTGGGCGTGGATTGGTTCCGTCCGGACCGCACCACCACTTGGCAGAAAGACAACCCGTGGGGGATGGCTGGAGCTAAAGCTGGCGACTACAACAGCGGAAGTAAAGATTTCCTGGTTCCAGAGTTTGGCTATAACATGATGTTGGGCGAGAAGATGTCCTTGGGTATTTCAGTTTATGGTAATGGGGGTATGAATACTGATTACGGACAGATTGTAATCGCTGGTGGTACAACTAATACTTATAGTAACCTTGAACAGCTCTTCATCTCACCAACTGTTGCATATAAGCTGAGCCCTGAGCATTCCATTGGTGTTTCATTGAACTTGGTATATCAGACCTTTGAGGCGCGTGGCTTGCAGGCGTTTCAAAGCCAATCCTCCTATTCAGGCGATGTGACGGATAGAGGCAAGGACACTTCCACCGGTGCGGGCCTGAAATTTGGCTGGACTGGCCAGATTTCTCCGGAGGTGACCTTGGGCGCAACCTATCAATTCAAGACCAAGATGTCCAAATTCGATAAATACAAAGGCCTGTTCGCCGAGCAGGGGGGGTTTGATATCCCCGAGACCTATGGTGTGGGTATTGCAGTTAAGGCATCTCCGAAAACCACCGTAGCGGCGGATATTGTCCAGATCAACTATGGAGGCATTAGATCATTGGCCAATCAGGGAACGACTTTTCCTCTCGTATCAGCAACGCCTATGGGCGCTGACAACGGCTCCGGTTTCGGCTGGAAGGATCAGACGGTTTACAAGCTAGCTATTTCGCATCAGTATCGTGATGACTTGGTGCTGCGTGCGGGTTACAATTATGCCAAAATGCCAATTACGGAGAACAACACTTTTTTCAATATTCTCGCTCCGGCAACTGTCGAGCAGCACTTGACTCTGGGTGCGACTTGGACATTGGCTAACAAGTCAGAGCTGTCAGTTTCCTATATGCATGCGTTTGACAAGGGAATTAATGGCCCTAATAACGGGCTTGGTGGTAACCCAACAGCCTCTCTTATTGGCTATCCTGTTAACCTGAAAATGAATCAAGACTCCTTGGGTATTGCCTACGGCATGAAAATGTAATTAAAGGTTAAGCCTGCATTTATCGATGAATAAAATGGCATAACCAGATAATGGGCTGAGGGAGAAATCCTTCGGCCCATTTTTTTTCATAAATAACTTAAAAAATAATTGTCTACGGAGATAACCATGAATAATGTAATTAAAAAAATTCTTCTGGCAACACTGACGCTGGGCCTGAGCATGACCGTCCTAGCGGACGACGCCCTGCTCAAACCTTTCGTTCTGGCATCCAAGAGCGCTGGCACAGTGGCGGACAAGGCAGCAGCAGCCAAGACGGTATTGCAGGCGAACGGCTTCACCATCGCCGGCAGCTATTCGCCCTACCCGGAAACCACGATCATCGTGGTGACCAACGATGAGATGAAGAACACGGCGGCGAAGTCCGAGCATGGCGGTTTTGGCGCCGCTCAGCGCGTTTCGGTGACCAAGGTGGGCAATGAAGTGCAGGTTTCCTACACCAACCCGACCTACATGGCCAATGGCTACCGCATGGCTGGCGATCTACCGCAGACGGCTGAAAAATTGAAGGCCGCTTTGGGCAAGGTGGAGGAGTTTGGTGCCCAAGGGTTGTCTGCTTCGAAACTGCGCAAGTTCCACTACATGTTCGGCATGGAGTATTTCGACGAGCCTAGCACGCTAGCCGAGTATGGTAGCTATGAGGAGGCTGTGAAGGCGGTCGAGGCCAACTTGGCGGCAGGCAAGGGCGGCGTCACCAAGGTTTACCGTGTCGATGTTCCCGGCAAGAAGGAATCCGTGTTCGGTGTGGCCATGAAGGGCGGCGACAAGTACATGGACGACAAGTACGTCATGGGTGTGATCGATTTCAAGGACCTCAAATCTGCCGCGCATCTGCCCTATGAAATGCTGGTCACGGGCAACAAGGTGATCGCACTGTATGCACGGTTTCGCATCGCCCTTGATTTTCCCGACCTGAAGATGGCGGGCGCGAACAGCTTCATGAAAATCATGGACTCTCCCGAAGCGATCCGCAAAGCCTTGGTGGTCGCGGCGGGCGGCAAGGAATAACATCAACAATACGCCGGCAACGGCTTAAAAATAAGAATTGGCCCCGCTTCGGCGGGGTTTTTGTTTTGCGGTTGGAGGATGCGATTTTGCCAGTAGAGCTAAAGTCGAGAGCCTGTTACAGCAATGGTGATTTTGGCAAGCACTGGGTTGTGCGGCAGATCGTCTCGATTTCGGAGGCGGGCCAGGTGACTTACAAGGTGCTGGCCGGGACGGGGCGGCGCCGGATCGAGACTTGCAGCCGCGATGAATTCCAGAGTTGGGCGCGCTATGAAGTGGTTCGCAACGAGAATTCCTGGATACGGCTGACGATATAGCGTGTCCAGAAGTTCTTTGCCCATCTATTTCAGTTTTTCCAATTGCGCCTTCAGTTTCTCAAGCGTGGCGCCGAAGCTTTCCAGCCGCTCCTTTTCCTGTGCCACCACCGTAGCGGGGGCGCGGGCGACAAAGCTCTCGTTGGAAAGCTTGGCTTGGGCCTTGGCGATTTCGCCTTCCAGCCGGGCGATTTCCTTGGCAAGTCGCGCCTGTTCCGCTTCCTTGTCCACTTCGATCTTGAGCATCAGGCGGACTTCGCCCACTACCGCTACCGGCGCATCGGCGGCGGGCAGTTCGGCCTGCACGATTTCGACTTCGGAGATCCTCGCCAGCGCCTGCAGGTAGGGCACCAGTGCAGAGATGTCGCCAAGCGCGATCAGCGGTACTTTCAGGGCTGGAGACAAATTCATCTCGCCGCGCAGGGTGCGGCAGGCATTGACCATTTCCTTGAGCAGCACAACCTGCTGGTTTGCCGCCTCATTTACCCGGCGCATGTCCGCGACCGGATAGGGTTGCAGCATGATGCTCTCGCCGCTTTTGCCCGCGAGCGGGCCAACCTTCTGCCACAGTTCCTCGGTGATGAAGGGGATGATCGGGTGGGCAAGTCGGAGCGTCGCTTCCAGCACCCGCACCAGGGTGCGGCGCGTGGCGCGCTGCCGGGCCTCCAGCAAGGCTCCCTCTCCCCCCGGTGGGAGAGGGTTGGGGAGAGGGGCAAGCTGCACCTTGGCCAGCTCCACATACCAGTCGCAGTATTCGTCCCAGACGAATTCATAGACCGCTCTTGCAGCCATGTCGAAGCGGTAGGAATCGAATGCCTCGGCCACTTCCCTTTCGGCCTGTTGCAACCGGCTGACGATCCACAGGTCGACGTCGGAAAATTCCAGCGGCAGGCTTTCATCCTGGCCGCAATCCTTGCCTTCGGTGTTCATCAGCACGAAGCGGGTGGCGTTCCACAATTTGTTGCAGAAATTGCGGTAGCCGTCGCAGCGCTGCAGGTCGAACTTGATGTCGCGGCCATGGCTGGCGAGGCTGGCGAAGGTGAAGCGGATCGCGTCGGTGCCGAAGGCGGGAAAGCCGTCGGGGAAGTCCTTGCGCGTCTGTTTGGCGATGGCTTCCGCCTGTTTCGGGTTCATCAGTCCGGTTTGGCGCTTGGCCACCAGCGATTCCAGGTCGATGCCGTCGATCAGGTCGATCGGGTCGATCACGTTGCCCTTGGACTTGCTCATCTTGTTGCCGTGCATGTCGCGCACCAGGCCGTGGACGTAGACCTCCTTGAACGGCACTTTGCCGGTGAAGTGTTCCGACATCATGACCATCCGCGCCACCCAGAAGAAAATGATGTCGAAACCAGTGACCAATACGCTGGTAGGCAGGAAGGCGTCGAACTCCGGTGTTTTTTCCGGCCAGCCCAGCGTCGAGAACGGCCACAGCGCGGAGGAGAACCAAGTGTCGAGCACGTCCTCGTCCTGGCGCAGCTTCTTGCTTGCCCCGGCTTGTTGTTGCGCGGCTTCCTGGCTGTGGGCGACGTAGAAATTGCCGTCCTCGTCGTACCACGCCGGGATGCGGTGTCCCCACCACAGTTGGCGCGAGATGCACCAGTCCTGGATGTTCTCCAGCCACTGGTTGTAGACGTGAGTCCAGTTTTCCGGCACGAACTTGACCTCGCCCTGAGCAACCACTTCCAGGCCGCGCTTGGCGAGTCCTTCCATCGCCACGTACCACTGGTCGGTGAGCATCGGCTCGATCACCGCATGGGTGCGGTCGCCGCGCGGCACCATCAGCTTGTGCGGCTTGGTTTCTATCAGCAGCCCCTCGGCATCGAGGTCGGCAACAATTTTCTTGCGCGCCTCATAGCGGTCGAGGCCCTGATATTCGGAGGGTGCCAGATCGTTGATCCTGGCATTGAGCGTGAAGATGCCGAGCGGTTCGAGGTGATGCCTCAGCCCGACCTGGTAGTCGTTGAAATCGTGCGCCGGGGTGATCTTGACGCAACCGGTGCCGAATGCGGGATCGACATAGTTGTCGGCAATGACCGGGATGGTGCGCTGGCAAAGCGGCAGGCGTACATGCTTGCCGATCAGGTGCTGGTAGCGCCCGTCATCAGGATGCACAGCGACGGCCATGTCGCCCAGCATGGTCTCCGGCCGGGTGGTGGCGACGATCAGCGATTCGTCGCTGCCTTCGACCTGATAACGGATGTGCCACATGAAGCCGTCTTCCTCCTCCGAGATCACTTCGAGGTCGGAAACGGCGGTCAGCAGTACCGGGTCCCAGTTCACCAGGCGCTTGCCGCGGTAGATCAGCCCCTGCTCATAAAGTTTGACGAACACTTCGGTGACGGCTTTCGACAGGCCTTCGTCCATGGTGAAGCGCTCGCGCGACCAGTCGCAGGAGGCGCCGAGGCGGCGCATCTGGCGGGTGATGGTGGAGCCGGATTCTTCCTTCCACTCCCATACCCGTTCGAGGAATCCTTCACGTCCGAGATCGTGGCGGGAAACGCCCTTCTGGTCGAGTTGGCGCTCCACCACGATCTGGGTGGCGATGCCGGCATGGTCGGTGCCCGGCTGCCACAGAGTGTTTTCGCCCTTCATCCGGTGGTAGCGGACCAGGGTGTCCATCAGAGTGTCCTGAAAGGCGTGTCCCATGTGCAGCGTGCCGGTCACATTGGGCGGCGGCAGCATGATGCAGTAGGCCGGCTTGCCGGGGTCGGTGGCGGCCTTGAAATAGCCGCGGGACTCCCACAGCGGGTACCAGTGCGCCTCGATGGCGGCGGGCTCAAAACTTTTGGCAAGCTCCATGGTTCGGAATTTATTTAGAGTAATTTGAAGGCGGCAATTATATCAGCCTTCACTCAGCCTTGAGGGGATAGGTCTGGTCTTGCCAGCGGTTACTTTTTTTCGTGCACTTCGTTGACGATTTCGTTGAGGTCGTTTTCCCAGCGCATGAACGTCGCACTGAGCTCGGGGTCCGGGAAAAATTTGGCAAGCACGCTGGGGCGGCTGGTAACCAGTATGGTGCTGTTCTGTTCGGCGAAAATCGCCACGTTGAGCGGCAGATAGGGGATCAGCTCCGGGTGCCTGGAGGCGAGTTGCGCCACTTCTTCCGGCTTGCCGTAGAATACCACCTTGTAATTGTCGGTCTTGTAACCGGTTTTGGATAAGCCTTGATCCACGTTCTGCACGCGTGTCACCTTGTAGCCCCGAGTCGTTATGGCGTTTTGCAGGGCCAGCATCGCTTCGGGAAAGGGCAGGCTGGAACGGATCATGAGCAGTTGATTGGCGCAGGCAGAGGCGGATAAGCCAAGCAGCAGCAAAGCGGCGGCCAGGAGTCGTGTCATGCGGGTCATAGCGCCGCTTCCTCCATGATCGCCAGGTAGCGCCGCGTCATTTCCTCGCACATTGCGTTGAGCTCGGAATTATTGAAAATTCGGCTCAGGCGCCTGGGATTGACCGCCATCATTTTCACCTTCCCGTTTTGTTCCACCACGGTAATGCGGCAGGGCAAAAACAGCCCGACACGCGGGTCTGTCATCAGCGCCTGGTTTAGCATGCTGAAGCTGCAAAAATAGATGATGTGCTGGCGTGGATCTTCCTGACCTTCCGGCACCAGCCCGAAATCAAGCGGCTGCTCGCGGATGAAAATGAAATTGCTGGAGGTGGCCGCCCGTTTCACATTCTCGATGGTGGTTGCAAGATCGTAAGGGGAGTCCATCGTCAGCACCGCTTTTTCTGTTTCGGCCGGGTCGACGCTCTCGGGTTTGAGCGCTTGCTCGAAGCCGCGTACAAAACTCACGATGTCATCGATGTCTTTTTCCTTCAGCCCGTTTTTCAGGAAAGAGACCATCGGCGTGCCTTGGCGTCCCCGCTTCAGGTTTTCCCTGATCATGCTGTCGGTGGCAGAGACGAGAAAGCCGGAATTGTTCAGTGCGGGTGCCATGATCGGAAGGTCACGCGGTCGCGAAAAGGTGACGCCGGTGCCTTTCCCACCCTCGCCGTTGGCGCCATGACAGGTCGCGCAGTGCGCCGCATAAAGCTGCCGCCCATGTGTCGCATCGCCTTTTACGCGCATCGGCGGAAACAGCGGGGCGGGCCCGTAGCTCCAGGAACGGATGAAGCGCACGATGCTCTCGATCTCGGCATCGGGCAGGCTGGATGGCGGCATTACCCTGCCGGGGCGTCCCAGGCGGATGGTTTTATGCAAATAATCATCGCTGATGGCGGCCTGAAAGGAGGGTAGCGATAGCGGGACACCCATCCCGCCGCCGCCATTTTCCCCGTGGCAGACAGCGCAGTTTCGGGCATAGAGTTTTGCGCCATCGGGAGCAGCCTGTGCCTGGATAGTTCCGGCCAGGGCGAGGAAAATAAATATGGCTATCCTATGCATGCTGAAATTATAACCCAAGCCAGTAAGATGTGGTTTTCCACAAGCATCGTATAATCCCAAATTAAAAAACTGCATTTCAATCGCTTTTTCTAGGTTTAAGGATAGTCGAAATGGAAAGATTGACCCTGACCCGTCCCGACGACTGGCATTTGCACCTGCGCGACGGCGAGCAAATGCGTTCGGTGCTGCCGGATACGGCGCATCGTTTCGGCCGCGCCATCATCATGCCCAACCTTCGTCCGCCAGTGGCCACCACCGAAATGGCGGCGGCCTACCGGCAGCGCATACTCGCGGCTTTGCCCGCGGGCGCTCGCTTCGAGCCGCTGATGACCCTGTACCTGACGGATAACACCATGCCTGCGGAAATCGTCCGTGCCAGGTCGAGCGGATTGGTGTACGGAGTCAAACTCTACCCGGCCGGGGCGACCACCAATTCCGATTCGGGCGTGACCGATATCATGAAATGCGCTGCCGTCCTGGCGGAGATGGAAAAACAGGATTTGCCGCTGCTGGTGCACGGCGAAGTCACCGACCCCGAGGTGGATGTCTTCGACCGCGAAAAGGTGTTCATCGACCGTGTGCTGATGCCGCTGGTTCAGCGCTTTCCCGGTCTGCGCATCGTGCTGGAGCACGTCACCACCCGCGATGGCGTGGAGTTCGTCAAGGCCGCGTCGGCGCGGGTTGCCGCCACGCTTACCGCCCATCATCTGCTGCTGAACCGCAATGCCATGTTCGCCGGCGGCATCCGTCCGCATCATTACTGCCTGCCGGTGCTGAAGCGAGAGGAACATCGCCGGGCGCTGGTTGAAGCGGCCATCAGCGGCAACCCGAAATTCTTTCTCGGCACCGACAGTGCACCCCATGCCAGAGGCGCCAAGGAGACCGCTTGCGGTTGTGCCGGCATATACACCGCATGTGCCGGGATTGAACTGTACGCCGAAGCGTTCGAACAGGCCGGCGCGCTTGACAGGCTGGAGGCCTTCGCCAGTTTTTACGGGGCGGATTTTTATGGCTTGCAGCGCAATGCGGGGGTTGTCACGTTGGTGAGAGAAACCTGGACCTTGCCGGATTCATTGCCATTCGCCGGGGAGGATCTGGTGCCACTAAGGGCTGGCGGCGGTGTTTCCTGGCGCTTGCTTGGTTGAAAAATGGAACATTTGCATTTCGTTCCTGCATTGGCAAGTCGTTTTATCAAATTACAGAAAAGGTGAATGCAAGATGGTTGGGCAATGAAAAAACGAGAGTTTCTTTTCTTTATTTGCCTGATGGTTGCGGGGTGTGGAACGCACTTCCCAACCTACGAGGACACGGCGAACAGCAAACTGATCCAGGCAAACAGCGCAGCAGCGGATCGACTATTGGCCTCGCTCAAACAGCCTCTGGACAAGAGCGTTCCGCTTGTCGTGACCGCCTTGTCCAGCGTCGATTCGCCAACTGAGCCTTCGCGCCTGGGACGAATGGCTTCAGAGTATCTTGAAGCGCGTTTGACCAAGCTGGGTTACCGGGTGATTAGACTCGAGCTGCGCGACGCCGCTTTTGTCAAACAACGCAAAGGCGAGTTGCTGCTGTTGCGCGAGGTCATGGATGTCGCGCGCAGCCATGGCGCACAGGCGGTTATTGTCGGCATGTATTCCGAGTCGAAGGAATCCGCCTACTTCGACCTGAAAATCGTCAGCGTGCAGGGTAATATGACTATCGGCGCCTACGACTATATATTCCCGCTGGACAGGGATGTTCAGGCGCTCCTGGCGAAGGGACTCGCACCTTAGCTGAATGATGGGCCGTAATATGAAAAAGCATGATGACTGAATGTTTTTCGGGCGTCCGCCCTGCATTTCTCGGCTTTTCTGGCGGCAACACAGGCAAGCTGTTCTGAAATCATCGGGCGCCGGATGGTATAATGACCATGAAGCTGGCTAGACAGTCGCTGCGCGCGCAAGCGCGGAGAGGAAAGTCCGGGCTCCATAGAGCAGGATGCCGGTTAACGACCGGACGCCGTGAGGCGATGGAAAGTGCCACAGAAAATATACCGCCGATGGCCGCGCAAGCGGATCAGGTAAGGTTGAAATGGCGAGGTAAGAGCTCACCGCGCTCCCGGTAACGGAAGTGGCAGGGTAAACCCCATCCGGAGCAAGACCAAATAGGCAGGCGTTGAGGCGGCTCGTCGAGCCTGCGGGTAGGTTGCTTGAGTTCACGGGTAACCGTGCGCCTAGAGGAATGACTGTCCACGACAGAACCCGGCTTATCGGCCAGCTTCTTTTTTTCTCCGCGTAGTTTCCGTTTTTCCCCGGCATTCTGATTCGGATATGCCGGTTCTATATTTCTTCCCCCTCAGGTTTGCTCCTCACAAACAACTTTCAGTTGCTTTCCTATGTCCTTATTTTTTAAGCGCATTGGTTTTCCGGTATTTGTCCATTAACTTGTTGTCACATAAGAGAAAAACCCGATATTTAGCTTGACCGGCCACTTTTTTTAAAATATAGTGGGAAACAGTGGTGAGAAGTGGGAAATTGTGGGATACCTGCTTCGGTCAAAAAATAAAGGGGAAGCTCGATGTTTCGCGGTGCAACAGCTTTGAATCTCGATGCGAAAGGTCGTTTGGCGGTGCCAAGCAAGCATCGCGATGCGCTGTTGGTTCAGTCCGGCGGGCGGCTGGTGATGACCGCGCACCCCCATCGCTGCGTGCTGCTTTACCCTCAGCCTGCCTGGCTGCCTATCGAAGAAAAAATCAATTTACTGCCGAGTTTCGATCCCGTGTCGAGTTCCTGGAAGCGCCTGTTGTTGGGCCATGCCGAGGAACTGGAACTGGATGCATCCGGCCGTCTGCTGGTCACTCCCGCGCTACGCAAGCTTGCCGGGCTGGAAAAGGAAGTCATGCTGGTTGGCCAGGGCGGACATTTCGAGCTGTGGAGCATGGAGGGATGGAGTGCGCAGATGGAGCAGGCGCTTGCACCCGGCAATGCGATTCCCGCTGCGCTGGAAAATTTCTCGCTGTGAGCCGTGGTTTCAGCCACAAAACGGTTTTGCTGCATGAGGCGATAGAAGCGCTGAATATCCGGCCAGACGGGGTGTATGTGGATTGCACCTTCGGCCGGGGCGGCCACAGCCGGCTGATACTGGAAAAGCTGGGTGAGCGGGGCCGATTGATCGCCCTGGACAGGGATTTGGCTGGAGTGGAGGCGGCTCGCGAAATTGCCGATTTGCGCTTCCAGATCGTGCACAGCAGTTTCAGCCGCTTGCGCGATGTGTTGCAGGAGTTGGGGGTGGCACGGGTCAATGGCGTGCTGCTGGATCTGGGGGTTTCTTCCCCGCAACTGGACGAAGCGGCACGAGGCTTCAGTTTTCGTTTTGATGGGCCGCTGGATATGCGCATGGATACAAGTCGTGGGCAAACCGCAGCTTTATTTTTGGCAGAAGTAACTGAACAACAACTGGGGGAGGTTATAAAAAATTATGGTGAAGAACGGTATGCTAAGCAGATTGCAAGAGCGATTGTTGCGTCTCGATCGGGGGAGCCCATTGTCACCACTCGCCAACTTTCCCAGATCGTGGCAAAAGCGTTCAAAAGCCGCGAGCCACATCAAGACCCGGCAACGCGCACCTTTCAAGCTTTACGGATTTACCTCAATCAAGAGCTTGAGGAGTTGTCGCTAGTGTTACCACAGGGCGTCGATGTTCTGGCGCCGTCTGGCCGCCTGGCGGTCATCAGTTTTCATTCCCTCGAAGATCGGCTGGTCAAGTGCTTCATGCGCGACGCATCGCAGCCCGCACCGCTGCCGCCAAGGCTGCCGGTGCGTGAGGCGGAGCGCTCCATACCGAGATTGCGGCTGGCGGGCAAGCCTGTTCGCCCCTCGGCGGCCGAGGTGTCGGCCAATCCGCGTTCGCGCAGCGCCGTGATGCGCGTTGCGGAGCGGACGGAGGCGCCATGACCAAGCTCAACCTGATCTTGGCTCTGGTTCTGGTGGCTTGTGCGCTGGGCATGGTTACCGCCCAGTACAAGGCGCGCAAAATATTCATCGATCTGCAGCAAGAGCAGGAACTGGCAAAAAAAATGGAAGTGGAGTGGGGGCAGTTGCAACTGGAGCAAAGCACCTGGGCGATGCATACCCGCATCGAGAAGGTTGCCACGACCTATTTGCGGATGCGTGTGCCCGATGCCGCACATATTCAGGTGGTGCAGTCGGCACCGGTCAAGGCCGGGACGCCATGAGCTACGCCATGAAAGATTCCCGGCGGGGAGGGGGCGTGCAAACACCGATGCTGAAATTGCCTGCCGGACGTTCGCATATTCTGGTCGGATTGGTGCTGGCGTGGTTTCTGGCATTGCTGGGGCGGGCGTTTTACCTGCAGGGACTGGACAACCATTTTCTGCGGCAGAAAGGGGACGAGCGCTCCCGCCGGGTGGTCGAACTGACTGCCCACCGCGGCATGATCACCGACCGAAACGGCGAGCCGCTGGCAATCAGTACTCCGGTGGAGTCGGTGTGGGTCAGCCCGAAGGATTTCGAGATTACCCCTGAGCGCATCCGGCAGCTGGGAAAAATTCTGGAAATGAGCGAAGACGATGTGAAGAGCCGCTTCACCCGGAGCCAGCGCGATTTTGTCTATCTCAAGCGTCAGGTGCCGCCGGATACGGCAGAGCGGGTGATGCAGGTCAACGCGCCCGGCGTATTTCTGCAGCGCGAATATCGCCGTTATTATCCGGCCGGGGAAGTGGTGGCGCATATTCTTGGTTTTACCGGCGTCGATGATAACGGTCAGGAGGGGCTTGAACTGGCCTACCAGAACTGGCTGGCTGGCAAGCCGGGCAGCCGCCATGTGATCAAGGACCGGCTGGGCCACATCATCGAGGATGTGGAAAGCGTTCAGCCGCCTCAGGATGGGCACGATCTGGCGCTCAGTATCGACCGCAAGATCCAGTATCTGGCCTACCGCGAGATCAAGGCTGCGGTTGTTGAACACAAGGCCAAGGCTGGCGCGATTGTGGTGCTCGACGTGAAAACAGGCGAGATCCTTGCGCTGGCCAATCTGCCGTCGTACAACCCCAATAACCGCGCCAAGCTTAACCGCAACAGCACGCGCAATCGAGCCATCACCGACACTTTCGAGCCGGGCTCGACAATGAAGCCTTTCACTATAGCGGCGGTGCTGGAAGCGGGGAAATTCACGCCGGATTCCATGATTCAGACCGCGCCGGGCACATTCACCATCGGTTCGGCGACGATCCACGACACCCATGATTACGGCCTGATCGATGTGGCGCAGGTGATCCAGAAATCGAGCAACGTCGGTGCGGCCAAAATGGCGCTCACGCTCGAGCCGGAGTATTTGTGGCGTGTTTTTGACCGCATGGGTTTCGGCAAGGTGCCTCATGCCGGTTTCCCCGGCGAGGCGACCGGCAGGCTGCGCCCATATAAAACCTGGCAACCTATCGAACAGGCCACCATGGCCTATGGCCACGGTATTTCCGTCAGCCTGCTGCAGTTGGCGCACGCCTATATGGCTTTTGCCGGAGACGGAGAAATCAGGCCGGTTTCACTGGTCAAACTGGATGCGCCGCCGGCGGGGGTGAGAGTGATCTCGCCGGAAACGTCGCAAGCGGTTCGCAGCATGCTGGAGATGGTGGTATTGCCGGGCGGCACCGCACCGCGTGCCCAGGTGCTGGGTTACCGTGTGGCGGGTAAAACCGGCACGGCGCACAAGGAGGAAAACGGCTATTACGCCGAGAACCGCTATGTCGCTTCGTTCGTCGGTCTGGCCCCGGCTTCCAATCCGCGCCTGATCGTGGCGGTGATGATCGACGAACCCTCCGACGGCCAATATTACGGCGGCGCAGTGGCCGCGCCGGTGTTTAGCAAGGTGATGGCTGGAGCGCTGCGTCTGCTCTCCGTGCCGCCGGATGCGCCGACCAACAATATCCTGCCGCCGGAAAGCGCCCCTGAAATCAAGGAGGTGGTATGAGCATGGCTGCCAGCGATCAGCAATCAGCGGCCAGCTTTCTTGCCAAGGCGGGGGTGCCGGGCATGACCGTGGATAGCCGCCGCATTCATGGCGGCGAAGCCTTCGCCGCTTATCCCGGCGAGCGCCTCGACGGGCGCAAGTTCATCGCCCAGGCGGTTGCGGCCGGCGCCGGCGCTGTGCTGTGGGAACATAAGGATTTTGAGTGGAATGCCGAATGGCGGGTGCCGAACCTCCCGATTGAAGGCCTGCGCGAAAAAGCCGGTGCCATCGCCAGCCAGGTCTATGGCGAGCCGTCGCGCAAGCTATGGACGATAGGCATCACCGGCACCAACGGCAAGACTTCATGCTGCCACTGGATCGCCCAGGTGCTGACCGCTCTGGGCAGGAAGACCGCCCTGGTGGGCACGCTCGGCAACGGCCTGCCCGGCGGGTTGAAACCATCCTCAAACACCACGCCGGATGCGGTCAGCCTGCATGCCTTGCTGCGCGATTACCTGAATGAAGGTGCTGAATGCATGGCGATGGAAGTGTCGTCGCACGGCTTGGCGCAGGGCCGGGTCAATGGCATGCATTTCGACGTGGCGTTGCTGACCAACCTGTCGCGCGAGCATCTCGATTATCACGGCGACATGGCGTCCTACGCCGCCGTCAAGGCCGGGCTGTTTTCCTGGCCCGAGCTGAAATTCGCGGTACTCAACATGGATGATCCCTTTGGCGCGGAACTGTCCGCCAGGCTCGGATGCGGCGGTGTGCAGGTAGTGGGATACAGCCTCGAAGGCAACAGGGGGCAATGTCATTTCGCCGTGTTGGCGCGCCGCCTCGCAACGGATGCGCAGGGCATTCGTTTCGAGGCGGTGACGCCATGGGGAACGGCGCAAGTGAACAGCGAACTGCTCGGCCGCTTCAACGCCGCCAACCTGCTCGCGGTGCTGGCCACCCTGCTGGTCAGTGGCGTCAAGCTGGAAGATGCGGTGCGCGAACTGGGGCAGGTCAAGGCGGTGGCGGGCCGCCTGCAGCGCTTGGGTGGCAACGGCAAGCCGCTGGTGGTGGTGGATTACGCCCATACCCCGGATGCGCTGGAAAAAGTGCTGGGCGCGTTGCGCGAGATCATGGGCGGCAACGGCAAATTGATTTGTGTGTTCGGTTGCGGCGGCGACCGCGATCGCGGCAAGCGTCCGTTGATGGGTGAGGTGGCGTCGCGTCTGGCGGACGAAGTGGTCGTCACCAGCGACAATCCGCGCGGCGAAGATGCCCAGGCCATCATGGCCGACATTATCGCCGGCATGGGTGCCAATTATCACGCGAATGCCGACCGCGCGGCGGCGATCGATGCCGCCGTGTGCGGGGCGCGGCCGGATGACGTGGTGCTGGTCGCTGGCAAGGGCCATGAGGATTATCAGGAAATCAATGGGGTGCGCCTGCCGTTTTCCGATGCCGATGTGGTGCAACGAGTTCTGCAAGGATATACGCCATGTTGCGCCTGAGCGAAGCCATGACGGCCCTGAATGCACGGCGCAGCGGCGCGGATGCCGCTTTCGCGGGCGTGACCACCGACAGCCGCGCAGTGGCCGCTGGCGACTTGTTCGTGGCGCTGAAAGGCGAGCGCTTCGACGGCCATGATTATGTCGCCCAGGTGATCGCGCAGGGGGCGGCAGCGGCGCTGGTGGACCATATTGATCCGGCCTGGGGCGATTTCCCGCTGCTGGTCGTGGCCGATACCCGGCTCGCGCTGGGCGCACTGGCAGGGTTCTGGCGCAGCCGCTTCACCATCCCGCTGGTGGGGCTGACCGGCAGCAGCGGCAAGACCACGGTGAAAGAAATGATCGCGGCGATCCTGCGCACGCAGGCCGGAGATGAAGCGGTGCTGGCGACCAGGGGTAACCTCAATAACGACATCGGCCTGCCGCTGACCCTGCTCGGGCTGCGCGACAGCCACCGCTATGCCGTGATCGAGATGGGCATGAACCATCCGGGCGAGATTGCCTATCTGAGCCGAATTGCGAAGCCCGATGTGGCGTTGATTACCAATGCCCAGGCCGCCCACCTGGCCGGCCTTGGTACGGTGGAAGCGGTGGCGCACGCCAAAGGCGAAATTTTTGAAGGACTGGCGGCGGGCGGAACCGCTGTGATCAACGCCGACGATCCGCATGCCGCGCTGTGGCAGGTGCTTGCTGCGGGCCATCGCACGATTCGTTTCAGCCTGAATCAACCATCGGAAGTATCCGGCACTTGCCGCCCGCTGTCATTCGGCAGCGAAATCGACATGGTCACGGCCGAGGGCAAATTCACCGTGGCGCTGCCGGTGCCGGGCGAGCACAACGTGCGCAACGCGCTGGCCGCGGCCGCAGTGGCCGTGGCGCTGGGCATCGGCAATGCCGCCATCGCCACCGGGCTGGCAAAGGTGGCCAGCGTCAAGGGGCGGATGCAGAAGAACCCCTGTCTGCATGGCGCCACCCTGATCGACGATACCTATAACGCCAATCCCGCTTCGGTGCGGGCGGCGATCGCCGTGCTGGCCGGTTTGCCGGGCAGGAAAGTTCTGGTGCTGGGCGATATGGGCGAACTGGGCGAAGGCGCGCGCGCACTGCACGCCGAGATCGGCGCTGTGGCGAAGGCGGCCGGCATCGATCATCTGTTCACTCTGGGCGACTTGAGCGCCGCTGCCGCCGAGGCATTCGGCCAGGGCGGGCGGCATTTCGAATACATCGAGGATCTGCTGCATGACATTGAAAATCTGCTGGCGCCGGAGGTGGTGGTGTTGGTGAAAGGATCGCGCTTCATGCAGATGGAACGTGTGGTTAAAAGCTTTGTGCCGCGGGAGGATTCGACATGCTGCTCGCATTGACTCAATGGCTGGCGCATGACGTCCGCGCTTTCAACGTATTCGGCTACATCACGCTGCGTGCCGTGCTGGCGATGCTGACCGCGCTGATGATCTCGTTCATCGTCGGCCCGGCGATGATCCGCAAGCTGGCCGCCTACAAGATCGGCCAGTCGGTGCGCGACGACGGCCCGCAGACCCACCTGGTCAAGGCGGGCACGCCGACCATGGGCGGCGCGCTGATCCTGGTGGCGATGGCGATTTCCACCCTGCTCTGGGTCGACCTGAAGAACGCCTATGTCTGGGTGGCGCTGGCCACCACTATGGGTTTCGGCGCGATAGGCTGGGTCGACGACTGGCGCAAGGTGGTGCACCGCAACCCCAAGGGGTTGCCGGCCAGAACCAAGTATTTCTGGCAGTCGTTGATCGGCGTGGGTGTGGCCGTGTTCCTCGCCATGAATGCCACGCTGCCGGCCCAGACCGAACTGATCGTGCCTTTCCTCAAACTGCTGACGATTCCGCTCGGCGGCGTCGGTTTTGCCGTGCTGGCCTATTTCGTCATTGTCGGCAGCAGCAATGCGGTCAATCTGACCGACGGGCTGGACGGGCTGGCGATCATGCCGACGGTGATGGTGGCGGGGGCACTGGCGATTTTCGCTTATGTTGCCGGCAACTTCGTATTCGCCCACTACCTCGGAGTGCCCTATATTCCCGGCGCCGGCGAACTGGCGGTATTCTGCGCCGCGCTGGCCGGTGCCGGCCTGGGTTTTCTCTGGTTCAACGCCTATCCGGCCGAGGTGTTCATGGGCGATGTCGGCGCCCTGGCGTTGGGCGCCGCGATCGGCGTGGTGGCGGTGATCGTGAGGCAGGAGATCGTACTGTTCGTGATGGGCGGGGTGTTCGTGGTCGAGACCCTGTCGGTGGTGCTGCAGGTGGCTTCGTTCAAGCTCACCGGCAAGCGCATTTTCCGCATGGCGCCGCTGCACCACCACTACGAATTGAAGGGCTGGAAGGAGAACCAGGTTGTGGTTCGCTTCTGGATCATATCGATGATGCTGGTGCTGGTGGGGCTATCTACGTTGAAACTGCGTTGAGGGGTTGGCGGGTGATGAGTAATGGGGAATGGGTGATGGGTGGAGGGTTTGCTCATCACCCCTCATACATGACTCATCACTAAAAAGAATATGGAACTTAAAGGCAAAAACATTCTGGTGGTGGGCCTCGGGGATACCGGGCTTTCCATGGCGCGCTGGCTGGACAGGCAGGGCGCGGTGGTGGCTGTCGCCGATTCGCGCGACAAGCCGCCGCACGCTGCGCGCCTCCAGGCAGAGTTGCCCGGCGTGCCGTTGTTCACCGGCAAATTCAGGGCAGAAGTATTTCTCAACGCCGACCTGCTCGCCGTCAGCCCCGGCGTTTCCCTGCGCGAGCCGTTCATCGCGCAGGCGGTGGCGCGCAACGTGCCGGTCGTCGGCGATATCGAGCTGCTTGCTCGGGCACTCGGGACTCCGCACTTTGCACCCGATACCCGGGTTCTGGCAATTACCGGATCCAACGGCAAGAGCACGGTGACCGAGATGGTCGGTGCGATGTGTAAAAATGCCGGACTGCGCACCGTGGTGGCCGGCAATATCGGCCTGCCGGTGCTGGATGCGCTGGCCGACCTGGAGCAGCGCGGCGAAATGCCGGATGTGTTCGTGCTCGAACTTTCCAGCTTCCAGCTCGAAACCACGCTATCTCTCAATCCCGCAGCCGCGACCGTGCTCAATGTGACGGAAGACCACATGGATCGCTACGCCGGCATGGATGAATACGCGGCTGCGAAGGCAAGAATTTTTGTCGGCAACGGTATCCAGGTTCTGAATCGTGAAGACCGCTACAGCCTGGCGATGGCGAAACCGGGCCGCATGGTGACGACCTTCGGCCTGGACGCGCCGCCGAAGGCCGGGGACTGGGGTTTGCTGGCGGATGAAGGAGGGTTGTGGCTGGCGCAGGGCGAGAACCGGCTGATGGCCGTGGCCGATCTGCCGCTCGCCGGGCTGCACAACGCCGCCAATGCGCTGGCGGCGCTGGCACTGTGCCGCGCCATCGATCTGCCGTTCCACCCGCTGCTCGATGCGCTACGCGGATTCAAGGGGTTGGCCCATCGGGTCGAACTGGTGGCGGAAATCAAAGGGGTGAAGTTCTACGACGATTCCAAGGGCACCAATGTCGGTGCCACGGTGGCAGCGCTGAACGGCATGACGCATAAAGTAGTGCTGATCGCCGGCGGCGATGGCAAAAATCAGGATTTCAGTCCGCTGCGCCCGGCGGTGGAAGAACATGCCCGGGCGGTAGTGCTGGTCGGGCGCGATGGCCCGAAAATCGGAGAAGCTCTGGCGGAATGCGGCGTGCCGCTGTTTGCCGCCATCGACATGGGGGCGGCGGTGCGGATCGGGTTCGAACAGGCGCAATCCGGTGATGCCGTGTTGCTGTCACCGGCCTGTGCCAGTTTCGACATGTTCCGCAATTACGAGCATCGTGCCCAGGTGTTCATCGCCGCAGTCAGGCAACTGGAGGCGAAGGCATGAATCCCTATTCTCCGGTGGCTGTCCAGCACGCCAGGCCCGATTATGACCGCACCCTGCTGTGGCTGGTCATCCTGCTGCTCGGCTTCGGGCTGGTGATGGTGTATTCAGCTTCGATTGCCATCGCCGCGGCGGACCGGCATACCGGCTATCAGGAGACCTATTACCTGGTGCGCCAGGCCGTTTTCCTCGTGGTTGGCGTCATGCTCGGCCTGTTCACTTTCCAGGTACCGAACAAGGTATTGCAGGAAATCGCGCCCTATCTGTTTCTTTCCGGCCTGGTGCTGCTGGCGCTGGTGCTGATTCCCGGCATCGGTCGCGAGGTCAACGGCAGCAGGCGCTGGCTGTCGCTGTTCGTGGTCAACCTGCAGCCGTCCGAATTCATGAAGCTGTTTGCAGTGCTGTATGCCGCCGATTACACGGTGCGCAAGGCGGCCTACATGGACAACGTCAAGAAAGGTTTCATGCCGATGCTGATAGTAATGCTGCTGGTCGGCGGATTGCTGTTGCGCGAACCGGATTTCGGCGCCTTCGCGGTGATTACCAGCATCGCCATGGCAATCCTGTTCCTCGGCGGCATGAACTGGCGTTTGTTTGCCGGCCTGATCGCCATGCTGGTGGCGGGCTTCCTGATGCTGATCTGGATCTCGCCATACCGGATGCAGCGCATCATCGGTTTCATGGACCCCTGGTCCGACCCCTTCGGCAAGGGCTATCAGCTTTCCCATGCGCTGATCGCCTTCGGTCGCGGCGAATGGTACGGCGTGGGTCTGGGGGCAAGCATCGAAAAAATGTTTTATTTGCCGGAAGCACACACCGACTTCCTGCTCGCGGTGATCGCCGAGGAACTGGGCTTCGCCGGCGTCTCCGTGGTGATCCTGCTGTTTGCCTGGTTGACCATGCGCGCCTTCGCCATCGGCCGTCAGGCGGCCGTGATCGACCGCCATTTTGCAGCGCTGGTGGCTTATGGCATCGGCGTCTGGCTTTCCGTGCAGGCGATCATCAACATGGGCGTGAACATGGGTCTGCTGCCCACCAAGGGACTGACCTTGCCCCTGCTCTCCTTCGGCGGCAGCGGCATCGCCGCCAACTGCGCGGCGATCGGCATGCTGCTCAGGATCGATTGGGAGAGCAGACAGGTCATGAAAGGATATTCGGTATGAGCCGCACCATCCTGATCATGGCGGGCGGCACCGGCGGACATGTGTTTCCGGCGCTGGCCGTGGCCGACTGCTTGCGTCTGAAAGACTGGAAAGTGGTTTGGCTGGGCACCCGCGCCGGCATGGAGGCAAGACTGGTGCCGGAAAAAGGCTATGAAATGGCCTGGGTCAAGTTTGCCGGTATGCGCGGCAAGGGCGCGCTGCGCTGGGCTGCGTTGCCGTTCATGCTGTTGTTGGCAATGTGGCAGAGCGCGGCGGCGATTTTCCGCTTTCGTCCCGACGTGGTGCTCGGCATGGGCGGCTTTACCGCCTTCCCGGGCGGACTGATGGCTTCCCTGCTGGGCAAGCCGCTGGCAATTCATGAACAGAACTCGGTGGCGGGGCTGACCAACCGGGTGCTGGCCTGCCTTGCCGATCGGGTGCTGGTGGCCTTTCCATCCGCATTCAACAACGCGGGCGACAAGCCGATCGGTTGCTCCGGCCCGGCCATGGTCTGGTGCGGCAATCCGGTGCGCACCGACATCGCAAATCTGGCCGCGCCGGAACAGCGCCTTGCCGGGCGCCGGGGCAATCTGCGCATTCTGGTGGTGGGCGGCAGCCTGGGAGCGGCGGCGCTCAACGAGGCGGTGCCGCAGGCGCTGGCGCTGATTCCCGAAGCGGTGCGGCCGGAAGTGGTGCACCAGTCCGGCGCGAAGAATCTGGAAAAACTCAAGGCCAATTACGCGGCTGCCGGGGTTGCCGTCGATGCCCGCGCTTTCATCGACGACATGGGCGGGATGTATGCCTGGTGCGATGTGATCGTATGCCGCGCCGGCGCGCTCACCCTGGCTGAAATCACCTCGGCTGGCGTCGCCAGCGTGCTGGTGCCTTACCCCCATGCGGTGGACGATCACCAGACCGGCAATGCCCGCTTTCTGAGCGAAAACGGCGCGGCGGTGTTGCTGCCGCAACGGGATCTGACCCCGGCGGCGCTGGCCGATTTGTTAACGGGCTTCAGCCGCGAAAAACTGTTGGCGATGGCGCAAGCGGCAAGAAAACTGGCCAAGCCGGAAGCAACCGCGACCGTGGCGCAGGCATGCATGGAGTTGGCAGGATGAAACATAAAGTCAAACACGTTCATTTCGTGGGCATCGGCGGCGTCGGCATGAGCGGCATTGCCGAGGTGCTGCTCAACCTGGGCTATGAGGTGAGCGGCTCCGACCTGGGCGATAACGCCGTTACGCGCCGGCTGAAGAGCCTTGGTGCGCAGGTGTATCACGGTCATGCCACCGCAAATCTGGAACGCGCCGATGTGGTAGTGGTGTCCACTGCGGTCAAGGAAGATAACCCTGAGGTTGTGGCGGCGCGGCAGCGCAATATTCCGGTGGTGCCGCGCGCCATGATGCTGGCGGAATTGATGCGCTTCAGGCAGGGCATTGCCGTGGCCGGCACGCATGGCAAGACCACCACCACTTCGCTGATCGCCAGCATTCTCGGCGAGGCGGGCATGGACCCGACCTTCGTCATCGGCGGCAAGCTGGAGGCGGCCGGTGCCAATGCGCGGCTGGGACAGGGGGAATTCATCGTCGCCGAGGCGGACGAATCCGATGCCTCCTTCCTCTACCTGATGCCGGTCATGGCGGTGGTGACCAATATCGACGCCGACCACATGGAAACCTACGGCCACGATTTCGGCCGGCTGAAGCAGGCCTTCGTCGATTTCATCCAGCGCTTGCCGTTTTATGGCATGGCGGTGTTGTGTTCGGACGATGCCAATGTGCGCGAGATCATGCCGCGCATCACCAAGTCGGTCACTACCTACGGGCTGGAGGAGGGCGCGCAGGTGCGTGGCGTGGACGTCAGCCACAGCGGTGGCCGTATGGGTTTCAGGGTGCAGCGCGCCGGCATGCCGGAACTGGATGTCGCGCTCAACCTGCCCGGCCAGCACAACGTGCTGAATGCACTGGCGGCAATCGCGGTGGCGATGGAGGTGGGCGCGCCGGATGAGGCCATCATCAAGGGGCTGGCCGAGTTCGGCGGAGTCGGGCGGCGCTTCGAGCGTTATGGCGAGGTGGCGCTGCCGGATGGCGGCGGTTTCACGCTGGTCGACGATTACGGGCATCACCCGGTGGAAATGGCGGCAACCCTGGCGGCTGCGCGCGGCGCTTTCCCCGGCAGGCGGCTGGTGCTGGCGTTCCAGCCGCACCGGTTTACCCGGACCAGGGATTTGTTCGAGGATTTCGTCAGGGTGCTGTCCTCTGTCGATGCATTGCTTCTGACCGAGGTATATCCGGCGGGAGAAGCGCCGATCGTGGCCGCCGATGGACGGGCATTGGCGCGTGCCATTCGTGTTGCGGGCAAGGTCGAGCCGATTTTTGTCGAGACGCTGGCGGAATTGCCGCAGGCGATACTGGGCGCGGCGCGGGATGGCGATGTGGTGCTGACCATGGGGGCCGGTTCGATCGGCCAGATACCCGGTCAGTTGGTGCGGGGCGGGGCGTGAATCTTGAGGAGATCGAAAAAATGAATATGGCATTGGCGCTTGCGCCCCAGCGACTGCGCGGGGTGATGAAGTTCAACGAGCCGATGAACCGGCACACCAGTTGGCATGTCGGCGGCCCGGCGGAGCATTTCTATATTCCGGCCGATATCGCCGATCTGGCACAGTTTCTGCGAGGGTTGGCGGCGGATGAGCCGGTGTACTTCACCGGGCTGGGCAGCAACCTGCTGGTGCGCGACGGCGGGGTGCGCGGCACGGTGGTGCTGCTGCACAGCGCGCTTAACCAGATTGCGCTGTGGCATGACCAGAAGGGCACGGCGGCCGGTATTTATGCCGAAGCCGGTGTGGCGAGTCCGAAGGTCGCACGCTTCTCGGCGTTGAACGGCTTCGAGGGGGCGGAGTTTCTTGCCGGTATACCCGGCACGGTGGGCGGCGCGCTGGCGATGAATGCGGGCTGCTACGGCGCCGAAACCTGGCAATATGTGACCGCGGCGCTGACCATCGACTGCTTCGGCGAACTGCGCCGTCGCACGCCGCGGGATTTCGATATCGGCTATCGCCATGCGACGCTCAAGGCGGGGATAAGCGGCGAATGGTTTGTCGCCGCATGGTTCGCCTTCAATCGCGGCGACGGTGCGGCTTCCCGGAAAAAGATCAAGGGAATGCTGGAAAAGCGGGTGGCCAGCCAGCCGATCGGCACGCCCAATGCCGGTTCGGTATTCCGCAATCCGCCGGGTGATCATGCCGCTCGCTTGATTGAAGCCTGCGGACTGAAGGGCGCGACGATCGGCGGTGCGATGGTGTCGCCCAGGCACGCCAATTTTATCGTCAATACCGGCACGGCGACGGCAGCGGACATCGAGGCGCTGATCGACAAGGTAAGGCAGACGGTCAAGGAGCGGCACGGCGTGGAACTGGTCACGGAAGTGCGGGTTATTGGGGAAGCGAAATAATGTTTTTACCACAAAGGACGCGAAGTAACGCAAAGAAAAGCAAGGCAAGGGGTTTCCGCCGCGTCCTTTGCGGTGAAGAAAAGGTTTTCGAATAATGCAAACACACGATTTCGGCAAAGTTGCGGTGCTGCTGGGCGGGAAATCCGCCGAGCGCGAGGTATCGCTGAAGAGCGGCAATGCGGTGCTGGCCGCGCTCAAACGCCGCGGCGTTGACGCCCATCCGTTCGATCCGGCCGAGCGTGAGTTGGCGGAGTTGAAGCGCGATGGCTTCGAGCGCGTCTTCATCGCCCTGCATGGCGGCCAAGGCGAGGACGGCACGATACAAGGGGCGCTGGGAATGCTGGGCATGCCCTATACCGGCAGCGGCGTGCTGGCCTCCGCCCTGGCGATGGACAAGTGGCGCAGCAAGCTGGTGTGGCAGGCGGCTGGGCTGCCGGTGCCAGCCTTTGAACTGGTTGACGCCGGCAGCGATTTCGCGGCGGTCGCCGCACATCTCGGTCTGCCGCTGTTCGTCAAGCCGGCCAATGAGGGTTCCAGCGTCGGCATCAGCAAGGTGAAAACGGTGGCTGAATTGAGTGCAGCCTACGAGGCCGCAGCGCATTACGACGATCTGGTGATCGCCGAACAATTCGTCGGGGGCGGCGAATACACCGCTGCAATTCTCGGCGGCGAGGCGTTGCCGGTGATCAAGATAGAACCGGCCACCGAATTCTACGATTACGAAGCGAAATATCTGCGCGATGACACCCGTTATCTTTGCCCGTGCGGGCTGGCGGCGGAGCAGGAGTCCGAAATCCAGCGCCTGGCAAAGCGGGCGTTCGCGGTGATCGGCGGGCAGGGATGGGGGCGGGTTGATTTCCTGCGCGATACGGCGGGCAACGCGTATGTGCTGGAAGCCAATACCTCGCCCGGCATGACCGACCACAGTCTGGTGCCGATGGCGGCTCGGGCAGCGGGGTTGAGCTTTGACGATTTGGTAATAAGAGTTCTTGAACTGGCGGATGCGGAATGAATGCCATGAATTCAGGGGACTCGGTATTCAATCTGGAACTGAATTGTGTGGGATAAAACACAAATGACTTTGTGGCTGGCAAACATGCTTTATGCCCTGGCGGGAGTGCTGTTGCTCTATGCCATTCTGTTCCTGGTGGTGCACCTGCCGGTGTTCCCGCTGCGCAGGGTGGACGTCAAGGGCGACTTGCAGCACGTTAATCGTGAGCAGGTGCAGTTCATCGTGACACGTGAAATGAAAGGGAATTTTTTTACCCTCGATCTCAACCGCACCCGTGCCGCGTTCGAGAAACTGCCCTGGGTGCGCAACGTGAACGTGCGGCGGCGCTGGCCCGACAAACTGGAAGTGGCGATCGAGGAGCATGTGGCGCTGGCGCGCTGGGGCAGTTCGGCGCTGGTCAATACACGGGGAGAACTGTTCAGGGCGGCATCGAATGCCGTGCTGCCGGAGTTCAGCGGCCCGGAGGATGCCGTCAAGGATATGACGTGGAATTATGAAGAATTCTGCCGCATGCTTAAGCCGCTCAATCTGCGGCCGGTACGCATGAGTCTGTCCGACCGGCGTGCGTTGCAAGTCAGCCTGAATACCGGCCTGGTGCTGGAGCTGGGCCGGGACAAGGTGCTTGAGCGCCTGGAGAAATTTGCCGGGGTGTACGAGCAAACTCTGGCAAAGCTGGCGCAGCCGGCGAGCTATGCGGATTTGCGCTATCCCAACGGTTTCGCGGTGCACTACACGGAGATCGGGGAGAAGAAGGCGCAGCCGGGGGGAAGGACAGGACGGGAAAGCTTGAGGAAGAAAATCGGGTGGCGCCGTGATGCCGGTTATCTGGCCGCTGCCACCTGACAAGGGAGATAGGGGATGAGCAAGACCAAAGAGCAAAAAAATCTGATCGTGGGCCTGGACATCGGCACTTCGAAAATCGTCGCCATCGTCGCCGAAATCCTGCCGGAAGGCCGGCTGGAGATCATCGGCATGGGCCAGACGCCGTCGCGCGGCTTGAAGAAAGGCGTGGTGGTCAACATCGAGTCCACCGTCAACGCCATCCAGCGCGCGCTGGAGGAGGCCGAACTGATGGCCGATTGCAAGATCCGCGAGGTTTACACGGGTATTGCCGGCAGCCATATCAGGAGCATCAACTCCCATGGCATGGTGGCGATCAAGGACAAGGAGGTAAGCCAGACCGACGTCGACCGGGTGATAGAGACCGCGCGCGCGGTGATCATCCCGACCGACCAGCAGGTGCTGCACATCCTGACCCAGGAATTCATCATCGACGGCCAGGAAGACGTGCGCGAACCGCTCGGCATGAGCGGGGTGAAGCTGGAGGTCAAGGTGCATATCGTCACCGGGGCGATCAGCGCGGCGCAGAACATCATCAAGTGCGTGCGTCGCTGCGGCCTGGAAGTGCGCGACCTGATCCTGCAGCCGCTGGCATCCAGCATGGCGGTGCTGTCGGAGGACGAGAAGGATCTCGGCGTATGCCTGGTCGATATCGGCGGCGGCACCACCGATATCGCGGTGTTCACCGGCGGGGCGATCCGCCATACCTCGGTGATCCCGATTGCGGGGGACCAGATCACCAACGACGTCGCCATGGCGCTCAGGACGCCGACGGCGGATGCCGAGGATTTGAAAATGAAATACGGTTGCGCGCTGCGCCAGTTGGCCAATTCCCAGGAAATGATCGAGGTGGCTGGCGTGGGCGACCGTCCGGCGCGCCAGTTGTCGCGCCAGACCCTGGCCGAAGTGATCGAGCCGCGGGTGGAGGAGCTTTACAGCCTGGTGCAGGCGGAACTGCGCCGCAGCGGCTTCGAAGAGCTGCTCTCATCCGGCATCGTCATCACCGGCGGCAGCAGCGCCATGGAGGGCATGGCAGAACTGGGCGAGGAAGTTTTCCACATGCCGGTGCGTCTGGGGATGCCGCAGTATGTGGGCGGTCTGGCCGAGGTGGTGCGCAATCCGCGCTTTGCAACCGGCGTCGGGCTGCTGCTCGCGGGCATGGATCAGCATCAGCGCCATCACCTGGCTACGATGCAGAACGGTTCGCTGAAGCAGATATTCAACCGGATGGCGAGTTGGTTTCAAGGGAATTTTTGATTTTTTTGGTTTTAACTTTTTGGCGTCACAACGGAGGAGAAAAGCATGTTTGAGATCATGGATACACAAACACAAGAAGCGGTAATCAAGGTGATCGGCATCGGCGGCTGCGGCGGCAACGCGGTAGACCACATGATCTCCAGCGGACTGGACGGCGTTGAGTTCATCTGCGCCAATACCGATGCACAGGCACTGAAGCGCAACCAGGCCGGTGTCATCGTGCAGTTGGGCGGAGCCATCACCAAAGGTCTGGGCGCGGGCGCCAATCCCGGGGTCGGGCGCGAAGCGGCGCTGGAAGACCGCGATCGCATCGCCGAGCTGATCGACGGTGCGGACATGCTGTTCATTACCGCCGGCATGGGCGGCGGCACCGGAACGGGCGCAGCGCCGGTTGTGGCGGAGGTGGCCAAGGAGCTCGGCATCCTGACCGTGGCGGTGGTCACCAAGCCGTTCGGCTTCGAGGGCAAGCGCATGAAAGTGGCGCTGGAAGGCATCGAGGCGCTGTCGCAGCATGTCGATTCGCTGATCGTGATTCCCAACGACAAGCTGATGGAAGTGCTGGGCGGCAAGATCGGCTTCCGCGACGCGTTCAAGGCGGCGGATAGCGTGCTGCACGGCGCGGTGGCGGGCATTGCCGAGCTGATCAAGTGCACCGGCATGATCAACGTCGATTTTGCCGACGTCCGCACGGTGATGTCGGAGATGGGCATGGCGATGATGGGCTCGGCCCAGGCGACCGGTGCCGACCGCGCCAGAATTGCGGCGGAGCAGGCGGTAGCCAGCCCGCTGCTGGAGGATGTCAATCTGTCAGGCGCACGCGGCGTGCTGGTCAACATTTCCTCCAGCGAGGACATGCAACTGGAAGAAGTGTACGAGGTGATGAACACCATCCGCAGTTTTACCGCCGAGGACGCGACAGTGATTTTCGGCACGGTGTTCGACAATACGCTGCAGGACGAGCTGCGCGTAACCGTGGTCGCCACCGGTCTGGGTTCGCCGGTCAACCGCCAGCAGAGCAAGCCGTTGAGCATAGTGAAGACCGGTACCGACAACGAGCCGATGCTGGTGGATTACAACGAACTGGAGCAGCCCGCTGTGATGCGGCGGCGGCGCGATGCCCAGGTCGAGGCGATGAAACAATCCGGCGTGGAACTGCTGGATATTCCGGCTTTCTTGCGTAAGCAGGCGGACTGACAAGGCGTTGCCTTGATCTGAATGACGCCGCCCGAGATGCGGTGAAGAACTTGCTTTGTACGCCAGGATTGGTCTTAACGCGCCTGCCGTGTTAAAATGCTTGGCTATGGTAGCGGGGCAACGCCATGATGCTTATGGGAATATCGTGATTAGACAGCGGACACTGAAAAATATCATACGCGCCACCGGGGTGGGGCTGCATACCGGGGAGAAGGTGTATCTCACCTTGCGTCCGGCCGCAGTCGATACCGGCATCGTGTTCCGCCGCGTCGACCTGCCCGATCCCGTGGACATCAAGGCTACACCGGACAGCGTTGGCGAAACCCGGCTTTCATCCACACTGGTGCAAAATGGCGTCAAGGTGTCGACTGTCGAGCATCTGATGTCCGCCTTTGCCGGCCTGGGAATCGATAACGCCTATGTCGACCTGACCGCGCCGGAAGTGCCGATCATGGACGGCAGCGCTTCTCCCTTCGTTTTCCTGCTTCAGTCCGCTGGTATCGAGGACCAGCCTGCAGCGAAGAAATTCATTCGCATCAGGAAGCCGGTTGAGGTCAGGGATGGCGACAAATGGGTGCGTTTCGACCCGCATCCGGGATTCCGGGTAAGTCTGACCATTGCATTCGACCACCCGGTATTGTCCAACTCCGGCCAGACTGTCGCGGTGGATTTTGCCGACACCTCCTATGTCAAGGAAATCGCCCGTGCCCGTACCTTCGGCTTCATGCATGAAGTCGAGGCGATGCGCTCGCAGGGCCTGGCGTTGGGCGGCAGCCTCGACAACGCCATCGTGATGGATGAGTTCCGCGTGCTCAACGGCGACGGCTTGCGCTACGAGGACGAGTTCGTCAAGCACAAGGTGCTGGATGCCATCGGCGACCTTTATCTGCTCGGCCACCCGCTGATCGGCGCTTTTACCGGTTACAAATCCGGCCATGCCATGAACAACCGCTTGTTGCGCTGCATGATGGCGGACGCGGATGCGTGGGAGTTTGCCAGTTTCGAGCGCGACGAAGACGCGCCGGCTGCGTTCCTGCGTTTCCACAGCCAAGCCGTTTAAGTCATCGTTCTGTCACTAGAACCTTGGAACGGCGGCCAAAACGCAGAGAATGCATTGTTAAGAACAGAGCGTTACGCGAGTCCAGCGACAACCTGTTAGGCCGTGGGCATTTCGCCGTTAAGGTTTTGATTTTCTCCGCAATTTAAGTGCTTTTTTCAGGTTAATGCCTTCTGTTGGACTCCTTAATTTTTTGTCGAATCCGAGTGTCGCCGGATTAAGTTCTGCAACGCATTTTTCAGGGGCGAAGCCGCCAGGCTGCTTTCCAGTTTTTCAAGGCTGGCCAAGGCGTTATGGCTTACTGCCAGGTCTTTCGGCTTCTTGCCGGGGGGCACGGGCTCGACTTGCACGTCTACCCGAATTGCAGTAACCTCAATTCCCAGTGCCTGGAGTTTTGCCAGCAGGGTGGGCACGAGCTGTTTCAGCTTGGCGGCAACCGCGCCGTTGCTGGCATAGACGATCAATGTTTTCTGGCTGACGGCGCCTACCCTGGATGCCGCGGCCAGTGGCCTGGGTGTGATTTCCCCCCATGCCTTTTGCAGCGCCAGCAGTTTTTGCGCCTGCCGAAGAAGCGTTTGCAGGTTCGGCGCGGCGCTCAGGAATGAATATGCAGGGTGTGCGGGCATAAATATAAGAAACGAATAAACAGGGGAGGACTATGAATGTTATTCTAGTTTCCGGTAAATTGGCAAAGGGTAAGACTGTGGCGTTCAGCCATTCCCAGGTGATGGCCATGGGAGCGGCGCTTCTGGTTTTCCCGTTGCTGTTGGCGATGGTCTTCACTTACCTGCTGCTGTTTCATGCGGCGGACATCCCCCACCCCTATCTGCAATCCCTGGTATTGAGCGCCCAGCGCACCCAAGAGGCGAAGAGCCAGGCGTACCTGCGGGAAAATCTCAATGCCATGGCGGTGAAGCTCGGCCAGATGCAGGCCCACGTATTGCGTCTCGACGCATTGGGCGAGCGGCTGGCGAAGCTGACCGGCATCAGCAAGCAGGAATTCGGCTTCGGCAAGCAGCCGGGGCAGGGCGGTGCGGAGTCCAGCATGCCCTCGCACGAACTGTCCATGGGGGAGTTCAACCAGCAGCTCGACCGTTTGATGAAAGATCTCGAAAACCGGTCTGACCAACTCGGGTTGACGGAGGCGATGCTGGTTCAGCAACAGGCGAAGAAGGTCGCCATGCCTTCGTCCCGCCCGGTTTCCGTCGGTTGGTATTCTTCCAATTTCGGCTATCGTATCGACCCTTTCACTGGGCGGAAAGCTTTCCACGAGGGCGTGGATTTCATGACGGATGTCGGTACGCCGATTTATGCCGCCGGCGGCGGTGTCGTGGTTTACTCGGATAGTTATGCCGGCTATGGTAATATGATAGAAATCGACCATGGCAACGGGCTGACTAGCCGCTATGCGCATACCTCAAAAATGCTGGTCAAGGTCGGTGATGTGGTGATGAAGGGGCAGGAAATTGGCGAAACGGGCAATACTGGCCGTTCCACCGGGCCGCATCTGCATTTCGAGGTTCGTCTCCATGGAGTACCGCAGAACCCGGATCTTTATCTGCATTCGGGCTGAACTTAAAAGTGCTTGTTTGAGTCTCATGGCCATCGCCTGGTGCGGCGCTGGCTTTTTGTTTATTTTACTTCCTGAAAATTCATGATATCCCGTCTGGTCAGAAAAATCTTCGGTAGCCGTAACGATCGGCTAGTCAAACAATACGCGCAAACTGTTTGTGCCATCAATGCGCTTGAGCCGGGAATCGCCAAGCTTACCGATGCCGAGTTGCGCGCGAAAACAGATGAATTCAAGCAACGCCACCAGAACGGTGAGTCTCTCGATGCACTACTGCCAGAGGCCTTCGCCGTGGTACGCGAAGCCGGCAAGCGCGTGCTCGAGATGCGCCATTTCGACGTGCAGCTGATCGGCGGCATGGTGCTGCATTACGGCAAGATTGCCGAAATGCGCACCGGCGAGGGCAAAACCCTGGTGTCCACCCTGCCGGCGTATCTCAATGCGCTGTCCGGCAAGGGCGTGCACGTGGTGACGGTGAACGATTATCTGGCCAAGCGCGATGCCGAATGGATGGGCCGCATCCACAATTTCCTCGGCCTCAGCGTGGGCATCAACCTGTCGCAAATGGATCATGAGGAAAAGCAGGCTGCCTATGCCGCCGACATCACCTACGGCACCAACAATGAATTCGGCTTCGATTATCTGCGCGACAACATGGTGTACCAGCCTGCCGAGCGGGTGCAGCGCAGCCTGAATTACGCCATCGTCGACGAGGTGGACTCGATCCTGATCGACGAGGCGCGGACTCCGCTAATCATTTCCGGCCAGGCCGAGGACAATGTCGACCTTTACTACCGAATTAACGATTTGCCGCCGAAACTGACCAAGCAGGAGGCGGAAGACGGCCCCGGCGATTACAGTGTCGACGAAAAATCGCATCAGGTTCTGCTCAGCGAAGAAGGCCACGAACACGCTGAACAACTGCTGGCACAGGCCGGGCTGCTACAGTCCGGCACCAGCCTGTATGATGCTGCCAACATCAGCCTGGTACATCATTTGTATGCCGCGCTGCGCGCCCATGCCCTGTACCACCGCGACCAGCACTACGTGGTGCAGGACGGCGAAGTGGTGATCGTGGATGAATTTACCGGCCGCATGATGACGGGCAGGCGCTGGTCGGATGGCCTGCATCAGGCGGTGGAGGCGAAGGAAGGGGTGCCGATCCAGAAAGAAAACCAGACTCTGGCCTCGATCACCTTCCAGAACTATTTCCGGATGAATCTGAAGCTTTCCGGCATGACCGGCACGGCCGATACCGAGGCCTTCGAATTCCAGCAGATCTATGGACTGGAAACCGTGGTGATCCCCACCCACCGGCCGATGGTTCGCCAGGACCGGATGGATCAGGTCTATCGCACGGCAAAGGAAAAATATCAGGCGGTGATCAACGACATCAAGGACTGCCGTGAGCGAGGCCAGCCGGTGTTGGTCGGCACGACCTCGATCGAAACATCGGAATATCTGTCCAGCCTGCTGGCCAAGGAAAAAATTCCGCATGAGGTCCTGAATGCCAAACAGCATGCGCGCGAGGCCGAGATCGTGGCGCAGGCGGGGCGGCCGAAAGCGGTTACCATCGCCACCAACATGGCGGGTCGCGGCACCGACATCGTACTGGGCGGCAGCATCGAGCGCGAGCTCAATAATATTCGTTATGACGAGAGCCTGGGTGAAGAGGAAAAGGCCGGACGCCTGGCCTCGTTGAAAGGCGAATGGCAGAAAATTCACGACGAGGTACTGGCTGCGGGCGGTTTGCACATCATCGGCACCGAGCGCCACGAATCGCGCCGCGTCGACAACCAGTTGCGCGGACGCGCCGGCCGTCAGGGCGATGCCGGTTCCAGCCGTTTCTATCTGTCGCTGGAAGATCCGCTGCTGCGCATCTTCGCCTCGGACCGCGTTGCTGCCATCATGGACCGTTTGAAGATGCCGGAGGGCGAGGCGATCGAGCACCCATGGGTGACCCGCGCCATCGAGAATGCGCAACGCAAGGTGGAAGCGCGCAACTTCGATATCCGCAAACAGTTGCTGGAGTACGACGACGTTTCCAACGACCAGCGCAAGGTGATTTATGCGCAGCGCAACGAACTGCTGGAAGCGACCGATATTTCCGAGACCATCCAGGCGATGCGCGAGGATGTGATCAACGACCATATCAGCCAGTACATCCCGCCGGAAAGCATGGAAGAGCAGTGGGACGTGGCCGGGCTGGAGAAGTCGCTGCATGCGGAGTGGCAGCTGAGCCTTCCGTTGAAGGAGTGGCTCGACAAGGAGTCGAGCCTGGACGAGCATGGTTTGCGCCGTCGGATTATCGACGCGGCAAATGCCATGTACCAGGGCAAGCTTGAGAGCGTCGGCGGCGAAACCATACATCATTTCGAGCGCGCGGTAATGCTGCAGAGCCTCGATAGCCACTGGCGCGAGCACCTCGCGGCGCTCGACCACTTGCGCCAGGGCATCCATCTGCGCGGCTATGCCCAGAAGGACCCGAAGCAGGAATACAAGCGCGAAGCATTCGAACTCTTTGCCGATTTGCTCGACCGCATCAAGCAGGAAGTCACCCAGATCGTGCTGACCGTGCAGATTCGCAGTGATGAGGATGTGGAGGCGGTGGAAGAATCCCAGGCGCAACCCTCCAATGTCCAGTATCACCATGCAGATTATAACGAAGCGCTGGGAGTGGACGACGAGAAAGCGGATATGGAAGAGGAGCATCATCCTTTCGTCCGTGCAGCAGAAAAAGTCGGGCGCAACGACCCCTGTCCGTGCGGGTCGGGCAGGAAATACAAGCAGTGCCATGGCAAGCTAAGTTAATGCCGGTTCGATGGCGAGTACAAAAAAGCCGGCTGGATGCCGGCTTTTTTGTTGTTGCTCAATTCATCCGATCCTTGCTCAAAAGAGCCGCTTCGCCTATCCGGATTTTGGTTTAAAATAGCCCACAATTTCACGTTCCAGGACACGTCATGCCCGTCAACCTCCTCCCTCCCAACCCCGACCGGCTGTTGCCCGTAAAAGGCATCATCCTCGGCATCGCCGAAGCCGGCATCAAGAAGGCCAACCGCAAGGATCTGCTGGTCATGCGCCTGGACGACAAGGCGCGCGTGGCCGGCGTATTTACGCTGAACCGTTTTTGCGCCGCGCCGGTGACGCTGTGCAAAGCCCATCTGGCGGCGGGCAAGGGCATATGCGCGCTGGTGGTGAATACCGGGAATGCCAATGCGGGAACGGGCGAGGACGGCATGAACCGTGCCCGCAGGACATGCGCCGAGGTCGCGAAGCTGCTGGGCTGCGGCGCGGAACAGGTGCTGCCGTTTTCCACCGGCGTGATTCTGGAGCCGTTGCCGGTAGACCGGATCATCGCCGGTTTGCCCGCGGCAGTGGCGGATTTGAGGGAGGCCAACTGGTTCGACGCCGCGCAGGCGATCATGACCACCGATATCGTGTCCAAGGCAGTGTCGAAGCAGATCACCCTGGATGGCGCAACGGTAACCATCACCGGCATCGCCAAGGGCTCCGGCATGATCCATCCCAACATGGCGACCATGCTCGGCTATGTCGCCACCGACGCCGCCGTGAGCCAGCCCCTGCTGGAGACGCTGGTGCGCCATGCCGCCGACCGTTCCTTCAACTGCATTACGGTGGATGGCGATACTTCCACCAACGACTCCTTCATGCTGATCGCCACCGGCGCGGCGGGCGTGCCGGAAATCGCCGATGCGTCAAGCGCTCACTATGCCGCGTTGCGCGATGCCGTCACCGAAGTGGCGCAGGTGCTGGCGCAGGCCATCGTGCGCGATGGCGAGGGCGCGACCAAGTTCATGACCATCGCCGTCGAAGGCGGCGCTTCCGAGGCGGAGTGCCGGCTGGTGGGTTATGCCATCGCCCATTCGCCTTTGGTCAAGACCGCGTTCTTCGCTTCCGACCCCAACCTCGGGCGAATACTCGCGGCTATCGGCTATGCCGGCATCGTCGACCTCGACGTCGGGAAAATCAAACTTTATCTGGGGGACGTGCTGGTGGCCGAGAACGGCGGCAGGGCGGCAAGCTACCTGGAACAGGATGGCCAGCGGGTGATGAAGGAGGCTGAAATCACGGTGCGGGTCGTACTTGGCCGCGGCGCTGCATCGACTACGGTATGGACCTGTGATTTCTCTTATGATTACGTGAAAATCAATGCCGAATATCGCACCTGAGCTCGCCGCGTTTCTTGCCCGTGCGGAAGGGTTGCTGGTTCGCCTGGAACAATGGCTGCCGGTGCCGGTTGCTGCGCCGGACTGGGGTGCACGGGCGTTTCGCTGGCGCAAGCGCGGCGGCAGCGGCCATCTTCATGCTGTGCCGCACCCCCATCGCATCCGCCTTGCCGACTTGAGCGGGATTGATGAGCAGAAGAAGCTGATCGACCGCAATACCCGCCAGTTCGTCGAGGGCCGTCCGGCGAACAATGTACTGCTGACGGGCGCGCGCGGTACAGGCAAGTCCTCCCTGGTGAAGGCGCTGCTCAATAAATATGCCGCCAAGGGGTTGCGCCTGATCGAGGTGGACAAGCATGACCTGGTCGACTTGTCCGATATCGCCGAGCAGCTTTACCCGCGTCCCGAGCGTTTCATTCTGTACTGTGACGATCTTTCCTTCGAGGCCGACGAACCCGGCTACAAGGCGCTGAAGGTGGCCCTGGATGGAACAGTGAGCGGGGCTGCGGACAATCTTTTGGTGTATGCCACTTCCAACCGTCGTCACCTGATGCCGGAATACATGGCTGAAAATCTGGAGACCCGGCATGTCGACGGAGAAGTGCATCCGGGAGAAGCCACAGAAGAGAAGATATCCCTGTCTGAACGTTTCGGTCTGTGTCTGTCATTTTATCCATTCGATCAGGATCAGTATCTGGCCATCGTCGAGCACTGGCTTGAAATCCTCAAGGCGCAGCAGCGGGATTCCGAGTTGGTGCGACGCGAGGCGCTGCAGTGGGCACTCGCTCGTGGTTCGCGTAGCGGCCGGGTGGCCTGGCAGTTTGCACGCGACTGGTGCGGGCGGCACGGGAAGGTCGGGGCCAAATGAAACTGCTGGAGGTGTCTGCCGCGGTGGTGCAGCGACCTAATGGCGAATTTCTTCTGGCTGAAAGGCCAGCAGGCAAACCTTATGCAGGCTACTGGGAATTTCCCGGCGGCAAGATCGAAGCGGGCGAAACACCCTATCACGCGCTGGTACGGGAACTGCACGAGGAACTCGGGATCGAGGTGGAAGCCGCCTACCCTTGGCTGACTCGCGTATATTCTTACCCCCATGCGACGGTACGGCTGCATTTTTTCCGGGTGATGAACTGGCGAGGCGAGCCTCATGGCAGGGAGGCGCAGCGCCTGTCCTGGCAATACCCCGATGCGGTGGCGGTGGCGCCGCTGCTGCCGGCTAATGGGCCGATCCTGCGCTCGCTCAACCTGCCCCCGGTGTATGCGATCACTCGTGCCGCCGAAATGGGTGTGGAGCCATTTCTGGAGCGACTGGAGTTCGCGCTGCAATCCGGGATCAAACTGATTCAGATCCGCGAGAAGGCCATGGCGGGATCGGCTTTGCATGCCTTTGCGGCCGAGGCGGTGCGGCGGGCGCGCTTTCACGGTGCGCGCGTAGTGATCAACAGCGATTTCGAACTGGCGCGGGAGGTGGGGGCGGATGGCGTGCAGCTGACTTCGTCGCAATTGCTGGCTTTGACGGCCAAGCCTGAATTCGGGCTGGTGGGCGCATCCTGCCATGACCGGATCGAGCTGGAGCGGGCCGCTGCGTTGGACCTGGATTTTGCGGTGCTGTCTCCAGTGAAGCCGACCCAGAGCCATCCCGGAGCACCAGTGCTGGGATGGGAGCGTTTTGCCCATCTCGCGGCAAATATGCCGATGCCGGTTTATGCGCTGGGTGGAGTTTCCAGCGCCGACCTGGATGAGGCGCGGCAGCATGGCGCGCATGGCATCGCCATGCTGCGCGGCGCATGGTGAGTGATTTTCATCCCAAAGTTAACCGTTTTTTTCGGAAGGATTGATAAATGAAAAAATTCTGGCCATTTCTGTTGCTGCTTCTGCCGATACTGCTGGCGCTGGCCTTGCCGCGCTTCATCGGCGGCGACAAGGAGGATCCGGTGCTGGTAGTTCAATGCACGGACCCGGTAAAAGGCTGCCAGGTGCCGCTCCGGGAAGGGGCGGCTGAAGTCAGGTTCATGTCGGCACCGTCGCCTCTCAAGCCGTTCGAATTGATGGTGAAGGCACCCGGCGCCAGGCAGATTGTTGCCGATTTCGCCATGCAGGACATGAATATGGGGCGGAATCGTTATGCATTGCAACGCATGGCAGATGGCGCGTGGCATGGAAATATCGTTTTGCCGGTGTGCGTCAGCGGCTCCAGCCGTTGGATACTGACGCTGGAACTGGATGGCGTGAAGCGGCAAATCTTCTTCGTCGCTACCAGACAGTAGCGACTTTCCTTAATTTCGCGCACTCACTGTTTTAACGCCCCTTCAATTCTCTCGCACAGCGTTCTCAATATCTTGATGCGGGCAAAGTTCTTGTCGTTGGCCTCGACCAAAGTCCACGGTGCGATTTCAATGCTGGTGCGGTCCACCATGTCGCAGATTGCCTGTTCATACTGGTCCCATTTCTCGCGGTTGCGCCAGTCTTCGTCGGTGATCTTGAAGCGCTTGAAGCCGGTCTTCTGGCGATCTTCAAAACGGCGAAGCTGTTCTTCCTTGCTGATGGTCAGCCAGAATTTGACCACCACGATATTGTGTCGCGCCAGTTGGCCCTCGAAGTCGATGATCTCGCCATAGGCGCGCATCCAGTCGGATTCGCGGCAATAGCCTTCCACCCGCTCCACCAGTACCCGGCCGTACCAGGAGCGGTCGAAGATCGTCACCCGTCCGCGCCGCGGGATGTGGCGCCAGAAGCGCCACAGATAGGGCTGCGCGCGCTCTTCCTCGGTCGGTGCGGCAATCGGGACGACCTGGTACTGGCGCGCATCGAGCGCGCCGGTGATGCGGCGGATGCTGCCGCCCTTGCCGGCGGCATCGTTGCCCTCGAACATGACGATGACGGTAATGTCCTTGAACCTGGCATTTCGCGTCAGCAGATTGAGCTTGCCCTGGTATTTTTCCAGTTCTGTCTGGAATTTCTTTTTCTCCAGTTTCTGGGTCAGGTCGAGCGTTTTCAGGATGTGCAGGTTGTCGATCGAGGGCAGCAGCGGCGGCGCGTGAGTTTCCTCGGATTTTTTGGATGCAACGTCGAGGCGCTTGCGGATCGCTTCGAGGATCACCTTGCCGACGGTCAGGCTGCGGTAGCGGTCATCCGCGCCTTCGACGACGATCCATGGCGCTTCGGCGGTACTGGTGTGGCGGATCACGCTTTCATGGACGGAATGGAATTTGTCGTACATCTTGTAGTGCTTCCAGTCGCGCTCGGTGACGCGCCAGCGGGTCTTGGGATTTTTCTCCAGCAGCTTGAGGCGTTTTTCCTGCTTTTCCTTGGACAGGTGCAGCCAGAACTTGATAATCAGCGCCCCTTCGTCAGTCAGCATTTTTTCCAGCCGCTTGGCGCGCTCCAGGCTCTGGTCGAGATCGGCCACCTTGGTTTTGCCGAACACGCGGTTGAGGATCGGCCAGGTATACCAGGAACCGAGGAACACGCCGACCCGGCCCTTGGGCGGCAGCGCCCGCCAGAAGCGCCACATCATCGGCCGCTCCAGTTCCTCGTCGGAAGGTTCGCCCATGCCGTGCGTCTGCACATAGCGCGGGTCCATCCATTCGTTCAGCAGGTTGACGGTCTCGCCGCGGCCCGCCCCATCGACGCCGCCGACCAGGATGATGACCTGGAAATCCGGCGCATTGTTCAGGTCGATCTGCGCCTCGAGCAGCGCCTCGCGCAACGCCGGCACTTCCTTGTCGTAGGTGGCCTTGTCGATCTTGTGACCCAGTTCAGCCGATTCGAACATGCGCTATCCTTTTCCCCAGAAGATTTTTTTCCGTTTAAAATTCCGCCATGCCTGAGTCATGCCGGCAAGCCGGCCACGGGTTTCGCAGGCATTCCAGCCAAATATTACGCCGATCGCGCGATTCCGCAACACATCGCGCCCCCCCGTGCCGACCTGTGCCAGCAGGCGCCTGGCTACGGCGTGGTCGTTGAGCGCGCCCAATTCGTCCTGCAAATCCGTAAGTACTTCCAGATAGCGTTTTGCCAGTCTGCGCGGATAAAGGCCGGAGAAAAACTCTATGGCATAGCGCAGCTTTTTTGCCGCAATCCGCAGCATGTGGTGCTGTTCAAGCGTAAACGAGGCGAGGCCGCGGCTGCGCCGATGCAACTGGCGGTGGCGTTTCGTCAGCATTGACCTGGCAAAAGCCGCCACCGGCTGATCGAGTTTCGCATCCGCCGCGGTTCCTCGCCAAGGCTCGCGCCACAGCCAGCCGCCCAGCGTCAGCAGCAGTTTGTGGAAGCGCTGGGTAGCCGCTGCCTCACGCGCCTGTTTGCGCCCTTTTTCACGCAGGCGGGCGGCCCTGTGCTGCAGCCAGTCCAGCCCTTCATCCCGGGGCAGCGCCGCCGTCACCGGCGGCAATATTTCGGCGAGGAATATATCCCAGTCCCGCGCTGCCCCGAGTTGGCCCGACAGCCAGCGCAATTCTTCGATCAGAAAAGTATTCCTTATGCCGGGCGCGGCGGCGGCGAACAGGCCGAGTGCCGAGCGCAGACGGCGCACCGCCACCCGCATCTGGTGAATGTATTCGGCATCGTAGTTTTGCTGCAACCGGGCCTGGTTGTCCTGCAACTGGCCGATGCAATTCCAGGCAATGGAGCGGAATGCTTCATCCACGGACATGCCCCGCGTTACCTTGGATAGCGCCGCCTTGGCCGGCAACAGGGCCGTTTGCGGTCCGCACAGGAGGTAGCCACGTTCGGCCTTGCTGGCGTTTTCGGCGCGCAACGGCACGGTTTCCTGCAATGCCAGCGCCAGTTCAAAGAGCGCAGCCGGGTTGCCGGCCTTCAGCTCGAGTTCCACCTCGAAAATCGGCGAATGCGCCTGGCCGGCGCGGATTTCGCCCCGGTCCAGCGCCATCTCGATCCGGTCGCCGGATTCTGTTTCCAGCAGCCAGGCCGTGCGGGTAAATTCGGTCGTGAATGCGGGGCGCAGGCGCTGGCGCAGCTCCTCCGCAGCGAATAGCCCGATCAGGCCGGGATCGGTAATCTTGGTGAAGTCCGGTGCATTGCGGGTGACCGGCGCTTCCCATTCGTCGCGCTGGTGCAACCCCGCCTGCACGCTGCCTCCGCCCTTGACGGTCTGTATCCACTTCCTGCCATCGCGCCGCACACGCAGGGCGACGCCATTGTTCCTGAGAGCGAAATCATCGGTATCGAAATAGGTGCTGAGAAGCCTGCGCGTCGTCGGCCCGCCGGGGCATAGCATCTTGAGCAGAGGGTGGCGCCGCAGTTCCGGAATGTCGGCGGGGTCGATCAGGAGCTTGAGTTCGACTTCGGTGGGGGTGTCCATTTTTGACCCAATAAACCAGGAAAAGTTAGCCACGGATTAACACAGATGTTCACAGATTAATTCGGGAGGGTGAATGTTGTTCGTCGCTTACCCTCTGGGAAAGAAACGGAATTATCTAAGCCGAACGCTGTATCTGTGTAAATCCGTGTTAATCCGTGGCAGAAGTCCTTTTAACAAACCACAAACCAAGTGCCAGTTCCCAACGGCAACACGCGGTTAATCGCTTTCCAGCCAGTCCAGCAGCGGTTGCCATTGCTCCAGTTCTTTGGCGGCGCGCGACGGTGCCATGTCGAACAGACTCAGACCCTCGCTGGCGGCCTGGACGTAGATTTGCGCATCGCGCAACATCGTCAGCACCGGGAAGCCCGCTTCGTAAAGGAACAGCGAAAGATCCGACGCCGCGCGGGTGCGTGCATCGACGCGCATCCCGATCATCGCCACTTCGATTTTTGCCTTGCGTACCGGTTTTTCCGCGCACAGTGTTTCAAGAAAGCTTCGTGTTGCGACCACGTCGAACGAAGACGGCTGCACCGGCACGAGTACGCGCTCGGCGCGCTTCAGTGCATTGGTGAGCCTGTCGCCGTGCATGCCGGCGGGGGAGTCCACCACCAGCCAGTCGGGCACGGTTTCGCCCATGGCTTTCTTGTCGAGATGGCGGTTCCAGCCGCGAATCGTGGGCATATCCTCCGGGCGGCGCGCCAGCCAGTCGGTGGCAGAGCGCTGGCGGTCGAGGTCGACCAGCAGCACACGCTCGCCCCTGCAAGCAAAATGGCCGGCAAGATTGGTTGCCAGCGTGGTTTTGCCGCTGCCGCCCTTGGGATTGGCGATCAAAATGGTTTTCATAAAAACTCCGGCGATAACACCGCCCTCAGGACGGTTTGAGTTTCACCCAGGCGGGTACGGTTGCTGAACCACCATATCGAGCCCTTTTTGATGTTCCAGTTTTCCTGGGTATCGGAGAGAAGATAGGCCGCCACCTGGCCCAGTGTCGGCTGATGGCCCACCACGACCACCGCCTCCCTGGCGTCAGGCCAGCCGGCGACACCCAGTAGAGCGGCTACCGACGTGCCCGGCCCCGCCTCCTTGACGACAATGCCTTCCTGCGTCAGCGCGGCGGCGGTTTGCCGCGTCCGCGCGGTCGGGCTGACCAGAATGCGCGCATTCTCCGGCAGGTACGTTTTCAGCCAGGCCGCCATTTTTTCCGCCTGCTTTTCGCCTTTGCCGGTCAGCTTGCGGTCCTGGTCGGGGAGTCCGTCTTCGGCCTCGGCATGACGCCACAGAATCAAGTCCATGCTTGCTCCCTTTGTTGGGATGACCAAACGGCGCTTCGCCGCTTCGCGCCGGAGGTTCGCCAAAGTCACACCCATGATGTTTTTTAAAGCGCGACAGCGTCTCTTCAAAGAATACAGGCTATCAGTTTTGTGGCAATCATGGAATAATCCTCTAACATAACGTAACAACAACAGGAAGCTGCGGGGCGGCAATGAAACTGTCATTCTGGAAAACAGACTGGTTTCCGGGGCTTTTGATCGCCGTCGTGTTTCTTTTCGCAGCCCGCACCGACCTGCTGCAAAGTCTGGAGCGCAAGGCTTACGATCTGGGCGTGCAGGCGTCCAGCCGGATTCCCAGCGACAGGATCGCCGTCATTGCCATCGACGAGCAGAGTATCGCCAACCTCGGACGCTGGCCCTGGTCGCGCGATATTCACGCAAAAATGATCGACATATTGTCCGGGGCGCAGGCCAGGGTGGTGGGCAATACCGTGCTGTTCCTCGAACCGCAGGTAGATCCGGGGCTGATTTACATCGACCGGCTGCTCCAGTTCTATGCATCCTCCTCGCTTAAAAATTCTGCCGTCCCCACCCAGCAAGCCGACGCCGCCAGCCTGGAAGCGCTTCTGCACGAAGCGGAGCGGAAGCTCGACACCGACCATTTGTTGGCGGAAAGCCTGGAAAAATCGAAGAATGTGCTGCTGGCGATGCTGCTCCAACTGGGAGAGCCCCAGGGAAGACCCGACAAGCCGCTGCCGGATTACATCCAAAAAAACGCTCTTGTCGATGTCAAGGGCGAGGGTGGCGGTGCCTCCGCCCCCCAGCCGCTGCCGGCAATGGCGGTGATCCCGCCAATTCCCGCTGTTGGCGGTTATGCGGCTGCCATCGGCTATCTGAATGCCGTCGCGGATGTGGATGGCGGCATCCGCACCGAACCGTTGGTGGTGCGCTACTATGACCAGTACCTGCCATCGCTGTCATTGATGCTGGCGGCAAAAAGCCTGAACCTGGAACCGAAGGACATCAAGGTCAATCTGGGCCGGGGCATCAGTCTGGGCAACCTGAAAATCGCCACTGACGCGGATTTGCAGATGCACACCTTTTTCTACAAGGACCGGGACGGGAAGCCCGCATTCCCGGTGGATTCCTTCTACGATGTTTACAGCGGCAAGATCCCGGCCAGCAAATACCGCGACAAGATCGTGCTGATCGGTGCCACTGCCGCCGGAATCGGCGCTGCCCAGGTCACCCCGATATCGCCGTCGATGGCGCCGGTTCTTACCTTGGCGCACTCGGTGTCGAGCATACTCAAGGAAGATTTCTACGTCAGCCCGGTCTGGTCGTTCTGGGCGGAGGCGGCGGTTTTCCTCACCGTCGTCCTGTATCTCACCCTGCTGTTGCCCCGCCTCAAGGCCGGCATGGGCGCATTCGCCACGGCGTCTCTGTTGATTGCGCTGCTGGCGGTTCACTTCATGTTGATGGTCTCGCTGGCGATATGGCTGCAATTGATGCTGCCCGCCGCGTTGCTGCTGACCGGGCATCTGCTGCTCACCACCAAGCGTTACCTGTTGACGGAAGAGGGCAAGAGCAAGTCTGATGCGGAGTCGGCGGAATCGAACCGCATGCTGGGCCTGGCTTTTCAGGGGCAGGGCCAACTGGACATCGCATTCGAGAAATTCCGCAAATGCCCGCTCGACGATACGCTGATGGACGTGCTCTATAATCTGGGTCTGGATTTCGAGCGCAAGCGCCAGTTCAACAAGGCGGAATCGGTGTTCCGCTACATGACCGATTTCAATCCAAAATTTCGTGACCTGGAACAGCGCCTGAAGCGTTCCACCCAGATGTCGGAGACCGTCATGCTCGGTAGCGGAGGGGGCAAGACCAATGCCAGCGCGCTGATCAGTGAAGACGGCTCGGTGGAGAAGCCCATGCTCGGCCGCTATCAGGTCGAGAAAGAGCTGGGCAAGGGCGCGATGGGCGTGGTCTACCTCGGCAAGGACCCCAAGATCGGCAGGGTGGTGGCGATCAAGACCATGGCATTGTCGCAGGAGTTCGACGAGGACGAACTGGCCGAGGTCAAGGAGCGTTTCTTCCGCGAAGCGGAAACCGCCGGTCGCCTCAATCATCCCAATATCGTCACGATCTACGATGCGGGCGAGGAGCATGATCTCGCCTATATTGCGATGGAATTCCTGAAGGGGAAGGATCTTGCGCCCTACACCAAGCCCGACAACCTGCTGCCCATGCCGCTGGTATTCTCGATTGTCGGCAGGGTGGCCGATGCGCTCGACTATGCGCACGCGCAGCATGTGGTGCATCGCGACATCAAGCCGGCGAACATCATGTACGAACCGGACAGCGACAGCGTCAAGGTGACCGATTTCGGCATTGCGCGCATCACCGATTCATCCAGGACCAAGACCGGCATGGTGCTGGGTACGCCATCCTACATGTCGCCGGAACAATTGGTGGGCAAGAAGATCGATGGCCGCTCCGACCTGTTTTCCCTCGGTGTGGCCTTTTATCAGATGCTGACCGGACAGTTGCCGTTCCAGGGCGATTCGATGGCGCAGCTGATGTTCAAGATCGCCAACGAGCCTCACCTGAGGGTACTTTCGCTTAGCCCGGGGTTGCCCCCGTGCGCCAGTGCCATCATCGATAAGGCATTGCAGAAGCAGCCGGAGCTGCGCTTTCAAACCGGTGCCGATTTCGCGCGTGCGCTACGTGCCTGTGCCGCTTATGCGGCCAAGGGGAAATAATGGATTTACGCCAATCACTCGAGATCGTCGCCCTGACCGACCCCGGCAAGGTGCGCTCGCACAATGAGGACAGCGTCGCCGCCGATGCCGAGGCCGGCTTTGCCATCCTGGCTGATGGCATGGGCGGCTACAATGCCGGTGAGGTGGCGAGCGGCATTGCCGTGACGATGCTGGCGAAAGGGCTGAAATCGGCGCTGCACGCCGGAATGCCGGAACAGGATGCGGGCCTGGCGCTCGCAAGCGAGATCGGGAAAGCCAATGCCGCGATCTACCGGACGGCGCAAAGCCAGCCCCAGTACTCGGGGATGGGCACTACGCTGGTGTCCGTGCTGTTTCACGATAACCGGGCTACCGTGGCGCATATCGGCGATTCCCGGCTGTATCGTTACCGCCAGCAGCAGTTCGAGCAGATCACTCGCGATCATTCCCTGTTGCAGGAGCAGATCGACAGCGGTATGGTTAGCAAGGAGGAGGCGCGCTTGTCCAGCAACAAAAACCTGGTCACCCGCGCGCTCGGCGTCGACCCGGTGGTGGAGGCTGAAATACAGGAGCATGAGGTATTGCCGGGCGACCTTTATCTGCTGTGCTCCGACGGACTCAACGACATGGTCGGCGACGAGGAAATCGAGTTGACCCTGAATGTGCTCGGCACCAATCTGGAGCTGGCTGCCCTGCAATTGGTGCAAATGGCCAACGACAACGGCGGGCGCGATAATATTTCAGTCGTGCTGGTGCGTATTTTGCGTGATTTTCCGGCCAGCCGCGGCATTTTTGCCCGGCTTTCCGCATGGTTCAAAAACAGATCGGGAATGAGGTAGACACATGGCGAAGCTGATCATCACCCTGGACGGCCAGCAAATCAGAGAGGTCGAGCTCGACAAGGAGCGCATCACCATCGGACGCAAGCCGCACAACGACATCCAGATCGACAACCTGGCGATCAGCGGGGAGCATGCCGCCATCATCACCCGGCATAATGAATCCTTTGTGGAAGATATGGGCAGCACCAACAGCACCCTGGTGAATAATCTCCCGGTCATGAAACAGGCGCTGCAGCACGGCGATGAGATCGAGATCGGCAAATACCGCCTGAAATATGTCAACCTTCAGGCATTCGAAGGGAAAAGGGCTACTCCTGAAGTAGAGGCGCAGGATTTCGAAAAAACCCTGATCCTGCGCAGGCCGCCCGGCGCGGCGTCCCCATCGGCGGGGGGTGCCCGGCCTGCCGATGGCCCGATGGCGAATGCCCCACCTTTGGCCGTGCCGGAAGCCGCTCACGCCGGGAAAGTTGCGCCGCCGGACCCGGCTCCGGCGGAAGCGAAGGGAATCCATGCCGCCATCCAGATATTGAACGGCCCGAACATCGGCAAGGAACTGGATCTGGTCAAGACCTTGACCTCACTGGGCAAGCCCGGCGTCCAGGTTGCGGTCATCACCAGGCGCCCTCATGGTTATTTTCTTACCCATGTCCAGGGCGATCTCCATCCGGCAGTGAATGGCCAGACGCTCGATGCCCGCCCGCGCCAACTGGTGGATCACGACATTATCGATCTGGCTGGCGTGAAGATGGAGTTCTATCTCAAGTGAAGCTGGCCCCGGCCCTGAAAAAGCATGTTATCCCCATCGCCATCGGATTGGCGGTGCTGCTGGTTTTTCTGCTGCATGCGGCGACGGTTATCGAGATTCCCTTTGTCCGGCATATCGAGGCGATCAGCTACGATATGCGTTTGCGGCTGACCATGCCGCGAACGGTTGACCGCCGCATCGTCATCGTCGATATCGACGAGAAAAGCCTGGCCGAGGAGGGGCGGTGGCCGTGGGGCCGCGACAAGCTGGGAGCAATGCTGGACCAACTGTACGACCGCTACCATGTGGCCGTGGTCGGTTTCGACGTGGTGTTTGCGGAGCGGGATGAAAGCTCGGGGCTGGAAGCGCTGGAGCGGCTCGGCCAGAAGGAACTGAAAAACCTTCCGCAGTTCCAGGCGAGCCTGGAGCGGTTGCGTCCGCGGCTCGATCACGACCGTATCTTCGCCCAAAAGCTGGCGGGGCGCCCGGTAGTGCTGGGCTATTATTTCACCAGCAACCAGGATCGGGTTTCCGGCCTGTTGCCCGCCCCGGCTTTCCCCGCCGGTACCTTCAAAGGCAGCCAGATCGCCTTTGTCAGCGCCACCGGCTATGGCGCCAACCTGCCGGAATTCCAGAAGGCCGCCCATGGCGCCGGTCACTTCAACCCCCTGATGGATTTCGATGGCGTTGCCCGACGGGTGCCGATGCTGATGGAATACCGCGGCGCCTACTATGAATCGCTTTCGCTCGCGGTGGTGCGGACGCTTCTCGGCATCCCCTCCGTCCAGGCGGTCTTTGGCGACGACAACCGCGATGCGCTGGAATGGCTGCGCGTAGGAAAAATAAATATCCCGGTGGACGAAAATGTCAGCGCCCTGATCCCCTATCGCGGCCAGCAAGGGAGTTTTCGCTATATTTCCGCAGCGGATGTATTGCACGGCCGCGCCAGCGCCAAAGATCTGGAGGGCGCCATCGTACTGGTCGGCACCACAGCGCCGGGATTGATGGATATGCGTTCCACTCCGGTCGGCGCAGTGTATCCGGGAGTGGAGGTGCACGCCAACCTGATTGCCGGAATGCTGGATCACAACATCAAGCAAAAACCCGCCTTCATCATGGGAGCCGAAATCGTTGAAATGCTGCTGCTCGGCCTGTTACTCGCCTTCGCTCTGCCCTTGCTGAGCCCCATCCGTGCTTCGTTCACCGCAGTTGCCGTATTGCTGCTGGTGATCGGCGTCAATCTCGCACTCTGGCAGTATGCCAATACGGTGATGCCGCTCGCCGCCACGCTACTGATGATCAGCATGCTGTTCATGCTCAGCATGTCCTATGGCTTCTTTGTCGAATCGAGGGCGAAGCGCCAGATCACCGGCCTGTTCGGGCAGTATGTGCCGCCGGAGCTGGTGGATGAAATGAGCGAGAACCCGGGCAATTTCAGCATGGAGGGCGAGAGCCGGGAAATGACTGTGCTGTTTTCCGATGTGCGCGGCTTCACCACGATTTCAGAAGGACTGAACCCGAAGGAATTGTCCTTGCTCATGAACGAGTACATGACGCCGATGACGCGCATCATCCACAAGCATCGCGGTACCATCGACAAATACATCGGCGATGCCATCATGGCCTTCTGGGGCGCGCCGATAAAAGACCCTGCCCATGCTCGCAATGCCATGCTGGCCGCGATGGAAATGCAGCAAGCCATGATCTCGCTACGCGAGCAGTTCAAGGCCAGGGGCTGGCCGGAAATCCGGATCGGTGTCGGTCTCAACACCGGTACCATGAGCGTTGGCAACATGGGTTCGGAATTCCGCATGGCCTATACGGTGATGGGCGATGCGGTGAATCTGGGATCGCGCCTGGAGGGGTTGACCAAGATATACGGTGTCGGCATCATTGCCGGTGAAACTACGCAAAAACTGTTGCCGGATATGGTGTTCCGGGAACTCGATCAGGTACGGGTCAAGGGCAAGGGCGAGCCGGTGGCCATTTATGAGCCGATTGGGCTGGCCGGCCAGGCAGACAAGGCGGTTCTGGATGAACTGGAATTGTGGAAACAGGCGATCAGGTTGTATCGTTCGCAGAAGTGGGATCTGGCGGAAATGCAATTGCTCAACCTGCAGAAGATGTCGCCGCAATCGCTTCTGTATCCCCTGTACCTGGAGCGTATTGCCTATTTCCGTGCCAATCCCCCGGAGGAGAACTGGGATGGCGTGTTTGTGTTTCACACCAAATAGCGAGAGTCGATTGCCATGAAATTGCGAGTTCTGGGTTGTAGCGGAGGTATCGGCAAGGGTCTGCGCACGACTTCATTCCTGCTCGATCACGACATCCTGATCGATGCGGGAACCGGCGTGGGCGATCTGACGCTGGCGGAGCTCAAGTTAATCGACCACATTTTCATTACCCATGCCCACCTCGATCATATCGCGAGCATCCCCTTCCTGGTGGATACGGTAGGCTGGCTTCGTGACAAGCCGATTACCCTTCATGCCACCGGGGAAACCCACCGGGTTCTCAAGCAGCATCTGTTTAACTGGGATATCTGGCCGGACTTCAACATAATTCCAGACCGTGAAAATCCTTTCATGGTCTATGAGGTCATCTCGCTTGGGCAGACGGTGGAGATCAATGGGCGGAAAATCACTCCCCTGCCGGCCAACCACGTGGTGCCCACGGTCGGCTTCCATCTCGACAGCGGCGAGCACAGCCTGGCATTCAGCGGCGATACCACCGTCAACGATGCCTTGTGGGAAGCGGTCAACCAGATCGAAAACCTGCGCTATCTGATCGTCGAAACCGCGTTCTGCGACCGAGAAAAGGATCTGGCCATCCGTGCCAAACACTACTGTCCCAGCCTGCTGGCCGAGGATCTGCAGAAGCTGCGGCGTCCGGCGGAAATTTACATCACACATTTGAAGCCGAACGAAATCGAGCTTACCATGCGGGAAATCATGGTGTCCTCGGCGGAATTCAATCCGCGCATGTTGCGAAACAATCACATATTCGAATTTTGAAAGATAGAGATGAAGCCTGATTTTTACAAGCAATTGGCCGCGGCCATTGTTCTGTGCGTAGCTGCCCAGGCCAGTGCCGGAACCGGGCCGGATATGGCCAAGGCGCAATCACTGCTGGATGCGGGCAAGGCGGCGGAGGCGTATGCATTGCTGGCTCCGGCCGAGTTCGAGATGTCAGGCAATATCAAGTACGATTACCTGTTGGGCATCACTGCGCTTGACAGCGGCAAGCCGGATCGGGCAACGCTCGCCCTCGAGCGTGTGCTGGCGGTTAATCCCGATTTCGCGGGTGCCAGGGTCGACCTGGCAAGAGCCTATTTTGCGCTGGGCGACTACCTGCGCGCCAAAGCCGGATTCGAGGCGGCGATGGAGCAGAATCCCCCGCCAGTCGCTAGAATTGTAATGGAGAAGTACCTTGCGGCGATTGACGACAAGCTAAATCCCAAAACAGCGGTTAGCGGCTACCTGGAAGGCACGCTGGGGTACGACACCAATGTCAACGCCTCAACGAACGCCTCCCAGGTTTTTGTTCCGCTTTTCGGAACGCTCATGACATTGTCCGAAGGGGGCGTGGCGGCGCGGGATAACTATTTGACCCTGGGCGGCGGCTTCGAAGTGGCCCATCCGTTAAGGAAAGGGGTGTCGGCTTTCATCGGGCTGGATGGCAAGAAACGGGTGAATTTCTTCAAGGATACTTTCAACTACGACAGCGTGGATGGACGGGCAGGATTGAGCATCGGCGAGGGTGTGGACGTCGTTCGCGTAATGGCCACGAAGGGTATCTTCTATCTGGACGACAAGTTTAACCGGGATTCTGCCGGCTACTCCGCAGAATGGCGGCACACGGTGAACCAGCGCAACCTGGTCAGCATGTTCGGACAATACAGCATGCTGAGTTACGGGCATGACAAGACGAATTCCGATCTTTCTTCCAACGATATAAATTTGTCCGTGGGCGGGGTCGGCTGGCTGCATTCATTCGACGACCAGGGCCGGAACATCGCATTTGCCAGCATTTATGGCGGCGATGAAGCGGTTGCTTCAATCGGTGCGCCCCGCATGGATGGTGGACAGCGCTTTGCCGGGATAAAGCTCGGCGGGCAGAAATGGTTGAACGACAAGCTGGATTTCTTCGCCTCGTTAGGTGCCAGGGAAGGGAATTATCTGGCGATAAATCCGCTGATCCTGACTTTTCGGCGGGATTACCAGTACGACCTGAATTTCGGTGTGAACTGGAAACCGGTGCAGAACTGGATAGTTCGGCCGCAGCTTACCTATACCCGCAATGATTCGAATTCAGGATTGAACGATTACGACCGGAAAGACCTGTCGGTTAGCGTTCGCCGGGAATTCAGATAGTGCATGATGGACGAGGAAAAAACATGATTAATCGATATCTTCACCGGATAACCTGGGCCGGTTTTTTATTCGCCGCCATTCTTGCTGTCGGGGTTCCGGCGCATTCCTGGGCGGCGGCAGGCCATTTCCAATTCGTCTCCGGCGATGTGCGCGTGGTTGGACGGGATGGCAAGGAGAGAGCGGCCAGAAAAGGCGACGAGATCAATGAAAAGGAGTCCATCTTGACGGGGAAAGGCGGGAGCGCCCAACTTCTCATGGTCGATGGCGGTATCCTGGCAGTGCGCGCAGAAACGTCGTTGCGAGTGGAAGAATACAAATTCAACGGCAAGGCCGATGGAAGCGAACGAGGCTTCTTTTCACTATTGAAAGGGGGGTTTCGCGCGATAACGGGTGTCATCGGTCGCGTGAATCATGCAAATTATGGCATCAGCACGCCAGCGGCAACGATCGGCATCCGCGGCACGGACCATGAGACGGTGCACCTGCCCGTGGCGATGCCGGATTTGCCCGCAGGAACCTATAACAAGGTCAATGTTGGCGCTACATCGGTTAACGGGACCTTTGTCGGCCCTAACCAGGTAGCGTATGCATCCAGTTTGGGGGTTCCGGCGGTCATTTTGCCAACGATGCCGTCTATTTTCGAAGCGCCAAAGGCAAAGTCACAAGGGAAGGAAGACAAGAAGAAACAGGAGGATGGCGGCAAGGGGGATAAACAGAAATCGGGCGAGAAGAAAGCGTCCGCGGCGGGTAGTCCCTCCAGTTCTTCTGACGGGAAAGAGTCTGAACAAAAGCAGGGTGAGGCAGCCCCGGCACCCGAAGCGTCCCCTCCTTTGCCGGCTGCACCCCCGCCACCGTCCGGCGGTTTGATGGAGAGCGTGGTAGTGCCGCCGCCCCCACCGCCCCCGACAATCATTACCACTAACACTTCCACGGGCGGTCTGGTGAGTGGCGTGAACATTTTTGTTGCGCCCATCGGATTCGGCGGCGTGGGCGGCGATCTCAGCTACAGGACGGAATGCATTGGCGCTCCCCCTTGTACCCCTACGTATGGATTGTGGCCCGGGAATGGCAGCATCGTAGTCGAGGGACCGGATCAATACATAGTGCTCGACTCGAACACCAGACTTCCGGTGTTAATCGCCGATTCCGGTGCGGGCAACAATTTCAAATATGTGGCAGGAGCTGCCCAGTTTATTGATACTGGAGCTGCATCGGTTGGCGATGCCAAGGTGGCATGGGGGCGTTATGTCGGCGCCGATACAGTCATCGATAGCGATGGGACGCGCGATCCCAAGACGATGCTCCTGATGTTTACCGACAAGGCGATGAGTTTCATCCAGGCCGCAAATTATTTCGTATCCAATACCAAGACGCTATCAACCCCAGTCGGGGGGAATATCGTGGATGAAAACGGCGTACTGCAAAGCCTGACCACTGGATCGCTGACGGTGAGCGCTGGCGGGGGCTTCGGAGGTAATCCGGTAACGCTGGATCTTGCCGGAACGGGCACGCGGGCTTTCGCTCTTCAATATGCAGGAACATTGCAGCAATTTGCCGGGCAGAATGCCGGGTGCAGTTCGGGGAGCTCATGCGGCGGCATACCGATTCAGGTAGGGAGTACGATTGGTGGAACTGCCACGGTAAAGGGGGAAGCATCCGGTGTCTTTATTGGTCCGAATGCGGCCGGAGCGCTGGTGTCGTTTAGTGGGACAAACAATGCGAGCCAATCCGTGCTCGGTACGGTGTTGCTTAAATAAACCCGGATGCCCATGAACCCACCTCAGTCAGGAGACCACGAAAATCTTGCCGAAATCAGCGACAAGCTGGCTTTCACCAAGAAGCTGCAGGCGGTTACCAATCGGATACATTCCACCCGCAATGTCGACGAGATCATGCTGGAGCTCAGCGCCGACATCTGCGCGCTGTTCGGGGCGGACCGGCTGACGATATACGCGGTCAGCAAGGATGGCGCTTCGATTGTTTCCAAGATAAAAACCGGCCTGACCGGTTTCAAGGATCTGAATCTGCCCATTTCGCCGGCGAGCATCGCCGGTTATGTCGCGCTCACCAAGTCGCTTGTCAATATCGCCGATGTGTACGATGCGCGGGAGCTGGCCGGTTTCAGCCCGAAAATCCGCTTTCTCAAGGAAGTCGACCAGAAAACCGGCTACCGCACCAAGCAGATGCTGGTGGCTCCGATCCTCGGCCCGGAAGGAGAACTCCTCGGCGTCGTCCAGCTTATCAATTCCCTTTCCGGCCTGCCCTTTTCCCCGACCATGGTCGAGGGGGCAGGGGAGCTGGCCAAAACGCTGGCGGTGGCCTTCGCTGTCCGCAATAATCCTCTGCCGGTGGTCAGAACCAAGTTCGATCATCTCGTCAGCGAGAACCTGATTTCCGTCCAGGAGCTCGATCTGGCCTCACGCTCGGCGCGCAAGAGGGGCGTGAGCATTGAAGACGTGCTGGTGGACGATTTTCAGATCAAGGTTAGCGACCTCGGCAATTCCCTCGCCTCCTATTACCAGGTGCCCTACGAGCCGTTCCGCGCCGACCGCATCAAGCCGATGGATCTGCTCAGGAACCTCAAGCGCGAGTATGTGGAAAGCAGCCAGTGGCTGCCCATTGAGGAGACGCCGGAAGGCCTGGTGGTGCTGTCGCCCGACCCGGAAAGGGTCAAGGGTTCGCGCATCGCCTGTAACGTATTCCCCAAACACAAACTGGTTTACCGAACCTGCACCCAGCAGGAATTTCTCAAGACGATCGACCTGTTCTTCGGCGAAGAAGGCGATAGCTCCTCCATCGGCGACATGCTTTCCAACCTGGAGGACGATGGCGTCAGCGACGAGTCCGTGGGCGACGAGATCAACGCCGCTGCGGACAACGAGCTGGTCAAGCTGGTCAACAAAATCATCGTCGATGCCTACAATCAGGGCGCATCCGACATCCATATCGAACCGGGTATCGGCAAGGAAAAAACGCTGGTTCGCTTCCGCCGCGACGGCACGCTCGGCGTTTACATCGAAGTCCCCGCCAGCTACCGCGCCGCCTTGACCGCCCGGCTGAAGATCATGTGCGACCTGGATATTTCCGAGAAGCGTAAACCCCAGGACGGTAAAATCAAGTTCAAGAAATTCGGCCCGCTCGACATCGAGTTGCGGGTCGCCACCATTCCCTCCGCCGGCGGCGTGGAGGATATCGTAATGCGGATACTCGCCGCAGGCGAGCCGATCCCGCTGGAGAAGCTCGGGCTGAGCCAGCACAACTACGCCACGCTCAAGGAGGTGGTTTCCAAGCCTTACGGCCTGTTTTTCGTATGCGGCCCGACCGGTTCCGGCAAGACCACCACATTGCATTCGGTGCTGAAATTCCTGAACACGCCGGAAACCAAGATATGGACCGCCGAAGACCCGGTAGAGATCACCCAGAAGGGCTTGCGCCAGGTGCAGATGAACCCCAAGGCCGGGCTGACTTTCGCCATCGCCATGCGTGCCTTCCTGCGCGCCGATCCGGACGTGATCATGGTGGGCGAGATGCGCGACAAGGAAACCGTCTCCACCGGCATCGAGGCATCCCTTACCGGCCATCTGGTGCTCGCCACGCTGCACACCAACAGCGCGCCGGAATCCATCATCCGCCTGCTCGATATGGGCATGGACCCATTCAATTTCGCCGATGCCCTGCTCGGCGTTCTCGCGCAGCGGCTGGCAAAACGGCTGTGTTCCAAGTGCAAGAAAGAGCGCATTGCAAGCGCCGATGACATCAAGATCATGTTGAACGAATACTGCTCCGAACTCGCCAACCTGGAAAGCTGGAAAAAAGACCCCAAGGCGGCGATGGAGGGCATCTACAAAGACTGGCTGAGGATGTTCGCCAACGACAAGGGGCAGTTCACCCTGTACGATCCGGTCGGCTGCGAAACCTGCAACGGCAGCGGTTACAAGGGGCGCCTCGGCCTGCACGAACTGCTGGTAGGCACCGACGCGATCAAGAAAAACATCCAGGAGCACGCCCGCGTCGCCGAGATGCTCGCCACCTGCCTCGCGGATGGGATGCGCACCCTGAAGCAGGACGGCATCGAGAAAGTGTTGCAGGGGATAACGGATCTGAAGCAGGTGCGCTCGGTGTGCATTAAATAACCCTTAAAAAAGCAGTCGAACCGCAAAGGACGCGAAGGAATTCGAAGGCTTGAGCAACTTGATCTGCTTGCCCGATGGGTTAAACATTTCAATTCATTGCCCCATTGTTTTACCTTGCGAACCTTCGCGTCCTTTGCGGTGAAGTGCGGTTTTTAGGATAACCGGTTTTCAGATTGTGGAAAGGCAGGGTTATGAATAACTCCAACAACGACCTTCTCGAGCGTTTGGAACGACTCAACGCTATCGGCGTTGCCTTGTCCGCGGAGCGGGATACCAACCGCACCCTGGAAATGATCCTGGAAGCGGCGAAAAGCCTCACCAACGCCGATGGCGGCACGCTTTACCGGGTTACCGACGATAACCGGCTCAAATTCGAGATCCTTCGCAACGACACCCTGAACATCGCCATGGGCGGCACCAAAGGCGCTCCCATCCCCTTCGACCCACTGCCCCTGTATGACGAGCAGGGCAATCCCAACAACTCGATGGTAGTGGCCTATTCAGTGCTGCACGACACCACCATCAATATCGAGGATGCCTACAGTGCGGAGGGATTCGATTTCTCCGGCACGCGCAACTTCGACAAGAAAACCGGCTACCGTTCCAAGTCCTTCCTCACTGTTCCGATGAAGAACCACGAGAACGAAATCATCGGAGTATTGCAACTGATCAACGTCAAGCACGGCGAAACCGGCGAGATCATCCCATTTTCCAAATCCGACCAGCGGCTGACCGAGTCTCTCGCCTCGCAGGCCGCCATCGCGCTCACCAACCGGCTGCTGATTACCCAACTGGAAGAGCTGTTCGAATCCTTCGTCAGGTTGATCAACATCGCCATCGACGAGAAATCTCCCTACACCGGCGGCCACTGTGCGCGCGTGCCAGTGCTTACCATGCTGCTCGCGGAAGCCGCCAGTGCCGCTACCGAAGGCCCGCTCAAGGACTTCCGCCTGACCGACGCCGACCGGAAGGAACTTAAAATCGCCGCCCTGCTCCATGACTGCGGCAAAGTAACCACCCCGGTGCACGTCGTGGACAAAGCGACCAAGCTGCAGACCATTTTCGACCGCATCCAACTGCTGGACACCCGTTTCGAGCTGTTGAAGCGCGACGCCGAAATCGAATTCCTGCGCAGCAGCCTTCAGGCCGCCAAGTCAGGCGATATGGGCAGTCATTCCAGGCTTGAAGCGGTTTTTCAACAGCGCCTCAACCAACTCGACGATGACCGGGCGTTCCTGAGGAAATGCAATGCCGGCAGCGAATTCATGTCCCCGGAGGATCGGCAGCGGGTTGAAAACATCGCCCGCTACGGATGGGTCGACGAAAAAGGCGAAGCCGCGCCGTTCCTGTCCGAAGATGAAGAAAAAAACCTGAAAATCGCCAAGGGAACCCTGACTGACGAAGAACGGCAGGTCATCAACTACCACATCGTCGCCACCATCAAAATGCTGGAAGCCCTGCCTTGGCCCAAGCACCTCAAGCGCGTGCCGGAATATGCAGGCGGCCACCACGAACGCATGGACGGCAAGGGTTACCCGAAGGGGCTGACCCGCGAGCAGATGCCCATCCAGGCGCGAACCATGGCTATCGCCGACATCTTCGAAGCACTCACCGCCCTTGATCGCCCTTACAAGCGCGGCATCCCCCTCGCAGAATCGCTCAGAATCCTCGGGCTGATGAAGCTGGACAATCATATCGACCCGGACCTGTTCGATATTTTTATCCGGGAGAAAATTTATGCGAAGTATGCCGAGCAGTTTCTTGAATCCGCACAAATCGATGAGGTGGACATGACGAAGATTCCGGGATTTTCGGGCTAGCGTGTGACGCAGAGCGTCACACTCCGGCCTTCTTGCGGCACATCCTGTGACTGGGGATCTTGTTTCCTCCCGGCATCAGCCGGTCATGCCGGCTCCCCCGTGGGTTGCAAAAGCCCGTTCCCAAGCTATCCCCGGCCATTCCTGCCGTTTTTGGCAATCCTGCTACAGGTAGCTGGCACGTGCCTTGCTGACCTATTCAAGCAAACACCCCGTGTGTTTGGTTTCACCTAAACAAACCTCTCAATAGGAGATTCATCATGCAAAAAGCACAACAAGGCTTTACCCTGATCGAACTGATGATCGTCGTCGCCATTATCGGTATTCTGGCTGCGATTGCGATTCCGCAGTACGGTGATTATATTTCCAGATCCAGAGCTTCTGGAGCAGCGGCAGAAATTGCTTCCACCAAAACCGCTATCGCATTGTGTAAACAAGAAACCGGATCATTTACCGGTTGTAGCGCGGGTGCGAATGGTGTACCAACCCTTGGGGTAACAAAGAACATCACAGCCGTCACATCCGTTACTGATGGTGTTATTACAGTGACTACCGGTGCGACAACTTCCGCAGGTGTTAATCTGACAATCGTCGATACACCGACGGTAGCGGCCGGGGATGCCAATATAAAATGGACGAATACCGGAACCAGCTGCGACGCAACACGAGGCTTTAAGGTCGGTCAAGGTGATTGCTAAGCAAGCGTAGCCGGGTAGGGTGGGCAACTCGTTGCCCACGCGAATACGGCCGATGGCTGAACAAATGGGCATCCTCGGATGCCCATTTTTTATTCCCCACCCGGAAACGACACCGCTATCCGCGCTTGTGCCCTTTGGGGATGGGCAAACAAAAAACCTGTTTGCCCACCCTACATGGTTATTCATACCGCAACGCCTCCACAGGTTTGAGCATGGCCGCACGCCGCGCCGGATAATAGCCGAAGAACACCCCGATCGCCGCTGAAAACAGGAACGACAGCAGGATCGACCAGAGCGTTACCACTACGACCATCTCCGCCATCGAACTGACCAGCCAGGCGCCGCCCACGCCGATGATTACTCCGACCAGGCCGCCGACTATGCAGATAATCAGCGCCTCCAGCAGGAACTGCAGCAGGATGTCGCGGCGGCGCGCGCCGATTGCCATGCGGATGCCGATTTCGCGGGTGCGTTCGGTGACCGATACCAGCATGATGTTCATGATGCCGATGCCGCCCACCAGTAGGGAAATGGAAGCGATGGCGCCCAGCATGAAGGACATGGCCTGCGCCGATCCGGCTGCCGATTGCGCCACCGAGGTCAGGTTGCGAATGGTGAAGTCATTTTCCGCGTCCTCGGCCAATCGATGCCGCTGGCGCAGCAACTGGGTCATCTCGCGCTCTGCTTCATCCATCACATCGGCCGATTTCGCCTGGGCCATGAGGTAGCGCACCGTGCCGGGGAACTGGTTGCCGAACAGTTTGCGCTGGGCGGTGGTGACCGGCACTACCGCTGAGTCGTCCTGATCCCGTCCGTCCAGGCTTTGGCCTTTGGCCGACAGCAGGCCGATGACCAGAAACGGCATGTTCTTGATGCGGATGGTCTTGCCCGTGGGTTCATCCTCGCCGAACAGATTTTTCGCCACGGTACGGCCAAGCACAACGACGCATGTCGCACCGCGCACATCGCTTTCCTCAAAAAAATGGCCGGAATCCAGCGTCCAGTTGCGTATCGTAAAATAATCCGGTGTGGAGCCCGTTACAATGGTGCTCCAGTTGTTCGAGCCATAGACCATCTGGGCATTGCCCGGATAGGAGGGGGATACTGCCTTGATCGAGGGGATCTGGGCCAGCGCCTGGGCGTCATTAACGGTCAGGGTGGGCACGGTTCCCGAGCCGAAACGCAGCCCTCCCGAAGTGCTGGCGCCGGACAGCACGATGAACAGATTGCTGCCCATCGAGGCGATGGATTGATTGACGGTATATTGTGCCCCCTGGCCCACGGCCAGCATCAGCACCACCGCCGCCACGCCGATCACCATGCCGAGCATGGTCAGCGCGGTGCGCAGGCCGTTCATCGCCATGGCGCGCCAGGCTTCGGCAAAGATCGCAAGAATTTTCATGAAATCGTTTTATCCACGGATGAACACGGATTTACACGGATAGTGTTGTTATAAAACCAGGCGCTCATGTTCTAATTTGCGTCCGTCAAAATTGAGAATAATGCCAACTTTGAAACCTGTCGCCTTCAAATAATTGAGCAATTGTGCGCGGTGATACCCAGCAATACTGTCGGCAGCTTTTAGTTCCAGAACAATTTTGTTTTCCACCAAAATATCGGCGTAGTAATCTCCGACTTTCTCGCCCTCGAATAAAACCGGGATTGGTGCCTGCTGTTCAGCCTGAACACTGTTGTTTCGCAGCAGCACCATAAGCGCGTTTTCATACACTTTTTCCAAAAAACCATAGCCAAGCGTTGTGTGTACCTGCATGGATAGGCCAATCAACTTATAGGTCAATTCTTCGTGGACCAACTTCCTATCATCTGTGTACATCCGTGTTAATCCGTGGCTAAGTATTTTAGAATACTGCTCCGTCCCGTTCTACACGCCCGTCCACAAACCGCACCAGCCGGTGCGCGTAGCGGGCGATATCCGGCTCGTGGGTCACCAGGATCACGGTCATCCCCTGCTCATGGTTGAGCCGCGTGAATATCTCCATGATTTCCTGGCTGGTGTGGGTATCGAGGTTGCCGGTAGGCTCGTCCGCCAGAATCAGGGGAGGATGGTTGATCAAGGCACGGGCAATGGCAATGCGCTGCTGTTGGCCGCCGGACATCTGGTTGGGCAGGGAAAGCGCGAATTTCTCCAGCCCCGTCTGGCGCAGCATTTCGAGGGCACGCTGCCGGCGCGCAGCCTGGCTTTGCCCGGAATAAAGCAGAGGCAAGGCAACGTTGTCCTGCGCCGTCACGCGTTTCAGCAGGTTGAAACCCTGGAACACGAAGCCGATCTGGCTGTTGCGCAGTTGTGCCAGTTCGTCCGGGCTTAGCAGCGCCACGTCCCGCCCATTGAGAAAATAGTGGCCGCTGGTCGGCGTATCGAGGCAGCCGAGAATATTCATGAAGGTGGATTTGCCGGAGCCGGACGGCCCCATGATGGCGACGAATTCACCCGCGGCAATGCTCAGGTTGACGTCATGCAGCACCGGCACGGCGCGCCCGCCCTTGACCTCATATTGCTTGTGGAGCCCTTCGACGCGAATCAGGGAGGCGGCCATTACATCATCCTGAAGCCGAAGCCGCCCGCTTTATCCTTTTTGGTGCCGATTTCCCGGGTAATAAGCAGATCGCCTTCCTTGAGACCATCGCCCAGCACTTCGGTGTAACTGCCATCGGAAATGCCGGTTTTGATCTTCACCGCCACCGACTTGCCGTTATCCAGCCGGTAAACCGTGGCGCCGCCCCGGTCTTTTTCCTTCTTGCCGTCGTTCTTGTCGGTCGCTTCGCTGCCGTCCTCTTTCATCGGTCTGTAACGCAACGCGGCATTCGAAACCCGCAGTACATTTGCATGGCGGCTCACGGTCACCTGAACGTGAGCCGTCATGCCCGGCAGCAGTATTTCATCCGGGTTTTCCACTGCCACCACCACGTTGTAGGTCACCACATTCTGCTGAATGCTGGGGTTGAGCCTGATCTCTTTGACACGGCCTTCGAACTGCCGATCCAGGAATGCGTCCACGGTAAAGCGCACCGGCAAGCCGGTCTTGAGGTCGCCGATATCCGCTTCGGCCACGCTGGTCTCGATTTGCATCTGCTTGAGGTCGCCGGCGATCTGGAAAAGTACCGGTGTCTGGAAACTGGCGGCCACGGTCTGGCCCATATCCACGTTGCGGGCCACCACCACGCCGGAAATCGGGGAACGGATCACGGAATAGTTCAGGTTGGTGCGGGAGCGTGTCAGTTGGGCCTGTGCCAGCTTGAGCTGGGCCAGGGCGGAATCCAGTTGCTGTCTGGCCTGATCGACGGCGTCCTGCGAAATAAAACCTTTCTGCAGCAGCGCTCGCGCTCGCTCTTCCTTGGCTTGCATCAGGACGAGGTTGGCCTCGGCATTGGCGACATTGGCCTGGTCTTGCTTGAGCTGGGCTTCAAACAAGGCGGGGTCGAGTTCAGCAAGAATTTGGCCCTCTTTCACCCGGCTGTTGAAATCCGCGTTGAGACGCTTCACCGTGCCGGATACCTGGGTGCCCACGTTCACCAGCACCACCGGGCTCAGCGTACCGTTCGCCGATATCGTCTGAACGACATCGGCGCGGTCTACCGGCTGGGTTTTGAACCTGTCCTGGGGTTGGCCGCCCCCCTGATGTTGCCAATAGTAAATTCCACCGCCGACAACGGCGGCAAGCACCGCGAAAACAAGCAAACTTCGGATAGAGCGGGCTACGGGCATAGGGCATTTTCCATACAAAGAAAAATTATAGCAGCGGCCCGCTATCTTACTCTACTCAAGCCATGCCCGCATTGCCCTCCACGCCGACCAGTTTCGGCAGATTGAGTTTGCGTGGCGTGATCACTTTCTTGTCCCGCAAATAACCTGCCACCACGTCCCAGATCGGCTCTCCGCTGGCCCCTTCCGCCACCGGAGCCCATCCCGCCACCTTGTATTTCCTGTTGGGGTCGAGTGGCTTGCCTTTTAGTGTCATGTTGTCGATGCGCTTGCCGAAGCCCTGCCGCAAATCGCAGGTGTAGCTGATGCCGCCGACGCGCACCATGTCGCCGCCCTGCTGCTTGTAGGGATCGGCATTGAACAGGTTGTCGCACACGTCTTCCATGATGTCCTTGATTGTCGTGCCGGTCATCTCGGTCAGCGTGGAGTAGGGATAAGTGATGGCGGTTTGATCCATCACGTGCTCCATGGTGATGGTATCCCCCGGCAGGAGCGAGGTTCCCCAGCGGAAACCCGGCGAGAAGGCTGCATCAGCGCCTTTCACTTCCATCAACGCGTCGAGTATCAACTGATCGAAGGTGCCGTTGAAGTTGCCGCGGCGATACAGCGTTCCCTCGGTGACTGCCAGCTTTTCGGCCAGCTTGGCTTCGTAAGGCGCACGCACCTTCTTGATCAGCGCCGCCATGCTTGCATCCGGCTCGATCAGGTTGGCGAACACCGGCAGCAGTTTGTATTTGAAGCCGACAACTTTGCCGCCCCTGACGTCGAAATCCAGCACGCCGAGGAACTTGCCGTTGGAACCAGCATTGGTCACCAGAGTCTGCCCGCCGGCATTCTTGACGATGGACGGAGCCGGTATGCCGTCATGGGTATGGCCGCCCATGACGGCGTCGATCCCGGTAACGCGGCTGGCCATTTTCAGGTCCACGTCCATGCCGTTGTGGGACAGCACTACAACGACCTGCGCGCCTTTGGCACGAGTTTCGTCCACCATCTTCTGCATGTTATCGTCCTGGATGCCGAAGCTCCAGTCCGGAGTCATGTAGCGCGGGTTGGCGATCGGCGTGTAGGGAAAGGCCTGGCCGATGATGGCGACCGGGATGCCGTTGATATTCTTGATGGTGTAGGGCCGGAACACCGGGTCGCCGAAATCGTTGGTCTTGATGTTTTGCGCGACAAAATCCACTTTGTCCTTGAAATCGTTATCCACCACCTGTTTGACGCGCTCTGCGCCAAGGGTGAATTCCCAGTGGCCGGTCATGACATCGACGCCGAGCAGTTTGCCGGCATCCACCATGTCCTGTCCCTTGGTCCACAAGGCGGTGGCGGAGCCCTGCCAGGTATCGCCGCCATCCAGCAGCAGCGAGCCGGGACGGCTGGCGCGGATTTTTTTTATCAATGTGGACAGGTGGGCGAAGCCGCCAACCTTGCCGTAGGTGCGGGCGGCTTTGTCGAAATCGAGGTAGGTGAAGGCATGGGCCTCCACCGTGCCGGGGCGGATGCCGAAAGCCCGGAGCAGTTTTTCGCCGACCAGGTGCGGCGGCCTGTTAAGGCTGCTGCCCAGGCCGATATTGACGTTAGGCTCGCGGAAATAAATCGGCATCAACTGAGCGTGGCAATCGGTGATGTGCAGCAGGGAAACATTGCCGAACGCGGGCAAATCGTAAAAGCTGCCGGCACTGGCTGCGGATAGCGCTGACCGGCTGTTCAATGCGAAACCGGATGCGGCGGCTATCGCCAGTATCTGGAGGAATTCGCGACGGTTCATGGACATGGGAGAACTCCGAATCTGGTGGGAGCAAGAGGCAAGAGGAAAACCTCCGAGGCGATCCCCGCCTCTATCCCCCGCTCCCGGCTAATGTGGCTTACTTGCGGAATACCGGCGTCTGCATTTTTTGGCCGTTGCTCATATAGGTGAGAAAGTATTCCAGGTCGTTGTACTCTTCGCTGTTGAATCCCAGCGGCACCGAGCGCGTATTTTTATTGCATTGCCGGAAACGCCCTTGCAGCGTGAGCAGTTCGGTGCCCTGGCGGAACTCGGGCCAGTGAGCCGCCTGCCCGATCATCATGGACAACTGTTCGCTGCGGGTGAACTTGCCGACATTGTCGATATGGCAAATTGAGCAGGAAAAATTCAATTGCCCCCGCCGTCCGTAATAAAACTGCTTGCCTTTTTCATAGGCGGCCAGGGCGCCCGGCCCGGATACCTTGACGTTGACTTCCATGCCGTCGGACAGGCTCTTGGCATATGCGGTCAGCAGGCCGATTTCCCGGCTGCCATATTTCAGTTCCGCCTCGCCGTTCGTTTTCAGGCAGGCGTTGATGGCGTTCTCGAAGGTCACTACCTTGCCGCTGGCATCGTCGAAATAAGGGTAGTTGCCAGCCACGTTTTTCCCGCCATCGGGGAAACAACCGGAGAAGTGTTTGCCGTTCTTGAAAGGCTTTTCCCAGATTACCCGGCCCTCATCCACGTCAATGACGAAAGGCGGGAACGCCATGATGCTGTCGTACTGAGCCATGGCGTCCGGATTCATTGCCAGAGCCCCCATGTTGTAGTTTTCAAACTTGATATTGGGAAGCTGTTTCTTGTAGTATTCGATCAGCGTCTTGCGATCCTCATCAGGCCCGGCGTTCGCGCTCATGCTGGCGCCAAGCAGCAGGCAGATAAAGAAAGTAGTGAGTCTCCGTCTCATCATCGTTCCTTTTTCAGAAATCAATTATATTCTCTTTGTAAATTTGGCCGGGCATATCCCGCCCGGTCAAGCCGCCTTGATTCAAGATTACGGCGCATCTGCGATGCGGGTCGGGCGGCGCCCACTTCCTCATGTACCGTACGTACATTCCGGTTGCTACGCTTCCGCCTCCCCCGTTTTTCTGAAGCAGCTTTTTAGGCTACGGTCGTTTCACCGCTGATTTTTTCGCCTTTGTTGTCTTCTGTGGCAATGGCAATCTTGTCTCCGGCTTTGGCGCCTTTGACCTTGAAACCCAGAAAGGGGTTTTTGGAAATCGCTGCGCCCCAGTGCGCCTCCAGCACCGTTTTGCCGTTCAGGGTGGCAACGACGTGGTTGATGAAGTGCGCGGGAATCAATTTCCCTGTTTTCGAATCCTTGCGCAGCCCGGTTTCCATAATGTGGTTTATCAGCGATTTTACGTCAGCGACGTCGCCTTGCATCGTCGCACGAATTTTCATTCCTTCAGCCATGTTCGTATCCTTAAAGTCGATCTATTCAATTGATTTAATAGGGTGAATATACAAGTCGGTTCGGGTTCGATCAGCCGCCGCAACCGCCGATGGTTACCTTGACTTCCTTGCTCGCGGTGTAAGCTTTGCCGCCGGCCTTTACCACTGCCCTGACGTGGGAGGTGGATGCCATCTTGATGCGCGTTGAAATGTACGGTTCGGTGCCATTGGAAAGCGTGAAATCGGCGATCAGCGGGTTCTGGTTCTTGTCCACGAAAATCATGATCGATGTGACGCCTGGTATCTTGCTGGTGATTTCCACCGGTACGACCGCGCCATTTTCCGCAATATCCGGCGCCTTGATCTGGACATCCTTGCTTTCGACCGCGCCTTTCACGTTGACGATTTTCATGGCTTCTTCCGTGGTCGTTGCATTGAATGCTGCCGTGTTCCATTCCGCAGCCAGAACCTGGCCGGGTCTGAGCAGGCCGGCCGCGATCGCGACCGCCACCGTTCCAGCCGCGCCGGTGCTCTTTAAAAAAGTTCTACGCAATTGATTCATTGTTCGCTCTCCTAATTTAAGGTAAGGTCAAAAATTTAAAGGCTTTGTATGTATTCAACAACTTGATCAATTTCCTGCTCGGTCAGTATACGGTGTTTGCCGAAGGGCGGCATCGCGGTTCTCGGGTTGGCTTGGGTGGAATTCCAGATCTGTGCGCGCAGTTTGGCGCGATCCGGATAGCGCGCCTTCATCATGATGAAGGGCGGAGCGATATTGCCGGCCGATTCCGCCTTGGGATCGTTGGGAATCGCGTGGCAGGAAAGGCAGTTTCCCTTTTTGCGGTCGAAAACGATTTTCCGTCCCTCCATTTTCATGGTCGCCTCGGTTGCCGCGGCCACGCTTGCAATCCCCAGCCCAGCGATAAGTGCAAACAAAAGCACCGATTTTTTTTGCATCAAATCCTCCTGTCCAGTCTTCATCTCTAAATAAAATGTTCCCCTGTAAAAGGGAGCCACGGCTTTTTCCGAGATGTGTAAGGTCGTGCCGTTTACGTTAAGGCAAGCATACTGAATTTGTTTTGGCAAAGGCAAGCTTTTTTTAAAAAATATTGTTTTTTTTCCGATGGTTAGTACGAATGTACTAGGTTAATCAGCATATGATTAACTACCAATTTTTCATAATGCAGATCGATACAATATTTTCTCTTGCGTTCGGCAGACTTGTGCTATATTTTGGGTGTGTAGAGTTGATTTATGTGGAGGTTTCATCATGGATATATCCAGCGCATCCAGCGTCAGTGCTTTATCCGGCCAGGCGGTCGGTGATTCGATTGGCACAGGCAAGCAGAAGAACCCCTTGGAAACGGGCATGCAGAAGAAGTCCTCGGAAACAGGTATGCAGAAGACTTCCTTGGGCATGGACAAGCAGAATGTTGCCGCACCGCTCGGTTCCGTGAAACAGCCATCCAAACTGCCGTCGATCAACCTGCCGTCGCATCTGGGGCAGAACGTCAATACCAAGGCCTAGTTTCGCCCGCCTTGCGCGGTGTCGTTGTTGGGTTGAGGCCTATCCCATTTCGCTCAGCAGTTTTTCGATCATCCTCTCCGCCTGCCCTGAATAGCCTCCACCGAACAGGTTGAGATGGTTCAGCACGTGGTAAAGGTTGTAAAGTGTCTTTCGCACGCGGTAGCCGGGATCGACAGGAAGCACCTCACGGTAGGCCGCGTAAAAAGCAGTGGAAAAGCCGCCGAACAATTCAGTCATCGCCAGATCAGTTTCCCTGTCGCCATAGTAGACTGCCGGATCGAAAATAACCGGTTCACCCCTGTGCGAGCAGGCACGGTTTCCGCTCCACAAATCGCCATGCAACAGCGATGGTTGCGGAATATACCCGGTAAAAAATCCATCCAACCGAACCATCAAATGTTCCGCCTGGCGCAGTAATGTGCCGTTGTGGCCGTTGCTTGCGGCCAGCGCAAGCTGGGGGCCGAGACGCCGGTCGCGCCAGAATTCCAACCAGTTATCGGTGGGGGCATTGCTCTGAAGCGTGGAGCCGATGGTATTGTCGCGATGCCAGCCATACCGGGCTCCGGTTACCCGGTGCATGTCGGCCAGTTGGCGCCCCAGCAATTCCTCCCGGCCTTTTTCACGGGTGTGTTGCAAGTCGAGAAATTCCAGCACCAGAAATGCCGAATCCAGCGCTATTCCAGTGCATATCGGGGCCGGCACGCGGATGGTGCGCGTTGCCGAGATTTCACGCAGCCCCTCGGCTTCCGCTTCGAACATGGCAAGGCTCGAAGCCCGGTTGGTTTTGACGAAGAAACGGCGTGCACCGTCCTCGACCAGATAAGCGGAGTTAATGCATCCGCCGCCTACAGGCCGGCCAGCTTGAACGAGACAAGCTTCACCGGTCGCCGCAGAGATTTCCTTGCTGATGTCATGCCACATTATTCGCCTCGCGAACCTGGATTTGGTGCGATATCATGATCAGCTTCTGGCTTGAGCCGACTGCCGTCGCCCCGTTAAAACATGATCCGGATTACCCCGCAGCTTGCCATTGACGAGCGCGAAATAGAATTGCAGTTTATCCGCGCCTCCGGGCCGGGCGGGCAGAACGTCAACAAGGTGTCCACCGCGGTGCAACTGCGCTTCGATGCCGCCCATTCATTTTCGCTGCCGGAGGAGGTGCGCGCCCGCCTGATGTGCCTCGCGGGCCGCCGCCTGACCAACGAAGGCGAAGTGCTGATCGAGGCGAAACGATTCCGGACGCAGGAGCGCAACCGGCAGGATGCGATCAACAGGCTGGTGGCGCTGATCCAGCAGGCCGCCGAGAAGCCCAAGCTGCGTATCGAGACCAAGCCGACCAAGGCATCGAAAAGGCGCAGGCTGGAATCCAAAAAGCAGCGCGGCGAGGTCAAGCGCGGGCGGAGCAAGATCGAAGATTAGTTTTTTACCGGCAGGCCCCAGTCGTTCTCGAAGAAATGCACGCCGAGCGGCGTTCTGGATCGCTCGTCCAGTTCCAGTTGCTTCAGTTCATCGTTGTCGTCGAGGACTTCCGGTTCACCCTGATAGCCCACCGCGATCATCGCCATGATGGCGAATTCCTTCGGCACCTTGAAGGTGCTGCGCACCCTGGCCTCGTCATAGCCGCCCATCTGGTGCGCCATCAAGCCGGAGGCAACGGCCTGCAGGCAGAGGTTTTCGGCGGCGGCGCCGGTATCGTACTGGCCCCAGCGATTGGGGTTGCCGTTTTTGCGGAACAGGCTGTTGGCGGTGGTCAGCACCAGTACCGGCGCGTTCTTCACCCAGTTCTGGTTCCATTCTCCCAGGCAGTCGAAAGCTTTTTGCCAGGCGGCTGCATCGCTGTTCCTGTCCCACACGATGAAGCGCCAGGGCTCATCGCCGAAGCAGGAGGGCGCCCAGCGCGCGGCTTCGAGCAGGCTGACGATCTGCTCGCGGCTGACCGGCCTGGCTTTGTCGAAGGCGCGGCAGCTCCAGCGTCTGGCTATGAGGTCGTGAACGTCAACCTGGGTTTGGGCGATTTTGGTGAGCATGGTGATCCCTATTCAAGAAAAACAATTCATCCGTAGCTAAAAATTGCTCCGGAGGTTAATCCATAAACGGGTAATCGGTATAGCCTTTTTCATCGCCGCCGTAGAAGGTGCCCTGATCCGGCGTATTGAGCGGGACGTTCCTGGCGAAGCGTTCGGGCAGGTCGGGGTTGGCGATGAACAGCGCGCCGAAGGCCACCAGATCGGCATAGCCCGAGGCCAGCGCGGCGTTGGCGCGTGTCTGGTCGTAGCCGCCGTTGGCCATGTAGCGCCCCTTGAAGTGGCTGCGGAAACGGGCAAAATCGAAAGCCGGTTTCGGCTCTTGTCCGAATGTCAGTTCCATGCCGTGCATATAGGCCAGGTCGAAGGCATTCAGGGCGGCGGCCATGTAATCGAAGGTTTTCTGCGGATCGGAATCGCGCATGTCGTTGAAGCTGTTGATCGGCGAGAAGCGCACGCCGACCCGCTCGGCGCCCCACACCCCGGCGACCGCCGCAGTCACTTCCAGCAGCAGCCGGCTACGGTTTTCCAGAGAACCGCCGTAGGCGTCGGTGCGCTGGTTGGCGCCGTCGCGGATGAACTGGTCGAGCAGGTAGCCGTTTGCGGCGTGAATTTCAACGCCGTCGAAGCCCGCTTTCATACAGTTCTGTGCGGCCTTGCGGTAATCCGCGACGATATCCGTCAGTTCAAATGTTTCCAGTGCGTGCGGCATGACGAAGGGCTGCAATCCCTGATAGGTAAAAACTTCACCGGCGGGACGGATGGCGGAAGATGAGACCGGCAGGATGCCGCCCGGCTGCAGCGAAGGGTGCGACACCCGGCCGCAGTGCCAGAGCTGCAGGAAGATCTTGCCGCCACGGCCATGCACGGCATCGGTCACTTGTTTCCAGCCGGCGATCTGCTCGGCGCTGTGGATACCGGGGGTGGCGGGGTAGCCGACCGCGGTTCCGGAAATCTGCGAGCCTTCGGTGATAATCAGCCCGGCCGAGGCGCGCTGGCGGTAGTACTCCACGTTCATCGCCTGGGGAGCGTTGCCGGCGCCGGCGCGGTTGCGCGTCAGCGGCGCCATCACGATGCGGTTGGACAGGGTGAGCGAGCCTATCCGGAGCGGACTGAACAGATTGTTTGGCATAATGAATTCTTCCTTGTTACCAAGCCAGATCAAACAGCAATATTTCGGCGCAACTGCCGGATTTAAAGTTTAGTCCAGTTTCGCCCTCGATGCGCGCCCCGTCGCCGGCTTCCAGCGTTTGGCCGTTTACCTGGGCTTGCCCCTTCGCCACATGCAGGTAGGCGCGCCGGCCCGGCGGCAAGGCATGCTCGGCGGGGTGATTCGGATCGATCAGGGCGGCGTAGAGCTTCGCGTCCTGGTGGATGGTCACCGAGCCTTCGCTGCCGTCGGCCGAGGCGACCAGGCGCAGCTTGCCGAGCTTCTCGGCGCCGTCGAAATATTTCTGTTCGTAGCTCGGCGTGAGGCCATTCTGCTCCGGCATGATCCAGATCTGCAGCAAATGTACTTCCTCGTCCTCCGAAGCGTTGAACTCGCTGTGCCGGATGCCGCTGCCAGCGCTCATGCGTTGCACCTCGCCGGGCCGGATGACGGTGCCGTTGCCCATGCTGTCCTTGTGTTTCAGCGCCCCTGCCAGTACATAGGTGACGATTTCCATGTCGCGGTGCGGATGGGTCGGAAAGCCGGCGCCCGGCGCAACCCGGTCGTCGTTGATGACGCGCAGGCTGGAATAGCCCATTTGCTCCGGATCGTGATAATCGGCGAAGGAAAAGGTATGCCAGGTGTCCAGCCAGCCGTGGTCGGCATGGCCGCGTTCGTGGGCTTTGCGGATTTTGATCATGGCGTTGCTCCCAAGGTTGTTGGTTTACCCTTGCTGTTCAGTATGATGAAAAAAACCTTTCACCGCAAAGGACGCCAAGGCACGCAAAGGAAAACAATCTTTGGGGTACCTCGCGATCCTTCGCGTCCTTTGCGGTGAAGATATGAATAGTCAACGACGGTTTGTTATGATTCGATATGATCGACGCCCATGAGTTTCAAGTTGCCAGCCAATAATACGCCAACATACCGCGGCCGGTTCGCCCCCTCGCCGACCGGGCCGCTGCACTTCGGCTCGCTGGTGGCGGCGGTAGGCGCTTTCCTCGAGGCCAGAAGCCGCGGCGGCGAATGGCTGGTGCGCATGGAAGATCTCGACCTGCCCCGGGTCGTAGCGGGATCTGCCGACGATATCCTGCGCACGCTCGAAGCTTTCGGCCTTTACTGGGATGGCACGGTGATGTTCCAGAGCGCGCGCAACGAAGCCTATCGCGCCGCCCTGGCCGAGCTGGAAAAGATCGGCGCGGCCTACCCTTGCGCCTGCACCCGCAAGGAAATCGTCGACTCAGCCATCGGCGGCATCGATGGCCCGGTCTATCCCGGCACCTGCCGTGGCGGACTGCTTTCTGGCCGGGAAGGGCGGGCCGTGAGAGTGCGCACTGACTCCGGTTCAGTCGGGTTTGACGATGGATTGCAAGGGCATATCAGCCAAATCCTGGCAACGGAAGTGGGCGATTTTGTCGTGCGCCGCGCCGACGGTTTGTTCGCCTACCAACTGGCGGTAGTGGTGGATGACGCCGAGCAGGCGATCAGCCACATCGTGCGCGGCGCCGATCTGCTGGATTCCACGCCGCGCCAGATTTACCTGCAACGATTGCTGGGATTGCCTACACCGGCTTACCTGCACTTGCCGGTGGCGGTGAACGAGCGCGGCGAAAAGCTCAGCAAGCAAACCCTGGCTCCTGTAGTGAGACAGGACGACCGGGTCGCGCAGTTGTACGAGGCGCTGGTTTTTCTCGGCCAGTTACCCCCGGCGGAGCTGAAGGATGCCGATGTGGAAGCGTTCTGGAAGTGGGCGGTTGCTCACTGGCGGGCGGAATTGCTGCCGGCGCGGAGGGCGATGATGCGGGCTGGCTGAACCGCCAGAAAGTTATTTTCTGGAAATGGGTCGGCGGGCTCAATTGAAAAGGCGCTGTGCCGGATGGACATCTTGACAAAGACTATCATGCACCCCAGATTAAACAAGAATCCTGTCGACTTGTTTGCGGTCATGGGGCCGTTATAATCTATTTGTTTTCTTTATTTGCCGTTTTCAGGAGCTTACTCATGCCTTATTTCGTTTACAAAATCACTCCCCCCTTCAAGCAACTGGAAAAGGTCGAGGTGTTCCAAACTTTCAAGGAGGCCGGCGCTTTTGCCAAGACCGTGCGTGCCGGCATGACGGAAGCGGACAAATACACGGTCAAGGTGATTTTTGCCGAGGACGAACTGCAGGCCGAAGACCTGTTGAACCAGGTGCGCGAACCCGAGCCGATGACCGGCGACGATTACTGAGGCTGGGAGCACGGCGAAGTGGACGAACAGGCGTTCAAGGAGACCTACCGGGCGGCCAATCCGCTCGCCTGTCCGTTCGAAAAGGCGATCCTGATCTGCCAGTGCGGCTGCCGTGAGGCCAGCCGCGTCAATATCGCTGAGCGGGTGACGGTTAACTGCCTCGATGCCCCGGCGCGGGAAGACTGCTCGCTGCTGCTCGGGCTGTTGCGGCACAATGCGGCGTTTGCACTGAAACTGACGCATGTCGACGAGGTATTGCCTCATGCCAAGCATGTGAAAGTGCAATGCGGCGGCCTACTCGGTTTGCAGGGCGTGCTGCGGCCGGAATGGGCGGAGGAAAAACAGGTGGCGGATATTCGCGGGTTGGTGCTCGAGGCGCAAACGCGGTTCGGCAGTCTGCGGGAATTGCCCTACAACGAGATCGTCCGGGGTATCGCCGGGTTCCAGACCAGGCGCAGGTCGGGGCCGAAATAGACGCTCACTGGCAGGTGCCGCCTTTCAGGTAGACTGCCATGATGGATTTCAGTTCGGCCAGCACCGTCTGGCGTTCGTCAGGATTGAGAGGCCCGACCTCTTCCACCGGTTCACCTTGCTCCAGGGCGAGAATCACTCGTGAAACTTCCCTGCAACCCTTCTGGCACAGGATTTCGACGCAATCGGCGATCTTGGACGAGTTCATTTCTGGCGGGCACGAAGAATTACAATGGTACTATTTTAATGGAAATACTTTTTTGTCACGAGGACCAATTTGAAGCAGCCAGATAGTTTGCAGCGTTTCATGTTTGAACACGCCGCGGTGCGCGGCGAGATCGTCCATTTGGATGCATGCTGGCAGGCGGTGCTGGAGCGGCGCGACTACCCGCCGGCGCTGCGCACCCTGCTCGGCGAGTTGATGGCGGCAGCGGCGCTGCTTTCCGCCACGCTCAAGTTTAGCGGTTCGCTGATCATGCAAATTCAGGGCGGCGGCCCGGTCAAGCTTCTGGTGGTGGAGTGCAGCGCCGACTTGACGATGCGAGCCATGGCGCACTGGCAGGGCGATCTGCCGGACGGGGATTCCCTGACTGCTCTGGTGGGTGAGGGGCGTTTCGTGATCACCATCGACCCGAAGAAAGGCCGGCAGACCTATCAGGGGATCGTCGACCTGGAAGGCGGTTCCGTGGCCGAGGTATTGGAAAATTACATGCGCCGCTCCGAACAACTCGAAACGCGGCTATGGCTGGCGGCCGACGCGGTTGGGGCGGCGGGGCTGCTGTTGCAGCGGATGCCCGACGGCAAGGACGAAGATGCGGATGCCTGGAATCGCGCTGCCCATCTTGGCGAGACGGTGACATGGCAGGAGCTGCTCGGCTTGTCGGCGCGCAAGATCATCCATCGCCTGTTTCACGAGGAGGATATCCGCTTGTTCGACAGTGCGCCGGTGCAATTCGGCTGCAACTGCTCGCGCGAGCGGGTCGCTGCCACCTTGCGGATGCTGGGCCACGACGAGATAAAGTCTATTTTGCAGGAAACCGGCTATGTCGAGGTGGACTGCGAGTTCTGCAACCAGCACTACGTATTCGATGCGGTGGATGCGGAGCAGATTTTTGTCGCCAGCCCGGTGGTGATGGCGACCGGGCAGACCCGGCACTGATATGGGCGCCGCCCGGAAAGCCGTCATCCTTGGCGCCGCGGGACGCGATTTCCACAACTTCAACGTATTTTTCCGCAACCATTCCGGTTATGAGGTGGTCGCCTTCACTGCCGCCCAGATTCCCTACATCGAGCATCGCATCTATCCCCCACTCCTGGCCGGGCCACGCTATCCCGCAGGCATTCCGATTTTTCCGGAAAGCGAACTGCCCGACCTGATCCGCCGCTTCGGCGTCGAGGACGTGTTTTTTGCCTACAGCGACGTGCGCCACGAGCAGGTGATGCACCTGGCTTCCCTTACGTTCGCCTGCGGCGCGTCCTTCCACCTGCTCGGGCCGAACGACACCATGCTCAAGGCCGGCAAACCGGTGATTGCCGTGGTTGCGGCGCGCACCGGCGCCGGCAAGAGCACGGTCACCCGTTACCTGCGGGCCGCGCTGGCCAAGGCGGGCTGGGCGGCGGCGGTGGTGCGCCATCCCATGCCTTATGGCCGGTTCGACAAGTCCGTGGAGCGCTATGCCACGCCGGAGGATGTGGTTGGTTCCGGGATTACCGTCGAGGAAATGGAGGAATACCAGCAGCACGTCGATGAGGGCGGCGTGGTGTTTTCCGGGGTGGATTACGGCCAGATTCTGGCGCGCGCCGAAGCGGAAGGAGACGTCATTCTGTGGGACGGCGGCAACAACGACATGGCCTTCTACCGGCCCGATCTGACGGTTGTGGTGCTCGACCCGCTGCGCCCCGGTGAGGAAGCTGACTATTTCCCCGGCGAGGCGAATGTCCGCGCGGCGGACATCATCGTCATCAACAAGGTGAACGCCGCCCGCGCGGAGGAAGTCAACCGCGCCAGGGATGCGGCGCAGGCGCTTAATCCCGCCGCGCCGGTGGTGCTGATGGCGTCTGAGGCGACGCTGGACCGGCCGGATCTGATCCAGGGAAAAAATGTGCTGGTGGTGGAAGACGGCCCGTCGGTGACCCATGGCGGCCTGTCCGAGGCGGCGGGCGCCTGGGCGGCGCGGCAACTCGGCGCTCGTCTGGTGGACCCGCGACCGTATGCGGTCGGCTCGTTGCGCGCGGCTTACACAACCTATCCGCAACTTGGCCCGGTACTGCCGGCTCTGGGTTATGGCGCCGGGCAACTGGAGGAACTGCGGCAATCCATCAGCCGGGTGCCGTGCGATGCGGTGGTGCTGGGTACGCCCGCCGATCTGGCGCGGGTGATGAAGATCGACAGGCCGGTGGCGCGGGTGCGGTTCGTGGCGCGTGACATGGCGTCTCTCACGCTGTGTGACCTGGTGCTGGCGCGGATGCAATCCTTCAAAAAACCGGCTGGGAAAACGACGTGAAGGAAGACAGCGGCAGGTTGCGCATCGACAAATGGCTGTGGGCGGCACGCTTCTTCAAGACGCGCTCGCTGGCATCGGACGCGGTTGAAGGCGGCAAGGTGCATCTCAACGGCATCCGCGTCAAACCGGCGAAGACTATCAACATCGGCGACATGCTCGAAATCCGCATTGGCTGCTTCCAGTTCGTCGTGGCCGTGCATGGCCTTTCAGCGCGGCGCGGTCCGGCCAGCGAGGCGGCGAAGCTTTACGAGGAAACCGCGGAAAGCCGCGCAGTGCGGGAGGCGCTGGCGGCGCAGATGAAGGCGGGGCCATCTCCCGGCGAAGATATCCAGGGCCGCCCCACCAAGCGCGACCGGCGCCTGATTCACCGTTTTACCGGCGGTTAAACCTGATAACCGTTTTTATCCACGGATGAACACGGATTAACACAGATGAAACAATGTGCTGTTGAGGGTGTTGGGATTTTATAATCCGTGTAAATCTGTGTTAATCCGTGGTTGAGTTTTTAAGTTAAATTACTGAAGCTTATCTGGCAGGCACTCAGAATATTTCCCGTGTTTCGAGGAACTTGATTTCCGGGAAACGCTCTTGCGTCAGGTTGAGATTGACGCGGTTCGGCGCCAGGTAGACGTAATCGTCGGCACCATCGAGCGCAACGTTGAAGCCGTGCTTGTCGGCCAATTTCTTCAGTTCCGCATCCGGGCCACGCAGCCAGCGCGCCGTCGCCACATCGAAAGGCTCGAACAGCACGTCGACGCCGTATTCAAACTGCAGGCGGTGCGCCACCACATCGAACTGGAGCATGCCGACTGCGCCCAGGATCAAGTCGTTGCTGGCAATCGGGCGGAACAGCTGGGTCGCGCCTTCCTCGGCGAGCTGATGCAGGCCTTTCTGCAACTGCTTCATCTTCAGCGGGTTCCTGATCCGGGCGCGGCGGAAAATTTCCGGCGCGAAGGAAGGAATACCGGTGAATTTCAGGTCTTCGCCTTCGCTGAAGGTGTCGCCCAGCCTGATCGTGCCGTGGTTGGGGATGCCGATGATGTCGCCGGCGTAGGCTTCGTCAGCGGTGTTCCTGTCCTGCGCCATGAAAGTGATGGCATTGCTCACCGTGAACAGCTTGCCGCTCGCCACCTGCTTGATTTTCATGCCGCGATCGAAGCGCCCGCAGCAGATGCGGATGAAGGCGATGCGGTCGCGGTGCTTGGGATCCATGTTGGCCTGGATCTTGAAGACGAAGCCGGCGAACTTGGGTTCGTCGGGTGCCACTTCGCGGCTCTGCGCCGGGCGCGGCAGCGGCGCGGGGGAAAGCTCGACAATGGCGTCCAGCAACGATTGCACGCCGAAATTGTTCATCGCCGAGCCGAAAAATACCGGCGTCTGCTTGCCGGCGAGATAGGCTTCGCGGTCGAAGGTGTGCGAGGCGCCGCGCACCAGTTCGATGTCGACGCGCAGTTCGTCGGCCTGGTCGCCGATCAGTTCGTCGAGGCGCGGGTTGTCGATGCCCTGAATGATTTCGGCGGTGCCTTTTTCGGCCTTGGGGTCGAACACCGAAACGGTGTCGTTGTACAGGTGATAGGTGCCGCGAAAGCGCTTGCCCATGCCGATCGGCCAGGTCATCGGCGCACACTGGATGGCGAGCACCGATTCGATTTCGTCGAGCAGGTCGATCGGTTCCTTGCCCTCGCGGTCGAGTTTGTTGATGAAGGTGAGAATAGGCGTGTCGCGCAGGCGGCAGACGTTGAGCAGCTTGATGGTCTGGGCCTCGACGCCGTTCACCGCGTCGATCACCATCACCGCCGAATCGACCGCCGTCAGCGTGCGGTAGGTATCCTCGGAAAAGTCTTCGTGGCCGGGGGTGTCGAGCAGGTTGACGATGCAGTCGCGGTAGGGGAACTGCATCACCGAGGAGGTCACCGAAATGCCGCGCTGCTTCTCCAACTCCATCCAGTCCGATACCGCGTGGCGGTCGGCTTTGCGTGCGCGCACCGCGCCCGCCATCTGGATCGCGCCGCCGAACCAGAGCATTTTTTCGGTGAGCGTGGTTTTGCCGGCATCGGGGTGGGAGATGATGGCAAAGGTGCGGCGGCGGTGGATTTCATCTTGCAGGGTGGCCATGGCAACGGACTGTTTCATCAAGTAAAAGAGGCGGCATTATAGCGGTTTCGCGAGTTGATAGACAGAGCGGATAAAGCTATATTATGTATATTATAAGGAGACAAGCCATCATGCGTTTCGTTCCCAGCCTGCCCCCCGTCGCTTCTCCGGCAAAAGAGGAAGAACCCCGGCCTGTCCGGGCGGCCCGTCCCGTTCAGCGGGTTGAGGCGCGCATGCGCGTACCCTTGGTGGTTCAGCATTTCAGGCGCAAGGTCAGACCGGATGAAGAACCGGTGGTGCAGGAGAAGCGCACCGTGGCGGACCGGCGTAAATGGTGTCGTCGCCTGCCGCATGGGCATCCTGTTCTGGATACCCGCAACGGGGAGGAAAGGCGGAAAAAAAGAGGGCGCAGCAGCGATATCGCCACTACGCTGGATGAAAAGGTTTAGAAGCTGTTTTAATCAGGAAACAGGATCGTTGTTTCTTGCCCTGCATCCAAAAGCCGCGCGCGCTCCAACCCTTTCAACTGTCGTTTCCAGGGCTATTCGCGGATTTTCAGAATCGCCGCACCGATTTCATAGCTGTGACCGGTAATCAGTTGGACACAACGCCTGACCTGAACCAGAGCGCGTAGCGGTTGGATGCTGGAGCCCTGGGGCGGCAATACATGGATTTCCATCAACTGGCCGAAACGGGGAACGTAGTCGGTGATCAGGGCAATTCCGCCGACGCTGATATCCTTGGTGGTGCCATAAGCGGTTTCGTCGCTTTCCGTGATCCGGATTTTTACCTGGCAGGTGATGGGGATGCGCCGTGCGCTACGCCGCTCGCCTCGCTCGGCCTGGAGGCGTCCACCGGGTACGACCTCGAGCTTGGCCGTTTGATCTTCTATGACTGTTGAAACATCTTCCGAGAAAAATGCCTTGGCTTGTGGCATAAAGCTCCTCCTTGGCAGACCGAATTCAGCTTTTTCCACAATATGTGGTTAGCTTATTTTTATTTTCATCAATATATTGTGGTGAAGTCTAAAACAAAAAAAATCTTTGGGCAATATGCCCAAGTGATTTTTTTGTAATGTTCGGGAGGTGTTACCGGGTACGGCGCGGAGTTTGGGCTTTTGCAGTGGCGGATTTTGTGTGCTTTGACGGTTTTTTGTTGCGGTTGGCGACGTTTCCGGGGCGGAGGGTGCTGCCGGTTCCAGCAGGTTGCCAGCCCGGCACCAGGTGTTTCTTGCCGTTGCCGATCAGGTCGGCCCTGCCCATCTGTCTGAGCGCTTCGCGCAGCAGCGGCCAGTTGGCGGGGTCGTGGTAGCGCAGGAAAGCCTTATGCAACTGCCTTGCCCTGCCGCTTTTCGGTACCGGCATCGTTTCGCTTTTGCGGCTTACCTTGCGCAGCGGGTTCCTGCCGGTGTGGTACATGGCGGAGGCAATCGCCATCGGCGTGGGGGTGAAGTTCTGCACCTGATCCAGGCGGAAACCGTTGGCCTTGAGCCACAGCGCCAGTTCCAGCATGTCCTCGTCGGTGGTGCCGGGATGGGCGGAAATGAAGTAGGGAATCAGGTACTGTTCCTTGCCGGCTTCCTTCGAAAACTTCTCGAACAATTCCTTGAATTTGTCGTAGGCCCCCATGCCCGGTTTCATCATCTTCGACAGCGGCCCTTCGGCGATATGCTCCGGTGCGATCTTGAGGTAGCCGCCGACGTGGTGGCTGACCAGTTCCCTGACGTATTCCGGTGACCGGATCGCGAGGTCGTAGCGCACGCCGGAGCCGATCAGGATGCGCTTGATGCCGGGCAGCGTTCTGGCCTTGCGGTAAAGCCGGATCAGCGGCGCGTGGTCGGTGCCCATGTTGATGCAGATGTCGGGGTAAACGCAGCTAAGCCTGCGGCAGGCGGCCTCGATTTCGGCATCCTTGCACTTGAGCCGGTACATGTTGGCGGTCGGGCCGCCCAGGTCGGAGATGGTGCCGGTGAAGCCCGGCGTCTTGTCGCGGATTTCCTCGATCTCATGCAGGATGGCGCCTTCCGAGCGGTTCTGGATGATGCGGCCCTCGTGCTCGGTGATCGAGCAGAAGGTGCAGCCGCCGAAACAGCCGCGCATGATGTTGACCGAGAAGCGGATCATTTCGTAGGCCGGAATCTTCGCCTCGCCATAGGCCGGGTGGGGGCGGCGGGTGTAGGGCAGGGCATAGACGCCATCCAGTTCTTCGGTGGTGAGTGGAATCGGCGGCGGATTGATCCACACGTCGCGGTCGCCGTGGGCTTGCACCAGCGCGCGCGCATTGCCGGGATTGGTTTCCAGGTGCAACAGGCGGTTGGCGTGGGCGTACAGCACGGGATCGTCCCTGACCTGCTCGAAGGAGGGCAGGCGGATGACAGTGTGGGCGCGACCTTCTTTGGCCGTAGGGCGCGTCCCACGCACCAGATCTTGGTGCGCATGGCGCACCTTGCTTGTTTCTTTCTCTTCCGCACAGGCGGCAGTGGTTTCCTCGTAGGGATTGGGATGCGGCACCACCTGGTCGGGCCTGTCCACCGAAGTCGAGTCGATTTCGCTCCAGCCGTCGGGAATGCTTTTGCGCAATATGGCCGTGCCGCGCAGGTCGGTGATGCTGGCGATGTCCTCGCCCTTCGCCAGGCGGTGTGCCAGATCCACCAGCGCGCGCTCGGCATTGCCGTAGAGCAGGATGTCGGCCTTGGAATCGGGCAGGATGGAACGCCGCACCTTGTCCGACCAGTAGTCGAAATGGGCGATGCGGCGCAGGCTGGCCTCGATGCCGCCGATCACCACCGGCACTTTGGGATAGGCCTCGCGGCAGCGCTGGGCATAGACGATCACCGCCCGGTCCGGGCGCTTGTCGGCCTCCGCATTGGGCGTGTAGGCGTCGTCCGAGCGGGTCTTGCGGTCGGCGGTATAGCGGTTGACCATCGAATCCATGTTGCCGGCGGTGACGCCGAAAAACAGGTTGGGCTTGCCCAGCGACTTGAAGGCGTTCGGGCTGTGCCAGTCGGGCTGACTGAGGATGCCGACGCGGAATCCCTGCGCCTCCAGCAGCCGTCCGACCAGCGCCATGCCGAAGCTGGGATGGTCGATGTAGGCATCGCCGGTGACCAGGATGATGTCGCAGCTGTCCCAGCCGAGCTGCTCCATCTCGGCGCGCGACATCGGCAGCACCGGCGCCGTGCCGAAACGTTTGGCCCAGAATTTGCGATGGGAGAAGATGTTGCGGGCGGGTTCCATGAGGCGCCTATTCTACGCGATAGGCGGTAGACAGGCGAACCGGCGGAACGTTCCGCCGGTTCGCGGGCGCGGTCAATCGTAGCGCAGAAAGTTTTCCGCCGCCGCATCCGGGCCATAATGGCTGATCAGCGTTTCGACCTCGTACTGCAGCGTCCCGTCCTGGTCGGGATCGATCTCGCCGTCCCCGTCCAGGCGCGCCATCAGTCCATGCAACATGGCGTCCCGCACCATCCCCAGGGTAGGCGGGCTGCTCGCGCCGGTATCCATCATCGCGGCGATGATGCGCGACATGTCTTCGCTTGCCTTGACGGTAACGAAATCAATGGCGGGAGCTTCGTCGCCGAATTGTTCGATCAGGTCGTCGATTTCTTCCGGCAATGAACGGCTCGGGTCAAAATGCATGCGGTCGGCTTCGAATCGCTCGCCATCGGACATCCTGGCAATGATGCTGCGAACCGAGCCCAGCGTGGCGGGCTCCTCGGCGTCGGGATCGTTGGCCGCGGATTCCAGAATTTGCGATAACTCCTCGCTCACGCCAGTTGCGACGTCGATAAACGGTTTCATGTTTAATTCCTTCCGGAAATGTTCTTCCATTTCCATTGTAGGACAACCCTGGGAAAAACGACGGATTGGCCGACGGTAACCGAATTCCAGGGCGCTAATTTTCTACTCATGAATAATTTTTGTCAGCTTTGTGTCAGGCAGATAAAACATAATTGAAACGTGTCGATTTCGGCTTGAAAACATAAGGTGGAACGGATTGGAAGAGTTTAGAGAAATTGATAGTTGGCTGAGATCGCAACAAGCTCACCACGAAATCCCCAGCGCAAGTACTTTGCCAGACCCCACGTTTATCAGTGACGGCCGGCAATATGTTTCCTTCAGCACCAACAACTACCTTGGGCTGGCTACCAGCAAAAGGCTGATAGCCAAGGCAAAGCTGGGTCTCGAACGGTTCGGCGTGGGTAACTGTGAATCCCGCTTGCTGGGCGGGGATCTGGATATCTATGGAGAGCTGGAGGCCAAGCTGGCCCGGTTGAAGCGCAAGAAGTCCGCGCTGCTGTTCGCCACCGGCTACCTGACCAACCTGGGCGTGTTGTCGTCCCTGGTGAAGTCATCCCAGTTGGCGCGGCTGTATGGCTTCAAGTCGTCGCGTCGCTACCGTTACACCTATTTTTCCGACGAATACAACCATATCAGTATCCGCGAGGGAATCCGCATGTCGGGGGCGGAAAGGATGGCCTACCGCCATCTTGATCTAGACCATCTGGAAAGCAAGCTCAAGTCCTGCCCTGACCGCATCAAGATCATCGTCAGCGACGGGGTTTTCAGCCAGGATGGGGATATTGCGCCGTTGCCCGGGATGATCGAACTGGCCGAACGCTACGATGCCACGGTCTACATCGATGATGCGCATGGCACGGGCGTTCTGGGCGAACATGGCGGCGGCACCTCGGAGCACTTCGGCGCATACAGCCCGAGGCTGATCCAGATGGGCACCTTGAGCAAGGCGTATGGGGCGATCGGCGGCTTCATCGCAACGGAAAGCCATATTTCCGATATTCTGCGGCTGACCAGTTCCGCTTACGGGTTTACTTCCACCTTGCCGCCCGACCAGGCCGTTGCGGTGTCCGAGGCAATCGATATGTCGCTGGTCGAGCCGGAGAGAAGAAAGCGGTTGTGGGACAACCAGCGCTATTTTGTCAGCCGAATGGAGAACCTGGGCTACCACCTGATTTCCAAAGCCACACCGATTGTCCCCGTGCTCATCGGGGATGAACGGGAGTGCGATCGTGTCGCCGCGCTGCTCAAGAACGAGGGCATCCATGTGGACGCCGTCAAATTCCCGGCGGTGGGGCTGAAACAAAGCCGTTTGCGCTTCATCATGAATGCCAACCATACCCGGTCGCAGATCGACAAGCTGGTCGGCATCCTTGAATTGCTGGCAGAACCTGCTGCAAGACCTGTTGAATCGCAGCCGCAGAAAAGCTCTCGCGTCGATGCCGCACTGGCGCTGGATGTCGAATAATCGGCAGTTCTAGGCGGTTTCCGTATAACGGTAGCCCATCTTTTCAACTTCTGCCTGGAGGTGGTTAATTGCCTCTGCCACCCGCGGTCGCGTGCCGCGCACCCCGAATTCCACCTTGCGCTCGCCTTCATCGCCGATGTGCGGCAGGCTGGAAAAGCGCACATCCGGATAAAGCTTCACGAATTCGTTCATCAGGTCGAGCAGCGGGCTCTCCATCGCATCCAGCACGGTGATGATGGTTTCGGATTCGGGGGCCTGGTTGCGAATCTCCGGGTAGAGCATGTCCAGTACCCAGTCCATCATCGGCCATGCCATCTGCGGGAAGCCGGGCAGGAAGTGGTGGTGGTTGAGGGAAAAACCGGGAATGCGGTTGAACGGGTTGGGGATGATGCGGCTGCCCTGCGGCAGGTCGGCCATCAGGATGCGGCGCGGGTAGGCCTCTGCGCCGAAGTGCGCCTCGATCTCTGCCGCCGCCTCGGGGTGGCGGTAAAGAGGCACCCCGGCGGCTCCCGCCGCGCACTGGCGGGTGTGGTCGTCGGGGGTGGCGCCGATGCCGCCGAAGCAGAATACGATGTCATCCTGCGGCAGGGTCTGGCGCAGGGTTTCGACGATCAGCGCGGGATCGTCGCCGATGATGCGGCACCACTTCAGCTCCAGCCCGCGTTGCGCCAGCGTTTCTATTACATGCTGAAAATGCCGGTCCTGGCGCTTGCCGCTCAACAGCTCGTCGCCGATGATAATCGCCCCGAAATTTGTCATGCTGTCGCTACTCGCAGTCAAACAGGATCGTCAACGGCGAGGCAAAGTCTCCGTCTGTATCGTGCCCCAGGCTGATGGAGCCGGAGCCGGAAAGCGGGAATTCCTCGCGGCGGAGAAAGGTTTTTCTTCCGTCCGCCGTGAAGACATAGGTGCCGTTGGTGCTCTGGTCGCTAAGGATGAACTTGTCGCCGCGAAGTTCGATCCTGGCATGCTGCCGCGAGGCGAGAGGGTTGTCGACGACGAGGTCGTTGGCCTTGTCGCGGCCGAGTACCGCCGCCGGCTTGTTCGCATCGAGAACCAGGCATGCCCCGGCGTGGCGCAGCGATATACGCCAGGCAACAGGCGCCATCCTGAAAACGCTGCCCGGCATCAGGGTCAGGTCGCCTGTCTCCTGCCAGATGATCTCGCAGATGTCGATGTCCTCGCTTTTCCCTTTCAGGGGGGCGCTTCCCAGTTGGCGCAGGTCGGCTCGGAGCTCGGCAGTCAAGGTGTCGGCGGTTTGCCGGCTGGTGATGATCTGGCCCGCCTTGGAGAGTTCCGTCAGCCGGGCGGCGACATTGACCGCATCGCCGAACACGTCGTCATCGCTCTGGATCGTCTGGCCGTAGTGAAGGCCGATGTGGATCTGCAGAGGCAGCTTGCTGTTGATGAACTGCATCGCCATCTCCATCTGCATGTCGCGCGCTGCGAGAACGGCAGATGCAGCGTCGGGGAAGGCGCACATGATTTCATCGCCGATGGTTTTGATTGTTTTTCCGCCATGCTTGCGCGACAGCGTGGACAGAATGGACAGGCATAGCTCGATTTTCCCCAGTGCCGCCTTGTCGCCCAGTGTTTCATAGAGGCGGGTGCTGCCGCTTATGTCGGCAAACAGAATGGCGGCATTGATCTTCTCGTTATGCATGGAAACATTGTCCCTGAAAAAGCAGTTACCACGGATTATCAGAGGCTTGCACGGTGTTCGCCGCTCACCCTCACGGGAAGAAATGAAATTATTTCAACCGCATGTTTTATCTGTGTTAATCCGTGGCTAAAAGCTGTTTATTAGGATTATAACGATAATGGCTCTTGAGGTGCTGCTTGCGTTTCCGCAGGGGGCTTGGCCGGGATCGCGGTGGCGCGCTGCAGGAAGCTCTCGGCCAGGGCCTTGTAGAGGGGTTTGGTGCAGATCAATCGCGAGCAGGCAGAGGCGAGGATGGACGCGGCCATGAGCGGCAGCAGCATGGCGTGGTTGTCGGTCATCTCCATGACGATCACGAAGGAGGTGATGGGTGCCTGTACCACGCCGGCAAAATACGACACCATGCCGAGGATCACCACTGCGCCTGCGGGCGCATAGGGCATCAGGTTTACCATGTTGGCGCCGAAGCCGGCGCCGATGGCCAGAGAGGGAGCGAACAGGCCGCCTGGGATGCCGCTCACGTAGGAGACGATGGTGGCAAGCATCTTGAGGATGCCATATGATTCTGGCAGGGGAATGCCTTCGGATACGAGTTGCTGGGCCTCCTGATAGCCGGTGCCGTAGGTGGTGCTGCCGGAGAGCAGGCCGATCAGCGCCAGCGCGAATCCGCACAGGGCGGCGAAAACAATCGGGCGCTCCTTCATCAGCGAACCGAGGCGGCCCGGGATGCCGCGCGCAGCCGCGATCAGAATCCGGCTGAACAGACCACCGAACAGTCCGCCGACGACACCGCAGACCAGTACCGCAATCCAGCCATTATTCAGATCGAGCTCAGCCGAGGTGTAGCCGAAGTAGGTGTAATTGCCGATCATGCCGAGCGAGGTCATGCCGGCGACAATGACGGCTGTGAGCACGATGCCGTTGGTTTTTTCCTCGAAGGAACGGCTCATTTCCTCGATGGCGAATACCACGCCGGCCAGCGGCGTGTTGAAGGCTGCAGCAACGCCGGCCGCCCCGCCGGCGATGATCAAACCCTTTTCAATGTCGAGACGATGGTAGCGGCCGAATCCCCCGATGGCGTGCATGATCGCAGCGCCGATCTGCACTGTCGGCCCTTCGCGGCCTACGGATGCGCCCGATAGCAGGCCGACCAGGGTGAGGGGGATTTTTCCCAGAGCGATGCGTAGCGAAAGCACCGATTGGCGGTCGTTGCTGTCCTCCATTTGCAAAGCTGCGATGGTCTGGGGGATGCCGCTGCCCTGGGAGCCGGGGAAAAAGCGGCGCGTGATGTAAGCAACCAGCGCGAGTCCGGCGGGGGCGACCAGCAGGGGTAGATAGGGGGAGAACGCGATCAAGCGGTGAAACAGCAGATTAGCCTGTTCGCTTCCCTTGGCAAAAAAAACTGCGGCAATGCCGACGCAGATTGCACCAGTCCAGAACAACAGCCGCCGTTTCCAGTGCCTGAACGACAGCCAGAAGTATTTTGATCGGCGGAGAAAACGTTTGGGCAACTTCGGTCCAGCTTGGTGGGAAGTGAAGTCGTTCATTGTAGGGGAAGGGGGGGCGCGGCACAAGGTTTGATGCCGTTTTCCGACTATGTTTGCTCATGTTTCCTGCCGATATCGCCGCAAGCCGCAGCGCTACGGCTCGAAAAACGCCGACGCTATCTCCCCCGTGGATTAATCAGCTTGCGGGCACTCGCCCGGATCGGGCGTGCCGATTGGCCCGTGGCTCGCGCCAGAAATACCGCTGCCCCACTTCGCGGATGCAGGTTTCCGCTTCGGCCGGCGCCTGCGGCATATCCCGCATATTGCTTATGACAAACAAGAATTGAAAGGCTATGGTGCTGGTTGAGTTTTATTTGTAGCCCCTCCGGGACAGCTCCATGTGAAGGATAAAGGGGACGGGATGGTGCATTTATCGGATAAATTCTGGCGGGCGAACTGTTTGTGGCTGCGGAGTTACTGAAACGCGGGCTTCAAACCTCCGTGACCTTCGGCAACGTGAAGGCCATTGACCTATTCGCACACAATTCCAAGACCGGAGGGACGTTCACTGTCCAGGTAAAGGTGCTTCGGGAGAAGAACTTTTTCCTCATCAGTCACAGCAAGGTCGAAGCAGCCCACATTTACGTTTTCGTGCTACTGAACAAGCCGGGTCAAGCAGTTCAGTACTTTGTGGTTCCTGGTGAAACGCTTGCCAATGAACCTGAACGATTCACGAAGTACTTCAAAGACCCGAAGATGCCGGGCATTCATCCCAAGACTTTTCACGAACTAGGATACGAAAACGCATGGGGAGTGTTCGATGAAAAAGTGCCCTAACCAGGCGTTGCAGGGGACGCTGCGCGATAAAGCCGCGCAGCGTCCCTGAACTTGAACTACAAGGGCTTCCCCGTCAGTGCAACTGAACTAACGATTATTTTCCATATTCATCCTTTGCCGACTTCCAGTCGCGATGTGAGAAGGTGAAGGACTGCTAAACTACAACCGGTCATGTTCAGTGCTCGCCCTTGGTTCTGAGCAAGCCGGCCAGGCGGTTGCCCTGTTTCTGCGGACCGCCTTTGGGGAAAATCAGGTGCAGGTAATGGTTGTTGCCTTTTTCCTTGCCCCATGCCTTGGAGAAATGCCTGATCATGAACCGTACCTGCGCCTGGACGTCATGCTCTTCGTACCAGTCGCGCAGAAAACGGATGACCTGCCAGTGCTCGTCGGTCAATTCCAGCCCTTCTTTCCTGGCCAGGGCAATGGCGTAATCTTCCGACCATTCGTCCAGGTTCCTGATATAGCCTTCCGAATCGGTCTGGATTTCCTTGCCGTTGACGAGCAGGTAGTGAAGGTGGTCGGTGGGGTTTGTCCGGGTGGACTCGCTCATGAAAAAACCTCTTTGAATTTACAAGGGGATTTGAAAAAGCCGAATTGAATTTTAACTTGGTTCGTCTCTGCGGCGACATACATAGTCAGACATGTTGAATGCGGGAGGCCGCTCCTGCATTCAGGCATTTCAGGTTGACTGATTACTGGCGAAACCGGCAGAGCTATCTATGGCCACCCGAAAATGGGTGGCCATAGATAACGTTCTATATTAGTCGAAAATCTCTCTTTTGGTGCGCACGATCTGGTACGAGCGTCCCAGATAGCCGAGCGGCACGCTCCAGACATGCACCAGACGGGTGAACGGGAACAGCAGGAACACCGTCATGCCGAAAAACAGGTGGATCCTGAAGATGCCGTCCACGCTATCCAGCAGTGCCGGATTGGGGCTCAGGTAAACGATGCTCTGCACCCATTCCGCCAGCGCGATCATCACGCCGGGATTGCCGTTGCTGGCATGGCCCATGGATACCGGGATGGTGGACAGTCCCAGCAGTAGCGTGATCAACAGCCAGGACAGAATGGGTTTGTCCATGCCGCGGCTGGAGGACGAAATGCGCGCATTGAACATGCGCCGTACCCACAGCATCAAGCCGCCAAGCAAACACATGGAGCCGAAAATGGCGCCGGCGGTGATGGCCAGATACTGGTGCTGCATGTCGGACACGCCCAGCGCCAGGAACCAGTGGTGCGGGGTGAGCAGGCCTACGGCATGGCCAAAGAAGATGGCGATGATGCCGACATGAAACAGGTTGCTCGACAGTCGCACATTGCTCTTGGACAGCAGTTGGCTGGAGTCGCTTTTCCAGGTGTACTGCTCCCGGTCGAAGCGCATCCAGCTACCCAGCAGGAACACGGTAAGGGCGATATAGGGATAGCCCCCGAAGATAAAGTTATTCAAGCTCATAATGGACTCCTTAGGCAGCAATCCGGGTCAGACTCGCCCGGTTTTCGATAATGCGCACCAGCGGTGCGTAAGGGCTCTTCGCCTTTTCCAGGTTGGTCGCCAGCACGGTAAACACCTTGACGGCATCGCTGAGGAAAGCCTGCGCTTCGCCTTCCTCCTGGTAAGCGACGAACTCCAGAATCAACGGCAGGTAGTCCGGCAGCTCATTGGCTACCGCCTCCACGCCATAGTCCTTGTACAGCTCGGTCAGGTCGATGAGGGCCGGACCGCGATTCTTGTCGTCGCCGAACAGGTGATGGGTCAGGTGCAGGCTGTGCTCCGGCGTAAGATCGAAGGTCTGCACGTAATCCGCCTGGATGTCCATGAAGTCTGCGCTCTCCAGCCATGCCAGGAATTTTCGCACCGCCGTCCGCTCGGTCTCGTTGAAGTCCTGGCAGTTTTCCAGCGCCTGCCGGATTTCCGGCAGGTTGTCGGCCAGTTCCTGGCCGGGATAGTCCAGCAGCACCGATAGAAGCTTGTAGATAGTCATGAAGCTCTCCTTAGTGGTCGCCCGACGACGGCGCAAGTTCCTTGGGTTCCACGGTGTCCTTGCGGCGCCGTGGGAACAGGGAGATCTTGGATATGCCGCGGGAACTGTCGTTGCCGAAGGTGAAGCCGTTCTGGCCCTGGAAGCCGAACGGATCTCCCATGGTTTCTTCCGCATGGCTGGTTGGAACGACGAAACGGTCTTCGTAGTTGGCAATCGCCAGGTAACGGTACATCTCCTTCGCCATGTTCTCGGTGATTCCCGCCGTTTCCAGTGCGCGGGTATCGGCCACGCCTTCCACGTGCACCGAGCGTTGGTAGCTGCGCATGGCGATGAGGCGGTTCAGCGCGTTCTCGATCGGCGCCTCGTTGCCTGCGGTGAGCAGGTTGGCGAGATAGCGGATCGGTGTGCGCATTGTTCCTGCCAGCGGAATTGCACCGTCCGGGCCGACCGGCAGGTTGCCCTGGTCGATCTGGGACTGCACCGGCGAAAGCGGCGGTACGTACCAGACCATCGGCAGGGTGCGGTACTCGGGGTGCATCGGGAAGGCGATTTTCCACTCGATCGCCATCTTGTAGATCGGCGATTTCCGGGCGGCGATCAGCCAGTCCTCGGAGATCCCATCCTTGCGCGCCTGGGCGATCACGGCGGGGTCGTTGGGGTCGAGGAAAATGCTGCGCTGGGCTTCATACAAGTCCTGCTCGTTGGCGGTGCTGGCCAGCGCTTCGATCTTGTCGGCATCGTAGAGCATGATGCCGTTGTAGCGGATGCGGCCGACGCACGACTCGGAGCACACCGTCGGCATGCCGGACTCGACGCGCGGGAAGCAGCCGATACATTTCTCGGCCTTGCCGGATTCCCAGTTGTAATACACCTTCTTGTACGGGCAGGCGCTGATGCACATGCGCCAGCCGCGGCACTTGTCCTGGTCGACCAGCACAATGCCGTCCTCTTCCCGCTTGTAGATCGAGCCGGACGGGCAGGCCGCGACGCATGCCGGGTTCAGGCAGTGGTTGCAGATGCGCGGCAGATACATGTGGAAAGTATTCTCGAACTGGCCGTACATCGCTTTCTGGATGTTGTCCATGTTCTGGTCCTTGCTGCGTTTCGCATACTCGCCAGCCAGGTCGTCTTCCCAGTTCGGGCCCCAGTGGATTTTCTCCATCGATTCCCCGGTGATCTGGGACATCGGGCGTGCCGTCGGCGTGGCTTCCGACAGCGGTGCGTTCTGCAGCCGGGCATAGTTGTAGGTAAATGGCTCGTAGTAGTCGTCGATCTGCGGCATGTCCGGGTTGGCGAAAATGTTCATCAGCTTCGACACCCGTCCGCCGGCTTTCAGTTCCAGCTTGCCGTCGGCCAGCGTCCAGCCGCCTTTCCACAGTTGCTGGTTCTCCCATTGCTTGGGATAGCCGATGCCGGGCTTGGATTCGACGTTGTTGAACCAGACGTATTCCACGCCCTTGCGGTTGGTCCACACGTTCTTGCACGTTACCGAGCAGGTGTGGCAACCGATGCATTTGTCCAGATTGAAGACAAACGCGAATTGTGCACGTACTTTCATTGGGTTCTCCTAAATATCCTGTTCAAGTGACGATCAGCGCTTGCCGATTCCCGGCGGGTTCAGTGCCGCTTCCCGCTCCGGAGTGAGCGGCCGTTCCAGCCAGTCCACATCCTTGTCCGCGATCTTGTGCAGAACCACCTGTTCGTCACGCTGGCAACCGACCGTGCCGTAATAGTTGAAGCCGTAGGACAGTTGGGCGTAACCGCCGATCATGTTGGTCGGCTTCACGATCACGCGGGTCACTGCGTTCAGGATGCCGCCGCGCTTGCCGGTGGAAGGCGAGCCCGGCACGTTGATGTTCTTTTCCTGAGCGTGGTACATCATCGCCAGACCGCGCGGAATACGTTGCGATACGACAGCGCGGGCAATGGTGGCGCCGTTGGCGTTGACCGCTTCGACCCAGTCGTTGTCCTCGATGCCGACGGATTGGGCGTCGATTTCGGAGATCCAGACGTAGGGTCCGCCGCGGAACAGGGTCAGCATGCGCAGGTTGTCCTGATACGAGGAGTGAATACCCCACTTGGAGTGCGGGGTGTTCCACGACAGCAGCAGGTGCGGCTTGGATTTGACGTTGGCCGGAACGGTATTGTGCGCCTTCATGTCCAGTTGCGGCTTGTAGGTGCTGAAGCCTTCGCCGAAGTCCAGCATCCACTCGTGATCCTGGTAGAAGTGGGCGCGGCCGGTCAGCGTGCGGAACGGGATATGCTCATGCACGTTGGTGTAGCCTGCGGTGTAGGACACTTTTTCCGACTCGATCCCCGACCAGGTTGGCGCGGTGATGATCTTGCGCGGCTGGGCCTGGATGTCGCGGAAGGTGAACTTGTCCTCGTGACGGCCGGCATACAGGTGATGGTGGTCGATGCCGGTCTTTTTGGACATGGCGGTCCAGGCCTTGTGAGCCACCTCGCCGTTGGTTTCCGGCGCCATGCGCATCACCGAATCGCAGACGCTGATGTCTTCCTCGAGGGAAGGCATGCCGAATGAAATGCCCGGCACAGTCACGGTATGGTTGCACTTCTTGAGCTCTTCGTATTCCTGTTCGGTATTCCAGTCGACCCCCTTGATGTTGTTGCCGAGCTTGATCATCAACGGCCCAAGTGCGATGAACTTCTTGTAGGTGTTGGGGTAGTCGCGCTCGACCACCTTGAGGATCGCCATGGTTTTGCCCGGAACCGGATCGATGCCCTCTTTCTTCCAGTCGGTTACCTGGCCGAAAGGCTGAGCCAGTTCGGCTGCCGAATCGTGTTGCATCGGCAGCGCGACGACGTCCTTGCGTATGCCGAGGTGTTTCTCGGCCAGCGTTGAAAACGCCTTGGCGATGGACTGGAAGATCTGCCAGTCGGACTTGGATTCCCAGCCCGGCGACACCGCTTCCGACAGCGGGTGAATGAAGGGGTGCATGTCGGTGGTGTTGAGGTCGCTTTTCTCATACCAGGTTGCGGTCGGCAGTACGATATCGGAATAGGCACCGGTGGAATTCAGGCGGAAGTTGATGTCCACCATCAGATCCAGCTTGCCGATAGGCGCTTCGTCATGCCATTTGACTTCCTTGTTGTCGCGCCCTGCACCGCTTTCCTGCAGCACGCCGTTCTGCGCGCCGAGCAGGTGCTTGAGGAAATACTCGTGGCCCTTGGCGGAAGAGCCGATCAGGTTGGCGCGCCAGACGAACAGGTTGCGCGGCCAGTTGACCGGGTTGTCCACGTCGGCGAAGGCAACGTCCAGTTCGCCGGACTTGAGCTTGCCGACGACATGCTTGGCAATGCTCGCCTCGTCGGTGGCGCCGGCTTGTTCAGCTTCAGTGACCAGATCGAGCGGATTGGCGTTCCAGTGCGGCATTGACGGCAACCAACCCATGCGAGTCGACTGGACGTTGTAATCGGCCAGCGAGTAGCCCTTGTTCTTGTTTTTGCCGGCAGGCGACAGCAGTTCGTCGGCCTTGACGGTCTCGTAGCGCCACTGGTCGGTGTGGAAATACCAGTAGGACGTGGAGTTCATGTGACGCGGCGGACGATGCCAGTCGAGGGCGAAGGCGATGGGTGCCCAGCCTGCCTGCGGACGCAGCTTTTCCTGGCCGACATAATGCGCCCAGCCGCCGCCGGACTGGCCGACGCAGCCGCACATGTGCAGCAGATTCATGATCGAGCGGTAGGACAGGTCGTTGTGGTACCAGTGGTTGATCGCCGCACCCATGATGACCATGGATTTGCCATGCGTTTTGGACGCGTTGTAGGCGAATTCGCGGCCGGTACGCTCGATGTCGGCGGCCTTGACGTTGGTGACCTTGGCAGCCCAGGCCGGGGTGTAGGCCACATTGGCGTCGCTGTAGTCCTTGGCGACATTGCCGCCGCCCAGACCGCGGTCGATACCGTATTGCGCCACCTGCAAGTCGAATACGGAGGAAACAAACGCATCCTCGCCATTCGTTAATTTGACCTTGCGCACCGGCACGTTGCGGTACAGCAGGTCGCCTTCGCCCGGTTCGAAGTGCGGGAAGCCGACTGAAACAACTTCATCCCTGGAACCGATGCAGGTCAGCTCGGCCAGCAATTCCTGCTGGTTGGCGGCGTTCTTCGGCAGCAGGTTCCATTTGCCTTCCTCGCCCCAGCGGAAGCCGATGGAGCCGTTAGGCACGACAAAGGCCTTGGTTTTCTCGTCGTAGACGATGGTTTTCCAGTCCGGATTGTTGGTCTCGCCCATTGCGCCGTTAAAGTCGGAAGCGCGCAGCAGGCGGTCGGTAACGTAGCCTTCGCCGTGCTTGCGCAGCATCACCTGCATCGGCATATCGGTGTACTGGCGGGCATATTCCTGGAAGTACGGATCCTGCTTGTCGATGTAAAACTCTTTCAGGGCGACATGGCCCATCGCCAGGAAGGCGGCGGAGTCGGTGCCCTGGCGGATCGGCATCCACAGGTCGGAAAATTTGCAGAATTCGGCATAGTCCGGCGCCATCGATACGATCTTGGCGCCCTTGTAGCGTACCTCCGCGGCAAAGTGCGCATCCGGAGTACGGGTCATCGGCAGGTTGGCGCCGGTGATGATGATGTAGGTGGAGTTATACCAGTCGGCCGCTTCCGGCACGTCGGTCTGCTCGCCCCAGGTCTGCGGGGAGGCAGCCGGCAAGTCGCAGTACCAGTCATAGAACGAACCACAGGCGCCGCCGATCAGCGACATATAGCGCGATCCGGCTGCATAGGAAATCATCGACATGGCGGGAATCGGCGAGAAGCCGAAAATCCGGTCCGGGCCCCATTTCTTGATGGTGTGGACGTTGGCTGCGGCGATGATTTCGGTCACTTCTTCCCAGGTGGCGCGCACGAAACCACCCAGGCCGCGCACGGCGGTATATTGTTTGCGCTTGGCGGAGTCGGCCTGAATCGCCGACCATGCTTCAACCGCATCGCGGCCGGCTTTGCGTTCGGCGCGATAGAGTTCGAGCAGCCGGCCGCGGATCAGCGGGTGCTTGACCCGGTGCGGGCTGTAAAGATACCAGGAAAAACTGGCGCCGCGCTGGCAGCCGCGTGGTTCATGGTTGGGCATGTCTTCGCGGGTGCGCGGGTAATCGGTTTGCTGCATTTCGAACGAAACCAGACCGTTTTTCACGAAGATTTTCCAGCTGCAGCCGCCGGTGCAGTTCACGCCGTGGGTGGAGCGCACCACCTTGTCGTGCTGCCAGCGATGGCGATAGGCGTCTTCCCACTGGCGGTCTTCGTTGGTGACGATACCGTGGTCGTTGGAGAAGGTCTCCTTGATTTTGTCGAAAAACTTCAAGCGGTCGAGAAAGTGACTCATTTCAATACTCTCCTAGTTAATACAAACCGGTAATCCGGCCCTCTTGCTGAATGGGGCGGCCTTGGCCTGCCGCCCCATTGTTGATTCTTGCTCTGAAGCTGAGGCTATGGCATCAAGGATTCTTGAATTCAGCCTTGGGGCCGAGGTAGTACCACCAGTTCAACACCAGGCACACCGCGTAGAAAACAGCGAAGCCGTACAGCGCATTCTCGGGGGTGGCGGCCTTGATCTGCTCGCCGAACACCTGAGGGATGATGAAAGCGCCATAGGCTGCTACCGCGGAGGTCCAGCCCAGGGCGGGACCTGCCTGCTCCTTGGGGAATACCATGGCGATGGTGCGGAAGGTGGAGCCGTTACCAATGCCGGACATTGCAAACAGCACCAGGAACAGGATGAAGAACGGCATGAAAAACTGTTCCGGAGTGGCCGACTGATAGGCCGCCTGCATGTAATGGGCTACGCCCAGGGCCGCGCCAATCATGACGATGGTGGTGAACTGGGTCACTTTGGCGCCGCCCACCTTGTCGGCAATCCAGCCGCCGATCGGGCGAATCAACGCACCGATGAAGGGTCCCATCCAGGCATACGTGAGAGCGCTCGGGCCATTGGGGTTGGCGGCATGGATCATGACGCCATCAGGGCCCATGATGTGGGTGAAACCGAAGATCACCTTGATCGCCAGCGCAAAGCCCGCCGAATAGCCGATGAAGCTACCGAAGGTCATGGTGTAGATGATGCTCATCACCCAGGTGTGCTTGTTGCCGAAAATCTTGAACTGGCGCTGCAGGTTGGGCTTGATGTCGCCGGGAATCAGCTTCATCAGGAACACCGTCGCGAACAGAATGCCCGCCAGCACGAACCACTTTGCCCAACCCGGTGCGCCGAGGCCTATCGGGTGCGGCAGGATAATGTACAGGCCGGCGGCTGCAGTTGCGAAGGCGATTGCCAGCATGCCGGTAATTTTCGCCATGGCGCCAATCGGTGAGCCAGGATGCGGCGTCACTTCGTCGGTCGCGATATTGTTCATGCCGAACCAGGCGGCCGCCACCAGGGGAATCAGGATTGCCGCCCAGATGAAGCCGGCGTTCTGGATGTAGGTGGGCGTGCCTGCCGGTATCTTGCCCAGAATCCAGCCGCTGGCCTTGGTCAATACTATCGGCTCGCCGCCTAACGCGCCGAAGATGCCGACGGTCATCGCCAGAGGGATCAGAATCTGCATGGTGGTCACGCCGAAGTTGCCCAGACCGGCGTTGAGTCCCAAGGCCAGGCCCTGCATGCGCTTCGGAAAGAAGAAGCTGATGTTGGACATCGAGGAGGCGAAGTTGCCGCCGCCGAAGCCGGACAGGAAAGCCAGGAACTGGAATACCGCCAGCGGCGTGTTCTTGTCCTGCAAGGCGATGCCCGTGCCGATGGCCGGGATCATGAGCAGGAGGGTGGTGAAGAAGATGGTGTTGCGCCCGCCTGCGATACGGATGAAGAAGCTCGAAGGAATGCGCAGGGTCGCGCCCGTCAGTCCGGCGATGGCGGCAAGAGTGAACAATTCCGCCGGCTTGAAGGGGAACCCGGCGTTAAGCATCTGCACCGTGATCATGCTCCACATCAGCCATACGGCAAATCCCACCAGCAGGTTCGGAATCGAGATCCACAGGTTGCGATTGGCAATTGCTTTTCCCTCATTTTCCCAGAATGTGTGGTCTTCTGTATTCCATACTTTGATATTAGGCATACACAATCTCCTTATTTTAATTTACCGCCAAATTACAGTTTATTTAAGAATCAACTGAAACCTTCTCTCCAACTACATCAATGCCCGCCGCCCGCCATCATTTCCTTGTCGACGGACGAGAGATGGTATTCCTTGGCGAATGCGCCGTGAGGCTCCTTCATGAAGAAGAGGCAGAAGACGAATACCGCAGCGGCAGTTCCGCCGAGCATCAGGAAAAACTGGTTGGGTGTCAGGAATACGTACGCAGAGGTGTATACGACAGCCCCCACATTGCCATAGGCACCCGCATATCCCGCCACATTTCCCGTGATGCGCCGCTTGACGAACGGTATAAGGGCGAAAGTGGTGCCGCAGCCGCCCGTGACAAACATGGCGCAGATGATCGTAACCCCAACCGCCAAGGCTAAAGGCCAACTGGAGGTAATCATACTCATCAGCACAAAACCACCGGCGACGCCCGCAAGGTAGATCAAATGCGCGAGCTTCCTGGTAGGAGTGCGGTCAGAAACATAACCGCCCAGCGCCCTGGAAAAGAAGTTCATCAGCGCGAACACCGAGCCGAACAGGCCGGCCATCACCGGGCTTAGTGCAAATGTCTTCTGAAAAAAGAAAGGCAGCATCGAAACCACCGCAAGCTCGGCGCCGAACGTGACGATATAGGATGCGCAGAGGGTGCCGACCTGGGTAAACCGGTATTTGTCATCTTCCGGCACGCCTTTCTTGAGGATCGGCACGTTGACCTTGAGCAGCCCGAAGATCTGGTACAGCACCATGGCGACGATAACCGCGTATAGCATGTACGAGGTCTCGGGGGTGACATACCCTTTGTTCACCACCAGCCTGACCAGAAGCGAAAGCACGCCCCACAGCGGGATGGTCCAGATAATCGCAATGATCAAATCGCCCCAGGTGGAGACTTCGATGGCCTGAGCCTTTCTGGCTATCGGCCTGACTGTACCCTTGGGTCCATCGGTAATGGCAAACCAGTAGTACACGCCATAGAGAAACATCACGATGCCGGTTGATGCGATTGCCCATCTCCAGCTATCCAGAATGGTAAGCGCAAGGATCGGTACGGTGATTGCGGCAAGAGAAGAACCCCAGTTGCCGAGGCCTGCCTCAACCCCTTGTGAAAAACCGGCATCCCTCGGCTTGAACCAGAGCGAGGTCATGGCAATGCCCACGACAAAGCCCGTGCCGACTGCGCTCAAAATCAGTCTTGAGATCAGCATTTCGGTATAGGTCGTGGCAAAGGCGAACCAGACACAGGGGATGGCCATCGCCCACATCACGATGCTGAAAGTCTTTCTCGGGCCGATTCGATCGCAGATCATGCCGACAACAACGCGCATAGGAACGGTCAATGCCACGTTGCAGATGGCCAGCACCTTGAGTTGATCCAGGGTAAGGCCGGTGTCCTTGATGATCGTCGACACCAGCGGCGCCATGTTGAACCAGACATAGAACGTGATAAAGAAAGCGACCCATGTCTTGTGCAGCGCTTTGATCTCGTCTCGGCCAAAGGCTAGTAAATCCATCCAGCCCATCGTTTTTTCAGATGTTCTTCCTGATCCGGTCATTTTCTATTCCCCCTTGAGTCTTGCAATATCGCAAAAAATCTTGAGAATTCTTTCAACCCCTTTTAGCGCATAATCAACAAAGGGCAATCGTCTATATGGCGGATCAAATAGTCGCTGACGCTGACCGTGACATTGCCAAATCTCACCCCTCCCCCTGGAGGACGACTCGTAATCACCACGATATCGGGCTTTTTCTTCCTGACAATTTCCACCAGCATCTTTCGCGGGTCGCCGATCGCGATAATTACATCTGCATCAAGATTCTGCTTGATTACCCAATTTGCCGCCTCTTTCATCTCGGCCTCTCTTTTTGCGCGCGACTCTTCAAATGCCGCCTCATCATAGCTACTGGCGTCAGCCGGTTCTTCAACCACGGTTGCCAGAATGATTTCCGGCCTTTCGCATTTGAACATCGCAATGGATTTTTCCAGCGCGGACTGGGCAATTTCTGAACCATCATGGCAAACAAGCATTTTCATTTTGGCGTCACTCCTTCAGAGAATTTACATTCTGGTGAGTACCGGCATCGTCACTTAAGTGCCGAACCGGGCCTCATCGAGCCTCAGGGTTTCTTTGATGGGATGCCGGTCATGACGAACATCACCTATGCCATGAAGCACACCGCAAACACTATCGTACTTGTGACCACAACAGACCTGGCATTTATATCGCTGCGAAGCCATGTTGTCCTCCCTTACTATAGTTTGTCGGATATTTTTTTCTTCCTCCTTCTAAAGAGGCGATCTTAAAAATTCCCGATTTCCAACGAACCATGAATATGGCTGCTTAACTTGAATAGCCTTACTCGCAGGTTGTATTTATATCAGGTTAAACACAGCAAAACATTAGGCAGGATGACGGAAGGGGGGTAGTTCTTTTGGGGGATGGGAGAGGCTGAAAGCCTTGTGGCACATGGCCGATAACAGCTTCCGGGAAGCTGTTTAACCTGGGAAAATCGGTTAATCAGTGGCTTGCGTGGCGCTCTCCGCATGCCTTTCGAGTGAGCGGCGGAATTGTTTCAACCATCTGTTTTATCTTGTTAATCCGTGGCTAAAAGTTTTTTTCAGATTCGAAGGGGTGCGGATGCTATTCTTCCTTTTGCGCCAGCCCGTGCTCTACGGCATATACGGCAGCCTGCACCCGGCTGGTCAGGTTGAGTTTCTTGAGAATATTCTGGACATGGATTTTTACCGTGCTCTCGGCAACATTCAGCGTTCGCGCTACTTCCTTGTTGCTGGCGCCACGCGCCAGCAGGGTGATGATTTCCTTTTCGCGGGGGCTGAGCTTTTCCTTTTCTTCTTCCGGCGCGGTCCTGTCCTTGCCCATGCTGCGCACGCCCATCATCAGTTTGCCGGTCATCTGTGCCGAAATCACCGACTCGCCGCGTGCGGCCGAGCGGATGGCGTCCAGCAGAAAATCGGTTTCGATGTTCTTCAACAGGTAGCCGCGGGCGCCGGCGCGGATCGTCTCGACCAGATCTTCCGCATCCTCCGACACGGTCAGCAACAGCACGTTGCACTCCGGCACCTCTTCGGCCAGCAGCTTGACCGCTTCGCGCCCGCTGATGCCCGGCATGTGCAGGTCGAGCAGCACCACGTCGGGCTGAAGGAATTTGGCGCGCTTCAGCCCTTCCAGTCCGTCCCCGGCCTCGCCCACCACCTCGAAGTCCTTATTTCGCTGCAGCAGGGCCTTGACGCCGCTTCTGAACAGGGTGTGGTCGTCGACTATCAGTACTCTGATCGGTTGGGTCATGCCGCAGTCACCTTCGGTTGTTTGATAAGCGTCAGGGATACGCATGTACCCTCGCCCGGTGCGGAGCTTATCGTCAGTTGCGCGCCAATTCGGTGGGCTCTCTCTTTCATGATCTTGATCCCGACATGTTGTTCCGAATCGATGCCGGATTCCGGGCCGAGGTCGAACCCCCTGCCGTTGTCGGTCACATTGATATGGCATTCCTCATTTTGAGCCATTTCCACGTCAACCCGGGTTGCCTGGGCGTGTTTGCGCACGTTGGACAAAGCTTCCTGGATGATGTGCAGCAACTGGATCACATATTCCGGCGCAAGCGGGGGGCCGCTGCCACTCTTGCGGAAAGCGGTCTTGATCCCGGTCTGGCCCTCGAATTTCTCCAGTGCGCTGGTAATCGCGCTGGCCAGGTCGGCATTGCCCACCCGGGTGCGGAAGTGTACCAGCAGCTCACGCACGTCGTCATAGCTTTCCTGTACCCCTTCGCGGATTTGCCCCAGCCCGTCCATTGCCTCGGTGGTGTTGCCTCGTTGCAGCGAATCCGCCAGCATCTGCACCTGGATATTCAGGAAGGCGAGGGACTGGGCAATACTGTCGTGCAGTTCCTGGGCGATCAGGTTGCGTTCCTCGGATACCGCCATTTCCTTCTCGCGTGAAACCAGGCGTTGGTTTTCGATCGCGACGCCGAGGTGCTGGCCGATGGTTTCGAGCAGCCGTGTTTCCTGTTTGTCGAACACGCGCGGCTCATAGAAAAACAGGTTGAAGATGCCCAACACCTGCGTCTTGGAGCGGATAGGGATGGCGGAAACCGACTGGAAACCCTCGCTCTTGCAACGATGCAACAGCGGGCGCTCGGTCTTGATATTGAGATCCCATGATATCGGCGCTCCGCTCTGTGCCGATTCTCCGCACAGGCATTCACCCAGGGACAGGCACTCTTCTTCCCGGGTGAACTTTTCCGACATGCCTTCGTGGATGATAATGTGCAGCTTGTTCGAATTCGGGGCAGCCAGGCGTACCAGCCCGCCCTGTGCAGCCAGAACACCCATCAGCTTTTTCAGTACGCCGCTGCACAAATCACCTTCCGAAGCCGGTTTGTTCAGGAAGGCGGCGAACTCATACAGGATCGCCAACTCCTGGTTTTTGTCCTCAAGATTCTTGGTCTTCTCCTGAACCCGGTGTTCCAGCGTGTCATAAAGGTTCTTGAGTCGATCCGCCATCTGGTTGAAACCATTGGCGAGTGCGCCGAATTCGTCCTTGCTTTTCACCGGCAGGCGCACGCTGAAATCGGCTGCTGCCATGCGCTGGATGCCTTCCTGCAGCCTCGTCACCGGACGGATAACCATCAGAAAGAACAAATAAATAAGGAGAATGGTGCCGATCAGTGCCAGCACCACCAGGCCGATCTGGAACAAGCGCAACAGGGCGGTGTTGCGGGAATTGCTGTGTTCCACCATCAGTACCAGATCGTTTACTGTGCTGACGAAATCCAGCAAGGCCGGGTGGTAAGAGGTAATCAATATGGACTGCCCGGTAGCCTTGTCGCTGTCCAGGATTCGCAGGATCAGCGGTTTCATCCGTTCCGTCCATTTTTCCCGCAGCAATTTCATTTGCTGTTGCACATCGTGCTCTTTGGGCAGGAACAGAGGCCGTGCCGGATTGCCTTTCTCCAGTGAGTGCAGGGTGGACTCGAACAGACCGATCTCCTGGCGAATTTCCATCCTGATTGTGGCATTTCCGGCGTTGTCGTGGACGCTCCGCGACAGCAGGTAGGCCATGCGGTAGGAGCGCATGCGCTCGCTGCCGGCATCGTTAATTGCCGCGCCGGCGCCCTCCAGCTGCCAGGAGATGTACAGCGTCATGCCGATCGCGGCGAGCGCGACGAAAAAAAACAGGATCAGGATGTTGACGATCTTGGTGCCAAGTTTTTGATTGAGGGCGACCATCAGGCATTCATATCGATTCGGGGAGCGGGTACATTACCGGTAACGGCTTGGAGTATCAAGCCCGGCAGACTGCCGGGCTCGCAGCCGTTTCGCTGTTACCAGCGGCGGCGTCTTTTGATCCGCTCTTTTTCCGCCATCATTTCCGCGATGCTGGCGAGCAGCTCCGCGTGAGCTATGTCCTCAGCGGTGAAGCGATCCTGATGCAGCGCCGATTCCGCGGCCAGCTTCCTGGCTTCGTCGGCGGCGGCCCGGTCGGTGTGCTTTGCGCGCACGGCAGTGTCGGCAAGGATGGTTACCAGCGTGGGCTGCACTTCAAGCATGCCGCCGGTGATGAAAACCAGTTCCTCGGTATTTTGCGGCGTGAGGATGCGCACTTCGCCCGTCCTGAGCGGGGTAAGCATCGGCGCATGGCGCGGCAGAATGCCGACTTCGCCGAGCAGGGCGGGCGCCGTCACGCGCAACGCTACGCCGGAGTAGATTTCGTTTTCCAGACTGACGATATTGACCCGTATCGTCGCGGTTTCGGTGTGGGCGTTCATCGCGGAAACGGCATCAGGTGTTGTTGCGATGATGGTGATATTGCATGGCGAAAATGATGATTTCCGCCACTTCATCGTACTTGTTCAGGTGGTCGGTATTGATCGTAAGGTCGAAGGCGGTGGGGTCGTTGAGGCGCTTCCTGAAAACATCCCAGACGAACTTGGCCCTGCCATCATTGACGCGGAGTGCCTCCTTGCGTGCTTCTTCCAGGCTGATTTTTCTGCCGAGCGCGATCCGTTCTGCGCAGATTTCCGGAGAAGCGGTGATGCGCACCCGCAACACATCCTGTTTTGCCAGGATAAGGTGGGCGCCGCGCCCGATGAGGATGCCGCCATCGCCGGTATTGAGGATGCCCAGCACCACCTTGATCAGGTGGCGGAGGTAGTTTTCCTCCAGCACATTTTCGCCGGACAGGATAGAGATGATCCAGCTATCCCAGAAGCCCCGCGTTTTTTCGTCGAGTTTCTCCATCAGGTGGGGGTCGGCGCCGGAGCGTTCGATCACCGCATTCAGCAATTCCCTGTCGTAAACCGGAACAGCCAGGCGCTTGGCCAGTACAGTGGAGATTTCCCGTCCGCCGCTGCCGTAATCGCGCGAAATTGTGATTAACGGCCTGGTTCCCGGCGACCTATCGCCCTCGTGCATATGGGCCTTTAGCAAGGCTTCTACCAGCTTCAGCGGATCTGTTGGCATCCCGGGGTCTCCGATGTGAGTGTATCAAGCCTAGCGAAGGCGCCGGGGTTTTGCAACACCCATGGCTACGATTTGCCGTGTCTGGCCGCCCCCTGAGTTCCCTTTCAGGATTATGCCGGGCTGACAGGCTCTTGGTCGTGTTCCGATATCTCCAGGCGAGCCAGCACTTGTCGGGCCAGTCCGCGGCACACGTTGTTCAGCATCGTCGGCATGTTGTACGGCGCATCGGTTTGCAGCAACAGCTTGCTGGCGCTTACCGAGTATACCGGTTCGAGCAGGCGCGGACGGAAATCCTGCATCAGCTCGTCCAGCGTGCGCTCCGCCGCCATCTGCTGCCACGGATTGGTCGGCCATTGCGACGGAATACCGTGAGCCTCGGGGAAAGCTGCAAGGTCGTTGCGCACCGTGCGGATATCCTCGTGGGAATCGCGAAAAGGCAGCAGCGCAAGCCCCGACATCTCGTAAAACTGGCTATCCATCTCCGGCCTGTTGCCGCCACCGTCGATCACCCCCAGCCATTCCGGCATGGAATCCAGCTTGTCGATGATCTTCTCCAGTTTTTCCGGTGTTCTCCCGTCCAGCGGCGTGTAGCGGCGGTCTCCGCGTGAAAGCGGTTCCCGCGCGGCATCGGTGAGCACCGCGATCGAACGCATGCCGAGCAGTCCGAAACCGTGGCACAGCATATGCGTAATACTGGTCTTGCCGGTTCCGCCCTTGTTGCCGATGACGCAAATCAGCCTTTTCACGTCTTCCTCCTTCTATTCGAGGGTGAGTTCAGGATGTAGGGTAGCGAAATTCGAAGGGCTTGTCAGCCCTTCGAATTTCAGTGCGGACGGTTTTTTTGGGCTAATGGGCAATTTGGGTTTATGGCGCATTGAATCTCAATACTCGAGGCTGAGCGTGATCGAGCCGAAGACGTGCGCGTTTTCCTGGGTTGCGAATTCCCTGCTGCGGACATAGCGCGCGTAGGTGATTTTGCCGCCCTGCCATTGCCAGGCGATGCCGGTGGCGAGGTCGCCGACGAAGCGCTTCTTCTCGACGCTGGGGCTGCTGGAAAAGGTATTTCCATCGAGGAAGATGTCACGGGCAACCGCCCGTGCGTCGGCCGAGATGAAGGCGTGCAGCCCGCCATCCGCAAAACGGCGTGTGACCGGGCCTTCGAGCGGAGCGTTGCTGTCACCGGCGGGGCGTATCGGCGAGGTGCCGAAATCGTTCGGGATGCGGTTGCCGGCGCGCAGTTCCAGGCCGGTGTTGAGATAGGTGCGGATATTGCCGAGGCTGACGCCGTAATGGGTGATGGCGTCGAATTGCAGGCCCGACCTGTTTTCTTTCCATACCCTGTTTTTGCGTTCGGCGACGAGCTGGATGCCCAGTTCGTTGTTGAGCTGGTTGTTCCAGCCATTGAAGCGCGGGATGCCGCGCAGGTCGTGGACGAAATCCTGGGTTTGCCGCGCCAGCGCGGCAGGTCCGACCACGCCGAGGTTGACCTCGACCGTGTCCATTTGCCGCGCATCGCGGGCATTGTAGCCCAGCCCCAGGTAGAGCCAGCCGGCATAGGGCCGCTCATTGGGGATCGGGTCGGTGCGGCTGCGGTCGCGCGGGGTGAACATCAACTGCCCGGCCGTGATCACCATGTTGCGCGAAGTGTATTTGCCCGGATGCACGGTTTCGAAGAGCTGGTTCATCTGCCTCACCCAGTGCGGCAGGCAGGGGTCGTGGGTGTAGTCCTTCAGGTTGGCCGAGACCCAGGAAAATTTCACGCCGTTGGTGTAATCGCTGTCGGTTCCGTTGAACAGGTCGTTCTCGAAGTAGAAGTTGTAGAGCTCCGGGTGCCGGCCAAGCGCCGCGATGCCGTGCGGATTCTCCTCGCACAGGCTGGGTTCGCCGTCCCCGGCCTGCGCCATGTATGGCGCCAGTACCAGAAAGACGGCCAGGATGCGAGCCGGCATGCGGGAAGGCCATAAAATAGGTGCCATGGGTTGCCCTGAAATAAAATCCCTGCGTTTCACTGGATGAGCCGGAAAGCTTGCTTTGGTCCGGGCCGCAGTTCCTGCTGCCATGTTCATGTTGACTATACTCAAATACGACTCGGCACAGAAGGTGCGCTGCGCAATAGTGCGAGGTTAAATCGCAATTTTAGAGGTTCCCATAACTCTTTTGCCACGAAACGTGATCTTCTACGATCCGCCGCCATCTGGTCATCAATACGTGCGCGTGGCTAGCGACATCCTGTTGATCGCGGATGTACTGGAGAATATAAACGGGTTGTAGGGAATAAATGCCGCCACGGGAATTACCCGCTTCTCTCTGTTAAGGATGCGCATCAACATCTGTTGGGAAAAACAGCAATTCACCGCAAAGGACGCGGGGGACGCAGAGGAAAAACAAGAGCTTACAGGATCGCCATATCCCGGATTCAGGCCGGAGCGGGCAGGTCAGCGCAAAGATTGGTTACAGCAGGGCAAACGCCACGTGGGCCGCCAGATAGGCCCACATGAGGGGCGCCGCCGCGCCATGAATCTGCCGCACCAGGGCAACGGTTGCCGAGGCGGTGCCGTCGGGAGCCACGCCGAAGAAGAGGATCAAGCCGGTGACCGCCAGCAGGGTCGCCACCAGCAGTCCCAGGCCCTGGACCGTACCGGCCAGGGGATGGAGTCGCGCCTTGAGTTCCTTGGGCGGGAAACGAAACAGTTGCCGCAGATTGGCAAAAACATCGCGGCGGCTGGATTTGAACAGCCAGGGGAGAAGGACTCTGGCACCGTTGCTGGCCTGGCCGGAAAGCTGCCATGCCCAGTGGAGTGCCAGTACCACCAGTACCAGGAGACCCCAGAAGCGATGCAACAGGAAGGGTATATCACCGGGCGGGACGCCGGGCCGGGGGGCATCCATGGAGGTGCCGAGTACTAATTGCACCGTGACGCTCAGCGCCAGCAGGATGTGCAGTACGATAGTTAAACGGTCGTATTTCATCTGTTTAACGGGAGGCCAGAGTCCTCTGCGGTGCGTGCTCCCTGGTCCAGGCTGCCGCCTGTGCCAGGGCTGAGGCGATCTGGGCATCGGACATCTTGCGCGCCAGCAGGCGCAGGTTGTAATTGGCCAGATGGTTGCCATGGGCAGCCGCGAGGATGAACCACTTGTATGCGCCGACCAGGTCGGCAGTCACACCGCGCCCGTTCCAGTAGAGCATGCCCAGATTGTATTCCGCGCCGACCTGTGCCTGCGCCGGCACCATGCTGAAATTGCTGATTACCTCGGAGTTGTCATCGGCCGGGTGCTCCTTGCCTTGACCCACGGCCATGCCGAAGCGCAATCCTGCCGGTCCTGCCGCTGAGGCGCGGGTGTACCACTTCACTGCCTCGGCGTAGTTCTTGGCCGTTCCCAGACCGTTCTCGTAGAACAGCCCAAGATAGAAACAGGGGGCGCAGTCGCCTTGCTCCGCTGCCAGATGGAAATACTTCATGGCCGCGGCAAAATCCTGGGGGACGGCGTTGCCATTGGCGTACATCACACCGAGACCGAAGCGGGCCTGGGAGTCGCCCTGCTCCGCCGCCTTGCGGAACCACTTCGCTGCCTCTGCTCCGTTCTTGCGCAGAGTGGGAGAACCGATCCCGTACAGGGCCCCCAAGACGCTTCCGGCTGCAACCGTGCCGGACTCGGCGGCCGACTTGAGCCTGTCCATTGCCGCGGGCTTCCCGCTATAAGCATCCTTGCCCATCTCCAGCGCCCGGGTAAAATCGGGAGGCATGATCTGGGTTGCGCTGGCCGCGCCGCTCAGTGCCACCACCATCAACATCAAATACGGTAACCGTTTCGTTTTCATCGTCTTCCTCGCTGGATTTTTGCCCCGCAATCATACCTGAAAACGGGAGTGGCAGGCTGACGTCAAGCTGACAGCGGAAAGAAATTAATAATATTATTATTTAATACTTGAAGCTGATGATATTCTGGTTGCCAGAACCTCTCGAATGAACCTTGAAACCGTAGTTCAATAACCGCAAAGACGCGAAGACGCAAAGAAATAAAGGCCATGAATAGAGATTGGGCATTCACCCAACCGGTGAGTGGGTTGATCTTGATTACTCTTTGTCTTTCCTCTGCGTCTTTGCGCTTTTGCGGTTCAACTATTTTTTGTCGGATGAATTGTACCGCTTATGAAAATCAAACCACTCGCACTTTCCTGCATACTGGCGGTATCTGCGCTTTCCCAATCTGCTCTGGCGACCAACGGCATGAATATGGAAGGCTATGGCGCCACAGCCCAGGCGATGGGCGGCGCCTCGATGGCCTATGACAACGGTACGGCGGCAATGATGAATAATCCGGCGACGCTGGCGTTGATGGACGAAGGAAGCGTTCTTGACCTTGCTTTTGGCTTTCTCGCTCCACACGTGAAATCGTCTGCCGGCGGGACGACATCGCGCTCCAGCGCCGACCTGTTCGGCGGGCCGGCGTTCGGCTGGGCCAGGAAGCGGAACGGGCTGCTGTTTGGTGTCGGCATGTATGGCCAGGGCGGCATGGGGACCGAATACGGCAGCGACTCGATTTTGTCCAATCCTGCCGGCCAGACTCCATCCCCGGGCTTGGTCAACCGTTCCGAAGTGAGCGTTGGCCGGGTCATTTTCCCGCTTGCCTATGACGTCAATCCGAATCTGAAGATCGGCGGCTCTCTGGATTACGTCTGGGCCGGCATGGATGTGAAAATGGCGGTGAAAGGCACGGATTTCCTGCAAATGGCGGGCGGCGTTTCGCCGATGGCGACGGCATCGGGGGGCATGATTCAAAGCTTTTTGACCAACGTGATGCCGGGGCTCGACGGCGCTAACCCGGTCAACTGGGGTTATTTCGACTTCTCCAATCACAACAAATTCACCGGCCAGGCGGTGGGCACCGGTTATGCCGGTAAAATCGGTTTCACCTACAAGCTCGACAGCAAAACCACCATCGGTGCGACCTACCACTCCAAGACCCGTTTGTCCGACCTGGAAGCCCAGGATGCCACGGTCTCCTTCAACGTCAATTTTGCCGGTGGGCCGACAAACCAGACCATTCCCGTTGCCGGCAAAATGACCGTGAAGGATTTCCAATGGCCGGAAACCTATGGCATCGGCGTTTCCCACGAGGCCAACGACAAATGGACGCTGGCGGCGGACTACAAGCGCATCAACTGGGGCGCCGTCATGAAAGATTTCAAGATGGAGTTCACTCCGGCCGGCAATACCGGCATGGCAGCCGCCTTTAATGGCCTGCCTATGAACGTGGTGTTTTTCCAGGACTGGAAAGACCAGAATGTCCTGATGCTGGGCGCGGCCTATCGTATGACCGATGCGCTGACCCTGCGCGCGGGCCTGAACATGGCGAACAACCCGGTGCCGGACACCTATCTCAATGCGCTTTTCCCCGCCACCATCAAGAACCACATTACCGCAGGCTTCGGCTATGCTTTCGACAAGAAGTCGCACCTCGACCTGGCATTCAGCTATGCGCCCATGGTGACGGCCACTTCGGGCGTGACCGGCATCACCACCAACCACCAGCAACTCAACGGCCAGATGGTCTACAGCCACTACCTCTAGAAACCGGGGCGGCAGATGACGCCTGCCGCCATCAAGCCTTGATGTTTTTTGACAGAAAGCGGTCCATCTGGCTGGCGAAATTCTGGCGGTCGGCCCGGCTGAAGGCGGATGGGCCGCCGGTACAGATGCCGCTGCCGCGTAATGCGTCCATGAAGTCGCACATGGTCAGGCGTTCGCGAATATTCTTCTCGGAATAAAACTCGCCCCTCGGGTTGAGCGCATGGCCGCCCTTGGAAAATGGGCCGCCCAAGCAGTCATGGCGCCGCTCCGGTGGAAATCCCGCCCCAGGCAGGGACGTTGGTGCCGCCGAAGCGTCCAGGCAATGGTCACAGGGGAAAATTCACCTGTACGACAGTCCCCTTGCCCGGTGCGCTGCTGATGTCGGCCACGCCGCCTACCAGTGCGGCGCGTTCCCGGATTCCGATCAGGCCGAAAGACTTGGCTTTCCGGATAGTCGGGTCGAAGCCCTTGCCGTTGTCCTTGACGGTCAGCACCAACGACTCATCCCAATCGCTCAGGGTGATGTTTACCTTGCTGGCTCCGGCGTATTTCGCCACGTTGCTCAACGATTCCTGAACGATGCGGAAAATGGCGGTGCTCCGGGTTTCGTCCAGCGTTATTTCTTCTTCGGGCAGGCGCAGTTCGCATTCGATCCCGGCGTTCAGCCGGAAATTCTGGACACATTGCTCCAGCGCCAGTTTGAGCCCCACTTCTTCCAGCAGGCAGGGCCTCAGACTGGCCACCGTATTGCGCATGGCCTGGATGCCGCTTGCCACCAGCTTGGCCAGGGCATCCGCATACGTTTGCAGATGCTCCATTTCGGCGGGAATCTCCTGCGCCAGCAGGGAAACATTGATATGCAGCGCGGCCAGCACGGAGCCCATTTCATCGTGGAGTTCGCGCGCAATCCGCTTTTGTTCCTCCTCCCGGACCACTTCCAGATGGGTGGTTACCTTTTCCAGCTCCCTGTAGGCTTCGGTGAGCTCTTCCTCGGCCAGTTTGCTGTCGGTGATATCCATCATGATGCCGAGTATGTGCACCGTGCCGTCGCGCTGCTCCATCGGCACCTTGATTATCTGCATCCATCGCTCGTCGCCGTCCATTTCCAGAGGAATGATGTACTGCACTTTACGCCGCGTTTCGATGGCCTTGCGGTCCATCTCCAGATTTAATTCATACTGCTCCCGGTTCGGGAGCAGCGTGGCAGTCTTGATGCCGACCAGTTCCTGCGATATTTTGCCAACTTTGGTGGCAAAGGCCAGGTTGGCCAGCAGCAGCCTGCCATCGGCATCCTTGACAAAAATGCAGTTCGGATCAGCATCGATCACCTGATGCAGAAATTTTCTCCCTTCCAGTATGACCTGCTCCGCCTGCGCACGTTTTTCCTCGCGAGCGATATTTTCCAGCGCAAGAAAAATATCCGTGGAAAGATCGGTAAGCAGGGTCGTCATTTCCTGGTCGAAATAATTCTTTTCGCCCGCATACAGCACAAAGGCGCCGATTGCTCGTCCTTCATGGATGAGCGGGCATGTAGCGGAAGCATAAAGCCCATGATTCCGTGCACGTTCCCGCCATGGCAGGGTTAATGGATGGGAGGAAAAATCGTTGCAAATATAGATCCTGTGCTCCCGGATTGAGGCTCCGGTGGGTCCACACCCTCCGGGTTTGTCCGCATCAACGGAAAGAATATCCAGGTTTTCGAGATAAGCCTGCGCTTCGCCGCTGGACGCGACGATTTCGACATCCTGCGTTTCGTGATTGATCAGCCCGATCCACGCCAGCCTGAACCGCCCATACTCGACGGCAATATGGCAGATTTCCTGGAGCAGCGCATTGCGGTCATGAATATGGGCAATGGCTTCATTGGCGCGGCTGAGCCCCAGATAGAGCCGGTTGAGGCGCAGGATTTTCTGTTCCGTCGCCTTGCGTTCGGTGATGTCGCGGATGAACGCAATGGACACGCCCCCATGTAAATCCAGGCATTGCACGCTGACTTCGACATCGATGATCCGGCCATCCTTGCAGCGGTGGCGGGTTTCAAACAGATCGCCGCCGGCATCCTGGATATTCTTGTTGTGTCGATCGACCTGCTCGGGGGATTCCATGGCCTCGATATCGGCGATCCGCATATTCAGGAGCTCTTCCGTGCTGTAGCCGGTCATTCTGGAATAGGCCTCGTTAACGTCGAGAAGTCGCCCTCCACGGGCATCGACCACCAGAAATCCGTCCCTTGCCGTCTGTATGATGGCCTTGTATTCCTGTTTCGTCCTGAGGGACTGCTTGCGCGCATGATATTCCCTGCGCCATGCCAGGATCAAAAATCCGGCGTCCGCGATGAACAGCAGCGACAAGAACAGGACCCATCGCTGAAGTGCGTTGACCGGTGCGAGAAGCTCATCCCGGTCTATTTTCGCCACCATGATCCAGGGCGTAGCCGGAATCTCTCGAATAACGGAAACCACGGGAACACCGCGATAATCTATGCCACGCCCCAATTCCCGCCCGCCCCGAAACCATATGGCTGGAGGCAGGTTTGGCGTGGCAATCGGAATACGCAAGGAGAGGGGCGCAACCTTTTTATGCCGCAGTGTATTGAGAAAAAGAACATCGTCGCCGTCCCGACGAACCAACAGTGTCTCGGCGCTAGGGCTGGAGGTGGGCCAGGACTGGATCATCGGGAACAGATACAGGTCGGGCGCCACCACAAGCATTATCGCGCCCACGACGCGTGACCCTTTTTCGTCAGTCACCATGAGCGGTGCAAAGTAGTGGAATTCAAGTCGCTTGTCGAGGTTACCACCGTGCCAGTGGATATCTCGAAACAGTATTTTTCTGTCGCGCATGGCTTCCAAGGCTAATTGTATTTCTTCCGCATCGGGTTTATAGCCCTCTTTGGTGGCAATTCTGGACATCCCTTGCCGATCGAATACCAGAGTGTCCTGATAGCCTTGTGTCTGTCGCATCCCGGCCAGCGCATTCAAAATTTTCTGTCTGTCCTTATTCAGCTTGGCGCCTTCACGCAGCCATCGCTCAAAAATTTCCGGAATGATCGCGCCTCGCATGAAGGATTCTGCCCCCCGTACCTGGCTATTTCGCCAAGCGGAAATCTGTGCAACCTTCAAGTCGGCAATCGCGCCCAGATCAATGATTTCTTGCTGCTCGATGGATCGCTTGTATTGCGCAAAAATCGTGTAGCCAACGGCACCGATCAGCAAAGTGACAAGGGTAAACGACAGCAGGGGAATCCAGATAAATGCACGGGAGAAAAGCGTGGAGGGTTTATGCGAAACAGGCAAAATTCAGGCCTTTCGGGGTACCCCTTGTGTAAACGGGTTTGGGTAACGGTTAGGCATCCGATCCTTGAACTGGATAGTAAACCGGTTCGGCGCCGCTTTCCAGTTTTGCAGCAATATGTAGAAGCGACATTATTCCTGAAGGGGGCAGCCGTTAGCCGGTTTTTCAGCGCAGGTTGGGGCGGTCGATGATTCTTTGGCCTCTGTTATGGCCTGTTTTTCGTCAGGAAGCGGTCGAGCTGGTTGGCGAAATTCTGGCGGTCGGACTGGCTGAAAGCGGACGGGCCGCCGGTATTGACACCGCTACCGCGCAGTTCATCCATGAAGTTGCGCATGGTCAGGCGTTCGCGAATGTTTTCCTCGGAATAGAATTCGCCTCGCGGGTTGAGGACGTGGCCGCCCTTGGCGATGACCGCTGCAGCCAGCGGAATGTCGGCGGTGATGACCAGATCGCCGGCATCGATCTCCTGAACGATCTTGTCGTCCGCCACGTCGAACCCGCCGGGCACCTGAATGGTCCTGATGTGGCGCGACGGCGGCGTGCGCAGCGGCTGGTTGGCCACCAGGGTCAGCGGGACATGGCGCCGTTCGGCGGTGCGAAACAGGATTTCCTTAATGACGGCGGGGCAGGCGTCGGCGTCGACCCAGATCTGCAGGCTCATGGCTTCACGCTTTCCCATGCCTTCTGCAGGCGTTTCACCGAAACCGGGTAGGGGGTCTTGAGTTCCTGGGCGAACATCGATACCCGCAGTTCTTCCAGCATCCAGCGGAACCGGGCCAGTTCCGCATCGTCGATCTTTTCCTTGCGATGCTTTTCCACGCGCTTCTGATAATCCTGCCATAGCGCATGGATGGCGGCGGTCGATTTGGCGTCGCGCTCCATTGCGGTCGGATATTTTTCCAGCCGCCGCACGATGGCCTTGAGGTAGCGCGGCAGGTGCTGCAATTGCTCCCACGGCGTCGTGCTGATGAAGCCCTTGTAGACCAGATGGCCGAGCTGTTCGCGGATGTCGGCGGCGATGTTGCCCGGCAGCTTGGTGGCGAGCTTGCTCTGCACGGTCTGGTAATCGGCGGCGATGGTGGCGAGGATGCGGCAGGCACCGTCGCAGACGGCGGCGAGGCGGGTGCGCGCCCGGTCTTTCTGGGTGGCGAAGGCCTTGGTGGTGCGTGGCAATTCGTCGTCGCCGATAAAGGCGCGGTCGGTGATCGCGGTGAGCAGGTCTTCCCTGAGGTCGTCGGGGCTGGCGACGGTACGCAGTTGCAGGGCGGATTGAGTGAAGGCGGGCAGGCTTTTTTCCATCTGCTTCATCTGCGGGTTGAGGACGAGGCGCAGCAGTTTCCTGACGCCTGCGCGCATGGCGGCGTTCGCGGCTTCGGGGGTGTCGAACAGGCGGATCGAGACCGAATCGCCATCGTCTTCCAGCGCCGGGTAGCCGGTGAGGGACTGGCCGCTGTGGCTGAAGGCGATCTTCTCCGGCAGGTCGCCGAAATCCCAGTTGGTCAGCCCTTCCTTTTCGATGTCGAGTTGCGGTGCCTGGGCGAAGGTGAGGCGTGCGGCCTGGCCGAGTTTTTCCCTGAGCTCGGCGAGGTCGCGGCCGGAGGCCATCTCGACGCCTGCCTCGTCCACCACCTTGAAGTTCATCTGCAGGTGCAGGGGCAGATCGGCATCTTTCCAGGTTTCGGGAGGGACTTCCTGGCCGGTTTTCTTGCGGATGAAGGTGGCGAGGGACTCGGTGAGCGCGCCTTGACCGGCGGGCATCGCGATCAATGCGGCGGTGACGAAGTCCGGCACCGGCACGCAGGCGCTGCGCAGCCGCTTGGGCAGGGATTTGACCAGCACCGTGAGCTTTTCGCGGATCATGCCCGGCACCAGCCAGTCGAAGCGCCTGGCATCGAGCTGGTTGAGCAGGTGCAGCGGCACGCTGAGGGTGGCGCCGTCGAGCGGATGGCCGGGTTCGAAACGGTAGCTCAGAGGGCAGGGCGTTTCGCCGAGGGTCAGGATTTCGGGGAACAGTTCCTCGGTGACGGCCTCGGCGCCATGGCGCATCAGGTCGTCGCGGCTCATGAACAACAGCCGGTCAGAGCAAGCGCCTTTTACGTTCGCCCCCTCTCCCGCCTGCGGGAGAGGGTTGGGGAGAGGGCGTTTCTTCGGCGGGGCACCCCTCTCCCCAACCCTCTCCCCGGAGGGGCGAGGGGGCAATGGTGAAGGGCGCTTGTTTTGATCGGCCAGCCATTTCTCGAAGTCCGCGCCGTTGTGGATGCCCTCCGGGATGCGCGCATCGTAGAAGGCATAAATGCGCTCTTCGTCCACCAGCACATCCTGGCGGCGCGACTTGTGCTCCAGCTCTTCGATCTCGGCGACCAGCTTGCGGTTGTGTTCGAAGAACGGCGCGCGCGAATTGAATTCGCCCGCCACCAATGCGCCGCGAATGAAAATCTCGCGCGATTCTTTCGGGTTGATGTTGCCGTAGTGGACGCGGCGGCGCGGGATGAGGGTCAGGCCGTAGAGGCTGACGCGCTCGAAGGCAGCGACCTGGGCGGTGGTCTTTTCCCAGTGGGGGTCGAAGTAGTGGCGGTGCAGCAGCGGTGCAGCGACTTTCTCCACCCATTCCGGTTCGATTTTCGCGGCGCAGCGGGCATAGAGCCGGGTGGTCTCGGTCAATTCCGCCGCCATCACCCATTTCGGCGCTTTCTTGAAAATCACCGAGCCGGGAAACAGCATGAACTTGATCTCCCTTGCTCCGGCGTATTCCTGCGCATCGGCCTTGACGCCGAGATTGCCGAGCAGGCCGGCGAGCAGGGCGCGGTGGATTTCTTCGTAACTGGCCGGGGTCTGGTTCGGGCGCAGGCCCATTTCGACCGCCTGGGCATGAAGCTGGCCGTGGATCTCGCGCCATTCGCGCAGACGCGTGGCGGAGAGAAAATGTTCGCGGCACAGGTCGAGCAGCTTGCGGTTGGATTTCTTGTGCTTCAACGCCTCGTCGTAAAACGCCCATAGTTTGATATAGGCCAGGAAATCGGAGTTGTCGTCCTGGAAGCGGCGGTGAGCGTCATCCGCCGCCTGCCGCCGTTCCATCGGACGCTCGCGTGGGTCCTGCACCGACAGGGCGGAGGCGATGATCAATATTTCGCTCAGGCAGTTTTCCGCCTTGCCCGCCAGAATCATCCGCCCGATGCGCGGGTCGATCGGCAGCTTGGCGAGCTGGCGTCCGGTCTCGGTCAGGGCGCGCTGCGCATCCACTGCGCCCAGTTCCTCGAGCAGCTTGAAACCGTCGGCGATAGCACGCGAATCGGGCGGTTCGAGGAAGGGGAAGTCTTCGATGTCGGCCAGTCCCAGTGCCTTCATCCGCAGGATCACCGCAGCCAGGTTGCTGCGGCGGATTTCCGGGTCGGTGAAGGCGGGGCGGCTGTTGAAATCCTCTTCCGAGTACAGCCGCACGCATACCCCGCTCATCACCCGCCCGCAGCGGCCGGCGCGCTGATTGGCGGAGGCCTGCGAGATTTTTTCGACCTGCAGCCGTTCCACCTTGGAGCGGTAGCTGTAGCGCAGCAGGCGGGCGTGGCCGGGGTCGATCACGTAGCGGATGCCGGGTACGGTGAGCGAGGTTTCCGCCACATTGGTGGCGAGCACGATGCGCCGCGTGCCGCCGGGCTTGAATACCCGCTCCTGTTCGGCGGCGGAAAGACGGGAGAACAGCGGCAGGATTTCGGAACCGGGCGGGTGGTGCTTCCTCAGCGCTTCGGCGGTATCGCGGATTTCCCGTTCGCCGGGCAGGAAAATCAGGATATCGCCGGAACCGGTGCGCGAAACTTCATCCACCGCGTCGAGGATGGCGGTTTCGAGATCGGCCAAATCAGGATCAGCGTCTTTCTCCATTGCTCCCTCTCCCCTTGTGGGAGAGGGTTGGGGAGAGGGGTAAGCGTTAAAATTTTCACCCTCTCCCCAACCCTCCCCCGTCGAGGGGGAGGGGGCTTTGTTCAGCGGTTTCCTTGAATGCAGCGGACGGTAGCGCATCTCCACCGGATACAGCCGGCCTGATACTTCGATGACCGGCGCACCGTCGAAATGTCTTGAAAAGCGCTCGGCGTCGATGGTGGCCGAGGTGACGATGACCTTCAGGTCGGGCCGTTTCGGCAGGATCTGTTTCAGGTAGCCAAGCAGAAAATCGATGTTGAGGCTGCGTTCGTGCGCCTCGTCGATGATGATCGTGTCGTAGGCGCTGAGAAAGCGGTCATTCTGGGTTTCCGCCAGCAGGATGCCGTCGGTCATCAGCTTGACGTAGCTGTCCGGGCCGGTGTGGTCGGTGAAGCGTACCTTGTAGCCGACCACCTGGCCGAGCGGGCTGCGCAGTTCCTGTGAAATGCGCGAGGCCACGGTGCGGGCGGCGATCCGGCGCGGCTGGGTGTGGCCGATCAGCCCGGCCGCGCCGCGCTGGAGTTCCAGGCAGATTTTCGGCAACTGGGTGGTTTTGCCCGAGCCGGTCTCGCCGCAGACGATCACCACCTGATTGGCGGCGATGGCGGCGGCGATCTCGCCACGCTTGCCGGATACCGGCAGTTCTTCGGGGTAGTCGGGGACTGGCAGGCTGGCCAGGCGTTGTTTCAGCCGGTCGGACGAGCGCGTGATGGCGTTTTCCAGTTGCTGCAGGGGAGTGTCCACCGGTTTGCCGACAGCGGCCAGCGCGCGCAGCTTGTCCAGTTGCCGCCGGAAAGCGTGGCGGTCGGAGATCATGCAGGCGGGAAGGGTGGCGGCGAGGTTCCGGAGTGTTTGTGGCACGGCGATGGGCAGGTTTAAGCAGGTGTTGCCGGAATTATACACTCTGGACGGCCAGAAATATTATCCGGTCCGGAAAGGTAAATTTCTGTGCGCAGGTTTTTTATTGATACTTTTATAAGATATCTCACATAGATAACATGGAGAAAATTGCAAGGCATGCCTGAGCATGGTAGTTTTGACAGCAAGCTGCTATGTTTTAATTTCAATCATGGTCAAATTAATCTCATCTTAAGGGGTGTTTCGATGTCTCAAGCTCGCATGGTTACGATCGACGGCAACGAAGCCGCCGCTTATATTGCCCACCTTACCAATGAAGTGATCGCGATTTATCCGATCACGCCCTCGTCGCCGATGGGGGAATATTCCGATTCCTGGTCGGCGCAGGGCGTCAAGAATTTATGGGGCACCGTCCCGGAAGTGGTGGAAATGCAGAGCGAGGGGGGGGCCGCCGGCGCCATACATGGCGCGCTGCAGACCGGTTCGTTGGCGACGACCTTCACCGCCTCGCAGGGCCTGCTGCTGATGATCCCCAATATGTACAAGATCGCCGGCGAGCTGACGCCGTTCGTCATGCATGTGGCAGCGCGCTCGCTTGCTGCCCAGGGCCTGTCGATCTTCGGCGATCACAGCGACGTGATGTCGGCGCGCTCCACCGGCTTTGCCTACCTTGCTTCGAACTCGGTGCAGGAGGCGATGGACATGGCGCTGATCGCCCAGGCGGCCACCCTTGAAACCCGTGTGCCGATCCTGCATTTCTTCGATGGTTTCCGCACTTCCCATGAAGTTGCCAAGGTCGAACAGGTGCCGGTCGAGGTGGTACGCGAGATGATCGACGACAAGCTGGTGTTCGCCCACCGCGCCCGCGCGTTGTCACCCGATCATCCGGTGATCCGTGGCACGGCCCAGAACCCGGATGTGTTCTTCCAGGCGCGCGAAACGGTCAACCCGTTCTACGACCGCATGCCGGAAGCGGTGCAGAAGGTCATGGACAAGTTCGCCAGTCTGACCGGCCGCCAGTACCACCTCTATGAGTATGTCGGCGCGCCGGATGCGGAGCGCGTGATGATGCTGATGGGGTCGGGCGTCGAGGCGGCCGAGGAAACCGTTGACCATCTCAATGCCCATGGCGAGAAAGTCGGGCTGGTGAAGGTGCGCCTGTATCGCCCGTTCGCGGCGGAAGAGTTGCTCAAGGCGATCCCGGTTACGGTTAAATGCATTGCCGCGCTGGACCGCACCAAGGAGCCGGGTTCCGACGGCGAGCCGCTGTACAAGGATGTCGTGACGGCGGTGGCGGAATCATCCATGGCCGGCGTTTCGCGTTTCGCGGCGATGCCGCGCGTGGTGGGCGGACGCTATGGTTTGTCTTCCAAGGAATTTACGCCGGGCATGGCCAAGGGGGTGTTCGACGAGCTGAAAAAAGATCGGCCCAAGAACCACTTCACCATCGGCATCATCGATGACGTCACCCACACCAGCCTGGAATGGGATGAGGATTTCCGCACCGACGCAGGCCATGGCGTGATGCGCTGCATGTTCTACGGCCTGGGTTCCGACGGCACGGTCGGCGCCAACAAGAACACCATCAAGATCATGGGCGAGGAAACCGAGCTCTATGGTCAGGGCTACTTCGTCTACGACTCGAAAAAGGCGGGTGCGGCGACCATCTCCCATCTGCGTTTCTCCCCCAAGCCGATTCATTCGCCCTATCTGATCGGCGACAACGAGGCGAATTTCGTCGGCTGCCACCAGCCGGTATTTCTGGAACGCTACGACATGTTGAGCGCCGCCGTCGAGGGCGCAGTATTCCTGCTCAATTCGCCGGAGCCGCCGGACAAGGTATGGAACACCCTGACGCACAAGATGCAGTTGCAGATCATCGCCAAGAAGCTCGAATTTTACGTGATCGACGCCTACGCCATCGCCAAGGCAACCGGCATGGGCAGCCGCATCAACACCATCATGCAGACCTGTTTCTTCGCCATTTCGGGCGTGCTGCCGCGCGAGGTGGCGATCGAGAAGATCAAGCATGCCGCCGAGAAATCCTACAGCAAGAAAGGCAAGGCCGTGGTGGAAGCCAACTGGAGGGCGATCGACGAGACCATTGCCAACCTGCACAAGGTGGAAGTGTCGAAAGTGGTCACCAGCACCCACGAGATGCCGGAGCCGGTGCCTGCCTTCGCGCCCGAGTTCGTGAAGAGGATCACCGCCGAGATCATGGCCGGGCGCGGCGACCGGCTGCCGGTCAGCGCGCTGCCCAACGACGGCACCTGGCCGACCGGCACCTCGCAGTGGGACAAGCGCAATCTGGCGCAGGAAATCCCGGTGTGGGACGATGAGTTGTGCATCTATTGCGGCAAGTGCCCATTCGTCTGTCCGCACACCGCGATCCGCTCCAAGGTGTTCCCGGCCGAACTGGCGAAGAATGCTCCGCCTGCCTTCAAGCATATCCAGGTCAAGGGCAAGGAATTCGAGCAGGGCATGCATATCAGCTACCAGGTCGCGCCGGAAGATTGCACCGGTTGCCGCCTGTGCGCGGATATCTGCCCGGCGGTTTCCAAGGTCGACGGCCACAAGGCGCTCGAAATGCGCCCGCAGGCGCCGCTGCGCGAGCAGGAGAAGAAGAATTTCGAGTTTTTCCTGACGCTGCCGGAATTCGACCGCGCCCAGTTGCGCACATCCACCATCAAGGGTGCGATGGTGCTGCAGCCCCTGTTCGAATTTCCGACCGCCTGCGTCGGCTGCGGCGAAACGCCTTATATCCGCCTTGCCAGCCAGCTGTTCGGCGACCGCATGGTGGTCGCCAATGCGACCGGCTGTTCCTCGATTTACGGCGGCAACCTGCCGACCACGCCTTACAGCCAGAATGCCGAGGGGCGCGGTCCGGCCTGGTCGAACTCGCTGTTCGAGGACAATGCCGAATTCGGTCTGGGTTTCCGCGTCAGTATCGACAAGCATAGGGAATTCGCCCGCGAGTTGCTGGAGCGCATGGAACCGCAGATCGGCGCGGATCTGGTGATGGCGATAATCAACGCCGACCAGTCCGCCGAGGCTGGCATTTTCCAGCAGCGCGAACGTATCGAAGCTTTGCGCAAGGTGCTGGCCGGGATCGATTCGGTCGAGGCGCGCAACCTGGAGAGCGTGGCCGAATATCTGGCGAAGAAGAGCGTGTGGATCATCGGCGGTGACGGCTGGGCCTATGACATCGGTTTCGGCGGCCTCGACCATGTGCTGGCATCGGGGCGCAACGTGAATATCCTGGTGCTCGACACCGAAGTCTATTCGAATACCGGTGGCCAGATGTCCAAGGCCACACCGCATGGCGCCATGGCGAAATTCGCTGCGGGCGGCAAGCATACCGGCAAGAAGGATCTGGGGCTGATTGCCATGAGCTACGGCAACGTCTACGTGGCTCATGTCGCCTACGGTGCGAAGGATATTCATACCCTGAAGACCTTCCTCGAAGCAGAATCCTACGACGGCCCGTCGCTGATCATCGCCTACAGCCCGTGCGTCGAGCACGGCTACGAAATGGGCAAGCAGCTCCACCAGCAGGAACTGGCGGTGAGCACCGGCCACTGGCCGCTGTACAGCTACGACCCGCGGCGCGAGCAGGAAGGCAAGAACCCGCTCAAGCTGGATTCACAGAAGCCATCCGTCTCATACCGCGAGTTTGTCAAGAACGAGCCGCGCTTCCGTGGCCTGGTGAAGGAGTTGGATAGTGACGGCGGGGAAGTGCTGGCGTTTTACGAGCACGAATTGCAGAAGCGCTTCGCATTTTATGAGCAGATGGCGGGCGGCCCTGGCAAAGGCGCAGCGGGCGACGCTAAAAAGGAATCCCCTGGCGGTAAGCGTCAGCCGGAAGCGTAAAGCATGAATTCAGTCTTGCCAATTGAATTTGATGAAATAAAGGCCAACCATTATTTCCGGAATCATTGTCTATAGTTGAAGCAGTAACAATCTCCCCTTGCGCCGTACCTGCTCACCGGTACGGCGTCTTTTTTCTGCGGGGCAATGACATCATCGCTGGCAAGCGTACCTGTCGAAGCGAAAGAGGCATTCCTGGCGGCAACTCCGGGCTTGCGGTTACTTGCGGTGCAGGTAGCGCGACTCGTCGAAGGTGTCGACCCACTCCGGGTAATAAACCGTCATCAGGGTGATCGCCATGCCGGTGGTGACAGCCTCCGACCACGCCATCAGGATGAAGTAGGGCAGGTAATTATTCTGGAGGTAAACCGCCGGATAGGCGCCAGCAGCCTGCAACAGCAGCATCGCGCCCAAGCCGACGCAGGCCATTGCCAGTGCGCCACCGAGGAAGGCGTTGAGGAAAATATAGATAAACAGGTGATTGGGCAGCTTGCGGTCGGCCAGCCAGTACATGCTGTAGCTCACCGCTACCGGCAAGGCGCCCATGATGAGCATGTTCCAGCCGAATCCCTGCCAGCCGCTCATGCCTGCCAGAGTGACCGCCGCGAGAACGATGGCGAGGCCGAGCAGGGCAAGCTGCGGCCCGAACATCAGCGTCATGGCGGTGGCGCCGAGCAGATGGAAATTCAGTCCCGGCTTGATGCCGGTCTTGACGCTCCAGATTGCCATCAGCAGCACGCACGTGCCCAGCCACAGGTTGAGCCGGCTGGCGTCCTTGAGTTTGTGCCAGGGGGCGGTGCGCACCGCCCAGAACAAGGCCAGCGCGAACAGCCCCCAGCCGGGCCACAGCCAGTCGAAGGGCAGGAGGTTGTCGGGGAGGTTCATGGTTATATTCTAGCCCGAATTTTCATGCCAGAATGATTGGATATTATTTAAGCATGTTGCCGCTGGCGAATTGTGCTTATAATCTACTTCGCATATCCGTAGCCTCTCGCGTTACTTGAACGGGGCAAAGTAATAGGCAATTTGACAGGAAAAACACATGGCGAGTTGGCTGGACTTTTTAGGACGCAATAAAAACACATAGTTGATTGATATAAATGGATTATTAATTTGCCGAAAACATTTTATCCATCCTATTTGACGCAATATCTTGCGTCAAATAGGATGTCTACTTCACGTTGGGCATTCTAAGGAGAGCCATTTGGCAACGAGAACGAAAAAGCAAGCGCCGGTTGTAATTGGACAACCAGAAATCACACCCGCCAAAGCTATCGCACTTCTCAAGAAGCATAGCGAAGCCG